>Ga0163153_10006074_pt1 | contig 13808 bp, 7 predicted proteins | sample OliLakLV19MP6IB1_FD_148629 | JGI IMG/M metagenome (GOLD analysis project Ga0163153, IMG submission 148629) | Freshwater microbial mat bacterial communities from Lake Vanda, McMurdo Dry Valleys, Antarctica - Oligotrophic Lake LV.19.MP6.IB-1 | ecosystem: Environmental > Aquatic > Freshwater > Lake... | reverse complement strand
AGGTTTTTTACACGCAATTGTTTGATAACCCTGGATTACCAACAGGTTGGACGACTACAGACCCTTCCGGCAATAATGTACTTTGGGAAAGATGTACAAATGTTACAACTGATTGCCATGCACCTTATGCAAACATTCCACTTTATATGGGTGCCGACAAGGCGAACGGGTTTATGATCCTTGATTCAGATGGCGCAGGTGAGCTGGGGGGCACACACCAGAGCCGATTGACAACTGCTGCGATCAACTGTTCTGACAAAGATCAGGTATTTGCCGTTTTTGAACACCAGATCGGCGTGTTTGATTATGATGCAGACGAAAATGCACTGCTTTTTGTAAGTAACAACGGTACTACCTGGACGCCTTACCAATTGTTTAATGACATTACAGGCAGCGGCGGCACTCGTTTTTCCAGCAACCCATTGGTTTCAGGTATCGATATTTCCAGCGTTGCCGCTAATCAGGCTACTGTTTATCTCCGTTGGGAATGGATTGGCAACTACGAATACTGGTGGATTCTGGACAATGTGCGCTTGACCACGATTGATCCATCTCCTGCACATGACCTGAGTGTTTCCGATTTCTTTTACCCGGTGTCCAGCTATGCAACACCGGAATCTCAAATTGGCACGGATACTTTTCAGTTTACAGCCTATGTCAGCAACCTTGGCACCGCAACACAGACCAATGTGAGGGTGTATGCCTATGTTATACAGTACGATGATCAGGGTGTGTTCCAGGGCATTGTCCATATAGATAGTACTATTGTCCCTGCTTTAGCTCCGGGTGTGGTTGACAGCGCTGTTACCTTAGAAAACCTGTTTGCACCGGAATTGCTGATCGGCCTGTACTCCGTAGCGTATGAAGTGTTTGCCGACTCATTAGATAGCAATGACGATGACAACTTCGATGGAGATTTCTTTGAAGTGACCGATTTCCTTTTTGCTAAGGAAAATGCCCCTGAGTCTGCGTCACGGCCTGCCTCAGGTGGAGACTGGGCAGTCGGTAACTATTATCGCATGGGGCCTGGTTTAGAACTGTTCAAAGCCGCTGTTGCTGAATTTTCTTATGCGGTGAATGCTCCGCAATTGCCAGGAGATATTAATGTGGATATCACTTTGTACAGAATCAATGATACTGTAGATGTAAATTTTGACAATTTTGAACCGGATGGTTCCAGTATGGAGCCGATTGGTGTCGCGTCGTACGATGCGCCGGATGACACGGAAGATTATGATATGCACGAAACGGAACTTTTTGACCTGAACAGTTCGGAAGCAGGTGTGCTGTTGGAGCCAAATGGCCGCTATATTCTCTCTGCCGGTTATGTCGGCACCAGCAATACAGCGTTCACAGCATTCAACGATAATGTTCGCGCCGACTTTGTGTCCACGATCCTCTATGTCGGCGGAGAATGGAGCGGCAATTTCGCAGGCAGCCCGAATGCTGTGCTGCGTATGTACCTCGATTTGGTAGTTTCTACAGATGAAAATCCATTGGCAGAAACAGCCTTGAATGTATTCCCGAACCCGACTGCTGATGTCGTTAACCTGAAAGTAAAATTCGACGAACCGACAGATGCCACGATCACTATCGCCGACATCAACGGTCGCGTGGTGCGCACGGAAAACCGCGCTGCTATGCTGGACGAAACAGTGACTTACCAAATGCCACAACTGGCTTCCGGTACGTACCTGGCTCGTATCGCTACAAAGAAAGGCACCCGTACGCTGAAATTTGTGGTTCAGAAATAAACGATTGATTCAAAGCGTATAAAAACGCCATTTATCCCGGATTTTTCTCTGAAGAAAAATCCGGGATTTTTTTATTACTTTGGAACGTTTCCAAAATAAGGGTACAGAAAACCGAGACATTACCCGGAGACATTTGTACCCTTATTTTGACACCGTTCCATACATGCTTTCTTCCAGATACCTAACAGTATCTTTTCTTCGGCCTCCCAGTTCCAGACCCTGCGCGCGGCCAGACAATTCTGTTGCAGTTTCTGATATAATACTTTGTCGTTCAGCAACTTGTTGATAGCCGCTGCCACTGAACCGGGATTCAATTCATCCAATAATATTCCAACCTCCTGTTCTTCGTTCAGTGCCCTGTATTCGGGGAAATTCATGGTGAGTACCGGCGTACCGGCCTGCACGTAATCGAAAAACTTGTTGGCAAGCGAGTAATAGTAAGAAAGCCCCTTGTTTTCCAGCAGGTTTATGCCTATCCAGGCTTGTGTGGTATAGCTGCTCAGTTCGCCGGGTTTGATAAAACCGAGAAAACGCACCTTGTCACCTAAACCCAACTCCCGGGCTCGCCGGCGTAGCATGTCGGAAAGGTCGCCCTCTCCGGCCAGCCAGAGTTGAACATCATCGAGTTGTTGCAACGCTTCGAGTGCCGTTTCTATTCCCCGGCCTTCGTTCAATGCGCCCTGATAAAGCAGTACGTATGGTTTTTTTTTATCTGAAACAGGCGAACGGTTCGATACCGGTACATTCCGGACCACACGGAAGGGCAGGCCATACTTTTTTTCAAAAATAGCAGCCAGGCCGTGACCCACCGTATAAGCATGTTGGTAAAATGGCAGGCATATTCGGGCAACTATTTCCCAAATTCCTTTTACAAATGCGCGATCTGTTACTTCCGGCACTTCCGTAAAATATTCGTGGGCATCGAAAACACGTCGTTTGCGGCGCAATAAGGTGGCGAAACAGCCGGCAGGCAGGGTGTCGAGGTCGACAGAACAAACCGCATCGCAGGAAGCGAAGAGCAAATGCCAGAAAAGACGCAGGTTGTACTCGGCGTAGAATAGAAAACCCTTTCTAAACCGGCAACGCAGCCTTTTTTGGTGGAACGAAGCATTGTCTAAAGGAGCAGAGTGGGGGAGCGTACGCCCGATCAGGGTCACGGTATAACCGTTTTCTACCAATGTCCGGCAGATGCGTTGCATCCGTTGGTCGAAACTCAGATCATTGGTGACGGTAAAAACCAGATGGAAGGGAGCAGACAAGTGGGTTGTTTTGGGGCAAAACTACATGAAAAGAAAGATGGAAGTTTGATGGTTTGGAAGTTTGATGGCTTGAAGTGGTAACGTGAATCTATGAGTTACCACTTCAAGCCATCAAACTTCCAAACCATCAAACTTCCATCCACCCATTTACTGGGGCGTACCGCCTTTTGCAGCAGGCTGTTCTTTGCCTTTCACTTCGCCCATCACCTCAATGAATGTTTCGCTTGGGGTGGTGTTGGCTGTTACGGTCACCTTTTTGCTTTGACGGCCAGGTTTTCCTTTAGAGTTGAACTCTACCTTGAGTTCACCGAATGCGCCGGGTGCGATCGGCTCTTGAGGCCAGGTTGGGACAGTACAACCGCAGGAACCTTTGGCATTGGTGATAAGCAGTGGTTCGTTGCCCGCGTTTTTAAATTTGAAAATGTGTTTTACCACTTCGCCTTCGTCAATAGTGCCAAAGTCGAATTTGTCATTTTCGTACTGAATGATGGTAACAGGGCCGCTTGGGGCCAGGGTGCTGTTCACGTTGGTACCAGGGATATTGCCGGCAGTATTTTCAACACCACCATCATTGGCAACCATAGAGGCTGCTGCGGATTCGCGGATTTTGTCGTCTTCAGATTTGAACCAGTTTTTAAAACCGCCTCCAAACAGGTTTGCGATCAGGAGCAGCGCCAAGACTGCGAGGAGGCCTACCTGAATTTGCTTATTTTTTTCCATTGTAAAAGAATGTATGGGTGAAAGAATTTGAATGATAATTTTCGATTGTTCTACGGGCAAAATTACACCTTGTTGGCAAGCTGCTTGCCGACTTTATTTTGGTTTGCAAATGTTTAACACGGAACAGAGAAGTTATAGTACGGTAAAAAAGAAAAAAAGGAACACGGATCAGAAGGAATAGACACTGATATTTGATAAAAATCAATTTAATCAGAGTCTAATCCTTCTAATCCGTGTTCCTTTTTCAATGCCATAAAACGCGAACCGGATACTACCGAATCAGGGTAGTATTACCCCGAAGTATTTCTGTGGCGCCATCCATATATTCCACCTCCAATACCCAGACATACACGCCCGGATCCATTGCCTGGCCTCTGAAAGTGCCATCCCAACCGGTATCGGGATCATTTGGAGTGAAATTGCCGGATTCGTAAACCAATTCTCCCCACCTGTCAAATAGCCTGAAATCAAGAATACGCGCAGATACTTGTCCATGTACCAGCAGGCGATCATTGGCGTTATCCTCGTTGGGAGAAAAGCCGGTCGGCACAAATATTCTGCGCGGCTTCACAACCGTGATCCGAATACGATCCTGGGCAGGGCAGCCGAGCGAGTCGGTGACCATGACGTCAAAATAATTTTCGTAGTACAAGGAGTAAACCGAAGGATTGCTACAATCTAAGCAACTGAGCCAGGTACTGTCTTCGAGGCTCCACTGGTAGTTGACCGCGCCGAGGGCATTGGTTACCATCGCCAACAATTGGGTGTCTTTACCCAGTTCGATGGTAAAATCAGGGCCGAGATCGACTTGTAATGCGCTGCGTTCAAAAACTGTTATAGGCGGCAAAATGGCAATACATCCGTTTTGGTCAATGATTCGGGGCGTATATACACCGGCGCCGATACCTATTTGTTTAGGCGAACCGTTCCAGGTGCCATTGTCGAGTGCATACTTATAAGGCGGTGTTCCACCTTCGGCTGTGATGTTGATTTCTCCGTCTTTCCCGCCATGGCATTTCGGGTCGCGCTCTTCAGCAAAGCCGCCTACACCGGTAGCCGGTTGCACGATAAGGGTGGAATCGGGCAGAACACATCCATTCTGGTCTGTCAGGGTAATGTTGAAAAGACCGGCCGGAACCCCGGTGGCCTCCAGGGTAGTTTGTCCGTTTTGCCAAAGGTATTGATAAGGCGCAACGCCTCCCGAAGGCCGGGCAACAATGGAACCACTGCTTTCTCCAAAACATTTTACGTGCGTTGACAACAATTCGACGCTTAAAGCAGCCGGTTCCAGGACTGTAACGCTGATCGTAGCAGGACAGTTGTTCGTATCGGTTACGGTTACGTTGTAAGTGCCTGCTTGCAGATTTTGCGCGAGGGAATCTGTCTGGCCGGTGCCTCCCGTCGCCCAGAAATAGGTGTAAGGCGTGCGACCGCCATATCCATTGGCCGAAGCCCATCCGGTGTTGCCGCCAAAACATTTTACATCTTCATGAGCTAAGATACGCGCTTCTAATTTTTCCGGATTGCCGACTGTTATGCTTTGTTCGTCCACACATCCCTGTGCATCCGTGATCGTCACAGTATACGTTTGAGTTGCCTTTAAACCCGTCGCAATGCGGGTGTTTTGAGGCGGCACTGTATTCCAGGTGTAATTGAAAGCATTCACATTTGCGGAGTCGATGGCATAAAACACACCGGTCACGATCCCGATGCCATCCGAACCGGCATTACAGCTGGGATTTCTGGCTTCTGCATATCCGAAAAGTTGTCCTTTCTGAAATATTAAAGTCTGGGCAGATGCCGGGCAGTTGTTGGCGTCGGTGACGGTGACGGCATATTCGGCAGATGACAAACCGGATACAGTTGCAGTGTTGCTACCATTGACATTCCAAAAATAACTGTATGGCGGAGTGCCGCCATTGGCAAGTACCGTTGCTGTGCCATCAGAAGCCAGGAAACAAATGGTATCTGCAATAGCGGGTAATGCCAGCGACAATTCAGCTGCAGGCTCATTGACTGCTGTATTGTATGTTTTTACACAACCTGCGGCATCGGTGACGGTTGCGATATAAAAACCTGCATAAAGGTTGTTCAGGGTTGATCCGGCACCGGTATAATTGGCCGGGCCGCTCCAGGTGATGTTATAACCCGGCGTTCCGCCCTGTGCGACCAGACTGATTTCACCATTGTTTTGTCCTTTGCACAGCACATCTTTCGGGGCGGCGGCCAACAGGATTTGAGCAGGCTGTGTAATAGTCGACTGTAATACCTGGGTGCAACCATTGGCATCGGTCACCGTCGCAGTATAGTCGCCGGCGGGCCTGTTAATCAGGTTGGCCCCGGTTTGCCCGGCGCTCCAGCTGTAGGTGTAAGGACTTGTTCCTCCTTGTGTCTGGGTGGCGATTTGACCGTTGGCGCTTCCAAAACAGGAGGCGGGCTGTGGAATAGCGGTGAAGGCAATGGCTGCGGGTTGACCGATTGTAGTGGCAGCCGTTGCCGTACAACCCTTTTGATCCGTAACAGTGACCGAATAGGAGCCGGCGCCGAGGTTGTTTGCAGTAGCATTCGTTTGGACAGGTGTGCTGTTCCATTGAAAAATATAACCTGCATTGCCGCCCAGGGCGCTTGCTGTTGCAGTGCCATTTGCCCCCAGATTACAGGATGCATTCGTTGGATTGATGATGACTGACATCTGTGTCGGCGAAGCAATACTGGCCGCTTGCTGCGCAGTACAGCCATTGGCGTCGGTGATCGTTACCGTATAAATCTGCGCGCTCAGGTTGACAGCGGTCGGTGTGCTTTGTTGAAGGACATCACTCCATTTATAATTGTAGGGAGCGGTGCCTCCGGTAGCCGTTGCAGTGGCGGAACCATCACTGCTCCCAAAACAATCGGTGGGTGTTGTCAGGGTACTCGCAGTAAGTTGTGCAGGTTGGGAAACAAAAGCGTCGGCTGTTTCCGTACACCCGCTTGCATCGGTGATTGTAACCGTATAGTTGCCGGATAAAACGTTGCTATTCAACTGAGTAACAACACTATTGCTCCATTGATAGGCATAGGGCGTGACTCCCCCGCTACCAATGGCCCCTATAGATCCATTCGGCACATTGAAACAAGTGGATGCCGAAGGAATAGCGTTAAGGGTAAGGTCGGTCGGTTGCGTTATGGAAGCAGATGCTGTGGTGGTGCAGCCATTGGCATCTGTGACCGTTACCGTATAAGCGCCTGCGCTGAGGTTGGAGGCTGTTGCCGTGTTTTGTGCAGCCGGATCACTCCACAGGTAAGTGAGGTTGCCGGTTCCTCCTGCCGCAGTAGCCTGTAGCACAGCGTTGTTGCCGCCGAAACAGGATACCTGCTGCTGTGCGCTAATGGTATTGGTGAGTGCTGGCGGACCGGGAACCGTAACATTCAGTGATGCGGAACAATTGGAATTATCCGTAACCACAATCAAATAGTCGCCGGCAGTCAGGGATGAGAAACTACCGCTTGTGTTGCTTTGCGCACCTAATTCAAAAGTATAGGGCGGATTGACTCCATCGGGTGTTACAACAATGGAACCGTCTGATTGACCTGAGCAATCTACACCTGTAATAGCCAGGGTATTGGTGGGCGACTCACAATTGACACAAGTAGCGGCTCCAATATTTGCCGAGCAGTTGCTGAATGCGCCGATACCCCGTACTTCAATGGTGATACTCGAACTGGGTACCAGGTTATTAACCTGGTGCTCCATAACATCGCTTGGAGACACCCAACCTGTCCCATTGACATTCACCTCATAATCGACGGCGCCGGGTACGGCAGGCCAAACGAATGAAATGCTGTTGCTGCTCGAACCGGCACAGGTCACTACCGGGGCTGGCAGGGCAGGTATCACTTCAACCGTAACGGTATCGGTGACACTACAGCCGTAAGAGTCGGTAGCAACAATAGCATAAGTCGTTGTTTGTGTGGGTGTTGCCAATGCAATCGGGCAGGTAGGGCAGTTGAGTCCGGCGGCAGGTGTCCATTGGTAATCAATTTTATAGGCTGGTTCAAAAGTAATCGTCCAGTCTTGCAGGGTCCCGGTGAATCCATTGGAATCATCTATTACCTGTAATCTCCAGTTTCCGTTCGCGGGGTTGCCCCAAAGGTCGCTCCAGGGGCCTTCCGGCAGCCAGTTGCCGGTAAACGGCGCGGCGGCGGCGGGTGCAAATGGTCCGGGTGAACTGATCACCGTAGTAGCTGTCGGCGTAAAACAGGTGTTTGTGTAATTATTCCCATCGGCGCCATTGTCGGTGGTGAGTTCCAGAAATTGCCCGCCGGGAGACAACAGAAAAATATCGAGGTCGTCCACCCATGGGTGTACCACATTCAGGCAGACAGAGCGAATTACGCCGGAATCCAGCAATATAGGTTGTACTCCAAACACATTGACAGATGATAGGACAGGCGTGTTGGTGGTGGAAATATTATAAACCTGGTTGTTGGAAAAAGTTGGCGGAGCGGGCAGCGGGATCGGTAAGGTTCCATTCAGATCCAGCGCTTGCGAACCAGAACAAATGGTAGTATCGGCCCTTAATGAAGGCGCGATAAGGCCATTATCCCGCAAGTAAATATAAATGGTATCCCGTGTACATGGATCGCGTTGTACATCAACGGCAATATATTCGCCGTTATCTGCCATGTTATCTTCCAAAGCGATGATGGGAATATCAATTGTCGTTTGGCCTGCCGGAATGCTGAGTCCCGGCGGGATCAACTGATAATCCGTTCCGTTTGTGGCAGTACCCCATACATTGTAATCTATCGGGAATGCAGACTGCGTCGGAGTAGGTAATCTGAAAGTAAGCATCCCATCTGTGCATCCTTCTGTCACGGTACCATCTAAGCTCCGGGTCGACAATGCTACCTGAAGCGAACCCGTACCAAAACTTTTGGCTTCCAGAAAAACGCCTGAATCATAAATGCCATCGCTTACGTCGGCAATGGCTAATTTGATGGTGTATTCCTGACAGGGCGTTACAACGGCTTCTGCAATAAAAACATCGGTAAAACCATCATAAACAGGCTGTTGCTGAGAACCGTTGTTATTGTTGTAATATTGAACGTTCAGGGCAGCACAATTGTAAATCGGATTGGCCGGGTGGATATTATTGATAGCAACGGCTAAGTTGGTACCCGGCACTTTTGCAATATTCAGGTTATTGTAATTGCCGCCGGCGGGATTGGGGCCACTGATGAAGAACCCGAATACGTCGTTAAAAGAGCTGCATGCAAATTCCGGGTATTCTTCCGAACCGAAACAGTACCGGAAGCGAAGTGTGTCGGCGGTTGGAATAAATGTAATGGAATAGATGGCCACGTCGTTCAGGCCTGCAGTTGCTAATGCGGCTAAGCTGGCATCAGTTGCCGTGCTGGCATTGTCATGCGATGCAAAGTCAACCCCCTGCTCGTCGCTTCCAAGGGCTGTACCGGTGGTGGTAGCTACACCCGTTGTCATCACAATGCCGCGTTCAATGCCTACCGATGGGGTGCCGCCGGTAAAATAGCCCACCGCGGAATTGATCCCGTTATAGGAAATGTTGGTCACCGTCACACCTTCTCCCAGGAAAATATTGGAGATCAGGTTTTGCGGGGTAAAAGGAGGCGTATTGGCGCCGCTTACTTGTAAAACTTGTGCTTGTGCGAGATTAGAAAAGGCAAAGACAAGGAAGGCCGCAAGCAGCAACTGGGAAAAATAGTAGCGTTTAAAGTTCATCCGGTGGAAGTGATTGGTTAATACCCTGATTACTTTTTCAGGAGATTAGAAATATTTCAGGGGAAACTGAAAGGTCAGTAAGGTTTGGCCGGAGTGCGGATTATTAAATTTAAAATTTGTACGCCGAAAAGTAGTGCTTTCTTTGGATGTGGAACCACATTTTTTGTCAGTAATTTATTTTGCGTATAGTTAAAGTCATTCTTGCTTTTAGCTGTTGTGAATGACCCGAATATAGACACACCAGGTCTCAAAAACGATGCTTACACGCCCTGAATCAGCGTCATCAAAATTCAAACCATCAAAATTTCAAACCACCCAACTTTCAAAAGAGGCCTGATTAAGTGGCCCACATCCCCCAAATCAGCTCTTTAATCTAATTTTAAGATCAGTTAGCGCCAGTGTTTGTTTCATTTGTCGGCCATTTAGATTCCGAGCCAGCACACTTTTTCATCCTCCATAGCCAGTTAATTTTAACACCATGAGTCAATTTTTCAAGTTCATGTTTGCTTCTTGCCTGGGCACCGCCCTGGCTTTGATCCTGCTTCTTTTTATCGGATTCAGCACGCTTGCCGGGTTGGCCAGCCGCGCTTCTGAAAAACCCGTAGCAGCAATTAAACCTAATTCCGTCCTCGAACTGAAATTCCCTTCGATGATGGTGCCTGAAAAAACCAATAACCTTCCCATGGATCCTTTTGATCTTGAGCAGAAAGATGTTATAGGTCTTTCAGATATGGTGCTGGCTATTCAGAAGGCAAAAGAAGACCCGGATATCAAGGGTATTTACATCAACGCCTCTTTCGTGTCAGCGGGTAAAGCAACTTCTTCCGTACTGCGCGCCGCGTTGCTTGATTTTAAAACATCCGGTAAGTTCATTGTTTCCTACGCCAATTATTACACACAGAATGCCTACTACCTGGCTTCTGTGTCTGACAGTTTATTGATCAACCCCGTTGGCGGAGTGGATTTCAGGGGACTTTCCTCTACCATTACCTATTATAAAGGGCTGTTAGATAAATTGGATATTCAGATGAAAATCTTTTACGCCGGCAAATTCAAAAGCGCAACAGAACCCCTGCGCATGGACAAAATGAGTCCTGAAAACCGCCTGCAGGTGCGCGAATACCTCACTGCGCTCAACGATATTATGATGCGCGATGTGGCTGCCAGCCGCAACATACCCGAAACCGAACTGCGCCGCATTGCAGATAATTTTGAAGGCCGCGGTGCCGATTTGGCCCTGAAAGCGCGTTTGGTCGACCGAATCGCCTATGAAGACGAGGCTTTCATACTGATGAAAAACAAAATCGGCCTGGACCAGAAAGAAAAACTGTACCGTGTCAGCGTAGAGGATTACTCCAAGGCAAGAGGTAGAAAATTGGACCTGACTACCAAAGATAAAATTGCTGTAGTGTATGCGGAAGGCACGATTCTCGACGGTAATAACGGCGATGCAGGAGATATTTATGATGGAAAATATGTGAAACTACTGCGCAAAATACGCCAGGACGATAACGTAAAAGCCATTGTGCTGCGTATCAACTCGCCGGGAGGAAGTGTGCTGGCAAGTGAAAACATCTACCGCGAAATCTTGCTTTGTAAAGAAGCCGGCAAACCGGTTGTGGTCAGTATGGGCGATTTAGCGGCATCGGGCGGATATTATATTGCCTGCCATGCCGACAGTATTTTCGCAGAACCCAACACCATCACAGGTTCCATCGGTGTATTCGGCACCATTCCGATGCTTGATAAAACCATGAAAGAGAAATTAGGCATCACATTCGATACGGTGCTGACCAGCAAACACTCGGCTTTCGGCACACCGTTTATTCAGTTTTCTCCGGAAGAAGACCGCATGATCCAGGAGCAGGTAGACCGCACCTACGAAGACTTTTTACAAAAAGTGGCAACCGGCAGGGGCAAAACCCGCGATCAGATCAATGAAATTGCACAGGGCCGCGTTTGGCCGGGTCAAAAAGCCCTGGAAATCGGATTAGTTGATGGCATTGGCGGTATGGATCGCGCCCTTGCAGCCGCCGCCAAATTAGCCGGAATAGATAAATACCGCACGACCGAATTCCCGCGTACCATGACGGGCATCGAGCAACTGATCGACCGGCTTACCCAAAATAAAGACCGCGATGAAGGTGTGAAGGCCATGATTATCCGCTCCGAACTGGGGGAAATGTACCCGATGTACAAACACCTCAAGGATATGCAACGCAATAAAGGTATACAGGCTAGATTGCCTTATGAATTGATTTTCAATTGATTGCATCAGAAATAAGCCATTGTTAAAAACCCCGAATTTTTCGTACTTGAAAAATTCGGGGGTTTTTATTTCACTTGCGTTTGCAATTATCAATGTACAAGTAGCACTTAACAGCCCTGCCTCTCCCGACGGCCTGAAGGCCATACTACCCATTTTCCAACTGTGACGAAAAAAAAATAATCCGTTTTGTGTAATAGTGCCTGTAATGGCATCCTTGTATTGGAACTATCGGCAACAATGATTCAATCAAAATGCCGTTATGAAACCAATTTTTTTTACACTTGCAACCAACAATGAGATAGATGTGTTTCCTGTAAAATTTATCTGTCTCCATACAGTTGGCATTGTAGGGAACCACTACTTTTGCGCAAATTTTTTTAACCAATCACAAACGATTTTTTGACATGAAAAAAACTGTTTTGGGAATTCTTGCCGGAGCCGTACTCACGCTTTCTATGGCATCCTGCGGCGAGAAACTACTCACACCTGAACAAGTACAAGCCGAAACCACTGCCGGTGTTGACGCCGGTAAAGCGGCTGTTGAAGCTGACGTAAACTCGAAATGCGATGCTGAATTCGAAACGCGTGTAACCGAGAAAGTACTCATGCTCGACCAGGCTGCACAGGATGCTGCTGCTGAACCTGTTTTGAGCAAGTAATCAACTGCCCCTCTTTTTTATCTGTTAACACTCAAACAAATTATTACCTATGAATAAGAAATTGATCCTTGCCGGCTTCGTTGCTGTAGTCGGTTTTGTTTCCCTGACGGCTTTTGACGCCAAAACCCTGGACCAACAAAAAGCAGAAATTGCTCAAATGGTGACGTCCAAACTCAACGACTACCGCACAGAAATGACCGCTGCCTGCGATGCTCGGGTGGATGCCGAAGCCCAAATGCGCTATGGCGCTGTACTCGCTGCCCGCGCTGCAGAAGCAGAAGCGGCTGCCAAATCAGGCGTGAAAACCAAGAAAACCACCAAAGGCGGCACTGCTTCTAAACCACTGCCACCGGCTAAAGCGCCTGGTAAAGCAGGAGAAGAAGCGGCCAAAGGCCGTATGCAGGGTGAATCAGGCAAATCTAATGAAGAAGCCGCTAAAGACCGTTTACAAGGCGAACCTGCCAAACAAGACGAGAAAAAAGCAAAGTCTCGTATGCAGGGTGGCGGTAAATAAGGCTGTCTCAAAAGGTTTATAAGGGTTTATAAACCTGTATTCCAATTGGTGTTTTTTCACCAAGAGCACACGTAAAGCACGATTTCTGGTATTCTGTAATGTCTACGCCAAAAGATAAACTGTTTTCATGTGCTGCCATTTATTAGAGTCGGCCGGCATGAGCAGGCAGTTGTGAACATCTTTTGGGAATATAGACGAATGGCTAACTTTGCCAGAACGCCGAGGCGTTTTCAGGAAAGGCATTTCCAAGACGCAAGCATCCTGCTTTACGTTTCCGCCGCGCCAGGTTTTCCATCTCCTCGCAATGCGCTGCGCTTGGTGAAAGGGGTGGAAGACCTGGCACGGCGAAAAAAAACCAAGCGTTAGTGAGGGGGTGACTGCCAGTCACCTCCTCACTAAGTACCGCTGCGCTTGGGGTTGGTGGGCAGGGCAAACGCATCAAAATGATTGGGTTTTATGGCTTTTTTATCACAAAACACCAAAAGTACCTGTCATTCCGGAGCGAAGCGAAGGAACCTACACAAGCCACCCTGAAAAACAGCATCTCCACACTTTCCCGGCTTGTGTAGGTTCCTTCGCTTCGCTCCGGAATGACAATTCAGTTTGGTCTGAGTACAGAATGCCTGGCTACATACCATGATATGAGCATGAATACCATCATTTTAGAACTATTTTGATGCGTTTGCCCTGGGGCTGGTGGGGAGGCGTGGAACACCTGACGCGGCGAAAAAACAGCCCCTTAATGAAGCGATTTCTCTCGTTTTGGGAGCCTCTAAAGAGTTTTGTGTAAACGTCATGTTCAGTTGAATTGGCAACGTTTGTCAAAAGTAGTTAAAAAGGCATTTAGGATGATGCCCCAATTAAGGATTGGCATGGTCCATTTTTTTTCAATG
>Ga0163153_10006073_pt1 | contig 13811 bp, 7 predicted proteins | sample OliLakLV19MP6IB1_FD_148629 | JGI IMG/M metagenome (GOLD analysis project Ga0163153, IMG submission 148629) | Freshwater microbial mat bacterial communities from Lake Vanda, McMurdo Dry Valleys, Antarctica - Oligotrophic Lake LV.19.MP6.IB-1 | ecosystem: Environmental > Aquatic > Freshwater > Lake... | reverse complement strand
CACGGCGCCAACCCCGGTGGCGCCGTGTCGACGAACGCGATGTCGGCGAGCATCCACTGAGCCGGCGTGGCCCGCCTCGCGGGCGACGTGGTGCAGGAGCTTCTGCAGCGCGACCGCCTCTTCCAGCGAGCCGGGATGAGCAGGCTCCGCACCTCGATCACCGCCGAAGCATCGACGACGATCATGCCGAATCGCGTTCGCGGCGAACCAAGGCAGCAGCCGACTTGCTCAGTTTGACCGCAGCGCCTGCGTGCAGCCGCTCACGCCACTCCTTGCGGGTCGGCCATGCAGACAATCGGACCAACTCGGCAAGCAGGTGTTCGGACAGCGACATCCCGGAATCCGCTGCCCGCTGCCTCAGGCGCCTGTGCACGGCATCGGGCACGTTCCTCACCTGGATCGTCTTGGCCATGGCCGGAAGCATGCTGCGTGCAGACTGCATGTCAATGAGACCAGCGTGCGCGACATGGCGCGGAGCAGGCAGCGGGCCGTTCGGGGCTGCTCATGGTCGTCGACCGCGACATCGCCACGGCACTTGTCGTCCACTGCCTCGACCTGACGAACGGGCTGCCGCCCGAGCCCGTCGTTCGCTGACGCCCGTTGCAGGCTGATGCCGCCGACGTGCCCATGCCCCACGATGCGCTCACCTTCGGCTTCGCGTTCGCTGGCTTCACGCTGCTCGCCGCCGCCTGCACGGCAACTTGCTGCACGCGAACGCCGAAGCGCTCGTCAACCTGGTCCACTGCGTCAGCGGTACTCGAAGCGCATGACGTGCGCGCGATGCACGGACAGCATCCCGGCTGCGTCGGTCGGAGTTCCCTCGAGCACCGCCATGTCGAGACTCGGCATCGCGTTCGCCACCGTCCACTGCAGCGCTTCGCTGGTGGCGGGCAGGGCGTCGATCCGCTGCGCGTCGATCACGAGATCCGGGTCGTGGCGCGGGGATCTTGGGGCGAACTCCGCTTCAGGCGGCTCGGGTGAAAGAAGCCTGAGTCGCCCCGAGCATCCGACCGCCCCGGGGCGCGCGCCGCCAGAGCGTCCCAGGGATCGTGAGATGCGCGGACCGGTGATCGTGAGACACGACACGTGGGCTGAGCTGCTGCGCCGGGTGTTCGGCACCGATGCGCCCTCGTCTGTCCCCTCTGCCAAGGTCCGCGACGCCTGCTCGCCTTCCTCACCGATCCGCCCGTCATGCGGAAGATCCTCGCGCACCTTGGCATGGCCACGGAACCGCCCGCACTGGCCAGGGCCAGGCCACCGCCGGCCCAGCGCACGACTCGGTTCCACGGCGAAGAGAGCGACGAGTAGGGGCGCGGGCCGCCAACCACTCGCCGCAAGAGACGGTCTGTACCTGCCCCCCGAAACCGGGCGTCCTTGCCGATCTCCGCAGCCACTAACCCATCACGCGGGACCGGTCCGACCTGGTCCAACCCCCTCCCGACCGCCAGCCTCGTCGGTGGGCTACCGGAATCGCAGCTTGTTTCACCTATCCGCGGTAGCTGATGTCTGCCCGTTCGGGCCTCCCCATGCCGCCGAAGTGCGCGCGGCACTTCGGCGGGCGTGAGGGTGGGCTTCAGAGCGTTCCGAAGCGCAGGTCGAGGCCGTTCGAAGTCACCGCTCCGAGTGCGTTGACCCCGGGCACGAACGCGAACCCCTGCGAGTGGATGTAGACATCGACCAAAGCCGGGTCGTTGGGAACTGTGAGCGTGTGGGTGCCGAGGCCACCACTCGGCACGAACATGTTGAGTGCGTCGGCGACCACGAACTGGAAGCAGCCGGGCATTCCGAGCGAGCTCAGGTCGATGCCAGGATCGTGCTTGGTCCAACCGAGAGCCGTCCCGCCGAGCTGGCTGGATGTCGGCACATTGCTGGTCGTCAGGGTGATCGAAGCGCCGAGCGTGGGACGTCGGTCCACACCATGTTGCAGCGGCAGTTGGAATTGCAGCGACGTCGTCACGAAGGGGCTCGTCGCCGAGATGTCGCGGTCGGTCGGGTCCTGGGCGCCGAAACCTGGAGTCCAGCCCGTGAAAACCCCGCCGCGGTGGTAGAGGGCCAGGTAGCGGTATTCGACGTCACCATTCGCCGACATGGCGATCTGGAAGCTGCTGACCACTCCGGGAACCCCGTATTCCTGCACATCCAGCCACGTGGCGTAGGCGGTATTGCCGACGACCTCGAAGTGGATCGTCCCGGCTCCGCCGCCTGGGTAGGTAGGATCGAGATCCCGCCACATGGCGGCATGCCGGGGAGCATCGGCGAGGAACGCGCTGGGATCGCCGTATCCGTACGCCGAGTTTATCGACGTCGGCGGCTGCAGGAACACGAAGCCATTCGAGCAGACGTGGATCTGGTTGGTCGTACCCCCGGGATAGGGCAGCGAGAAGGGCAGCGTCAGCGGGGCGGTCAGTTCATCGTCCCCGAGCGGCAAGGCGGCGCTGGTCGGCGCCAGCCAGTTCGGGGGTCCCGGCACATGCGCGACGTCGTATCCGGTCGGCGACAACGACATTCGCAGCGTCGATCCGCCGAGGTCGAAGGACTGCGACTCGACGAACTGCTCGTAGAACGACGACGCGTGCCGGTAGCAGCCCGAGCCGAAGATGGTCGTGGTGGCGAAGCCGGTGTCGCAACCCCACCTCGCCAAGCGATAGTGGCTGGCCGATCCGATCGAGGTGAAGTTGCCGCCCAGGACCATCGGCCCGTTTGCCGGGGCCGCGAGCGCGTAGACGGATCCGTCGGCGCCACCGCCGAGGCTCGACCACTGGCTGCCGTCCCACTGCGCGAAGGTGGGTGAGAAGGCGCCGCCCACGAAACGCAAGTCCCCCGCGGCGACGAGATCCCCGCTCGGCAGCACCGCAAGGTCCTTTACGACCCCGGAGATCCCAGAGCCCAGCGGGGACCAGGTTGTGCCGTTCCACTGGGCGATGCCTTGCATGGGGGGATTGGTGCTGACGAAGTCGCCGGCCGCAACCACGTCCCCATTCGGCAGCGCTGCAACGGCGTAGATCGACCCATACGTGGAACCGTTCCCGCTGCTCCCGCTGCTGCTGCTGGTGGTGGCGAACAAGAACGACCAGTTGGTGCCGTTCCACCGGGCAACCCTGCCGCCGCCGGCGATATAGCCAGCCGGTGTGGCAGTTCCTGCGATGATGTCCCCGTTTTGGTAAACGGCCAGGTCGGTCACTACGAGGGGTGGGCCGGGCATGGTCCCGAAGGGGCTGGTCCATGGTGGGTTCAGGAGTCCGGTGCCGATTGCCGACCAGGTCGTGCCGTTCCATTGGGCGACGTTCTGCGCAGCGACGGACCCAGCCGTCATGAAGCTGCCGCCGACGATCAGGTTGCCATTGGTCGACACCGCCAGTGTCCGCACGCTCGGGGACGGGTTCCATGGGCCGGCGACGCCGGCGCCCAGTCCGGTCCATGCTGAGCCGTCCCAGCGGGCGATTAGCGCAATCGGACTCCCCCCGGCGGTCGTGAAGTGGCCGCCGGCGATCAGGTCGCCGTTCGGCAGTGCAGCGAGCGCCGACACGGATCCACCTTGGATGCCTGCCCCCAGAGGGCTCCAGGCAGCACCGTTCCAACGCGCGATGTTGTTGACGGGCACACCCCCGGCGGTCGTGAAGCTGCCGCCGGCAATCAGGTCGCCGTTGGGCATCTCCACGAGTGCGGAAACCCACCCGTAGCCGCCACTTCGCAGATCGAAGCCATCGCTGGGGAGCCACTGTGGCGGGCACTGGGCCGCGGCGGTTGCCCCGGTCCCGGCGAGCACGAGGGCCATGGCGAGCCTCCGGAGGGCTCTGAGGGTGGAATGGCGGGACTTCCAAAGGGGTAAGGAAACCAACGACGAGACTGACTGCATGGGTGATTCCTCCGCGGTATAGCGAGGGTGGAAAGGACTTGGTGCCAGGACAAAGCCGGGGCGGCGACGCAGTCACTCGGGATCCAGAAGAAACCGCGACGCGACGAGCGATGCCGATTCGAGTCCTGGGAGCCGAGGCCACGCGACCGTCGCGCGAACCAGCGCCCAACGACCGAGCCGGCACATCGGACCCCGAGACCATCGCGGATCTGGCCATGGCATGGCCCTGGAGTCGTTCGACCAGGGTGCTCTTCGAGCGCCTCGACGCCCGTGGCGAGTGCCGCCAAGGGGCGGGCCGCGAGTCCGTTCGCTGGCGCCTGCGGACACTACCGCTCGACCGCGCAGGAGGATCGGCGCACCCCGGACCTCCCGCTCGGCAGTCCACAGTGCCCGGCCAGCCAGGCCACCGGACACCGTCGTCCATCCGCTGCGGGTTCTAGGTTCCGACCTTGAGACAGATCGGGTTGCTGATGGTCCGACCCGCAACGTTGCTGCCGGGGGACAGAACGAACGACTGCGCCGTCAAGCGGATCCCACGCAGGATCGACAGGCTCGGGATCTGCAGCGGCACGGTCGCGGTCGTGCCGGTCGCCTGGAACTGCGCGGTCGTGAGGGGCACCACGCGCTGAACACAGCCCGGCATGCCGGCCCAGAACAGATTCACGCCCAGGATCGGCACGCCGAACATCACCACGCCACCGGTGTCGGCCGGCAGGTCGCCCAGCGTCATGTTCGGCGTCGTACCGATCCTCGGCCGCGCGTCCACGCTCAGCGTTGGCGGCACCACGCCATCGCCCGCGACGAACGGCACCGCCGTCGACAGATCGCGATTGCCCGGCTCGTGCGAAGCGAAGCCGGCGTTGAAACCGGTCAGGCCCGCCTGCAGCGTGAAGTCGATCGCGCCGTAGCGGAACTCGACGTTGCCGTCGCCGAACATCGCCACCTGGAAGGTGTTCGACGCCGCCGGCCGCAGGCCCTCGGCGACCGCGAGCCAGGTCACGTAGGCGACCGGCACGGTGCCGCTGAGGTCGATGTCGAGGAACACGTCGCCCGAAGCACCCGGATCGAGGTTGGTCCACAGCGCTGCCAGCTGCGGCTGCCCCTTCAGGAAGCCGGAGACCCCGTAGATCTCGTAGGTGCCGTTCTGCGAGCCGCTGTTCGCGGGGTCGAGGAAGATGTTGCCGTTGGACGTGATCACGACGCTCGAGGTCGAGCCGCCGGGATACGGGAAGGTGAAGCCGAGTGGTTTCGTCGCGGTCCGGTTGTCGTCACCGAACACGCCGTTGCTGGCATTGGTCAGTGGCGCCGAAGTCGGCGGTACGATCGCCGCCGTGGTCGCGCTCACCGCGTAGGAACCGCCCGACGGCGACAGCCGCAGTGAGGTGTTGGCGAGGTCGAAACTGCCCGGCGCGAACTCCTGGTAGAACGACTTCGATCGGTCGTAGCAGCCGGCCGCGTACCGCGTCGAGTAGGCAGCGCCCGCGCCGACCGTGTAGTGGAAGTCGAGCACCGCGCTCCAGTCGACCGGCGGGAAGCTGACGAAGGCCTGGCTGGTCAGGTTCTGGTTGGTGATGCTCAGGAACTGGTCGCTCGCGGTCGGCGACACGCCCGGCGCAAACGTCGAGATCATGAACGACGGGTGCAGCGCGTAGGGAGGTTGTTGGTAGGCGAGGTGCGGCACCGCCGTCATCACCGGCCCGATCACGATGGCGTAGCCATTGGTGCCGACGGGCACCGTGAACGGCGTCGTGAACACGCCCAGGGAGTGTTCGTAGTACGGAGCCACGGTCAGCGTGCCCGTGGCGACGTGCGTCCACGGCGAGCCCGGGCCAGGCGGCACCTGCACCTTCGGCACCAGACCCGACGGCGTGTTCCAGTTGCCCTGCCACGTCGTCGGCGTGCTGTAGACGTCGATCGTCACCGTCTGGCCGATCAGCCCCGGTCCGCCCGGGACGCCAGGTGCCGGCCCCCAGTTGAAGCGCAGCGAACCGTCGTCGCGCAGCTTGTAGTCGATCTGCGAGACCAACAAGTCGGCGTTGGCCGTGAGGTTGCACACGGTCAGGTGCCCGCGGTAGTTGGCGGGCAGGGCCTGCGGGATCGGCGGCACCGCCAGGTTGTTCTGGCCGGGCACCGCGTTGAAGTGCGTCGACTGGAACGGTTCCTGGGTCGCGAGGTGCGTCGGCAACTGGCAGTGGCCCTGGGCGTGCAGCAGAGCGGGGAGGGACAACATTGCCGCGGTGGCGACCGCGGTGTGAACGAAGCGAGAAGTAAACAGGCGCATGGGTTCTCTCCGGGATGGGTGCGAGGGCGTGTCGCTGCGACACGCGGTGCCATGCCGCACGGCAGGGCGTTCCTCGGCACGAACGATGGATGCCCTGACAAAGCCAGCTCGACGCGCGAGTCACGGCCGCCGCGACGATTCCAGGATCGCCGATGGTCCCTGCCGCAGCATCCCGTCGGTTGGCCGAGCGGCTCCGCCGCTCAGCGCGGCACGAACGCTTCGAGGGCGGCGAGGCGCGCGCGCGCCTCCCGCACCACGGCCACCTCATCGAGCGACCAGATGCGCACCCAACCATCCGACGACACGGTCGCGAGCTGCATCGCCGCGAGACCTTGCGGCCCCGCCGCGCCACCGCCGACTGCCGGGCTTCTGAGCAGAACGGCATCCTGCACGACCGCGCCATCACCGGCAGCCACTTCGAAGACCACCACCGCCGGTCGCTGCTTCCCATCCCACAGCCGCACGAGACCATCCGGCGCGAACTCGAGGACGAGATGGTCGTTGTCGGCGAGGAACGCGCGCGCCGCCCGTCCCCTCGGCCGCACCAGAAACTGCGGCTCCCCCTCGTCGACCGCCCACGTCAGCACGGAGCCGTCCTGGATGCCGGCCACCACGAACTTGCCATCGGCCGACATGTCGATCGACCAGACGCGACCGTTGGTCGGCCTCGACGCGAGTACGTGGCGTTCCCTGCCATCCGCCGACAATCCCCAGACGTGGATCCCGCCCGCGACGCAGCCGAACGCGAGGCGTCGACCGTCGGCAGCCGCGTCCATGCAGGTCAAGAGGCCGGTCGACTTGGGCACGACCCACGTTGCGACCTTCGCCATCGCGAACGGCGCATCGGCTCCCGTTCGCTCGCAAAGCTGGATCTCCGACTCCTTCCACCGCACGTCCCCAGCGGCGAGCAGGAGCCGTTCTCCCCCCAGCACGGCGGCACCGACGATGCTGTGCGGCCCTTCGAGGACCACCGGTTCGCCAAAGGCGTTGCGCTCCGCGTCGAAGGTCGCCACGCCAGGCGTGCGGTCCTTGGCGCCACCGATCACGACCCGATCCCCGGGCATCGCCCCGTTTCGCGCACGATAGGTGAGGGCAACCTCACCGAGTCGAGTGGGTTCGCCCTGCTGTTCCCACGACCACGCTCTTCGATCCTGGGTGTAGACGATCAGGCGCCGACCGTCGGGGTGCGGCGAGATCCCGACCGGCGGACTGGTCACGAACCGCCACTGGGGCGCCGCGCGCGAGCCGTCGAAGTCCCAGGAGCGAATGCGACCCGGGCCGCCACCCGCGATGAGCACAGACCCGTTGCTGCTCCACTGGTATGGGCCAGGCAGTCCCCAGCGTTCGATGTCGCCGCCCGCCATCGTTCGCTGCACGTTGCCCCGCGCATCGAGTCGCACCTGCGTACCGCCGCGGCCGACGGCAAGGAAGCTGTCGGCACCGGTGGCCGCCAACACGCCGCCGATCTGGTCGTGAGGGTCACGATACTGAGCCACCGGCTGTTCGCCGCCGTCCCAGAACCGCACCGTGCCGTCCTGATGCAAGGAGGCAACCGTGCCATCGCGGGCGACAGCACATTCCGTCGCCGGTGATTGCAGGGTGGGCGCCCAGACGACCTTGCCGTCCGACCAGCGCACCATGCGCAGGGCACCGACCTGGACCAGCACGACCCGCTCGCGCTCCTCGTCGATCACGGCGACGTGATCGTCGTTGCCCTTGCCCGCAGGCTCGCAGGACCACACCATGGAGCCATCGCGTCGCAGGCGAACGGCGTACTCGGCGTTCCACAGCAGCAGGTCGCCACCGGGGCCAGACTTCATCCCGCGGATCCTCGTATCGTGGCTCGGCCACGGCGACGACTGCTCGAGGTTGCACAGCTCCTTCGGCGCCTCGGCATCCCCGCCCACCGGCCAACACAAGACGCGCCCCCTCACATCGGCGCCGAGGACGTTGCCCGCGTTGTCGACTTCGACATCGAAGATCTCGCCCTTCGACCCGCCAAGGCCCGGCCCGAGTTCGGCATCGCCCACTGCGGCCACGAACGCGCGTCTCACCGTGCCACCGCAGGCGACGAACCGACCGTCGGGAGAGAAGCGTACGCAACGCAACAGGTTGCCCGGCGGGGCCGCCATGGAACGTGGCTTGCTGAACGCGCCGCTGTGGCGATCCATCTGCCACAGCGACACCCCCGATTCTGCAGCCACGGCCAGCAGGTCGAAGCGGTCGTCCAACCTATGCACCGCCATGCGCCGCACCGGACCGGGCATCACCGGAGCGCTCGCCAACATGCTCACCTGCTGCAGCAAGCGGTTGAGCTGGCCCATGGTCTTCGGTGACGAGTGCTTCTCGTGGGCCGCGAGCGCTTCCTCGATCGCGCGCATCGGATCCGCCTGTTCGAGCATGCGCGACGCGAGCGCCTGCTCCGTCGCCTGCTGCATGCGCACCGTGGCCTGCAACTGCACGACGAACGCCGCCGCGACCATCAGCAGCAACGCCAGCAGCGACATCGCCGTCGTTGCCACCGGATGGTGCTGCGCCCAGCGGCGCGTGCGCAGCACCGGACCCAGGCCGTGTGCTGCCACCGACTGTCCAAGGCGCAGCCGGGCCAGGTCCTCGGCAAACTCCAGCGCTGTCGCGTAGCGCCGCGCCGGGTCGAGGTCCATCGCCGTCTGCACGACGCGTTCGAGCGACCGCGACACTCCCGACGTCACCTTCGTCAGCCGCGGCGCATCGCCGCTCAGGATCAGCCGCGACACGTCGCTGCGCCCGCGCGCGACGAACGGCAAACGACCCGCCAGCGCCTCGTAGGCGACGATGCCGAGTGCATAGACGTCGGTGCGGCGATCGATGCGACCGCCGCGGAGCTGTTCCGGCGCCATGTACGGCAACGTGCCGAGCAGTTCCTGCGACAGCGTCAAGGTCGCGACTTCGCCGGTGGTGTCGCGCGCGAGACCGAAGTCGAGCACGATCGGACGCTCCTCGTCGGAGACGAACAGGTTGCCAGGCGTGACGTCGCGGTGCACGAGCCCCGCTTCGTGCGCCGCATGCAGTGCACGCGCATGGCCCTCCAGGGTCGCGAGGATGCGATCCCGCGCGGGACGCCGTTCCCGAACCCACGCGCCGAACGTGGAGCCACGCAGCAGCGGCATCACCAGGTACGGCACGTCGTCGTCGAGGCCGACCTCGAGCACCGGGCAGATGCCCGGGTGGGACAGTCGAGCCGCCAGCAGCGCCTCGCGACGGAAACGCTCGCGCGCCCGCTCGTCGGCCAACAGGTCGGGCCGCACGAGCTTGATCGCGACTTCGTCACCGCCGTCCTTGCAGCCGCGGAACACGATGCCCATGCCGCCGCGCCCGAGCAGCCCGGCGAGCCGGTAGCCGCCGACCTGTTCGGGCAGCCACTGGGAGCCGGCGCTCTGCCGCTTGTCGCCGAGGAAGCCGAGTCCTTCGAGGCGTTCTATGCGCTCCCGCAGGCGGCCGCCGATGTCGGGATGCGCAGCACACAGCCGTTCGAGTTCGGAGCGGTAACCGGTCTCGCCCGCATCGAGGCACTGGAGGACCAGATCCTCCAACTGGCTTTCGGACATGGACATGGCGATGGGACGAGTGGCGCGAGCCCTGGGCGTCAGTATTATCACGAGCCGTGACGCACGAACCGGGCAAACGTGAGGACGGCGCCCCGACGGAGCCAACCCAGCCCCCGCGCGACGACCTGGACGCCCTGTTCGCCCGCAATCTGCACCACGTGCGCGCATTCGTCCGACTGCGCATCGACACCGTCGTCCGCAACCAGGAAGCGATCTCGGACATCGTGCAGTCGGCCTGCCGCGAAGTGCTCGCCAACGACGCCTTCGAGTTCCGCGACGAGGTCGCATTCCGCAGCTACCTGTGCCAGGCAGCCCTGCACAAGATCCAGAACCGGCGCCGCCACTACCATGCGAAGAAGCGCGCCAGCGCAGCTACGCACGAACTGAAGAGCGAGGATCCGCGCCTCCTGCACGTCTACCGCACGACGATGTTCGACCCGCAACAAGGTGCGATCCGGGCCGAGGAGATCACACAGCTCGAACTCGCCTTCGAGAAGCTGCCCGCCGACTACCGCGAAGTGCTGACTTTGTATCGCATCGTCGGCATGCCGATCGTCGACCTGGCGCGGCAACTCGGCCGCACGGAAGGCGCAACCAAGATGCTGCTCAACCGCGCGATGACGCGATTGACATCGATACTCGAGGCAATGCAGAAGGGCACAGCCTGATCCGCAGGCTCGCAAGCCGGTCTTCAGGCGGCGGCCTGTCGTTCCCACTCGAGAGCGCACCGCCGATCGGTGGAAGGCTGCGCGAACAGGGCAAGGTCGGGCCGTGCGCTCGAGCGCAGCCTACTTGCCCATCGCCAGCAGCCGGGCCTGCCACTCCGCGGCCAGCGACTCATGCGGCCCTGCCTCGGCCACCGCCGCCCAACTGCGGTGCAGATCGATGAACGCCTGGGCGCAGGCCCCCACCGTGCGCTGCGCCGTCGTCAACAGTTGCCACGGTTTCGTGAGAACGCGCTCGGCCGCACTGTAGTCCTCGGCGGTCTCGGCCAAACCGACCCATCGCCCGCCCGCGACGCACCAGGAAGCGGGTAGTCGTTTTCAGCGAGTAGGCAACCCGCCCGTCCGGCAGTAGCGACAACCGACTCACCGCGACGGCAGGGCGTCCTGCGTAGCGGCACAAGTAATCCAGCCGATTACGATCGCGACCTTCCACCTGCACAGCCGCGTGCAACGAGAACCCGTCGACGTCCGCGCACTGCGGCCCTTTCAAGCGGAAGGCGGCGCTGAACCCGGTTCGCGGCGATCAGGCAGGAAACAGCTCGCCAACCGTAGTCGCGAATCCGGGCACCACGATGCCACCACGCAGGACGTCGCCGACACCGAGGCTACGGATGCTCTTGCGCGGGCAATGGACATCGATGCGACGAACGACCGGGTCGACGACCCACACGAGCCGAGTCCGGTGTGCGATCCATCGGTGTGCCTTCTCAGAAACCTCGGCGAAGGGTCGCCCGGTGCAATGACCTCGACGGCCAGGTCTGGCGGGCCGGGAAAGAACCCAGGCGGATACTGGGTGAGGAGCCGCGTCTTGCGCACGAAGGCGATGTCCGGAGCGAGCACGGTGTCGGGGTTGCGTGCCAGCACGAAACCCGACTCGGCTCCGAACACCGCGCCGAGGTCGTTCTCTTCCACCTGGTTCGCCAGGCGCCTCGCGAGCCGCATGGTGACGATGCCGTGCACCGGTCCCACTGGGCTCATGCGCCGCAGCTCCCCGGCCACGAGTTCGTGGTGGAACCCGGGCTCGCGCAGGGCGAACAGTTGTTCGGCGGTCGTGACGGTCTGGCCGGGCATCGTCGGCATGGTAGCACTCGGTTCTCCTGTGGGGCGCACGCGCGCCGGCAGCCCCTGTGCACAGAAACCGCCAGCGGTTGCAGGAAAACGAGCGTGCTCGTGGCTCGAGTCCGCAGTCGCGCCCGCCGGCACGTTCACACTGCGCGACGGTCCTGGCCGCGACGTGCCGCCGGGTGCGTCCCGGCAACGGGCGCGCGGGACAGACCGTGAGGATCCGCGCCGGTTCCACAACCACGGCCTCGCTGCCGCCACGGTGACGGCGGCTCGACCGCGTCCCAGCGGCCCTCGTCAGAGCGGGATGTTGCCGTGCTTGCGCGGCGGGTTGGAATCGCGCTTGCTGCGCAGCAGGTCGAGCGCCTGGATCAGCATCGGCCGCGTCCGGCGCGGTTCGATCACGTCGTCGACGTAACCGCGCGCCGCCGCCTGGTACGGGTTGGCGAACTTGGCCTTGTAGTCGGCGACGAGCCGCTTCTCTTCGGCCTTGGGATCCTTCGCGGCCGCGATCTCGCGCCGGAAGACGATCATCGCCGCACCCTCGGCCCCCATCACGGCGATCTCCGCGCTCGGCCAGGCGAGGTTGAAGTCGGCTCGGATGTGTTTGCTGCTCATCACCGTGTAGGCGCCGCCGTAGGCCTTGCGCGTGATCACGGTGATCTTGGGCACGGTTGCCTCGCAGTAGGCATAGAGCAGCTTCGCGCCGTGCGTGATGATGCCGCCCCACTCCTGGTCGGTGCCGGGCAGGAAACCGGGCACGTCCTCGAAGGTCACGAGCGGGATGTTGAACGCGTCGCAGAAGCGGATGAAGCGTGCGCCCTTGAGGCTCGCCTTGATGTCGAGCACGCCGGCCAGGTGGTTGGGTTGGTTGCCGACGATGCCAACGGCGCGGCCGCCGAGGCGCGCGAAGCCGACGACGATGTTCTTGGCGAAGCGCGCGTGCACCTCGAAGAACTTGCCGTCGTCGACAACCTTCTTGATCAGGTGCCGCATGTCGTACGGCTGGTCGCTCGAGGCCGGCACGATCGTGTCGAGCGCCTCGTCCATGCGGTTGGGGTCGTCCTCGGTCGGACGGAACGGCGGATCCTCGCCGTTGTTGAGCGGCAGGTACGAGAGCAGTTCGCGCACCTGCATCAGGCTCGTCGCGTCGTCGGGCGCGGTGAAGTGCGCCACGCCCGAGACTTCGGCGTGCACGCGCGCGCCGCCGAGTTCTTCACTGGTCGTGTCCTCGTGCGTCACGGTCTTGACCACGTCGGGTCCCGTGATGTGCATGAAGCTCGTGCCCTCGACCATCAGGATGAAGTCGGTGATCGCGGGGCTGTAGACGGCGCCGCCGGCGCACGGGCCCATGATCGCGCTGATCTGCGGCACGACGCCGCTCGCGAGCGTGTTGCGCAGGAAGATGTCGGCGTAGCCGCCGAGCGAGACGACGCCTTCCTGGATGCGCGCCCCGCCGCTGTCGCAGAGGCCGACCACCGGCACGCCCATCTTTACGGCCAGGTCCATGATCTTGCAGATCTTGGCAGCATGCGTCTCGGACAGGCTGCCGCCGAACACGGTGAAGTCCTGCGCGTAGAGGTAGACCGCGCGGCCGTCGATGCGCGCGCTGCCGGTCACGACGCCGTCGCCGAGGATCGTGTTCTTGTCCGCATCCATGCCGAAGTCGCGGCAGCGATGCGTGACGAACCGGTCGATCTCGACGAACGTGCCCGGATCGACGAGCAGGTCGATGCGTTCGCGCGCGGTCAGCTTGCCCTTCTGGTGCTGCGCGTCGATGCGCTCCTGGCCGCCGCCGAGCAGCGACTTCTCGCGCAGCTCATGCAGCTTGCGCATCGGTTCGTTCATGACAGGTCCTCATTCATGGTGCGGATCCTCGACGAGTTCGGCCATCACGCCGCCGAGGTACTTGGGGTGCACGAACGCGACCTTGCAGCCGTGCGCGCCGGGACCAGGAGACTTGTTCAGCGTCGGCGCGCCAGCTGCGGCGAGCTGGTCGAGCTTCTGCTGGCCGTCGCGCACGTGGAACGCGAGGTGGTGCACGCCCGGCCCGCGCTTCTGCAGGAACTTGCCGACCGGCGTCTCGGGCCCCATCGGTTCGACCAGTTCGATGCGCGTCGTGCCGCACATCAGCACCGCGACGCGCACCCCCTCGGTCGGCACGTCGTCGACGGCGTGCAACACGAGGCCCAGCCCCTCGGTCCAGTGCGGCAGGGCCTCGGCGATCGAAGGGACGGCGATGCCGATGTGGTGGAGGCCGAGCGGCCGGTGAGCGGGGTCCATGCGCGGCAGGTTGGCGG
>Ga0163153_10006071_pt1 | contig 13818 bp, 22 predicted proteins | sample OliLakLV19MP6IB1_FD_148629 | JGI IMG/M metagenome (GOLD analysis project Ga0163153, IMG submission 148629) | Freshwater microbial mat bacterial communities from Lake Vanda, McMurdo Dry Valleys, Antarctica - Oligotrophic Lake LV.19.MP6.IB-1 | ecosystem: Environmental > Aquatic > Freshwater >... | reverse complement strand
AATCGCAATCGTATGCTCAAAATGAGCGGCGATACTGCGATCTTTACTGATCACAGTCCAATTATCGCGCAACAATTCAGTTTCCCAGGTGCCGCTTTGCACCATAGGCTCAATCGCAATCACCATGCCTGGCGTCAAAATAATATTGCCGTCCGCATCATTCGATACATAATTTAATACTTGCGGTCCTTCATGCATTTGGCGGCCAACGCCATGACCCGTATATTCGCGCACAATATGCAGGTTGTGATCTTCCACATACCGTTGTACTGCCCGACTGATATCGATAACACGCTTGCCGACCACCGCTTGCTTGATGCCGGCATAAAGACTTTCTTCTGTCACCTTCAACAGATGAGCCGCCGCCACGTTAATCTTGCCGACAGGATACGTCCATGCGCTATCCCCAACAAAACCACGATAGCGTGAACCGACATCGATACTGATGACATCGCCTTCCTGCAAAATGCGATTTTTCTTGGGGATGCCATGCACCAACTCATGATTGATGCTGGCACAAATATGCGCCGGAAAGCCACGATAGCCAAGAAAAGCGGAGGAAGCATCGTACCGTTGCAACACTTCTAGGGAGATTTTGTCTAATTCCCAGGTGCTGACGCCCGGACGAATCGCCTCTTTCAACGCGGCATGTACGCGCGCCACGATCCTCCCAGCCTCACGCATAATTTGAATCTCACGTGGGCTTTTTAAAACGGGCGGCGTTGATCGCTGTTGCTGTTCTTTGGATCGTCGCAATAATTTGCTACTAGTTTTTCGAAACATGGTTTGTATCCAAGCTGAATAGGCGCTCATAGAGTAAAATTTCAGCTTATAATGCCACTAACGTTGCAACGCTTTATCAATCAGCACTTTTAGCTTACTTTGTACATCCTCAATGGGCTGAGCGCCATCCAGATCCGCCAATAAAGAATGTGCATAGTAATAACCAATCAGTGGCCCCGTCTGCTTATAATAGACATATAAGCGATTGCGCACAGTTTCTGGTGCATCATCGGCGCGTTGATAGAGTTCTCCCTGATCGAGGTCGCAGATACCGCTCTCTTTTGGTGCATTAAAGTCCACATGATAAACTGCGCCACAAGTTCGACAGACGCGTCGCCCCGTAATTCGACGCATAGCCTCATCATCTTCCAGGTTGATTAACGGGACCAGCGTTACACCACCATAGGGTGCCACCATTGCATCAAAGGCAGTCACCTGCACCAAGTTACGCGGGAACCCATCTAAAATGGCGCCTTGCGCGCAATCTGGTTTTTGCAAGCGGTCTTCAACCATCTTGATCGTAACTTCGTCGGGCACCAGGTCGCCTCGATCCATATAGCTTTTGGCCAGTAAGCCCAGTTCCGTCTGATTTTTTAGGTTATACCGAAAGATGTCCCCTGTAGAAACTTGCGGCAGATGGAGCGACTCTTCCAGTAATTTAGCTTGCGTTCCTTTACCAGCGCCTGGCACCCCTAAAAATACCAAATAAGTCCGTCTCTGCACAACTACAGTTCCTTTCCCTGATCCAGCATAGCAAACATACTTTATTGGCTTAGCGGATAAATCCTTCATAGTTGCGCATCAACAATTGCGCTTCGATCTGTTTCATGGTATCCAATACAACACCGACAACGATCAGAAGACCCGTGCTACTGATAATTAGCGAATTGTTGTTGGTCAAGGTATCACCACTGCCTGTAAAGCCGCCCATAATTAACCCAACAATAAAGGGCATGATCGCAACAAAACCCAAAAAGAGCGCGCCCACCAAGGTAATGCGGGAGAGTACGCCATTCAGATAGGATTCTGTGCGTGGCCCTGGCCGAATCCCAGGAATAAAGCCGCCCTGCTTCTGGAGGGTTTCGGGCAGGTTTTGCTGGCGGAACATAACATCCGTATAAAAGTAGGTAAACGCCACTGTGAACAAAAAGTAGAGTAGCCAGTATAATACACTGGATGGGCCTAAGTAGGTTGTAAGGCCTAAAGCGAGCGAGCCTACCCAACCTGTGCTAGTCGTAAAATAACTGGCAATGGTACTAGGCAGAATCAATAAACTTTGGGCAAAGATCAATGGAATCATACCCGCTGTATTGACCCGCAACGGCACATGCGTGCTTTGCCCGCCAACCATCATCATACGATTGCCACGCATCGTGCGCACGCGCTTACCATATTGAACAGGAATACGCCTTTGCCCTTCATGCACCCACACAATCAAAGCTATTGTCAAAATCGTGATAATAATAAAGAGCACTAACAGTATCGGTTGCTGCGACAGAAGACGAATTTGATAGGGCACCGAAGCCAGAATGCCGGAGAAGATGATCAGCGAGATACCATTACCAATCCCTTGCTCGGTAAGTAACTGACCAAGCCAAACGCCAAACATGGTGCCGGCAGTCATGCCAATAATAATCGTCAATGATGGTAAGAGATTATCGCCCGTAAAACCCCAGTTGGGCAATACAACCATGCCATTCCCCACCTGCTGGCGACTCAGTAACGTCGATTGGGTGATGGCCTGCAAAATGGCTAACGGAATGGTTAACCAGTAGGTATATTGATTTAGACGCTGCCGCCCTTGTTCACCTTCTTTACTCATTTCTTCAAACGAGGGAATGATCGGCGTCAGCAGTTGCATGATAATCGATGAAGTGATGTAGGGGTATACACCTAGGGCTAATACACCCATTTGAGCAAGCCCACCGCCACTAAAGAAGTTAAGCAGACTCAATAGCATATTTTGATCATCGCCCCGGAACATGATTTGCAGTGCTTCGCGGTTGACACCAGGCAAAGGAATATTGGCGGCAAAACGGTAGAGCACGATAATTCCAAAGGTTGTTAACAACTTCTGGCGCAGGTCTGGTAAGCGGAAGGCATTACGAACTGCTTCAAGCATAGCATTTTTCCTTTAACACGATATGCGCTTGCTGATCAACGCCACGTGTGAGCTACCCTTTCTTCCTCTTGCAAGGAAAATCGTTAGCTCACACGTGTAGTAGATGAGCGTATTCGCTAGGAACGGGGTAAGCGCTTATTGACTTTCCATGGCAAAATCTCAACAGAACCGCCGACAGCTTCAATCTTTTGGCGCGCCTTCTCGCTAATACGGTGCGCTTTGACGTGAACTGATTTTTGAATATCACCACGCGCTAACACAACGACCGGATCAGACACTTTGCCTAATAGGCCGACAGAAGAAAGGGCAGCCGGATCAATCGTCGCACCAGCATCAAAAATACGTTCCATGGTATCCAGATTGATAGGTGAATAGGTAACTTTGAAGCGATTGTTAAAGCCGCGCAATTTGGGCAGGCGCTTGACCAGTTTCAATTGGCCGCCTTCAAATACAGCCTGTACACCACCGCCACTGCGCGAATTTTGCCCTTTGGTGCCACGTGTACTGGTTTTGCCTTTGCCTGAACCAGTGCCGCGACCTACTCGCTTACGCTTTTGTGTAGAACCCTCTGCGGGACGCAGGTCATTTAATTTCATTGGGTATTCCTCAAATATTCATGCAGTCTAGAAAAGTCCGCAGTCGATAGTATAGACAGACTAAGTCATCGTCCAAAAATAAGTTCCGCCACACCTGACAGGTTTTCGGAAACCTGTCAGGTGTAAATCGGGAAGTTATTTTTAGATGCTCACTAAGTGATCGTCCAAAAATAAGTCAGCGGTATCAGATACTGGATATTGCCGCCTGGAAATATCCAATATTCAGTATCTACAAGTTATTTCTTGACGATTACTTAGGATTGCGGACTCTGGACTTCGGACTGCTTTACCGTAACTAGATGCGAAACCGCATTAATCATGCCGCGGATCGCAGGTGTATCGGCTTGTTCGACTGTTTGATGTAACCTGTTAAACCCTAATGCTTTAACAGTGGCCTTTTGGCGATAATTAAACCCAATGGGACTTTTTACCAATGTGATTTGAATAGTCTTAGGCATAATTCTCATCCTTATACCAGAAAGGCGCTAAACGGGCAGGATTAACCCCACGGCTTTGGGCTACTTGCCGGAAGTCCTGCAACTCCTGCAACGCTTTAAAGGTAGCTTGCACAACATTAAGAATGTTGTCGCTACCCAGCGATTTGCTCAAAATATCATTGACGCCACAAGCTTCCACCACAGCACGTACACCACCACCGGCGATAACGCCTGTGCCTGGGCTGGCCGGTTTTAGTAATACTTTACCGGCGCCAAAATTGGCTTCCACAGCGTGGGGAATGGTCGTGCCCAGCAGGGGAATATGCACCATGGACTTGCGCGCCTGATCGGATGCCTTGCGAATGGCATCTGGCACTTCGCGCGCTTTACCCACACCAACACCCACGCGGCCCTTCTGATCGCCAACCACTACCACAGCACGGAAGGCAAAACGACGGCCACCCTGAACAACTTTGGCAGTACGGGCCAAATTCACAACACGTTCGACAAGCTCTTCGCGCTCGTCGCGCTCACGTTCTTTACTACGTCTTTCGCGCTTTGCCATAAATTCCTCTATTCTCGAATTAGAAGACAAGACCGCCTTCGCGGCTGCCGTCTGCCAGTGCTTTTATGCGACCATGATAGGGGAAGCCACCGCGATCAAAGACAACCTGCTCGATGCCTTTGGCGCGCGCTGTTTCCGCAATTGCCTTACCCACAGCCTTCGCTTGATCAACCTTGGTGAGCGCAGCTACATCACTACGTACAGCGCCGGAAATAGTCGACACCGCGCAAAGTGTATGACCACTATCATCGTCAATCACCTGTGCATAGATATGTTCCAAGCTGCGATAGACATTCAAACGTGGTCGTTCTGCCGTTCCATGCACTTTACGCCGAACACGCACATGACGCCGTTTGCGCGCCACCGCACGAGAAGAATGAGCCATAATTTACCTCATTATACTTTCCCAGAAAATTTTGTGCCAGGGTTCCCTAGACAAAATTTTCTAGATAGCTATACAATCGTTATTTCTTGCCAGTCTTGCCGGCTTTTAACCGAACATACTCACCCGCATAACGAATCCCTTTGCCCTGATAGGGTTCTGGTGGTCGTGTCTTGCGGATGACCGCGGCTAATTCACCCACCGCACATTTGTCGATACCATTAATGGTAAAGGCGCGCCCATCCTTATCCACATCAAAGGAAATTTCTTTGACCGGCGGGGCGAATTCTACAGGATGGCTTTTGCCAACTTGGAGGAAAAGATTATTTCCACGCTTTTCTGCGCGATAGCCAACCCCATGAATTTCCATGCGCCGCTTAAACCCTTCGGTGACACCCGTCACCATATTGTTTAGCAGCGCACGCGTCAAGCCATGTTGCGCTTTGTGATGACGCAGATCGGTAGGACGATTGATCACAAGATTATTATCTTCCTGTGTAATCGACATGTCTGGGCCAAACTGCGCAGTCAGCGAGCCTTTGGGCCCGCTCACCGTGACAACATTATTCTTTTCAACTTTGATTGCAACCTTCGCCGGCACCGGAATTGGTTTGCGTCCAACACGTGACATGTTTACAACTCCTCATCCTACCAAACGTTACAAATAATTTCGCCACCGACTTTAGAACGGTAGGCATTGCGACCAGTCAATAAACCAGCCGGCGTAGAGACAATACTAATGCCCAGACCGCTACGCACCCAAGGAATATCCTTGTAACCGGTGTAAACACGGCGGCCCGGCTTGCTAATTCGTTGAATACCCGTAATCACCGACTTGCCACGCCCGGTATATTTTAGGGCCAAAGCCAATTTGGCCTGTGGCTTTTCCTCAATGACCGAGTAGCCTTGAATAAAGCCCTCTTTCACCAGAATTTTTGCAATTTCCACCTTGATTTTGGAACTTGGCATCACCACTTGTGTATGGCGCACCATACACGCATTTCGAATGCGTGTGAGCATATCTGCAATTGGATCAGTTACCATTCTTTAGTCCTTTTCTAGCTCTTTCAATTTCTATTTTGTCTTCGGCGATCAAAATACGCTCATCTGTGCAAAGGGTGAGTTGCGGCCCATTCCTTACAAGAGATAAGTCACCTACGCACACTTCGGCTGATGAGCCATCAAAATAACGATACGCCGGCATAGAAAATTGTAGTTAGCGATCAAGCTGATACCTTACCAGCTTGATTTGACGACGCCGGGCAACATGCCACGATTGGCGTCTTGCCGGAAACAGATGCGGCAAAGGCCAAAGCGCCGCATATAACCACGTGGCCGACCACACTTTGAGCAGCGGTTGCGGACACGGTTTGCATATTTTCGGTTTTTCTCCCGAGCAATCATTGACTTTTTCGCCACGTTTTTTCCCCTTCTTAGTCCACAATCATCTGCCTTAGTTTTGGACTACACGACTCACGACTACGCGACTTCTTACACTACCGTTTGAAAGGCATCCCCATCAAGGCAAGCAGACGGCGTGCTTCTTCATCGGTCTGGGCGGTGGTGACAATGGTCACTTCTAGCCCACGCACCTTATCAATCTTATCATAATCGATTTCTGGGAAAACGAGTTGTTCGCGCAGACCAATGCTATAGTTGCCACGTCCGTCAAAGCTATCCGGTGATACACCCTGAAAATCGCGTTGGCGTGGTAAAACAATGCTGATCAGACGATCCATAAAGTCCCACATACGGTTGCTACGTAGTGTAACCTTGGCACCGATCGACATCCCTTCGCGCAATTTATACGTCGCAATCGATTTGCGGGCTTTGGTGATCACGGGTTTTTGGCCGGTGACAATCCGGAGATCTTCCGTAGCAGCTTCCAATGCCTTATTATTCTGTAACGCCTCGCCCAAACCAATATTCACAGCAACCTTCACCAGTCGCGGCGCCTGCATTACATTGCTATAGCCAAACTCTTTCACGAGAGCCGGCACAATTTCATTCTGATATTGCACCTTCATACGCGGTACATGAGTTGGGTGACTCCCATTTTCACTCATAAATTTTTCGCTCCTTACCCGCAAGCGCCGATCTATCCGGCGCCAGTTCAGGTCGTCTCTTCAAGATACCTTATTTAGCTGTCGGCTTTGGCAATGGTGCGCCCGTCCGTCGATCAATACGGGTTTTGTCACCATTCGTCGCCACTTCATAACCGGCGCGTGTCGGCCGATTATCCGAGCCGACCAACATTACATTGCTCACGTGGATGGGCGCTTCCTTCTCGATCCGCCCCGTTTGGGTATTCACCCGCCCCGTGCGTTTTTGGTGCTTCACCACAATATTGGCACCTGCCACAATGACATAGACGCGGTTGGGATCATAGGAGCCATCTTTGTTCTTCTTGAGAATGACCCGTTGTACTTCTCCGCGTTGCCCTTTATCGTTGCCGGCGATCACTTCAACCGTGTCGCCTTTGCAAATTTTTAACGTCATACAAACAGCTCCCCTGTCACGATTGCGCACCGGATCAAGTTCTTGGGCTACTCACATTCCCCAGTGACACTTGATGTGCGGTGCAGCCATTAAAGCACTTCGGGCGCTAATGAAACAATCTTCATATATCCCTCTTCGCGCAATTCACGCGCAACAGGGCCAAAGATACGGGTTCCACGTGGGTTACGTGCATCATCAATAATAACAGCCGCATTTTCATCAAAACGAATATAGCTGCCATCAGCGCGACGCGTGGCACGCGTGGTGCGCACGACAACCGCGCGTACGACATCACCCTTCTTAACACTTCCTGTTGGACTTGCACTTTTCACACTGGCAACAATCACATCGCCGATGGATGCATAACGCCTTGTACTACCACCACGCACCCGAATTGTGAGTAATTCTTTGGCGCCAGTATTATCAGCGACTTTCAGCCGACTTTCTTGCTGGATCATAGCCTATTCCCCTACACAATTTCTGTTCGCTCAAGGATTTCTTCCACGAAAAAATTCTTATCTTTGCTGATGGGTCGGCATTCGCGAATCCGGACGCGGTCACCCATCTTTGCCTCGTTATTTTCGTTGTGTGCCTTGAACTTTTTACTAGTCTTCATGATCTTCCCATACAGGGGATGGCGCGTCACACGCGTTACTGACACCACAACCGTCTTTTCCATTTTATCGCTCGTTACCGTCCCGATAAAAGCTTTACGTCGTTCTCGCATAGATTATGTCCTCAAATCAAGTGTGTCGTTTACAAAGCCCCCAGCCTAAGTCCGCTCAGCCCCAAACCTTGTCACGTCACAACTAGCTCCCGTTGCTAGATACTGGGCTAGATACTTGCCAACTCGCGTTCACGCAGAATCGTTTTGATGCGAGCGATATCTTTGCGCACTACACCGCGCCGTGCTGTGTTGGTCAGCTTCCCTGTCGCCTTTTGAAAGCGTAGGTTAAACAGCTCTTGATAAGACTCATCCAGCTTTGTCGCTAATTCTGCGTTTGCCATGCTTTTCAATTCACTTGCACTCATACAACCTTCTCCTACGCGCCGTACTCTTCGCGCTTAATAAACTGGGTGCGCACCGGCAACTTCTGCGCAGCAAGGCGCAGCGCTTCGCGGGCAAGGTCTTCACGCACACCCGCCATCTCAAACAATACGCGACCTGGGCGCACAGGCGCAACCCAGTGATCAACACTACCCTTACCAGAACCCATGCGAGTTTCTGCGGCGCGCTTGGTCACTGGCTTGTCCGGGAAAACGCGGATCCATACCTTACCACCACGACGAATATAACGCACAATCGCACGACGGGCCGCTTCAATCTGCCGGCTGGTGAGAAAGTCGCGATCCGTTGCCTGGAGGCCAAAGGCGCCAAAGGTGACCTGATTGCCACGTTGTGCTAAGCCTTTAATGCGACCACGCTGCATCTTGCGATATTTAACCCGTTTTGGCATTAACATAATCGTATCTCCCTTTACTAAACTTCATTAGCAGCACGTGTCCTGCGCACCATTGGCACAACCCCAATGGCACAATCACTGGCACCCACTCCCGATAGTTTACTGTGTTTCAACTGACAGATGGGCGTGATACTCTTCGCCGGGCAAAATTTCACCCAAGTAGATCCAAACCTTAATCCCGATCACCCCAAAGGTGGTGTTAGCTTCAGCCATGCCATAATCAATATCAGCACGCAGGGTGTGGCGTGGAATCTGACCATCGCGCACAGTATCAACACGACCCATATCACTGCCACCCAAGCGCCCAGCCACCGTGATCATCACGCCTTTGCCGCCGGCTTTCATCGTCTTTTGGATCGATTGCTTCATAGCGCGCTTCCAGCTAATGCGACGTTCTAATTGCTCGGCGACGCTTTCCGCCACTAGGTAAGCGTCAAGTTCTGGCTTGGTAATCTCACGAACATCAATCTTTACTTTTTTCTGTGTCATATCCTGTAGTTTTGAGCGAAGGACATTGACACTGGCACCCTTGCGCCCAATGATCACCCCTGGCCGGGCTGTGTCAATAATGACATGCACCTGGTTCGGTTGGCGCTCAATTTCAATATTGCTGATGCCGGCTTTGGGCAAATCAGCCTGCACAGTCTTACGAATTACCCGATCTTCCGCTAACTGATCGGTATATTTTCTACCGATAGCAAACCAGCGACTCTTATGATCCTTGACAATACCCAGGCGAAAACCAATAGGATGTACTTTGCGACCCAAATCAACCCTCCTCTTTCCATGGAGTGATAGTACAAATTGTGTAAACATTCTTTCATGGAAAGAACAAACAATTTTTACACAACGCAGAATATCACCCTTTATTTAGTAGCAACCACACGTTCTTCCAAGATCACCGTGATATGTGCAGAACGGCGCAACCAGGGTTTGAACCGTCCACGCGCGCCAAAACGACGCCACTTACGGATAGGGGCCCCATCGGCAAAGATTTTGGTCACAATCATATCACCAGAATCTAATCCAAAATTTTCTGTCGCATTCGCCAGCGCACTCTTGATGGTTTTAGCCACGATCTTGGCGGATTTCTGGGGCATAAAGGCCAAAATAGCCAACGCTTCTTCTGCCTGGCGACCGCGCATTTCATCAATCACCCACCGTGTCTTCTGTGGGCTAACACCTGTAAACTTTGTAACTGCTCGCACTTCCATTGTGGCTCTCCAATCTATCTCCGGCTCAAATCGTTAGCACGTAGTCCTAAGTCGCGTAGTCCAGAGTCCTAAGTCTAAAATCCTAAGTCCAATCGTTACGACTCCGGACACTGAACTCTGGACTGCGGACCATACGACTTTATCTTGCTACTGGTGCACGAGCCTTTGTCGCCTTTTCAGATCTTATATGACCGCGGAAGAGACGCGTCGGCGCAAATTCCCCAAGTTTATGGCCCACCATATTTTCGCTAATATAGACGGGAACATGGCGTCGCCCATCATGCACGGCAATGGTGTGACCCACAAATTGTGGGAAGACAGTGGACGCACGTGACCAAGTTTTGAGCACCTTGCGTTCGCCTTTGCGATTCATTTCCTCAATTTTTTTCAACAGTTGCGGTTGGACAAATGGTCCCTTTTTCAATGATCGTGACATGTCATGCTCCTATAGTTCCCCCGAAAAGTTTTGTACCACATCCTTAATTACCAGGATGGGACAAAACTTTTCGGGACATCTATCCTACTAGGCTTTACCACCGCCGCGCCGGCGAACGATGAACTTATTCGTGTTCTTATTACGTCGGGTCTTCTTACCCAAAGCTGGTTTGCCCCAGGGCGTCTTAGGCGCCTTCATACCAATTGGGGAGCGACCTTCACCACCACCGTGCGGATGACCAGAAGGATCCATCGCAATACCACGGACACTGGGGCGCACACCAAGCCAGCGTTTGCGCCCGGCTTTGCCCTGATTCAGGTTGGAATGGTCTGAATTCGATACAGTGCCAATGGTTGCCAGACAATTCACATCAATATACCGTACTTCACCACTGGGTAGACGAACTTGGGCCATCGTGCCTTCTTTAGCCAACAACTGGGCCGAATTACCGGCACTGCGTACCAACTGACCGCCACGACCTGGGTAAAGCTCAATATTGTGAATGACCGTACCCAGCGGAATGCTGCGAATGGGCAGTGCATTGCCAGGGCGCACTTCAGCATTGGGTCCCGACATAATACTATCGCCTACGCGCAATTCCGCCGGGGCCAAGATATAACGTCGTTCGCCATCTTGGTAAACCACCAAAGCGATGCGCGCCGAACGATTGGGATCGTACTCAATCGTCTCAACCCGTCCGGGAACATTCCACTTGTCGCGACGAAAGTCAATAATGCGATAACGTCGCTTGTGACCGCCGCCTTGATGACGCATCGTAATCACGCCGCGATTATTGCGACCACCCTTGTTGCGGAGTGGCGCCAGCAATGAGCGTTCCGGCTTAGAGCGGGTAACCTCATCAAAAGCCGCACCGGTCATATTGCGTCGTCCGGCCGAAGTTGGTCGATAAATCTTAATTGCCATAGCTACGCTCCTTCGCCTATACGCCTTCAAACAATTGAATATGGTTGCCGGGCGCCAAGGTCACAATTGCTTTTTTCCACTTCGCTGCACGAATCGCAATCCGTCGGCCGCGCCGCGCTGTTTTCGCCGGCATGACCAGGATATGAACATCATTCACATCGACGTCAAAGGCGTTTTCAACCGCATCTTTAACCAACATTTTATTGGCCCGCATATCGACTTCAAAAACGTACTTGTTATCAGTTTCTATGCTCAACGTACTTTTTTCTGTCACAATGGGGCGCTTCAGTACATCATAAATATGCATGATTAACCTTCCGTTTCCTCTGGCGCGTCATCGGCGTCCCCAAGTGCTTCTATTTCTTCGATCTCTTCACTATCTTCTATGGTATCTTCTGTAGCAACGTTAGAAGGCATCAACCAAAGTTCAACGTATTCGAGCGCGTCCTTGGATAACAACACTTTATCATAGCCTAGTAGATCACGAATATTGAGATAGCCACTTAGAATAGTCTTCACGTTTGGCAGATTGCTGGCGCTGCGCAGGACGCCTACGCTCTTTTCGGCAAGTACCATCAGCACCGAATCACCCGTGACACCGAGCGCGCTCAAGGCTTGCACCATGGCTTTGGTCTTAGGTGTCTCAAAGGGTAGCGTATCTACCACGACAATCTGGTCAGCGGCAGCTTTGACGCTCAACGCACTGCGTATGGCTGCGGCATTCATCTTCTTGGGCAGTTGTTTAATATATTTGCGGGGGGTAGGCCCAAAAGCTGTACCGCCACCCACCCATTGTGGCGCGCGAATCGAACCCTGACGTGCGCGCCCTGTGCCCTTTTGGCGGAAAGGTTTACGCCCACCGCCGGCCACTTCGCCGCGCGTCTTGGTACTGTGCGTTCCCAACCGTGCATTCGATAATTGACGCATCAACGCTTGATGCATTAGTGGTTTGCTAACTGGAGCAGCAAAGATGGCGTCGCTCAACTCAATCTCGCCTACCTGATCTCCAGCTATATTTTTGAGCGGTAATAACATCGTGTACTCTCCTTATCTGGTAAAGCTTCCCGGCTCCGTTGCAAAGCAATGTTATAAAACATGCGCAACCATTTGGGATGCTGCCCTTTTCTCGCGGTCTGTGGGTTGTAGCTGCGCTTTGTGGCTTATTGCATAGAGGGTTGATCTTGTGAAAGAAGCCCTCAACTGCTGTGCACCTCAATTGCCCTGTACTATGCGCAGTGTTAAGCCCTTGACACCTTTTTCACAGCATCTTGAACAAACACGAGACCAGTACGCGGGCCAGGAACGGCACCCCTAATGGCAATCAGGTTCCGCTCTGGATCAACCAAAGTAATTTTCAAATTTTGAACGGTGACGCGCTGGTTGCCCATGTGGCCGGGCGCTCGACTTCCAGGGAAAGTGTGACCAGGAGTTGTACCGGCACCACGCGAACCAGTGGCACGATGACGGTCTGATTGGCCATGAGTTTTGGGACCACCGCTAAAACCATGTCGTTTTACGGCGCCTGCAAAACCGCGACCCTTGGAGATGCCGACTACGTCGACAATATCGCCCTCTTGAAAGATGTCAGCTTTAATAACATCACCCAAGATATGGGCAGGAGGTTCAGTAGAGCGGACTTCACGCACTTGACGTAAAGCAGGCGCATTGGCCTTTTGCAAATGACCAAGCTCGCCTTTCGTCAATTTTCGTTCTGCTACTTCTTCAAAAGCAATCTGGACAGCGTTATACCCATCAGTTTCTGTCGTCTTAACTTGGGTAATGTAACAAGGGCCTGCTTCAATAATCGTAACCGGCACGACATTCCCTTTCTCATCAAAGAGTTGGGTCATGCCGACCTTCTTGCCTAAAATTCCTCGCATTTTTTCCCCCTGGGACTGCCAACGGTTGAACAGCAAGGTTCAACCTTTTCATCATCCCGCTATGTTGATAACTGCTATGCAGTTGTTCAGGTGTTAGTACAAATTATCTTCGACGGATAAATCATCTTTATCGCTACCTTGATAAAATCATGTAACAGAATCAAACAACCACTTCGACATAATGCAAAGCTTTACAGCTTAATTTCAATATCAACACCAGCGGGCAAATTTAATCGGGTCAAGTTTTCAATCGTCTTATTGCCTGGATCGACCACATCAATCAAGCGTTTGTGGGTTCTGATCTCAAATTGTTCGCGGCTATCTTTATCAATAAAGGCCGCGCGCATTACCGTAAACTTTTCTTTGCGTGTCGGCAGCGGCACGGGTCCAACAACCTGTGCGCCTGTTTGCTCGGCAGCGCTAACAATCTGACGGACAGAAAGATCTAGAACACGATGATCATAGGCTTTGAGCTTGATCCGAATTCGTTGTTTCGCCATTGGGTTATCCTTCTTAT
>Ga0163153_10006066_pt1 | contig 13832 bp, 9 predicted proteins | sample OliLakLV19MP6IB1_FD_148629 | JGI IMG/M metagenome (GOLD analysis project Ga0163153, IMG submission 148629) | Freshwater microbial mat bacterial communities from Lake Vanda, McMurdo Dry Valleys, Antarctica - Oligotrophic Lake LV.19.MP6.IB-1 | ecosystem: Environmental > Aquatic > Freshwater > Lake... | reverse complement strand
CGGTGCGAACGACATCGTCAATCCGAGCGCGCTCGACGACGTCGCCAGCCCCATCTACGGCATGCCCGTGCTCGAGGTGTGGAAGGCCCAATCGGTGATCGTCACCAAGCGCGGCATGGCGGCCGGTTATGCCGGCATCGACAACCCACTGTTTTACCGGGACAACACGCTGATGCTGTTCGGCGACGCCAAGAAGAGCGTCGATGGCATCCTCGCTGCGCTCAAGAAGTGAGCGGCTCGATGCGGCAGTGCGTCGGCCAGCGGTTTCGAGTCGGGGTTGCGCAACCGAGCGCCACGTTGCAGCCACCGCCGCTGAACGCTCGGCGGCTGGCATTCTTGCGAAATTTGACCGGCGCATCGCAGGCACGTGAGTTGCGACAAAGCTGCGAGAGTCAGGAAACCGATGAGCACCCGACCCGTTCGCGTCTCACAGCCCATGTCCTCGTCGAGTCGCATCGCGATGATGCTGGTCGGCGCCGGCTTCTTCGCATTGTTGGCGCTCGCCGGAATCGGGAGCGGGCGCGCCGGCCGTCACGGTCCAATTGGACCGGCCCTACTCGCCGTGATGTTCGGATTCTGGGTCTACCGTGAGCACGCGTCGCCGGCCGCGAGGGCGCAGCGCGCGTTCGGAAGGACCGTGGCAACGCCCATTGCGGCGCTATCGCCCGGACAGACCGTGAAGGTCGTGGGTCGCCTGGTCCTCGGTGAAGCACCGCCACTCGTCGCTCCGCTCACCGGCAGGAGCTGCGCTCTGTACGTGGCCAGCGCGAGCAACCTCTCGTCACCGCGGGGTTGCCCGCAGTTGGCGCGCGAGGAGAAGGCGCAGGACTTCTGGCTGGAAGACGGAACGGGACGGATCCGCGTCACCTTCGACGACAAACCGCTCGGGCTCTTCGTCGTCGCCGACAGCAAGCTCGAGCCCGACCTTCGGGGCGAGCCGCCGCCGATACTCGGCGCGTTCCTCGCGAGGCACGGCTGGAGCTCGAAGGACACCAAGACATGGGTCTTTCACGAGGGCGTGCTCGAGGCGGGCGAGACGGTCGCGGTCCGCGCGAAGGTCAAGGGCGGGGTTGGCTACCGAGACGCCGAGACCGTGCTCACCCGGCCCGAAGACGATCTCTTCCTGGTGTCCGATGACGAGCGGGTGCTGAGGGCCGGGAAGCTCAGCTGAGCTCCTGGCCGACACGGGGGCGCTGCCAGCGCGACGGCAAGAGCACCATCACGTCGCGAGGCGAGCAACGGATCTCCACGCGCTGCTCGAGCGACGCGGCGCCACGTTGCACGACGAGGAGCAGCCCCCGACCGAGCTGCTCGCCGTAACCGAGGTGCCGGGCGACGGACGCAACGAGCGGGTTTCGCGGGCTCGACACCCCACCCTCGCGACCAAGCTCCTCGAGATCGGCCAGCCCTTCGGGTGGTCCTCCGGGGCTCCAGACCTCGAGACGATCGGCGAACATGCGCACGGCGACGCGGCTGGGCTTGCGCAGATCGCGGTGGATCAACGCGTTGACGATCACCTCGCGGACAGCGGCATCCAGGTACTCCCCGTCGCTCGCCTCCGCCGCGCCGGTCTGCTCGCGGATGAACGCGCGCGAGCCGTCGATCAACGCAGGGAGCGCGCCGTCCAGATCGACGCGCGCCATGATCGGCTCCAGCAGCGTCGTTCCGCCGGAGGCCATGCACACCACACCCCACTCCGGAAACAACGTCTGAGGCAGCTTCCCGAACAGGTACAAACCGGCGAGCGTTGGCACGAGACGAGGGGCGACACGAGCGAACAGGCCCAGGCGGACGGCTGCCTCGTCGCGCGACGAGGCAGCCAGCAGCGTCGGCGCCCGCTGCGCGATGAAGCTGTCGAGGGCGCCGAGGTTCAGGTCGTCGAGCTCGGCACCCGACACGCCGAGGCGCTCGTTGGTCATTGCATGACCATAGCCGACGTATGGTGCGGCGAGACAGGCTGCTCGAGCTCGGATAAACTCGGGCGATGAAGTGGAAGGCCGTGCTCGCCGCGTCGGCGGCTGGCAGCGTCACGCTGGCTTGCGCCCTGTTCGGTGGGTGCAGTGACGACAGCTCCACTGGCGGCGGGGGAGAGGGCCTCGCCGGCGCGGATTTCGCCGACGTGATCTACCAGGCCGAAGCGACCGACGAGGCCCTCGTTGCGCTGGTCGACGCGGCCCCCAAAGACGAGCCCGAGAATGCCGCCGTCTTCGATGTTCCCGGCGAAACCACGTTACCTGCGACACCGATCCCGACGTTCAGCTGGCATGCAGGAGGCGAGAGCGCGGGCCCGGTGCGATCGCCGCACCAGTGGTGGACGTTGCCGAAGGGTCCTCATCGCACCCCATCCAGCCGCTTCGCCAGTCTGCTGGAGGGCGCGCTTTCGGGCGTGCCGTCCGCCTACGCGCACGGCACGCCGGTCAACGGCCCAGCATACTTCTTGGTCTTGTCGACGGCGTCGAACGACAAGCTCGTACGCGTGTTCACGCTCGACACGGAGTACACGCCGGACGCAGACGTCTGGGCTCGCGTCACCGGCGCGGGTGAGGCGATCACGGCGACGCTCCTGAGTGCGGAATTCGAAGCCAACCGCGTGATCCAGGGTGGCGGCCCGTGGCAGAGCGCACCGATCACGTTCACGGTCGAGTAGCCCGCGATCCTCAAGGCGGGGAATGCCCGGGCGCGCCATCCCCGCACTGGGCGACATGCGCCGGCGTCGTGGAGATTCCGCGAAAGCACTCGAAGAACTGAGCCGACGACTCACGTGCCGTCGCGGTCACCGAGCCGTGATCGACCTCCCCGTGTTCCAGCGCACGATGAACTACAATCCAGACATGCCTGCATCCGACCAAGAGCTCCCGGTCCCTGCGACTGCGGCCGTCGGCGGAGACCAGGTGAACCTCTCCGAAGGCATCCCGTTCGACGCGCCCCTCGGCCTCGTGTCGTGGGCCGACGCACCGCGCGACGTCGCACGAAGGGTCCCCGCACTCACGCGTGGTCCCCGCGGGCGTAGGCCGGCGCGCAGCGCCGGCCAAGCCCGCGCCCATTCTCTCCTCTTCTCCTCCGTCCTGGCCCGTATTCGATCGTCGACCACCATCGACGCCGCCACGTTTTCAGCGCGCAGCACCCGCACTCGCGCGCAGCACCCGCACTTGCGCCCGCAATCGCACCCGCACGACCGTGGCGCCCATCCGCGAGGATCGACCCACCAGGTTCGTCAAACGCGAACCTGACCACCCGATCCTCGAGGATCGACCGTTGAGGTTCGCGCTTGGCGAACCTCGCTGCCACATCCTGCCGTCAGGCGAGCATCTCCGAGACAGAGCAGCACTGCATCGAGCGCGTGGGACGGTTGCCGCCGTGCTGCCTTCTGTACCGCGCGTTGCGTGATCTCGCAGAACGCTGCGAGTCGGCACGACTGATCCCAGCCCACACGGACCGCGACGGTCAGAAAGAGCTCACGGGCACGGCCGCGGCGGCGTATCTCGGCGACGCGAGATCTGGTCGCGCTGGCCACGGCGTACGCGACGCTCTCCAGCGGCACTGACGAGAACGAAGTGAGCTGCGCGGGAGCCGGGAACCTCCGCGCATCGGGGCAGGTCGCATCGTCGCGCGCAACGTACTGATGCCACCAGCGGCTGAACTCGCGAGGCGAGCGACCCAGAACGGACGCAAGGCGACTCGCCGATACCCACGGGCGATCGACGGCGCCGAGCACATCGCGATGCGTCGACCATGGCCACGCCAGCGGATCGTTCACCAGCTTCGCGCGGACGGGGTTGAGCACGATGTAGCGCGCCTGCCGCATGAGCTTCGAGGGGTCGCGCTGTAGCTGCACCTTCGGAATCGGCTCGAAGCGTATGCCTGCGCGCGTCCCTCCCGAGCGGGCAAGGTTGCCTAGAATCAGCGCGAGCTGGTTGCGCGCCACGTCCTCGTGCTTCGCGGGCGTCAGGATGTGCAGATGGTTGGGCATCAGAACGACGGCGAAGGCGAACGGAAAAGCTCGCTGTAAACGAGGCCAGAGCCACATCGCCACGTCGTGATGCGTGAGCGAAATGGGCAGTCGATACGCGCGCGCCACGAGGTGAACGAAGCAAACCCCGGTCTCCATGAGCCGCTCGATGCACGACTCGCGCCTGAACGGCACGCAAGCTTTCACGGGTCACGTGGACGGCCAAGGCGGCGGCCGCCGATGCTGAGCTGGCGGCCGCCGCACAGCTTGACCCGGACGATCGACCCACCAGGTTCGTTAGATGCGAACCTGACCACCCGATCCTCGAGGGTCGACCGCTGAGGTTCGCGCTTGGCGAACTTCGCGCGCCGATCCTCCAGCTCAGCGAGTTGCCGGACCCCGCGGAATCGACGGCGCGGGAACTTCTCCTCGAGCACGTCGTCGACCAGCTACGCTGGCCCCATGAAAGGCACGGAGCTCGATTGCGTCTTCGAACGCCTCGCTGGGCTACCTTGCGTGTTCTCGATCTGGGGCGTCCTCCTCGGCTCCGGCTGCGGAGCGCGCGTGTCGCTCGAGGATACGGGCGGCGGGACGGCACCCTCCGCGTCATCGACAACGACGGTGTGCGACGACCCGACGCAGATCGTGCAGGCAGGCGGCGAACCGAGCGGCTTCGTCGAATGCTCGGACGGCTTCATCCATCGGCTCGAGCGCGTCACGTGTGCGGAGCCGAAGGAGCAGGCTGCGTGCGACTTCACGCCCGGCAAGGCACCCGAGTGTCTGGTGGATGGCGATTGCACCCAGGGTGCGTACGGTAGCTGTGGTCGCGCCGAGTTCTGGCCCAGCCAGACCTGCGAGTGCCATTACGGCTGCGCGAGCGACGCAGACTGCGAGCCCGGCCATATCTGTGCGTGCTCCGGCGTGGTGGGCGAGCGGTCCCGCTGCATCCCAGCGGGCTGCGACGACTCCGCTACCTGCGGCGAGGCGCTGTGCGGACTCTACCGCCGAGAGGGTGCGTGCGGCGAGTGGAGCGCCTCGCTCGCGTGCCTCTCGCCGGCAACCGCTTGTCGCGTCGACGTCGATTGCCAGGAGGAGCCCGTCGACTGCGGAGTGGCCTTCGGCGACATCGATGCGTGTGTCATCCAGGATGGCGAATGGACATGCGGCTACAAGAGCTGCGGGCCGTGTGGTTGAGCACCGGCGGCGGGCGCGCCACGCGCGCCCGCCACGAGCCTCACCGGCGGACGAGGACGACCGTGGTGCTTCGAAGTGCCAGCCAACAGGCTGCGGCATCACCCCGGGGCCGTAGGCCGGCGCTTTGGCCGGCCAAGGCCCCGCCGCTTCTCCTCCGCTCCCGCGCGAAGCGCGCCCTCTGTGCGGAGTCGTCCGGGCCATCCGCCATCGAGCTTCCACAAAGTGACGTTTCGAAAGCAGATGGGTCGGCCATCCGTTATCGAGCTTCGACAAAGCGACGTTTCAAGCCCAGATGGGTCCTCTGCCTCGCCCCGCGTTCGGACGCCGATCAAGAGATCGACGCGGCCGCGCTCCCGCACGCGCTCCCGCACGCGCTCCCGCACCCGCACGCGCTCCCGCTCCCGCACCCGCTCCCGCACCCGCACCCGCACGTCAGCTCTCTCCGACGTTGTACTCCACGTCGATGCCGACCAGCTTCATCAGGCGGATCGCGTTGGTGGATTGCACGACGCCGTCCTTCAGCAGGTAGTCGAAGAGCATCTTGTCGTGCTCGATGCGGTCCGAAAAATGGACGGTCTTGACCCTGCCTCCGCTCTCGTCGGCGATCGCGATCAAGGCAAAATCATGCGTGGAGACCGCGCCGATCGCGCCCCGGCGCACCAGGTCGAGGACGACGCCACGCGCGCCGATCGTGCGCTCGCGCGAGTTCGTCCCGTGCAATATCTCGTCGAGCAAGAACAGGACCGGCGCGCCCGAGTGAACAGCGTCGACGATCGCCTTGAGCCGGAGTAGCTCCGCATAGAAGTGGCTCATCCCCTGGTCCAGGTCGTCGCTGATCCGCATGCTGGTCCAGGCGATGAGCGGCGTGAGCTGTGCTCGTTTGGCGCATACCGGCAGCCCGGCGTTGGCCATCACGGCGCACAGGCCGAGCGAGCGGAGGTAGGTGCTCTTTCCGGACATGTTCGAGCCGGTCACGAGCAACGCTTGCCCCGGCTCCGGTAGCTGGGCGTCGTTCGCCACGCACGAGCTCGCCGGAATGAGCGGGTGGCCAAGACCCTCGGCCACGAGCCGTTTCGGACCTTCTTCGAGCTCGGGCCAGGCGAAGTCGGGGTGCTCACCCGCGTAGGTCGCGATCGAGGCGAGCGCTTCCATCTCGCCCAGCGCGGTGAGCCATGGACGCGTGCGCCTGCCCGATCGCGAACGCCAGCGCTCGAGCGCCAGCGCGACCCAGACGTCGTACAAGAACGCCATGTTCAGCAGGATGTGAATGATCGTGTTGTGGCGCACGTCGGCGAACCCGATGATGCGCTCCAGTCTGCCGATCTCCTGCGACGCCAGGCTCTCACCGTCCTTCACCGTCGACACGATGCGCGAAAGAGGTGGCGACTTCAGCTGGACGGCTTCGATGCGCCCGAACACGGCACGGAAGCGACCAAACGGCGCTTCCCTCGAGGACACGAACGTGACCATGCGGGCGATCGCTCCGTGCAGCGCCGCGAGCACCGCCAGCTGCCCGAGGAACGAGGCGACCCAGAGCTTGCCCAGGTGAGGGGCGAGCGTCTCGAGGTACGCGCGCGTGAAGAACAGGACGATGGTGAGCGGCACCAGCAGCCGCGCGGCGATGACGAGCAGCCGTCGCTTCTGGAGCAGCGGGGTCGTCGCTTCGCCAACGGGGAACTCCGCCGGGGACTCTCCCCATAGCGCGAGCGGCTCATCGGTCCGACCCCGGCTGTCGGCGCGCTGCGCGAACACGGAGAGATCTTCCAGAAAGCTCGGCTGCCCGAGCAGCTCCTTCGCCGCTTCCTGACGCTCTTTCACCTCGCTGACCCGCGCCGGCGTCAGCAGCCAACGCGCGAGCGTCTCCTCGCCGATCGACGTCTCGGCGCGCGAGAGCGCGATGAACAACGAGCGCGGGCCGAACAGGTCCAGGTCGGCGGCGTTGGGATGCTCCGGCTTCTCGAAGCGCGAGCCGTCGGGCTCGTCGAGCTTGGGGGACGCGAGCAAAGCAGATGGCTCCGGCTCTCCAGCGAGCCTGCGTTGCCCGGCGCGCACGTAGCTCTCGCGCTCCTCCAGCAGCGTGCGCTCCGACGCCACGATCGCGTGGCGAACGACCAGCCACGCGAACAACATCGTGCATGCGCCGGGGCCGATCCAGCCCCACGGCGGAAAGCCCCGCATCCAGGCGAAAACGAGGGAGCCGCCGAGCGCGAGCATCACCAGACCCCGTCGGCGCGAGAGGGCGTCGCTCCTGGCTTCCAGCTCGGCGAGCGCTCCCTTGAGCTGTTCCGCGCGCGACTCGTAATGGGCCCGAAGGCTCGTCGTCACGAGGGCGGCGTAGCACATTGCGCGCGACGACGGTCGGGATTAGGGTCGGATAACCCACAGATGTTCGCCTGGATCAAGAAGCTCTTCGGCACCTCGCACGAGCGCACCGTGGCCAAGCTCCGGCCCAAGGTCGAAGCCATCAACGCGCTCGAACCCGACCTCAAGAAGCTGAGCGACGCGGAGCTCAAGGCGAAGACGGCCGAGTTCAAGGAGAAGCTCGACAACGGGGCGAAGCTCGAAGACATCCTGATCCCGGCGTTCGCCGTCGGCCGTGAGGCTGGCCTGCGCTCGCTCAAGATGCGCCACTTCGACGTGCAGCTGATCGGCGGCATGGTCCTTCACAACGGCGGCATCGCCGAGATGCGTACCGGTGAGGGCAAGACGCTCGTCGCCACGTTGCCCTGCTACCTGAACGCTCTCGAGGGCAAGGGCGTCCACGTCGTCACCGTGAACGACTACCTGGCCCGACGCGACTCGGAATGGATGGGGCGCCTCTACGGTTTCCTCGGTCTGTCGACGGGCGTCGTCGTCAATCAGCAAGGGGAGTCCGAGAAGCGCATCGCGTACCGCAGCGACATCACGTACGGCCAGAACAACGAGTTCGGCTTCGACTACCTGCGCGACAACATGAAGTTCTCCGCGCTGGACTACCAGCAGAAGGGGCTCAACTTCGCGATCGTCGACGAGGTCGACTCGATCTTGATCGACGAGGCGCGCACCCCGCTCATCATCTCTGGTCAGGGCGAGAAATCGAGCGACAAATACAAGGTCATCAACGAGATGATCCCGCGCATGCGCAACGAGGAGCACTACGCCGTTGACGAGAAGGCTCACTCGGTGACGCTGACCGACGACGGCGTCGAATTCGCGCAGAAGCTGCTCGGCGCGGCGAAGGCGCTCAAGGGCAAGAACCTGTACGAGACGGACAACCTCGAGACGCTTCACATCCTCAACCAGTGCCTGCGCGCCCACACGCTCTACAAGCGCGACGTGAACTACATCGTCCGCGAGGGCAAGGTGATGATCGTCGACGAGTTCACCGGCCGCATCCTGGCCGGCCGTCGCTGGTCGGACGGCCTGCACCAGGCGATCGAGGCGAAGGAGAACGTGCGCATCCAGGAAGAGAGCCGCACGCTCGCGACGATCACCTTCCAGAACCTGTTCCGCCTGTACAAGAAGCTCGCGGGAATGACCGGCACGGCAGACACCGAGGCCGCCGAGTTCCACAGCACGTACAAGCTCGGCGTCACGATGATCCCGACGAACAAGAACATCGTCCGGCAAGACCAGCATGACGTCGTCTACAAGACGGAGAAGGAGAAGTTCACCGCCGTCGTGCAGGACATCATGGAGCACAACGAGCTGGGGATTCCGATCCTGGTCGGCACCACCAACGTCGAGAAGAGCCAGGCGCTCGCCAAGATCCTCGCCAAGAAGGGCATCAAGCACGAGGTCTTGAACGCCAAGCACCACGAGAACGAAGCCTTCGTGGTGGCGCAGGCCGGTCGAAAGGGCGCGATCACCGTGTCCACGAACATGGCCGGCCGCGGCACCGACATCGTGCTCGGGGGCAACCCCGAGATGATCGCGAAGTGGGAGTTCAAGCAACAGAACCGCATCCCGGAGGCAGAGCCCGAGGAGTTCGAGAAGCACCTCAAGAAGTACGAGGACGAGTGCAAGGCCGAAGGCGACGAGGTGCGTGAGCTCGGCGGCCTGTACATCGTCGGCACCGAGCGCCACGAGTCACGTCGCATCGACAACCAGCTGCGCGGGCGCGCGGGCCGTCAAGGCGACCCTGGCGCGAGCAAGTTCTACCTGTCGCTGGAAGACGATCTGATGCGCATCTTTGCCGGCGATCGGGTGAAGAACCTGATGGAGCGCATGGGCATGCCCGACAACGAGCCGATCGAGCACCCGTGGGTCACCAAGAGCGTCGAGAACGCGCAGAAGAAGGTCGAAGAGCGCAACTTCGACATCCGCAAGAACGTCCTCGAATACGACGACGTGATGAACGCGCAGCGCAAGACGGTGTACGAGCTGCGCCAGCAGCTGCTCAACGGCCGCTACCTTCCGGACGAGCTCGACGAGGAGGGCAAGCCCACGGGCGACAAGCGCGAGGTCAAGGCGCGCCGGGACGTCACCGAGATCGTGCTGCCCAAGGTCGGCGCTTTCCTCGGCATGCACGTCGAGGACCCGGTCCTGGCGCACGACAAGGACGGCAAATCGAAGACGCTCAAGCGCAAGGACTTCGAGGACAAGAAGGGCAAGAAGAACAAGCTCGTCGAGGCCGAGGAGCTGCAGCGCCTGTTCTACGTCGGCGATCGAGGCGGTCGCTTCCCCGGCTGGGGCATCGTGATCGACATCGAGGGCCGCGAAAAGAAGGTGGCCGACATCTACGACGAGCTCGCCGATCTCGTGCCGCGCGCTCTCACCGAGCAGCGCGAGCGCATCCTCGATCTCATGGATCGCATCATCGGGGCGATGGTCGAGGAGTCGTGCCCGCCCAACCGTCCGCCGGAAGACTGGGACTGGGGCGGGGTGTTCGAAGGCATGCGCGATACGTTCGGTATCGAGCTACCGGACGACGTCGCAGAGTTCGGCGACCCGGAGGCTCTCGCGCAGCACCTCTTCGACCTGTCGGAGAAGAAGTACGTCGAGAAGGAGAAGGACATCGGCCTGGAGCTGATCCTGCGCGTCTTCCGGCAGATCTACCTGGAGGAGCTCGACAAGTCGTGGGTCGATCACCTCACCGACATGGAGCACCTGAGGGACGGCATCGGGCTGCGCGGTTACGGCCAGAAGGACCCGAAGCAGGAGTACAAGAAAGAGGGCTTCAACATCTTCGTGCAGATGGTCGCGCGGGTGTCGTCGAACGTGATGACCAAGCTGATGAGCGTTCAGGTGCAGAAGCCTTCCGACGAGGAAGATCGCGAGCGCGCTCAGCTGCGCCGCTTGTCGGAGCAGGTGCAGAACGCCAGGCACGAAGAGCCGCTGCCGCTCGGTGCTGACAACGAGCCGGATCCGGATCGCCTGGTGCTGACCGCCGAGATGGACTGTCCGTGCGGCAGCGGTAAGCCCTTCAGCACGTGTCACGGGTCGGACGACGAAGACAGCGCCGCGAGCGAGCGAGAGAAGCAGGCCGAGGCGCCGGCTTGAGCGCTCGCGCCTCGAAGACGACCACACGCCGACCCGCTCCCCGGACAAGACCAGAGATCAGCGAGCGGGTGACCACGACGGTGGAAGCCGGCGCGATTCGAAGCGCGGACGCGGTGATCGTCGGGCGCCGCGCCGAGCGCATGTTGAATGCCCTCGGCTTGTCCAACGTCGAGGTCAGCATCGCCCTCGTCAGCGACGCGACCATCCTCGATCTCAATCGCCGCTACCGCCGCAAGGCGAAGCCAACCGACGTGCTCTCGTTCCCGCTGCTGGAGATCCCCACGCGCGACATCTTCCTGGCAGCGGGCGGCAAGACGCGCCCGCTGCTCGGCGACATCGTCGTGTCCGTTCCAACGGCGATCCGTCAGGCCAAGGAGCGCAAGCGCAGGCCGCTCGACGAGCTCACGACGCTCGTCGCACACGGCCTTCTCCACCTCCTGGGCTTCGACCACAAGAACGACGAGCTCGAGCGAGAGATGGATGCCTACGTGCGTGTGCTGGAAGCGGCCGCGCTGAACAAGCGGCCGCTGGCCTTCGGGCTACGGATCCTGGAGCTGCGTTCCTGAATCCGAGCAAGAATCTTGGCGCTCCCGGCGCGCGACCGCTGCCTTACACTCCTCGAGGACATGCTGCCCCGCCTCGCGCTGATCGCGCTGCTCGCCTGCGCCTTGCCTATGCGGCCGACACATGCGCCTGCGAGAACGCGGCTTGCGTCAGCAAGGTCATGGAGAAGTACAAGACGGCCAACCTGCTCAAGACCGAGTTCGGGCGTCTTCACGCTTGCTCCGAGAGTATCGTGATGAGGGAGTTCGAGGAGCAGCAAAGAGCCACCCCGTCCGCGCCCGGCAACTAGCAGTAGGTGCTCGGCGTGATCGACAGCCCCGACGAGTCGCGCCGATGCCGTTTGTAGCTGGAACCGTCCTCAAGGAACAGATCGTCCTCGAGCGAGAGCTCGGCCGAGGCGGAATGGGCGTCGTCTGGCTGGCGACGCATCGCGGCCTCGGCGTGCACGTGGCCGTCAAGGTGCTCGAGACGTCCGAGGTGCTGTCGGACGAGGCGCGCGCACGCTTCGACCGCGAAGCGCGCGCCATTGCGCGGATCGATAGCATCCACGTGGTGCGCGTGTCGGACGTGGGCTATGGGCCCGAGCAGCAGCCCTTCATCGTGATGGAGTACCTGCGCGGCAGGGATCTCAAGGACCATCTGCAGGAGGTCGGCCCGCTATCGGTCGCCGAGACCTCGACCATCGTCGAGCAGGTCTGTGACGCGCTCGATCGGGCGCATTCGATCGGCGTCGTCCACCGCGACCTCAAGCCAGCAAACATCTTTCTCGTCGCGGGCGCTCGCACCTTCGTCAAGGTGCTCGATTTCGGCGTCGCCAAGCTCGATTCTGACGCGGCGCTCGGGTTGACGTCGACGGACGTCCTGATGGGAACGCCCTACTACATGAGCCCGGAGCAGTTCGTCAGCCCGCGCACCGTCGATCAACGCACCGATCTATGGTCGGTCGCGGTGGTCGCTTATGCCTGCCTCACCGGCAGGCTTCCGTTCCTGGGGGACACGGTCGGAGCGCTCGCGCTCGCGGTGCACGGCAAGGAGTACCCGCTTCCGTCGTCGCTGGTGCCGTCGCTACCGGGGGCGATCGATGCTTGGTTCAAGCGAGCGCTGCAACCGGAGCGCGATGACCGGTTCCCGAGCGCCCGCGAGCTGGCCTCGGCCTTTGCCCGTGCCGCGGCAACCGCGAACGCGCCACGCTCCGCGGCAAGCGCAGCGGCATCGTCATCGACATCCTCAGCACCACTGCCTTCACCACCCGCACCCACGGCACCGATTGCGTTCGAGGCGCTGTCCTCGACGACGGCAGCCTCGAACGTGCCGCTGCGCATCACCTCGGCCCAGCGTCCGGGCCGAGGTTTGTGGATCGGAGCGGGTGTGCTCGCGCTTGGCGGCGCCGCTGCCACGGCGGTCACGCTGGGCCTCGTCGATCACTGGTCGGGAGAGCGCGCCAGTACCGGCGGCCTGCCCGCGAGCTCGGCGAGCGCGCCGGTATGCGAAGCGCTGGCGGTCCGCAGCGGGTCGGCCTCCGTCGATCGTACTGCGATCGACGAGTGCGATGCGTCGTGCTCGTCTGGCGCGCCGGGCGCGTGTGTGGCGCTCGGCGATCTGCTGTCGAAGGAGCCTCGGGCGCGCGATGACGCGCGCGCGCTGTCTGCCTATCGCAGAGGGTGCGACGCGAAGGACGGGCGCGCATGCAATGGCGCCGCGCTGCTCGTCGCGCGAGGCAGGGGCGTCGCGAAATCGAAGGGCGAGGCGGCCGAGCTCTACAAGCGCGGCTGCGATCACGGCGACGCGTCCGCCTGCTCCAACCTCGCGGAGGCCTTCAGCAACGGCACGGGCGTGGTCCGCGATCCCGCGCGAGCGCTGGCGCTTCGGCAACGTGGCTGCGACGGCGGCTCGATGACCGACTGCGACGAGCTGGGTGCCCTCTATTTCACGGGCAAGGGCACGCCGAAGGACATCGCGCGCGCTGGCGCGCTGTTCAAGCGAGCGTGCGACGGTGGATCGCTCGCCGGCTGCGCCAGCCTTGCAATGGCGCACGAGACGGGCCAGGGCGCGACCCAGGATCACCGCACCGCCGTCGCGCTGGCAAAGCGAGCATGCAATGGTATGGAGCCGCGCGGTTGCGCCGCCCTCGGATCGATCGCGCCGGCCGAACGCACGCCTGAAGAGGACGCCCGATCCCTCGCCTTCCTGAACGCGAGCTGCGAGGCACTCGACCTGGATGCCTGTCGCGTCCTGGGGTGGAAGTATCAGATCGGCTATGGCGTCCTGAAGGACGACGCGCGCGCAGCCTCGATGTATCGCGCAGCGTGCGACGGTGATGACATGCTGGCATGCAGCAACCTCGGCGGCATGTACTGGCATGGCGCAGGCGTCGCACAGGATCTGAAGCGCGCAGTCGACCTCCTGCGTCGCGCGTGCGACGAGGGAGGCCATGGCTGCGTGGACCTCGCCCACGCCTACCAGGAGGGCCGTGGCGTACCGCAGGACCACTCGATCGCAGCATCTCTCTATGGCGGGGCGTGCGATCGAGACGACCCGGCCGGCTGCGTCTACCTTGGCGTGCTGTACGAGAACGGCGCCGGCGTCGCGCAAGATTTCTCGCGCGTCGTGTCGCTGTGGGAAAAGGCATGCACGCTCGGTGAGC
>Ga0163153_10006065_pt1 | contig 13833 bp, 16 predicted proteins | sample OliLakLV19MP6IB1_FD_148629 | JGI IMG/M metagenome (GOLD analysis project Ga0163153, IMG submission 148629) | Freshwater microbial mat bacterial communities from Lake Vanda, McMurdo Dry Valleys, Antarctica - Oligotrophic Lake LV.19.MP6.IB-1 | ecosystem: Environmental > Aquatic > Freshwater >... | reverse complement strand
GTATCAGACTTCTCGGGGGGGTGAAGTCAAAACTTGACTTGGGAATGAATCATAAAAATGGTGAGTTCGTCACCGAATTTCCTGAAGGAAAAGACTGGAATGCCGATCTTGTTTTCAAGGTGAAAGCTTCCCGGATAACTTCCCCTGTTCAGGCTTTTGCAGATACCAATGGCATCCCACCCAAAGGGTTCAAGCCGTGAAGGATTCCCTTTCATTTGTTGTGCCCGGTTTATTCCCCTTCCTCCGGGAGGATTGCCAGAGTCTTTTGTCCAGCCGCAAACCATTTCAGTCAATGACCAAAACCCTTACTTTTCCCAGTAGCCGTTTTGTAACCCGGCTCCAGAATCCGGCGCAATTCATCGGGCAACAGGGAAGTCAATGTGGGATAACTCTCGCAAATACGGATCAAATCTGCTTGGTCTTTCATCCTCTTGGAGGGACGGCGTTGATGATCCTGCCAAGCCCACAGTTTGCCTTGGAAGACATCCTCCAAGGCCGCCACTTTCACCAGAATACCGAATATCTCCCGGTCAACGGCTCGCTCGGGAAAAGGTTGATAGAGACTGTCCTTGGTGAATTGGATCCTCAGCTGGCTTCCGGGCAGGGTGGCATTCAAGGAGTGCTTGAAATCCTCCACGACAAAACCCTTCTCAGCCAAAGCCTCCCCCACTCCGGACAACCGGGCAGACTGGATCACAATATCCGCGTCCAGAGTATAGACAGGCTCGACATAACAATTCACGGCCAAGCCACCAATCAGACAATAGGCACCTTGGGAACGGCAAGCTTCAATTACCAGATTAAAATCCCCACTTCCCCCGCCAGTCACATGGTCAAAGGCTTCTTTTGCAGTCATACCCTCACCCTAACAGTTCCTCTTTCAAATTCAACTCATCCGTCAATCAAACACAAAACAAAGGAGTAAAAAATGAGCCTGAAAGACAAAATCGCCGCCGCTAAATCATCCACTCCAGACAAACCAGAACCATGCGGCTACCGCCTCAAAGGTTACTGGGAGAAGGATAAAAAGGATCAATCCAGTTGGGTTGCCCTGATCACTGGGCTAGATCAAGAACACGGCCTTGGCCGGGAATTCCTCAACAGCAACGAAGTGGACTGGGAGGGTAAAAAAGACGACGGGAAACCTCCACGTGGGGTCAAAACGTGGTTCCTCCCGGAAGGCATCTATGAGGTTTGCCTCTTCGAGAAAGGGAACAAAACACCAGAGCGTTACCTTTGCGGGATAGCCGATGGGGGTCTTGAAACCATGACACGCGAGCAGGTGGAAAGCATTTTTCGGGACGAAACTAAGGAATAATTATGGTTTCAGAACAACAACACACCGCTATTTTGGAAATGTTTTATTTCCGTTATATCGACCGGGGCACGGCCCCGGAGGACACCCCTCTTTTCCAGCATATCGCAGGAAAAGAGTCCCTGACCCGGATCATCCAACTGGCTTATGCACAGGACGAGTCCTCATCTGAGGACTGTCTCAAAAACGCCTATGATGAGGTTAAACTCCCATGAATGAGGTTTACGCAAAAGTCACGGACAAGATCATTGATTCACTCAAGCAAGGCGTGATTCCTTGGCGGATGCCCTGGCGTTGTGGGATGGCGGCCAATATCGTCAGCCGGAATCCTTACCGGGGAATTAACTCTTTTCTTACCGGAGTGACAGACCACATATCCCCCTTTTGGATGACTTATAAGCAGGCCAAAGACCTCGGAGGCAGGGGCGTGCTTATAACAATTTGCGCGGCGATTTTAAATGGTTTCAGATGTGTACAGAGTCGTGGCAAGCGGGAGATCGTGTCTCCGCAGCAAATTGTGCCGCGATTCCAAAAAGCTTGAGGGACCTCGATCCGGATGAGCGGAAGTTCGGGTCCCTCAAGAGCAATTTGCGTGGTTGATCGGTTGCTTAGCGATTCGAGCGGAAACCACCCATAAAATAGGCGATTAAAGCGATCAACAGAAGCAGACCGACGAGTCCACCTCCGATAGCTGGGCCGCCTAAATAAAAGCCGCCGCCACCGAAGAGAAGGAGTAATACGAGTAGTACAATGATTATGTTCATCCGAGTACCGTACCTTTGGTGAGAGGCACTTACTATGGGGTGTTCACCTACCGAGGAAAATCAGGCAAATTGCGCCGTGATTTCGGAAAGATTCAGGTGGTTGTCGATCCGGACGAGCGGAAGAAAATCGGAAACACGGCAAGCGGGCTCGATCCGGACGAGCGGAAGCTCGGGTCCCTCCAGTTGACGGGCAGATCGGGAGGTTGGCAAGCGGGCCGTTGGCCCGGCACGGGAGGCAAATCGGAAGGTTGGCAAGGGAGAGATCGTGCCTCCAGAGCGAGTTGCGCGGTTAATCGATTGCTTAGCGATTTGAACGAAGACCATCCATGAAATAGGAGATAACTGCGATCAATAGGAGCATACCGAGGAGTCCACCTCCCATGGCTGCTCCACCTAAATAAAAGCCGCCGCCACCGAAGACAAGGAGTAATACGAGAAGTAAAATGATTATGTTCATACAAGTAACATATCTTTGGTTAGCAGCACTTACTATGAGGTCTTCACCTTACCAAAAAGATTCAGGTGGTTGTCGATCCGGACGAGCGGAAGAAAACTGGAAACACGGCAAGCGGGTCCGATCCGGACGAGCGGAAGCTCGGGTCCCTCCAGTTGACGGGCAGATCGGAAGGTTGGCAAGTGGGCCGCTCGCGCGGCACGGGGAGAAGAATTTTAATTTTCGCGTTTGAGGAGGTAATCGGCGAGTTCGGCGAGGCGGGCGCCTTTTTTGCCGAAGGCTTTGATGGCGTCCATGGCGTGTTTGGTCAGGCGGGTGGCTTCAGCCTCGGCTTTTTTCATACCAAGGACGGAAGGATAGGTCGCTTTTCCGACGGCGGCATCTTTTCCTGCGGTTTTGCCGAGTTGCTCAGAGGTCTTTGTACAATCAAGGATATCGTCGATGACTTGGAAGGCCAGGCCGAGGTTATAACCGAAAGTCGTGAGGTTCTTGAGCTGGGCCGGTGTGGCATTCGCCGAGAAAGCACCAAAACGGATGCTTGTCGTCAAAAGGGCTGATGTCTTGCGTTCATGGATATACACGAGATCTTTATGGGAGAGTTTTTTACCCTCACCCTCGAGGTCAGCGACTTGGCCACCCACGAGAAAAAGGGAACCCGCGCAATTTGCCAGCTCGAGAATGATCGCTTGATGATTGTAGCGGGGCCAGGCGTTAGCCTTTGCCGACATTTCAAAGGCGATCGTCAGGAGGGCATCCCCGGCGAGAACCCCTACCCCTTCACCAAAGACCTTGTGATTCGTCAGGCGTCCGCGACGATAATCATCATTATCCATGGAGGGTAGATCGTCATGGATCAGGGAATAGGTGTGGATACACTCCACAGCACAGGCGAGCGGCATGACCTCGGAGGCCGTGCCCCCACAGGCTTCCGCAGCGGCGATAGCCAAAACGGGTCGGAGCCTTTTACCACCCGCAAAAATCGAATAACGCATCGCCTTATGGATGGTGGTGGGTTTTGTCGTGGCTTTCGGGAGGAGCTTGTCCAGAGCTTGATCGACCTTTTTACAATTGCCTATGATATAATTTTTCAAATCCATGATTCCCATGTCATATAAACGAACGCCGCTAACCGCAAGCCTGAAATATCAGGAGGGGTAAATTCCTTTTACTGGAATTCCAATAATTATAGGTGGCTTTTTGCCTATAAATAGTCTACTTTTTTCTTTCGAGAACAAAAATATTATGGCTGTCATTATTTGCAAATCCTGTGGTGAAGAAAATGAACCGGGCCGCATTTATTGTAATGAATGCAATCAAAAGCTTGATGCCGGAAATTTGAGTGGCCTTGTGGGTAATAAGGGAGACGCCCTGACAAAAACCACCATTCAAAAGAAAATCAAAGCCTCACAGAAAAAAGACCGCCCGCGCGCCGCGGCACAGACAGTCAGTAACCTCTTTTCCGCATTCGTCAAGCTCGTCATCTTAGTCATCCTGATAGGGATTATCGGGACGATCGGTTACGGGGGCTACCTGATGTATGATGCCCCGGAGGATATTCCTAAGTGGAAAGCCTATTCGAATTACGGCAAATGGGAGATCGAGGAGCAAGTGGCCTTTGAAGAGAGCTTCGACCGTGCGAATATTACAAAGCTCGATCTCGAGGATGCCCTTTTAAACCGGATGGCCGTGACAGCCAAATGGAATGAAAAGGATGTGAATGCATGGCTCTCCCGGAACCTGCCTGAAAAACCTGTTAAATTCGGACCGATTGACGGCCGTTTTATCGGGGCCTATATCCAGTTCGAGGCCGATGGGATCATGAATCTGATCATGCGGTATAAGATTTTTGACCAGCCGGTCTATTTCCAATACAAAATAAATACCTCGATGGAACAGGGGAATTTGTATAGCCAATATATCAGCGGTGCCATTAATAGTCTGCCTATCCATCAAATGATCATTGAGAGGCTTGCGAAGCCCCTTGATCCGATCCAGGCGGTCTTTATCAAAAATAAAGCTCGCCTCAACGAGTGTGACAGCTTGGAGATCAGGGATCAGGAAATAATCATCACTTGTGTCCAGAAAAATATCCCGGATATCGACCCCTTTGCGGCACCCCCTGTACCCGCAGAGGCATCACCCACTCCGGAAGACAAACCTGCAGCGCCACAACCGTGAGGCATTTTCTCCTCATCCACTGCCTAGTTTTTGTCTCTATCATCCCCTCCCTCCTTGAGGGGGCAGAACCCATCACTACGACCAGTGCAGACAACCGTTTTGTTGTTGTCAGCGAGAATCGCCAGACAAATATATTCATGATGGGATATATCGAGAGTTTCTTCCGTAAATTCAGCCAGACAATGCGCGTTTCGGGGGATTCCCCCCACCTTCTCAGGGTGGAGATACGCGAGGGGCTCAATGAGAAAATCACTCTAAGCCCCTTTATGGCGGGGAATAAACTTTGTTTCAAGATCACCCTCATTTCCCCGGGACTCTTCGACAGGGCCACCCTTGACAAGTACCTCGCACAAATTGCATTCAGCGCATACGCAAACCGCGACACCAAGCTCCGAGCGGGAGAGAGTTTGCGCACTGTGCCGGAGTGGATATGGCTGGGTTATTGTCATTATCAAAGCCCGACACCCACCACCTATTACATTAATATTATCCGCTCGATTTATGAGAATAGGCAGATCCCGCCCATGGACCGGATCCTCAATGCGGACTCCCCCGGCAAAATCGGATTAAACACCGAGGTCTGGACCGCATTCCAATGGCTTGTTTTCCGGTCCATCTACCTTTCAAACAAAGGGGCTGCCAATATCATGCTTATGGCCGTCGAAGACTCCGCAGGCCGCGACCCCCTCTCAGCTTTAACTAAGGTGATGGATTTCCAGTCAAATTCCGAACTTCAAAAATGGTGGATGCTCCAGGTCACCCATTATTGTGAAAACCTCATTACCGAACCCAAAAATGTCGTGGCCACGGAAAAAAAGTTATCCGACGTCCTGGTTTTTAACCTACCGGCGGAGGGCGCGGTGAATCTGGCGGATACCTTTATCCAATTCCGCACCACCCCAGAAATCGTCGTCCAGCTCCGGGAAAAAGTCGCCGCCCTGGCTAACCTGTATAGTGAGAGCCCCCCTGAATACCAACCGGTCATCCTCCGCTACCAAAGGCTTTTCCAATCCCTCCTCCAAGACCCGGCCAGCCCGATGACTCTGGAGCTGGAATCCCTGCGTAAATTCCGCAAGAATATCCTCGCACAGAATCAAAAGCGGATCGATCACCTTAATTGGTATATCGTCACAAAAACAGAACCCGACCGCCGGGAATTTGAAAAAATCTTTAGAATCTACGAAAATCTCGATGACCAGCAAAAACAAAAGGAATTCATCCCCCTGCCGGGATTAAAAATCTTAAAATCCGCCGATGAATAAGTATTCCCAAACTACTCTATTGCCAGAGAAAAGAAATTTGTTACGCTCCAGTCCCAGAAGAATATGAAAATTTCCGATCTTAGAGGTATTTTAAATTACGTCCCGAGTTTCCGGGAAAAGATATTTGTATTAGCAATCGATGGAGAAATCATCGAGCACGAGAACTTTGTCAATCTGGTCCTCGACATAGCCGTCCTGCGCAGCCTGAATATCAAGATCGTCATCGTCCATGGGGCCAGCCACCAGATCCGCCAGCTTTCCGGGGACCAAAACCAGCCTTACTCAAATGATGATGGCACGGGGATTACCGACGAGACTACCCTGAAGCTCTCGCTTCTGGCGGCTAACCGCCTGACCCACGAGATCATGGAGGGGCTCACCTCCAGTGATTTGCGGACCGCCTACGCAAATTGCGTCATCGCCCACCCCTATGGCATCGTCGGGGGCATCGACCACCAGCTCACCGGTAAAGTCGAAAAGGTCGATACAGAGTTCCTCTTTGCCCTTCTTAATAGCGGGGTGATCCCGATAGTCCCACCGCTGGGCTTCGACGGTGACGGTAAAACTTACCGGGTGAATTCCGACGGGGTCGCCTTGTCCATCGCCGAGGCTTTAAAGGCCAATAAACTCATTTACCTGACCACCGTTGACGGGTTACCGAACCACGGCACGATCTTCAGCCAGCTTGGTGTCATCGAGGCGGAGCAATACCTTAAAGAGAACTCCTCCACACTATCTAATGTCCTCGACTCGAAACTGCGGCACTGTATCCGGGCTTGCGAAAATGGTGTCGCCCGGGCCCACATCATCAACGGCAAACAGGATGAATGCCTGCTCGGGGAAATCTTCTCTAATGTCGGTGTCGGCACCATGATTTACGCGAATGAATACCAAGCCATCCGCAAAGCCCAAAAGAAAGACGTGAGCAATTTGCTTTCGATGATCAAGAACTCCGTCCAGAGCGAAGAGCTCATCAAACGGACACGCTCTGAAATCGTTTCCCAACTCCCCGATTATTACGTTTTTGAAATCGATAAAAACCTCGTGGGCTGCGTCGCCCTCCATCTTTTTCCTGAACAACAAGCCGGTGAAATGGCCTGTCTCTATGTAAAACACAGCCATGAGAATCAGGGAATCGGGCGTAAGCTCATGCAATTTGTGGAAACCACCGCGAAGGATAAAGGATTAAAGAAACTTTTCGCCCTTTCCTCCCAGGCCTTCATGTTTTTCCAACAAAAGGCCGGTTATGTCGAAGCCACTGCCGATGACCTGCCTCCAGGCCGGAAAGAAAAGTATCTCAAGAGCAAGCGGAACTCCAAAATCCTGGTCAGATCCCTCGTGGGATGACGCCCTCACCCAGTTTATGGGACCCTTAAAAATATCCAGTCGCTCCACCTTATCCCGGACCATCGCCCATCTCGCTAGGTTATATCATTCAAAGGAAACTATTAGCCGCCTTCTGTAACCTGTCATTGAGGGCAAGGCCCAGACCAGTCTGGGGAAAGCGCTCGGCATAAATCGTATCCACCTCGAGATGATCGGCACAGCGTAATGTCTGGAAAAAATTTGCCGCCGCCTCGGTCAAATCTGACTTTTCCGATAGGACAAACTCCTCCACACCCGCCATCCCCAGCTTCCGGCTGAAAGTCACCACCGCGATTTTTGCTCCGGAAGGAATCACGGGGGATTCGCCCGCCTCAAATATCCTGACTTTTGTCGCCGGGGCATAGTGTGCGGGTAAATTTCCCGGGGCCAAGCGCGGATCAAATTGCCCGGGGGCCGGGATTTCCTCACCGAGGACCTGTGCAATTTGCTCAAGGGTTAATGCTCCCAGTCGTAAACAAACCGGTTTCTCCCCGTCAAAACCGATAATCGTCGATTCCAGACCCTTTTCACAAGCGCCCCCGTCGAGTACCAGTGGGACATCCGGGCCGAGACCTTCCCTGACCGCATCCGCCGTTGTCGGGCTGAGTTTACCAAATTTATTTGCACTCGGCGCCGCCAGATACCCGCCAAAAGCCTCTAATAAATCCAAGGCCAAAGGGTGTGCCGGTACCCGGATGCCCACCGTGGATAGTCCCGCCGTCGCGAGGTCAGGGACCCAGTCTGCTTTGGGTAAAACCAAGGTTAATGGCCCGGGCCAGAAAATCATTGCTAACTTTTCCGCCACCGGGGAAAAATCTTTGACAACACCTCGGGCACCTTCAAATGAAGAGGCATGAATGATCAAGGGATCAAATGTGGGACGGTTTTTAACGGAAAAAATGCGGGATAATGCCGCTGGATTCGATGCGTCACCGGCGAGGCCATAAACTGTTTCTGTGGGCATACCAACGACTTGGCCGGCCTTTAAAAGGTCCACAGCTTGCGCAATTTGCCTGTCCAGGGATGGAATTCGACTCATAGAGATTTCTTCCATACTCAGAGACAGGCACGTTGACTTGTAAAGTTAAAACCAATATTATGCCGGGCTTATGGCTAAACCATCACTCGGTAAAGGATTGAGCGCACTCATTCCCGCACTCGCTAAAACACCTATCATTCCCGCACCCCCGGTCGAGGTCGAACCCGTCCCCGGCGAAAAAGTATATGAACTCGAGATCGATAAGATTCATAAGAACCGGTTCCAGCCCCGGCGCGTTTTTAAAGAAGAAGAGATAAATGAACTTGCCTCATCCATCAAAACCCACGGCATTATCCAGCCCGTCGTCGTCCGCAAGAGTGATACAGGCTACGAACTGATCTCGGGTGAACGCCGCCTGCGGGCCAGCCAGTCAATCGGGGCGAAAACTGTCCGAGCCATTATCCGGGAAGCCTCTGACTCACAAATCGCCGAACTGGCCTTGATCGAGAATATCCAGCGGGAGAACCTTAACGCCATCGAGGAAGCCGAAGCCTACCAGACGCTCATCGACATTTTTAATCTCCGCCAAGAAGATGTCGCCGGGCGTGTCGGCAAAAACCGGGCGACCATTACGAATTCCTTACGCCTGCTCTCCCTCCAATCCGAGGTCCGTCAACACGTCGCCACCGGCCATCTCAGTGTCGGCCATGCCAAAGTCCTGATGGGCCTCGACGATGCCCAAATCCAGCTCGATGCCGCCGAGAAGATTATTAAAAGCGGTCTGAGCGTCCGCCAGACAGAGATCCTCGTCTCGGAATTAAAAAGATCCGTCGCCCGCAATAAAGATCATGGGAAACATTCCGAACTCGAGCTCGACACGACCATGACAAATTTAATCGAACAAATCGAACGTTCCTTCCGCCAGAAACTCGGCACCAAAGTCCAGATCAAACATGGAAAGGACAAAGGCTCCATCATGATCGAGTATTATGGTAATGACGACCTGAACCGGGTGCTTGAGTCCCTCGGGATTACCCTTTAATTTTTCATTAACATTATCCCCCCCCCCACTATGGAAATCGCATTGATCCGCCGCCGCTTCACCCTTTCCGGGGGGGCGGAGAATTATACCCAAAGACTCGCCCTAGGCCTGGCCGACCGCGGGATCAAGGTCACCATTATCTGTGAGGACTGGCCCGTCTTTGATGAGAGAATCGTGATCCGCACCCTCCCCACCTGCATCACCCCGATCCAATTCGCCGATGAGGTCCAGAAGCTCATGGAGACACGCTCCTTTGATTTCATCTTTAGTCTAGAGCGGGTCTATCGTTGTGATGTTTACCGCGCAGGTGACGGGGTCCACCGAGCCTGGTTAAATGCCCGCGCCGAGCATTTGGGCAAATGGTACAAAATCACCGACATGCTCAACCCCAAGAATCACCAGCTTTTAAAAATCGAAAAAGAGCTTTTCAGCCCCGGCCACACCCGCGCAATCACGACGAACTCCTACCGGATCGCCAAAGAACTCGTCGAGATATACTCCTATCCCCCCGACCGTATCCATGTGATTTATAACGGGGTCGATATTAAAAAGTTCTCTTCAGGAAAGAGGGATGATATCCGCCGTAAGTACAATCTCACAGACGAGGATTTCCTGGTCCTCATCGTCGGCTCGGGCTGTAAACGAAAAGGTTTTATCCCCTCAGTCAAAGCCCTCTCACGCCTCCCGTCGAATGCCAAGCTCATGATCCTAGGCAAAGACACCCACCGTATCCCCGCTTCCGTGAGCAAAATTCCATTAGCTAAAAACCGCCTCATCTATTGTAGTCCGACAGACAAACCCGAGGATTATTACGCTGCCGCCGATATTTTCCTGCTCCCGACCCTATACGAACCATTCTCAAACGCATGCTTGGAGGCGATGGCCGCCGGCCTACCCGTGATTACCACCATCGTCAATGGATTCGCCGAGATCCTGACTACCGAAACCGGTATCAAGCTCAAGCGTTCGCGTGACCCGAAAGAAATCGCCGCCGCTATCGAGTCCCTGATGAGCCGTGAAAAACTCGCTCGGTTCAAAGCCGCTGCAGCAGAAAAAATCACTGACTTTACTATTACCCGTAATATCAATGAAACCATGAAGCTTATCCAGGTCACGGCCCGGCTCCGACGATGAAATATATTTCTTTCGCCATTTTCAGCTTGGTTTACTTTTATTGCACCCTGCTGCCAGTGGGATTCCTCCTGCGGCTCGGCCGATGGATGGGGTTTCTTTTTTATTATATCGATGGGGCTCACAGGAAAATCGCCCAGTTTAACCTCCGCGTGGCTTATGGGGACCAGTGGGACGAGAAAAAAATCAGGACCGTCGCTCGTGAATCCTTCATGCGTCTAGGCAGTAATTTCCTCTCCTATATCAAACTCGCCCAGATCCCCACGGACAAAATCATCTCTCGAATGGAACCCCGGGGGAAGGAAATCCTCCTGGATGCACACAAAAAAGGCAAAGGAGTCATCCTGGTCACCTCACACATGGGTAACTGGGAGATCTACGCGCGTGTCCATAAATTCATGCCCACCCTGAAATTTTCAGGCATATATCAGAAACTCAAGAACCCCCTCATCGATAAAGTCCTCGTTGATATACGCACCAACGGGGGGATCGACATGATCGAAAAAAAATATGCCTGGGAGCGCGGCCTCAAAAAACTCCGGAATAATGAAGTCCTTAACTTCCTAGCCGATCAGCATACCGGCGATGTCGGCGTCTGGATTCCCTTTTTCGGACGCCTCGCCTCCTCTACAAATCTCGCCGGTCTTTTCGCTAAAAAAACAGGGTCTATTATTATCCCGATCAGCTGCAGGCAAAAGTCTGTGGGACAATGGATCATCGAAGCCCATGACCCCCTCGAGTCAGAAGTCAACGGGGAAGTCTTGGACCCTAATGAGATCACATTCCGGATAAACCAACACCTCGAAAAAAATATTTCTTTAAGCCCCGAAGACTATTTCTGGGTGCATAACCGCTGGAAAACACCCAAACCAAATTTCCTACTTCATCATTATAAACGCGGCTACTTCATCCCCCCAGATTTCCCACTTAAACCCTTCCGTATCCTCATCCGGGTCCCAAATTGGCTCGGTGACGCGATCATGGCCATGCCCGCAGTCTCCTTAATCAAACATGGCCGCCCCGACACCCATGTGACCATCCTCACCCGGGAGAATCTCTCCGATCTCTGGCACGGCTTTAAAGATGCCGACAGTATCATCACTATCAAAAAGGGGGAATCCTCAAACCGCATCGCCCATAAACTCGAAACCGAGCATTTCGATGTCTCGATCACCCTGCCGAACTCCACCTCCTCCGCACTCCCCGCTTTTTTTGCCGAAATCCCCCGCCGGGTGGGTTACCGTGGCAAATGGCGCAAATTGCTCTTGAACCAAACGATTCCAGAATCCCGTCGCCACAAGAATGATGAACATCAGATGCTCGACTATATCGGCATCGCCCGGGAGATTGGTGCCGACCGCAATCTCATCCCCCTGCCCCAGCTTCGTTTCGAGGCTGACATCACCCGTTTCGAGTTACCCATGCAAAAAATCATCATTGTCGCAAGCGGGGCCGAGTATGGATCGGCCAAACGCTGGCCGGCGGCCAAATTTGCCGAGGCCTGTCGCCTGATTGCCCTTAAAGAAAAAGTGTATTTTATTTTTGTCGGACTGGAAAGTGACTGTGAACGGAATGATAAAATCATCAAGAGTGCCAATGTCGCCGCCAGTAACCTCTCAGGCCTGACCACCCTCTCCGAACTGGGGGCGATCCTTCAGAAAGCCACCGCCACCCTCAGTAATGATTCCGGGGTCATGCACCTCTCCAGTGCCTTAGGTATTCCCACCATCGCCATTTTCGGTTCCACTGACCCGGTATTAACAGGCCCCATCGGTCCGAAAAATAAAATCATCCACCATCAAGTAGAGTGCTCCCCCTGTTTCCTCCGTGAATGTCCCATTGATTTCCGTTGTATGAATGCCATCTCTCCCGAAGAGGTCGCCCAAGCGGTTCTCGGAATGGTGAGTCCGGAGGTGGCATGAAGCTATCTTTCTGCCTGATCACAAAAAACGAAGAGGCGAACCTTCCGCGTTGCCTAACCAGCGTCGCACCTTTGGCCGACGAAATCATCGTCCTAGACACAGATAGCACCGACCGCACGGTGCAAATTGCGCGGGAGTACGGGGCCAGTGTTTTTGTCGAGGAATGGAAAGGGTACGGGGCGCAGAAGAATTCCGCCGCCCAGAAAGCCTCTCACCCCTGGGTATTCTCAATCGATGCTGACGAGGAAATCTCCCCCGCTCTCGCTGGGCAAATTACCCAATGGAAAAAGCGGGAGGATCAAAACCCCACCGATGCATGGGAAATATGCCGTTGCGTCTTTTACGAGGGGAAATGGATCCGTCACGGGGACTGGTATCCTGACTGGGTCGTACGCATCTTCCACCGGGAGCACAGCCATTTCACCGAGGTCAAAGTCCACGAGAGCGTCACTGTCCCCGGCCAAAAGTGCAAATTGCCCGGCGACCTTTATCACTACACTTATAAGGATTATGCTGACCAACTCGAGCGCATCGACAAATATGCACACCTCTGGGCCGGAGAAAAAGCCCGCCAAGGAAAATCCAGCTCACCCCTCGCCCCACACTTGCATTCATTGAGCCGTTTCCTACGGGGCTACATCATCAAAGGCGGATTCCGCGACGGAAAGCTCGGGGCGCAAATCGCACTGGCCAACGCACATGAAGTCTTCTTGAAATACAAACTCCTCCAAGAAAAAACACGGCATCCATGAGTAAACACCAGACAGCGAAATCAGCGAGTATCATCGGTATCTTTGTGATGATCAGCCGGGTCTTGGGGCTCTTGAGAGAAACCTTATTCGCCTATTTTTTCGGGGCCGGTGCCTTGGCCTCGGTTTTTATCAATGCCTTCCGCATTCCCAACCTCCTCCGTGACCTTTTTGCCGAAGGCGCCCTTTCCACCGCCTTTGTCACGACATTTTCAAAGGTCGCCCATCAGAAGGGTGATAAGGAAGCATTTCGCCTCGCCAGCTTGGTGCTAAATGCCTTGGCGATCATCCTGGGACTGATTGTTATTCTGGGGATTATTTTTTCACCGCAAATTGTCCAGTTAATCGCCTCGGGATTCTCCCCCGAGAATAAAGAACTCATGACGGTACTCCTCCAGATCATGTTCCCCTTTATCCTCCTAGTTTCATTCGCCGCCGTCTGGATGGGTATCTTGAATGCTAAAAATAAATTTGCTGTCCCGGCCTCTGCCTCATCCTTTTTTAATCTGGGATCGATCGTAGGGGGATTCAGCCTGGCTTGGCTCATGGACCCGACATGGGGACCCCGGGCGGTTATCGGAATGTCACTGGGTGTCATGATCGGGGGATTACTCCAGTGGTTAGTCCAAGCACCCACCCTCTGGAAACTCGGATACCGTTACCGTTTTATCC
>Ga0163153_10006064_pt1 | contig 13836 bp, 8 predicted proteins | sample OliLakLV19MP6IB1_FD_148629 | JGI IMG/M metagenome (GOLD analysis project Ga0163153, IMG submission 148629) | Freshwater microbial mat bacterial communities from Lake Vanda, McMurdo Dry Valleys, Antarctica - Oligotrophic Lake LV.19.MP6.IB-1 | ecosystem: Environmental > Aquatic > Freshwater > Lake... | reverse complement strand
GAACAGGTAGGAATGCTTTGCATTCCCCCTCCAGCGTCCCTAAACTAAACCCCGTTCACCCCCGAGCGCCACACTTTTCAACCGCCAAGCGCTGCACAATTCAAGCGCCGTTTACAAACTCAAGAACGGCGAACGAGTCATGGGCATTGCCGAGGCAGCGGGTTGGCGCCCCTGTGTCCCCAATCCATCGCTCCGCAGTGGCATCGTGTTGTTACAGTCCGGCGACTCACGACGGGGCGGCCGAGAGCCGGAATTGCTGCGTAAGGAATTCCAGGAACACGGCGTGGCGCTGACCGTGTATGAGGGCGATCAGGTGAGGCTCTCCATGCCAACTCGTCCGCTGACAGCGGACGATCTCGCGGTACTTGCGTCGGCGTTAGGCCGTCTGGCATGACCTGCGTTTGACGGCGCGGTCGCCCAATACCAGCTGTTCAGCCCGCTGCAGGAGGCGCCGAGGTATTTGTCCAGTTGCGTCGGCAAACGGCGAGTCAAAGCATTCGTCGCAGTGGATCGGATGGATCTTGAACAGGGAAGGTTTCGCGCTCTTGGCTTTTACTGGAATTGGCGTTCTCATGCTGTGGCCCGCTAAGCGGCAGGACCGCGCTGTCTTGTCCTGGTGGGGCATCGCAGCTTACCGTTGTCCGCTCCTGCTGAAGTTGAATTGCGCGGTCACAAAGCCGCCCGCTTTTGAGTGATTCAATCATGGCGGCTGCGACGATTGAAACCAATGTGGCAGGCAACTGCCCGCGCCTTCCCTCCAGGGAACAGCCTTCGTGGCGGGCTGTTCCCTGGCTTTATTGCTCTCTCGCGTCGGCAGGCACTGGTATGTCTCGGTCGAAACCGGCCTGGCCGCACTGTCAGGCGGTTAGCGCGTTTTGTTTTCACTGCCGAATCTTCGAGCTATCTTTTTCGGCTCCTTCGTTTGTGGCCGCCGGATGGTGGGGGCACCTCTCCGGCGGCCTTTTCATGCGCCGGCGGAACCGCTTTCGGAAGCTACTGGGAAACTGCTACGAGAACTTTGGCAAGTTCTCGCGCTGCTTCCCCGGCCAGACCGGTGGCCCACGCCGTTTGGCCGGGGCTTTTTTGATTCAGCTTCGCCTACCCACGTGTTGTGCGGGAGCAAGGCGTTTCGGCGGCGATCGGCTAGAGGGTCGGGACGAACATTCGAAAGCGCATTTCGACGAATGTGACAATCTCCCCGGGTTCAACGTCTGAGGCGGCTCGGGATTCGTGGCTCGTGGCGTCCCGGCAGAGCTCGCACAGCTGCGCGCCAATTGGGGTGTCTTATCGAGCGCGGCGTCAACTGCTGGACAAACGCAAAAGTGTAGTGTTGCGTTAGATCCCAAGTGCCGTGAGCAGCGTCTTCAGCGAATTGCCGCTGAGGAACAGATTGGTGAAGTCGGACCCCTGGAATTCTTGTCCGATGTCACCGAACAGGCCATCCAGCGCGATCAAGGCCTCTTGCCTTCTGTCATACAACCCGTCATCGCCGTAGTCCTCCAACAGCAAGTCCGCGTACAGGGAAGTCAGTGCGGCCTTGAGCGCCTCGGACGAGCGCAATTGCACCACCAAGTCGGTTGTGCCGTCATGGTTGTCGTCGACGAAGGAATGACTGAAGACGTCAATCCCGACGCCGGCCAGAGATAACGATTCGATGGATACTTGTGAGACGTCAAATAACGACGAGCCGAAGATGACCAGCGAAATTGAACCGTTCTGATCGATGTTGAGGCTGGTCGGTCGCAAGTCGATGGCAACGATCGTCACGTCCGAAGCCAAGACCACGGAACCGCTGCTTGGGTCGAACGTCAGTCGCTTCCCGGCGTCGACAACATGGTCGGAGGTGATGGTCGTGCTGCCCACTTGATAGGCGTTACCGTAGGCCGGAATGGCACTGTCGGTAGCATTGTGCACGAAGTCGCCCGCCCCGCTGAGCACGATCGTGTTTCCACCGGGATTGGCGAGCGTGCCGAGATCCACGCTACCGCCAGTGGCTTCGATGGCCGAACGAATGCCGCCCGTCGTCTCAATGATCGAGCTGTTACGCACAGTGAGCGAACCGCCGGTAACGAGGATGGTTGAGGCGTCCGTGCTGTTGACGAATGTCACGCCCGTGACAAGGACGTCGCCCGATTGAACAATCAACGACGGCGAGTTGCCATGGAAGACCACCTGGCCTGAAGCGCCGTTGATGATGACCCGATATCCTGCGGGCACGTCGATGACTCGACCCTCGCTGTAGTCGCCTTCGGACAGATTGATCACGATGTCAATCGGGGTACCGCTAACGTTGGGGGTGAGATCTGCGATGGCTTCGACAAACAAATCCAAACTTGTTGGCGTGGACGTGACCTGCACTTCGGTGGTGCCTGGCGGCAGGCTGGTGACTGCGCTGGCCAGTTCTTCTGGCGCCGTGACCGGCTCTACCGGAGGCGTCAGGTTGGCCACGGCGAAGATATCAGTCGCCGAATTCCAATCGCCGGCAGTCAAGTTGGCGGCATTGCTGCCGAAAACAATCACTCGGCCATCAGCGCTGAGGCTCACGGGCAGGCCGGTAGTAGGACTGTTGTTGCCACTTCCAGTCCCATCAGCGTTTACGCTGACGAGGTACGTCGTGTTGGTGGCTAAGTCGCGGGCATATACGTCTGGAGCGCTGTTGCTGTCCAGTGGATGGAGAGCGCTGGGGCTATCGAACGCCACAATTGAGCCATCGGCGCTGAGCCGTACGGCACCTGAAAACGAACTTCCACCCACCAGATGCGTAATGCCCGTCGTCAGATCGCGTGCGAAGATGCCGCCGTTCAAATAGGCCACGACTGAGCCGTCGGCACTAATCACAGGGAGCGACGCTTCGCCGTTTGCACTGCTCAAGCCATCCGCGCTCACGCTAACGAGACGGGTGGTTCCCGTTGTCAAATTGCGCGCGAAAACGTCCGACTGGTCATCCGTATCCAGGGGGTGAAGGTTGCTGGCGGTACTCTCGAAGGCCACAATAGAGCCATCCGCACTGATGGTTGGGTTGCCTGAGTCATAGAATCCACTAGCCGTGCCAGCCGCGTTTACGCTCACGAGGTGCGTAATTCCGGTGTTCAGATTGCGGACAAAGACATCCAAGTTGGTTTCCGTATCCAGTGGATGAAGGTTGGTCGCCTGGCTCACAAATGCCACCACGGAGCCGTCGGCGTTGATTGCCGATGGCCCGTAGAAATACTCCATAAAGTCGCGGCGGCCTGACGGTTGGTCACTACTTCCGGTGCCGTCCGAGCTGACACTGACGAGGTGGGTGGTACCTGTTGTCAGATTACGTGCGAAAATGTCCGAGATATTGTTGGTATCCAGCGGATGCAGGTTACTGGCGGTGCTTTCAAACATCACGACGGATCCATCGGCGCTGATCGTGGGATTCAGCGATGCGCTGTTGCCACTTCCGTTGCCGGCCACGTCCACACTCACCAGGTGAGTGATGCCCGACGCAAAGTCTCGGGCGTAGATTTGCGGGATACCCGCGTTGTTCATAAATGCCACGACCGCGCCATCGGCACTGATCGACGGATTGTGCGAGGAACCTGTCGTGACGTCCGCGCTCGCCTGGGCCATCTCGCCAGTCAGACGGTCGTACCGATAAATGCCCGGAGCGACATTGGCACCGCTGACCAGGTTGCGCGCACCGCTGGCGAAAGCTACGAATCGCCCGTCCGCGCTGGTGACCGGAGTACCAGTGGCACCGGCCGTCTCCGAGAACATCCCTGCAGCGACCCGCGTAACCAATGTGGCGGGCGACGAGCCCAACTCGCCGAGAAATACGTCTCGGAACGTATTATAATCGTTCGCAACTAGGTCGTTAGCATTGCTTTCGAACGCCACGACCGACCCATCGGCGCTGATCGCCCCGACACTCGAGCTGCCGTTGCCACTGCCCGTGCCCGCGGCGTTCATGCTCACCAGCTGCGTGGCGCCAGTGGCCAGATTGCGGGCATACACGTCCGCCGACAGGTTTGTATCAAGCGGATGGAGATTGATGGCGCCGCTGCGAAACGCCACGATCGAGCCGTCGACGCTGATCGCCCCGACGTTCGATCGACCATTTCCGCTACCGGTACCGTCCGCGTTTACGCTCACCAGGTGAGTTGCATTCGTCGCGAGATTGCGAGCGTACACGTCGGTAAGCGTGTTCGTATCCAGTGGATGGAGGTTGGTGGCGTCGCTTTCGAACGCGACTGTCGAGCCATCCGCACTGATTCTCGGGTTGGAAGAGATGCCGTTTCCGCTGCCCGAGCCAGCGGTATTCACACTGACCAGAAGTGTGGCGCCGGTCGTCAAATTACGGGTCAATACGTCCCGCGTCGTGTTCGTATCGAGCGGATGGAGGTTGCTGGCATTGCTCTGGAATGCCACGACTGATCCATCGGCGCTCATCGATCCGACAATCGAGACGCCATTTCCGCTACCCGTGCCAGCCGTGTTTACGCTGACCAGAGAGGTGATACCGGTCGTCAAATTGCGGGCCAACACATCCTGGGTCGTGTTCGTATCGAGCGGATGGAGATCGCTGGCACTGCTCTGGAAGGCCACGACCGCCCCATCAGCGCTGATCGCCCCGATAGTCGAAATCCCGTTGCCGCTATTTGTGCCGGCGGCATTCATGCTCACCAGCTGAAGGGCGCCCGTGGCCAGATTGCGGGCAAACACATCATTGCGCGTGTTCGTGTCCGCGGGATGTAAATTGTTGGCGCTACTTTGGAACGCCACGACAACGCCGTCGGCGCTGATCATTGCGCCGGCCGCGTCGCCGTTTGCACTTCCTGTTCCAGCCGCGTTCATCGTGACGAGGTGCGTCGTACCCGTCGTGAGACTGCGTGCGTACACGTCAGTGACCGTGTTCGTATCAAGTGGATGAAGGTTCGTGGCGTTGCTCAGGAAGGCGACCACCGAGCCGTCGGCGCTAATGACCGGGGTGGACGAAAGACCGCTGCCACCGCCCGTACCGGCCGCATTCACGCTCACCAGGACGATCTCGCCCGCAAGGCGATCATATCGATAGACTTGATTCACGCCCGCCGCGAGCTCCAGTCCGCTCACCAGATTGGGCGCATTGCTGATAAAGGCGGTGTATCGACCGTCTGCGCTGATTGCAGTGCTGCCTTGCGAACTGCCGCCTGCCGAGTCCGAATAAATTGCTGCCCGCGTGACTAGTTCCGGCTCGCCCCATACAAGCGGGTCAGCCGACATCAGCCGCCGTGCCTCGACGGCTTCGAATCGAGGCTGGCGGCCGCCGCGGTGAGATTTCTTCTCATGGATTTGCGGACGACGATTCTGTTGAGGGCGGTTTTGGCGGGAAAACAGCATGGCGGCGATTCCTTGCAGCTCGGGAGATTGGGTCACGGAAAGCGTCTAGCCTGAATACGACGGAGAAGTCCGACACTTCTGTTGCAGGCCACCCCTCCAAACCTCAATGCGACGTTCGGCCGCCAATTCCATCAGGGAAGGAAAAAAATTCTTCACCTATTTCCTGACCATCTCAGTGGAGCGAAGTTAAACCCAAGCGAGCATCGAAGTTATGGCAACATTGCGAAAAGCCAAAATCGGCCGCATCGGCCCAGTTCAAGTCCACCCAAATCATTCCAAGGACGTGTTGGCCCCTTCAAGCCGCATAGCTTGTAGCATTTCCGGCCATTCTTCTGGCATGCGGCACCGCTGGGCGTCAACAACTAGCTGCTCGGCCGGCCAGGGCCGGGTAACTGCGTTTAGAGAGCATCGCCCGGAACTGGAAGCTGGCGGGCGAGCGACTCTGCCCATTCGACGGCCACTACCTGACAACGGACAAACGCAATTCCTCGCTCAGAAATCAGTTGCTCGCCGCGTATCGCCTCGCGACGAAGCATCCCAAGATTCGAACGTGGTATACTGGGCACCATGAGCGACGTCACCCAGATCTTGACTCGCCTTGAAGCCGGAGATCCGTCGGCCTCGGCCGAGCTCTTGCCATTGGTTTATGACGAGTTGCGTAAACTCGCAGCAGCGCACCTGGCCCACGAAAAGCCCGGTCAGACACTGCAGGCGACAGCGCTCGTTCATGAGGCCTATCTGCGGCTGGTCGGCCCGGACGACACGCTTGAGTGGGATGGCCGCGGCCACTTTTTCGCGGCTGCCGCCGAGGCCATGCGCCGGATTTTAGTGGACCTCGCCCGTCGCAAAGGTCGCGCGAAGCATGGCGGCGACCTGCAGCGTTGCGAGGCGGAACTGGGCGACCTTGTCGACGGCGACGTCAGCGAGGAAGTTCTCTCGCTGGATGTTGCCCTGGCCGAACTAGCGAAAATTCAGCCCGCTAAGGCCGAGCTGGTGAAACTGCGATATTTTGCAGGCCTCACCTCGGCGGAAGCGGCCTCCATTCTGAATATCTCGACCGCCACGGCGGATCGCTATTGGAGATATGCGCGGGCGTGGCTGGCCGAGACAATTCGGAGCGGTGGCTAAGAAATGGCCAGGAAAAGGACGTCTGGTTTTTTTTCCTGGAATGACTGATGGAATTGGACGCCCAAAAGCGCATGGTTGGTTAGAAGGCTCATTTCCCGGTTCCCGACGGCCACCACGCACACTTTTTATGGCCACAATTGACGACGAAGAAGGCATCTTCAACGCCGCCTTGGACCAGCCGGACGACGAAGCGCGCGCGGCTTTTCTCGAGAATGCTTGCCACGGCGATCCTGTGTTCCGCCGCCGGATCGAGCAGCTCTTGTCCGCCTATGGCGAAGGCGAGTGCCTGAATTCGCCTATTTCCCGGCTTGCCGCGACTGCACCGCTGGGGATTCTGGAAAAGCCGGGCGCCATCATCGGCGCTTACAAGCTGCTGGAACAGATTGGTGAAGGCGGGATGGGCTTGGTGTTCATGGCCGAGCAATCCAAGCCCCTACGACGACGCGTCGCGCTCAAGATCGTTAAGCCTGGGCTCGATACACGAGCGGTTATCGCGCGTTTTGAAGCCGAGCGACAGACCTTGGCGCTGATGGAACATCCGAACATCGCACGCGTGTACGACGCGGGGACGACGGAATCGGGTCGGCCGTTTTTCGTGATGGAGCTCGTCCGCGGCGCGCCCATCAACGACTACTGCGGCGAGCGCGGGCTGAGCCTACAACAACGCTTGCAGCTGTTCATCGAAGTCTGTCAAGCGGTTCAGCATGCCCACCAGAAGGGCGTGATCCACCGCGACCTGAAGCCGACCAACATTTTGGTCAGCCAGTCCGATACAGCGCCCGTCCCAAAGGTGATTGATTTCGGCGTGGCCAAGGCGACCTCCCAACAGTTGACCGAGCGCACGCTATTCACGCATTTTTCACAGATCATTGGCACGCCGCTGTATATGAGCCCCGAGCAGGCTGACCTCGGTAATCAGGACGTGGACACGCGGAGCGACGTGTATTCACTGGGAGTGGTGTTGTACGAGCTACTGACCGGGGCGACTCCCTTCGATGCCGAGCGACTGCGCGGCGTCAGCCACGACGAATTGCGTCGCATCATCCGCGAGGAGGAGCCGCCCAAGCCGAGCACGCGGGCAACCCAGGCCGCCGCCCTGACGACGGTCGCGTCCAAGCCATCGATCCCGCCGCAGTTTTCGGCAGTTGCACTCAAGGGCGACTTGGACTGGATCGTGATGAAAGCGCTCGACAAGGATCGGCGGCGGCGGTATGAATCTCCCAGCGCGATGGCGGCTGATTTGCATCGCTTTCTGGAAAGACAGCCCGTTTACGCTCGGCCGCCATCCTACCGGGACAAGCTCGCTAAATGGTCGAGCCGGCATGTGGGTCTCATCTGGTCGGCGTTAGCTGTAGCCCTATGCATCGCGGCCGCTTGCGGCGTCAGCGCTGCGCTGATTGCCAAGTCGCGCGACGAAGCTGAAGAGCATCGCCAGATCGCCGAGGCCGAACGAATCGCCGGCGACGAGAAGCGAAAACTCGCAGTTGCCGAGCGCAATAAGGCCTGGCAGAACCAATACAGTGCGGAGATTGTCGCCTCCCAAATCGAGATCGACCAGCAGAACTTCAGTGGCGTCCGAACGACTCTTGACCGTCACTTGCCGATTGAAGGCGGTCCGGATTTCCGCGGCTGGGAGTGGTATTACCTGCTTTCTCAATGTCATCCTGAGCTGCGGACGCTGCGCGAAGAGAAGCGATTCGCGTTTGCGACGTGGAGTCCAGATGAGAGTCTCATTGGTGGACCGGGGATCGTTTGGGATGACAGGACCACGGCTCGCATCATCAATATCGCCCCATCACACCTCCTTAGAACGAGAGTGGCCTGGAGTCCCGACGGGCAAAAACTTGCCTGGGGCGCCGTAGAGGATGACAACGGAATCTACGTCTGGGATCGAGCAAGTAACGCCGTGGAGCGGATGACCACGAAGGGCGAAGACCGGTCGGTCGGGAAAGACAAGAGCATTTGGTGTCTCGACTGGAGTCCAGATGGTTCGCAATTGGCCAGCGGCGCCGTGGGCGGGGTGATTAGAATCTGGGATGTCGCCACGCGGACCTTGATTCGCACGATTCCATGCACCGGCAACGTGAGGCATCTCGCATGGCGCCCGGACGGCGAAGTGCTCGCGGCGGCCATGAACGGCGCTGTGCAAACCTACAATCCAAGCACGGGGGAAGTACTCGCCAAAGTTGAAAACCGCCAGAATGGTTGGTCGGTCGACTGGAGTCCCGACGGAAGTCGACTGTTCGTCGCGAACGAGACAGCGTGGCAAACACTGGCACCCGAGGATTTCAGCGAACAGCGAAAGCATCCTCTGTCCCGAGGCGGAACGGCCATCTCCTGCTCCCCCGATGGGACAAAGCTCGCCGTGACTCACGGCGAATCGGCAACCGTCTGGGATCTTATCGCCGACCAACCGGTCGCCGAACTGCACGGTCACCTGACCCAAGTGATATCGGTCGCGTGGAGTCCTAGTGGCACTCGCCTGATCACGTCATCCGACGACGGTGAAATCAAGATCTGGGCGCTCGCCCAATTATCTGCGCCTGCGCCACCGCATTTCCATGCCCCGATCAGCTCCGTTCAATGGGAGCGGGACGAGCTACATGCGATTAGTCAGTCCGAGGGCGTGGCTTTCACATGGAAGCCCGGGACATCCGAACTGGTGACGCGAGAATTGCCGAGAGTTGCGGACGCCATTTGCCAGAACAGCGAGGGAACTCTGGTAGCTGTTAATCGATCGCATGGCTCTGCTCCCGCGATTGACATCGTCGATGTCACGACGAAAGAAACGCAATCAGTATTGTCGCCACCGAAGGACCACGTGCTTTGGCCCAAATCCTGCGCCTTCACCGGCGACGGTTCACGTTTTGCCGTGGTAACGCAGGCTTCGAACCACATGTTTCTCACCTGTTGGGACGTTCGCGAGGAACGCCAGCTTTCAATTTGGCGATGGGAGGGGCTCTCCCAATCCGCGAGGGCCAACCAACTTACATGGTCGCCAAATAGCAAGTCAATTGCTTTCGTTACGGCGGGTGACATCGGCGACAACGGCACGACGTACTGGGCCGATCACTTGAACGTCATCGATGTCGCAACGGGCCAGCGGATCTTCAAGCGTCTTCCTGTTGGCCAACGATCGCCGTCGATCAGAGACCTGAAATGGGACGCCTCCTCAAGTCTCATTGCGCTGGGAACCGAGGAGGGCCGCGTTGAAGTCGTTGAGGTCACTTCGAAGCGCCTTTTATCCAGCCATAAGATTCATGCCGACATGATTGATTCGCTCGCCTGGCGGCCCGACAGTTCGCGACTTGCTACCTCGGCCGTAGATGGGACAGTCAAAATCCTATCTATATCATCAGGTCAGCCGCTGCTGACGTTCAACCTTGCGGAACGCAGTGGCTCAAAACTCGCCTGGAGCGCAGACGGCCGCCGACTTGCCGCTGTCTCAACGGACGGGGCAGTACAAATCTGGGACGCGTCGCCCGGGTACGAAATTGCCGCTGGCGGCAAACGGCGAGGCGAGCTGGCATGGGCTTATTTCGACCGAGCCCGTGCTAGCTCGGACGAAGACGCACGCCTGGCCCTTCGCGAAGCGTTGCGTCATGCTCCGGATGCTCTCGACTATTGGAACCTGCGGGGTTCGATTCACGCCATCCTCGGCAACTTCGATCAAGCGGCGGAAGAATTTGCGAAACTAACGGATTCCGACTACCGCCGAACATTGCAGCCGGGGCTTGATCTCGCGCGATGCTACATGGCCGCCGGCAACGAAACCGAGTATCAGCAAGTGTGCTCGTCGCTGGTCGCAGCTTTCAGCGATGACGAGATCGAATCGAGCAGGCGTTATGTTGGCGATCTCTGCATCGCAGCGCCGAACTCGTCTGTCGATCCGAGTGTTTTGCTTCGGATGGCGCGAGACCCTCGCGTTGACGACAGCCTTTTACCTACGACGGACAGGGATTTCTTCGTTGGAGCGTGCCTACTTCGCCAGCGGCAATTTGAAGAAGCGGCACGACTTATTTCGCAGAGCGTCGACCAGGCACCGTCCGGGCCCGACGAGGCCGGCCATAGCAATTTGGCCACCATGAAGTATTTTCTCTCGCTGGCCCGTATTGGTTTGGGCCACGACGCCCAAGCTCGGCGCTTGCTGACGGAGGCCAACGAGCACGCGTCGCTGGCGGGCGACCTCCAGTGGAACTGGAGACTGCGCATTGATCTCGACTTGCTCCGAAAGGAAGTCGAAAACGCACTGAAGCAATGAATCGTTATGTGAGGAGCGCCATATCGCGCAGATACGGTGGTGAATTCCGCGGGCGATGTCTATGTGACTGGCAGCTTCAATGGCGCGTCATGGGGCGCTGAGAACCCGTACGGCCGCTTCGAGCTGGATATGACCACCCGACTACCGCTCAAGTGACCCAAATGGCGGCTGGTGACACGACAGTTGGGCCTAGGCGCAATTGCTGCGTCGGCATGGAGGCTGGCGATGAGCAGTGCCAAGAGGCTCGCGACGCCGCAGGCCTCCCCCCTCTACCGGCGCTGGAATAGCCCAGACTCAGGCAGCACCCGGAAGCGAACTTCATGGCGATTATCCGGTACGCCGTGAACGGCGGCATTTTCTAGTGGGTGCAAATCCCACCCGGCGACGGGTCGCTCCAGCCGGAAGCACACGGAGCGGCGATGGAGGTAACGAAATCGTCGAAGTCTCCGCGAAAGGGTCGCCTTGGGCGACCTGAGCGAGCATGCAGGCCGAAGCGCGTAGCGAACGTCGAGCAGGCCTCGAAAACACAAGTTGTGGAAGCCGACCCGCCCTGATAACGGGGAAGGCCGTAGCCGTGGGGGAAGAAGCGACAAATGCACCCCATCGGTTCCACCGGGGTATTGGCGTCGGCATGCAAGCAAACGGAAGTTGCACGCAACACGGGAAGCCCCAACGGTGGTGGCGCGTGACCATCAACGAGTTGCCCGCGAGGGAGAGGCTCGGCCGGATGGGGTGGCGGAAAGGCCCGTAGTAGCGAGGAAGCCGGGTAACGCCGGTGGAGCGCCGGAGGAAGACCTGCTACTCCAAATGCAAGGAATGTTCGCGGAGTACGAACGGGCGAAGATTCTCGAACGCAGCCGGCGCGGCAAGCGCCATGCGGCCCAGCGCGGCAGTTGAGGTAGTTCATCCCAGGTTTTATCTGTTGCCCCTTGATGTGGCTGGGCTGTTTCGTGCGGGGTCCAGCCAACGCCACGTTCAACGGCGCGACGGCCCACAATTCCTTGAAGCGCGGAGAGCCGGAAGGGCCGCCGTGTCCGTTAAAGCAATTCGTTCGGCCCCTTCTTCAGGATGACCGTTTTTTGTCCTCCTGCGGGCCGCCGGACGACGGCCGGAACAGCAGCCTGTCCACGAGCGCCCCGAGCACGATCCCGACAACGACCGCGAGCATCCAAGGCCAGAAGCCCTCGATGCCGACCATGGGTCCCAACAGCTTGACGGCAATGAGACAGGCGGCAATCACCACGGCAGTCGTGACGCGGGTCCGCCAATCGTCCGGATACATTTTCATGCGATGACCTTTCTTGGCACGCGCGCAGCGGCCGCTGATGAGCCGTTGAACACTGACAAATTGTCATGCCCCGCCGTCGGCCGCAGCGCCAGGATCGGCTCGTTATTCCCTCAATTGGACTCCTTAACACGTTTTTCTCCTGCCCTGTTGTCTTCTGAATGAGGGTCGCCGTTGAAGAATTTAATCAACAACATGATAGTGACGGCGACGGCCGCTCCGGCCGTCATCAGCCGGATCACGTCAAGCGTGTGAATCGTCTCAAAGCGGGGATTGCCGGCCACGCCGAAAAAGGAAAACAATCCCATAAACGCGGTGAATGCGGCCCCCCAAAGGCGTTCGAAACGTCTGCGCGGATTACTCATGCGGGTCCTCATTGAGAAGGAGTACGAAGGCATACTTTGAAGGGCACGGCAGGCTACTGGGTCTCCAGGTTCAGTCGGTAGTTTCTTCGCCATGCCGAACTTGTTATTCGACACGCAAAATGTGGATAAGACCGTCTTATACCGAAGAGGTGTGGATATGCATGGCTGGGATTATAGTAGAATTGAACCCGGAGCGAACTTACTCGGTCCGAGGTAGCGGTTGTATCAGCCGCCATTGGCCGCATCGTACCGAGGGCAAGATGCTAACCGCGTAAGGTCGAACCGTCCTGGCTCGCAACACTGTACGCACCGGCGTCACGAGCGATCGCAGCGATTCGGCCGCTACGAGAGCCGCTGGCGACCGGTTGTTGTTGATTGCTTGTCCTTGTTTGTTTACTGCGTCTGGACTGGTCTACTAGTCCAAACCGCGTTTAATGATCTGCTTCAGCCAGTTTACTGGCACGCTTTCTTTGATGCCCAGCAGTTTCGCCGCCTCGGCACGAGTACCCTCCATCCAACTGGTTTCTGGGTTTTTCTCCATCCACTGGAGGGCCTGGTCATACCGCTTGCGTGCCTGTTCTTTTTCGCCGAGCCGCCAGTGGACCATGGCGAGGAACAACCAATCGAGGCTATCGCCGCCATTGCGGAGCTTCGCCGCCTCCTGGAATGCCGTCAGCGCATCGCTCCAATGTCCAGCCCGGTAGTGGGCCATGCCGAGCGTGAGCCAGTAGTTCCCGGCTGTGGGAGTCGACTTGACTGCTTTCTTGGCCAGGTCAACGGCCTCTTCGAAGTGATCGACTCCGGGACGAGGCCAATGCACCAGCAACCTAGCGAGGTCATGCTGCGTGGCGGCATTTTCGGGGTGAAGAGCGAGAGCCGCTGTATAGAAGCGCGCCGCATCTTCCCATTGAGGAGGCTCCTTGTTTGCATGGAGTGAGGCTAACTCGAAGTTGTTCCAAAAGTCGTCGGGTCGCTGCCGGTGGAGCCGACGCGACAGCGTCATTAACTGCTCGGATTGCTCTAGTTGAAACAATGCGAGAATAATGAGACGCGCGGTCGGCCACTGCAGGACTCGGTCGCTTTCAGTCGTGAGTAGATCGCTCAGACCTTTCGCATCGCGGGATTCCTGCGCGTCCCTGATACGATTGCGTAATTCATCCGGATCGGCCATGCGCGCGGCTGCCACCAGCTTTTTCGCGATCTCGTCACCCTGAGGTCTCACAAGGCCTCGAACAAAAGCCCAGTCATCGAGCGCCGAGGCTAGCTCAAGCCGGATCGTCGTGGCCGAAGTCTGATTGGCGATCTCGTGGGGCCCAAGGACGAGTGCATCGATGCCGAACTGTCGAAACGCCTCACCGTACTCTTCGTCCTCCTTCGCGAAGTCGAACCCGCCCTCGCTCGTGGAACGCGATCCTTCGAGAGGGAGGTTCTCCAAGCGCAACACCATCTGC
>Ga0163153_10006063_pt1 | contig 13836 bp, 10 predicted proteins | sample OliLakLV19MP6IB1_FD_148629 | JGI IMG/M metagenome (GOLD analysis project Ga0163153, IMG submission 148629) | Freshwater microbial mat bacterial communities from Lake Vanda, McMurdo Dry Valleys, Antarctica - Oligotrophic Lake LV.19.MP6.IB-1 | ecosystem: Environmental > Aquatic > Freshwater >... | reverse complement strand
TGCCGATCCGCCTCCAGGGCCTTCCGGGCGTCTTCGAGCCGCGTTTGAAAACTGTTGAGCGCTATCCGTGAGTACTGAATGAGATTGTTCGTATGAATCTTCCATTCGTTCAGGTGCGCTTCGAATTCGACGCCCACATCGTCCTTGATGAGCTTGTACGCGTAGTTGGCGAGGCGGTCGCCGTAGTCGATGGACATGGAATAGACTCCTTAGTTGTCAAACCTTGCGAGGTTCTGTGATCCAGTAAGATTCGCCACTGGAAGGCGACATTTCTAAATCGCTTGGGTCCGAGACTTGTGACAAGAATTCCGAGATAAAATTCGGCCGCTTTAAGAAGTGGCCTTCCGTACGGTCATTTCCAGCGGGGATCGGCTCGAAGTCGGCAGGCAGCGAGATGTCGTCGCCACGCACGTCTAAGCCCAGGGAAGCCCCTCGAAGTCATCCACACGCCAACGATTCCGAGGGGCTTCCCTGGGCTTGTTTGCGCGCCGCGAGGTGAGAATCTCCATCTCCGGCGAACACCGCCGGACTAGCTGGACAACCGCCCGTCGCGGGGGTTAAATAAGACTCTCACGGACCTGGCTGGCGACCCGCCCCAATTGGGAGCTTTTCTTGCTGGCCGGGCACGCTGTTTCCCGCCTCGTTACTCGTGCCAACCCACTCCCGTCTCCGCCGAGGAACTTTCACGATGGGTCGCCATCCCCACCCCACGCGCCGCGAGTTCATCAAGACCGCCAGCGCCGCGGTCGCCATTCCTTACATCATCACCTCGACAGCCCTGGGCCAGGGTGATACGCCGCCTGCCAGCGATCGCATCGTGATGGGCGGCATCGGCCTGGGCAACATGGGCTCCGGCGACCAAGACGCCTACCTCGGCCGCAAAGACGTGCAATACGTCGCGGTTTCCGATGTTCGAAAAGGCCAGCTCGACGCCGGCAAAGACAAGGCCGACAAAAAGTACGGCAACTCGGATTGCCAGGCCTACAGCGATTTCCGCGAATTGCTCGCCCGCGACGATATCGACGCCGTGCATATCGCCACGCCTGACCATTGGCACGCGATCATGGTCATCGAGGCCTGCAAGTCCGGCAAGGACGTGTATTGCCAGAAGCCCGAAACGCTCACGCTCCGCGAAGGCCCGTTGATGATCGCTGCGGCGCGTCGCTACGGCCGCGTGGTCTCCGGCGGCAGCCAACGCGTACTGGAAGATTACCGCGAAATCGTCGACAAGTGCTGGGGCGGCGAACTCGGCCCGGTCAAGTCGATCAACGTGAATGTTGGCCCGCTCTCACAGATGTGCAATCTGGTCGCCGAAGACGTTCCGGCCGGCATGGATTGGGAAATGTGGCTCGGCCCCGCGGCCTGGGCGCCGTACAACAGCAAGCGCTGCGACGGCAACTTCGGCACCGGCGGCAATAGCTGGCGCTCCTACCTGGACTACTCCGGCGGCGGCATGACCGACTGGGGCGCGCACCACTTCGGCGGCGCCACGTTCGCCATCGACGTCCGCGAGTTGCAGCCGCACGATATCGTCTTCCACAATGACAACGGCACGCAGTACGTTGAACTCGTTTACCCCAACGGGATCACGCTCACGCACAATAAGCCGGGCAAAGAGAACCTGGAAGTCGAAGGCACGCCGGGCGAAAAGCGTGAAGCCAAGCCGGTGCCGAGCTACAGCGGCGAAGGGGGCATTTACGGCGACTTCATCGAATGCGTGAAGACCCGGCAGAAGCCATTCCGTGATATCGAACTGGCCGTGAACAGCACCGCGGTGAGCCACCTGGCCAGCGCGGCCTACCGCTTGCAGCGATCGTTGAAATGGGATTCCGCGAAGCAGGAATTCCCCGGCGACGCCGAAGCCAATCGCCTGCTGGACCGCGCCCGTCGCGAGCCGTGGCAACTGTAGGCGTTACGGACCTTCGCAACCATTTCCATCGAACTCACTCCCACCAAGGGATACATACATGTTGGACCAAGCCTTCGAAGCCTTGAAGACACTGGACTGGGGGCAAGACCTCGCCCCGCTGGCCCCGATCGACGAAGCCGTGATCTCGTCGCATAGCGACGATTCCGCGCGGCGCGAATTGGAATCACGTCTCGCGGCGACGCTGTCGATGACTGATTCGCGTGATGCCAAGGACTACGTGTGCCGCAAGCTCATGCTGATCGGCACCGCGGCCTCGGTGCCGGCTCTCGCCGCATTGTTGGCGAAGCCCGAAAACTCGCACGTGGCCCGCTTCGCTTTGGAGCGCATCCCCGGCAAGGAAGTTAACGAAGCCCTGCGCAGTGCGCTGGAAAGTGTCGCTGGCGCATTGAAAGTGGGCATGATTGCCTCGCTCGGCTCCCGCGGCGATGAAGACAGCGTACCGCAGTTGGCGAAGCTGCTGAACGATTCGGATCACCAGGTCTCCTGTGCGGCGGCCAAGGCGCTTGGCGCAATCGGCACCGCGAAAGCTGCCCAGGCATTGTCGTCCTCGTCGTCCGAGGCCGCCCGTCGCGACGCCACGAACGCTTCGCTTCAGTGCGCTGAAAAACTGCTCGCCGCCGGCAGCAAGACCGACGCTCTGAAGCTCTACAAGAGCTTCGCTGGCGAGAGTCAACCGAAGCACGTCCGGCTGGCCGCAACGCGCGGCATGTTGGCCTGCGCCGGCAAGGCCAGCGAGTAACCTGAGTTGCAGGGCCGCTAGCATGGCCAATTAATCAACTTCAACGCCGCTGCGCCGCTCCTTCCTTACCAAGTCGTAAGGTGCGAGCGGCGTGGCTATTTTCGTTGGCAACGCTGTCGAGGCCCACTGTGCGCAATCGCTTGTCCCATTGGTTCGTGTTCGCCGTCATTTTTGCGATCGCGATTCGTTTGGCGCCGGCGCAGGATACGTCCAATGACGAATTGGTCTCGTTGATCGTCAGCTTGCTGCACGAATCGGATAAAGACCTGCGGTCGGTGGCGTTCGAGCAAGTGCGTAGCGAAGCCCCCGGCGCGGCCGCCACGGAAAAATTCGCCGCCGAACTTCCCAAATTGAAGCCAGATGCACAGGTAGGATTGCTCGCCGCGCTCGCATCGCGCGGCGACCCCGCGGCGCGACCGCTCGTGTTGGAAACATTGAACGCCACGAAAGACGAAGCCGTCAGCGTGGCTTCCGTAACCGCGTTAGGCGTACTCGGCGAAGCGTCGAATGTGCCAGTCCTCGTCGAAAAGCTCAAAGCGGAAGCGAAGCCACTCGCCGCCGCCGCGCGGGCCAGCCTCGTGCGACTTCCCGGCGATCAGACGGCGCCGATGATCCTCACGGCAATGGACGGCGCCGCACCGGAAGTGCAAGTCGCGCTTATCGAAATCCTCACCGAGCGTCGCGCCCTGGGCGCGATCCCAGAGTTACTCACAGCGGCGGATGGCGACGACAAACAAGTCCGCACGGCGGTCATCAAAGCCCTCGGGCAAATCGCCGCCGCGGAACACGTCGCCGGCATGGTCCAAGGCGTACTTAAAGCGGAACCAGGCCCCGAGCGCGACGCGGCCGAAAAAGCGGTGATGTTCGTCTGCCAGCGCGCCCAGAATCCAGAAGAACGCGCCGCACCGTTGCTGGAGGCGATTCACGGCTTAAGCGCTGCGGATCAACTGGCAATGCTCTCCACGTTGGGCCGCGTCGGCGGCGACGGAGCGAGGAAGGCCATCGAAGCCGCGATCGGGGAATCCGCCACGCACACGGCCGGCATCCGGGCGCTCTGTAACTGGCCCGACGCGACGATTGCCAATCGCTTGATGGAATTATCGAAGTCCGACGCGCATCCAGAGCATCGTATCGCAACCTTACGCGCATTGATTCGCGTCGCGCCGCTCGCGGACAGCCGCAGCGATGCGGAGCGCCTCGAACTCCTGAAGCAATGCCTGACCATCTGCACGCGCGACGAAGATCGCTTGCTCGTTCTGCAACGCGCACGATCAATCCGCACGGTCGGCACGTTACGCTTCGTCCTGGAGCACGTCGACGAACCGGCCTTCACCGAAACGGCCTGCGAAACCATCGTCGAGCTCGCCCACCACCGGGCATTGCGCGACGCCCACAAAGAGGAGTTCCACACCGCCCTTGATCGCGTGATCGCCACTAGCAAGGACGCCACCAGTGTGGAACGCGCCAACCGCTACAAAAACAACCAAACCTGGGTCCGGCCCAAAACCTCCGCGAACTAGGCGTCCCCACTGAAAACTGAACACTGAAAACTTCAAACCATCCCGAAAAGCGTATACTACGACATCCGCCGATTGGCCCCCGAACCTTCGATCCGTCTAGCCCCTCTTGCCAGACATGAGCACGAAAACTACGCCGCGCACGATGTTCCAGAAAATCTGGGACGCCCACGTTGTCCGATCCGAACCCGGTCAGCAGACGCTGCTCTACATTGACCGGCACCTGGTCCATGAAGTCACCAGCGCCCAGGCCTTCGAAGGCCTCCGCTTGGCTGGCCGCAAGGTACGGCGTCCGGAACTCACCACCGCCACGCCCGACCACAACGTCCCGACAACCGACCGTCGGCTGCCAATCGCCGACGCGATCTCCAAGCAACAGATCGACACGCTGCGCAACAACTGCCACGAGTTCGGCGTTCACATTTACGATCTCGGCGATCGCAAACAAGGCATCGTCCATATCATCGGCCCGGAACTCGGCCTCACGCAGCCGGGCATGACCATCGTCTGCGGCGACAGCCACACCGCCACGCACGGGGCCTTCGGTTCCTTGGCGTTCGGCATCGGCACGAGCGAAGTCGAGCATGTGCTGGCCACGCAAACGCTGTTGCAATCTTTGCCGAAAACGATGGAGATCCGCGTCGACGGCACGCTCGCTCCGGGCGTGACGGCCAAAGACATCATCCTGTACGTCATCGGCCGCATCACCACCGACGGCGGCACCGGCTTCGTCATCGAGTACACCGGCGAGGCCATTCGTTCGCTCGGCATGGAAGAGCGGATGACCGTCTGCAACATGACGATCGAAGCCGGCGCGCGGGCCGGCATGATTGCGCCGGACGAGAAAACCTTCGCCTACGTCCAAGGTCGAGAATTCGCCCCGCGCGATTTCGACGCCGCGGTGGAGCGCTGGAAGCAATTGCCCAGCGATCCCGGCGCCACCTACGACCGCGTCGAGATCTTTCATACGCGCGATATCGAACCGCAGATCACCTGGGGTACGAATCCCGGACAGGTCGCGCCGATCGGCGCGAGCATTCCGGATCCCTCAAAACTGCAAGACGATAACGAGCGCAAAGCGGCCGCCAGCGCCATCGACTACATGGGCCTCAAGCCCGGCACGCCGCTCAAGGAACTGCAACTCGACCGCGTGTTCCTCGGCTCCTGCACGAACGGCCGCATCGAAGACCTCCGCGCCGCGGCCAACGTCGTGAAGGGCTATCGCGTCTCCGCTCACGTTCACGCCATGGTCGTCCCCGGCAGCGGCCAGGTGAAAGAACAAGCCGAGCAAGAAGGCCTCGATCGCGTCTTCAAAGAAGCCGGCTTCGAATGGCGCGAGGCTGGCTGCAGCATGTGCCTCGGCATGAACCCGGACATCCTCACGCCGGGTCAACGCTGCGCCTCGACCAGCAACCGCAACTTCGAAGGCCGCCAAGGCAAAGGCGGCCGCACGCACTTAGTATCGCCAGCGATGGCGGCCGCGGCAGCGATCAAGGGGCATTTTGTGGATGTTAGGGAGTGGGAGTATAAATAGAATAGCCACACCCCGATCAATGGAATGGGCGTGAAGGAGGTCGCGCTTGCCTAAAATCTACCGAAGCATGTTGGTCGACGACGGAATGCCGAAAACCGGTGCGTCGGGAAAGATGCTTGGCGTGCGCGTTCCTCCTTTGCCAGGCAAAGCAAGACCAGACGTTACACCTGATGAGCATGAAGTTGTCCAACCCAAGACCGGCGGAATGTCGGTTCAACGGAATTGGCGTGATTTGCCGACGCACCTGATCCCTAAGCGATTGAACTCTGTTGTAACTGACGCCGCTGGACGAAATGACTTGCACTGTTGGGTTCTTGGAGTGGGCGCGTTCATAGACGGGGCAATTTCAGATTCCCTGACTATGCGAGTCGATAACCAAACCGAAGGGCACGGTCTCGTGGAGCCGATCCAGCCTATGCGCATCGACCGTTTTCAAGATGAGTTGGCGGCGACCCGGCCACACTGGCGAATCGACGAGGAATAGGCTGTGACAAGCGGACGATTTCGAGCAAATCCCAACTACGTCATGTACGTCGATCTATTGCATCGGCTCCATGCCTTGATTCAAGCAGGCAAGGGCGACGACGGAGAAGCGGACGAGGTACGCGACGAGATGGACGCGCCATGGAATGGAATGGATAGTGAAGAGATTTTACGAGTTCGTGGGATTTCTAGCGACCTGTACACACTCGGTCCGGATTCACCGATCAGGCACTCCGAACGCGAACGATATATCACCGACGCAATGTCCGCGAGACTCGCGCCGTTGGTGCTCTCACGCTCATGGAACCGCGTACTTGACGAACTGCGTGAATTCTCTGGCGAGATCTCCTGGGATTTAGCCGCACAATACCGAGCCGAGGCCTACGCGAAACTCGGAGAGGGAGACGTCGCCAAGAAGTTCCTCGCTGAAGCCTGGCGATTGAATCCTCAATTGCCGGACCTCCAGTTTGTCGACGCCGGCATTCGCGGCATCTTGCTCTAACTATCGACCACTCAACAAGAACGATCCATGAACCCTTTCACCAACCACCACGGCCTTGTCCTCACCATGGACAGGCCGAATGTTGATACCGATCAAATCATTCCCAAGCAGTTCCTCAAGCGGATTGAGCGGACTGGTTTTGGCAAATTCTTGTTCTTCGATTGGCGGTTCCGCGAGGACGGGTCCGATATTCCGGAGTTCGAGCTGAATCTGCCGCAGTTCAAGGGGGCCAGCGTGCTCGTCGCGCGGCGCAACTTCGGCTGCGGATCGAGCCGCGAGCATGCCCCCTGGGCGCTCGAAGACCACGGCTTCCGGGTGCTGATCGCCCCGAGCTTTGCCGACATCTTCTACAACAACTGCTTCAAGAACGGCATGCTGCCGATTCGACTGAGCGAAGCCCAGGTGCAGGACTTGTTCGACCGCGTCGCCAAGCACCCTGGCTACCAGTTGAATGTTGACCTGCACACCTGCACGATCACTGACGACCACGGACTGACAATCCCCTTCGAAGTCGACTCCTTCCGCCGCGATTGCCTGCTCGGCGGCCTGGACGACATCGGCCTGACGTTGCGCCACGCCGATAAAATCGCCGAGTATGAACGGGCGCACGGAATTGGAGCATGAACACGCGAGGAAACCACCATGGGACTCGACATGTACGAGGTGATGCTGGTCATTGATGAAGCGTTCCAGCTCCATCTCACTGACGCCGAAATGTCTCGGTGTGATACGGTCGGCGACATCTACCAATTGTTGCTCTCGAAAACTGGCAATGACGTGCCGCCGGCCGTATGCCTGTCGCGCGTCGCGTTTTTCCGATTGCGCGGGCCGCTTCAACGCGTCTCGGGACTTGATCGCAAGAGCATTCGCCCGCGCACTCAATTGGCGGACATTTTTCCGCGCGAGCAACTGCACTCATCCTGGCGGCGACTTGCCGACGGCATCGGCGTCCATCTGCCCGCGTTGCAAAAGGACGGCCGACTAGACGAGTTGGCTGGACTGGCGGCGTTCGCAGTGTTGATTTGCTTGCTGCTCGGCTTCACTGCGACTCTGTTTTCGCTGCCCCTCGGCATGGTGATCCTTGCCTTGATGCCGGCATGTGCGCTGTTGTCGTTCGGTTGTATTCTCCGACAATATTTCGTCGTCGCCGACAGACTGCCGTTGGGCATTGCAACCGTGGGCGATCTGGCGCACGCGATTAAATGGCAATACTACGCCGGCACGGACCAAGACGAGCAGCCGCGTTCCGTCGCGGCCCAAGAAATCTGGAACAAGTTGATCGCCGTGCTATGTGACGAATTGGGCCTCAAACCGAACCAATTGACGCTCGACGCGAATATCGTTGACCTCGTGGAAGGATGACCGTCTAGCGAGATCACTCCGTTGCGACAATTGTCAACTTGCAGTTCCTAAGTATGCCGCAGCGCCTCAATAGGATTCATCTTCGCCGCGCGCATCGCCGGGTAGAGCCCGAAGACCACGCCGACCACGACGGAAATGCAGAACGCTAGCGGGATCGACATCGGGACGATCCGTGGTGACATGGTGCGGATCACCTCGGGTACGTCCGCCATCATTTCCGGGACGACCGCTTCCAGGGCATTGCGGCCAAGTTCGATGATCGGGCCGCAAATCAGCCCGCCGGCGATGCCGGTCAGGCCGCCGAGCACGGAAAGGACGATCGTTTCCGCCAGGAATTGGCGTGTGATATCGGCTCGCCGCGCGCCGAGCGCGCGGCGGATGCCGATCTCGCGCGTGCGTTCCGTGACCGTCGCCAGCATGATGTTCATGATGCCGATGCCGCCGACGATCAAAGAAATGGCGGCGATCATGCCCAGGAACAAAATGAACATCATCCGCGTATTCTTGGCCTGCTCCAATAACTCCAACGGCACCGTGATGCTGTAATCTTCCAGCTTGTGCTTCTCGCGGAGCGTGTTCTTCACGATCTCCGAGGTGTCCATCACATTGTCGACGTGGTTCACGCGCAACGTCACCTGGCTCAACTCGACGATCTCGCCGTTGAACGACCCAGTGCCGAAGGTCAGCACGCGGTCGCCGATGCGAAACCACAGCGTGGTGATTGGGATATACACGTCCTTCGAAAAATCCTGCGCGGCGAACGATCCGCCCACGCCCGCGGACGCCGCTCGAGGCTTGAGCACGCCAATTACAACGTAGGGATCGCGCTCCACCTTAATGGAACGGCCCAGCGGATCTTCGTAGGGAAACAACCGCTCGGCGGTCGCGGCGGCCAGCACGCAGTAGTTCTTGCGCGCGGCGATATCGGAAGAGGAAATGAATCGCCCTCGGTCGATCACCAACTGCGTCACCTCGGCGTATTCCGGCGTGCAGCCGACGAGCCGCCCGTCGAGAAACCTCTCACCGTAGCGAAACTGCCGCGTGATCTCGCGAATTGGCAGCGCGCGGGTCACCGTGGGGATCGTCTCCACCATGGTTTCGTAGTCGAGCCGCGTGACGCCGTACGGCACGAGGCCGCGCGCCCCTTCGGTGGCTTCGCTCGGCGGCTTGATCGAGCGGATGATGATGTTTTCCGCTCCGAGCCCGGCGATTTGCTCTTGGGCTTTAATGCTGATCCCTTCGCCAATGGCCAGCAACCAAATCACGCTGGCGACGCCGATGAATATGCCCAGCACCGTCAACATGGAACGCAGTGGATGCAAGAGCAAGCTCTTGATGCCGAGGATCCAAGTGGTGGCGAAACCAGACAGCATGGCAACCCAATTGCCGGTGATGTGACGTCGACAGTCTCCTTTCGCTCCGCGAAAGGCTCCGTGCGCGCCTCAAAAATCAACGTCTATCCGGCCAATGCCCGCGCCGCCACGCGGATGCGCTTGCTGTCATCCAGCAATTCGTCGGATTGCAGGTATCCGTCCCGCAGCCGAATGATGCGCTTGGCGTGGCGCGAAACGTCGTCTTCGTGCGTGACGATGATGATCGTCTTGCCAGCGTCGTTTAACCGTTCCAGCAGCGACAGAATTTCGGCCGTCGTCACCGAATCGAGGTTTCCGGTCGGCTCGTCGGCCAGCATGAAGAACGGGTCGTTCGCCAGGCTGCGAGCAATGGCGGCGCGTTGTTGCTGACCGCCGGAGAGCTGCATCGGGCGGTGGAGCAAGCGATCGCCCAGTCCGACCAACACTGCCAACTCCCGGCAACGCGCCCGATCGGCGACCGTCACACGGCCGCGATAGTGCAACGGCACTTCGATGTTTTCCAGCACCGTCAACTGCGGAATCAAGTTATAGGACTGGAAGACGAAGCCGATATGATTCGCCCGGGCTTCGGAAAGTTGATCGTCGTCCATCGTGGCGACGTCGTCGTCCCCCAACCAATAGCTGCCGCCGGTGGGGCGATCCAAGCAACCCAGCAAATTGAGCAACGTCGATTTGCCCGACCCGGACGGACCCATGATCGCCACGTAGTCTCCTTCGGGCACGTCCAGCGTCACGCCGCGCAGGGCATGCACTACTTCACCGCTGAGGACATAGTCTTTCTGCAGATTCTCGATCCGCGCCGCCAGTTTCATTCCCCGCCTCCGCCGCCGAGCGTTTCGCCCGTCTTGCCAATTGCATCGCTCGTCGTTTCACTTTCCGGCTTCTTGGCGATGCGATCCTCCGCGGAACGCAATTGCGTCCGGCGGGCCGTCGTGGTCGTCCCCGTCGCGGCCGGCAATTCAACCTCCGTCAAGAATAACCGGGGGTTCATCAAGACGTGTTCTCCTTCAGCCAGGCCGTCTGCGATGACCAGCACTTTGTCGTTCGTGGATCCGAGTAGAATCTCCCGCGCTTCAAGCCGATCGAGCCCCTTCATCAGGCAATAGTGCCTTCCGCCTTGTTCCACGACCGCTTGCACCGGGATCTGCAAGGCGTCGGGGAGCTCCTCGACCAGGATGCTCACGTCGGCGTTCATGCCGGGGCGCATGCCTGGGGGCGGTTCCAGAATCTTGACGAACGCCGCGTATTCCTTGGCGTTCGAACCGCGCCAGCCGCTCGATTCCGGGTAGTCGTTCATCTTGGTGACAACGCCATGCAACTCGCGATCCGGGAAGGCCTCGACGCGAATCGTGGCCTCCATGCCGACCTTCACGCGGTTCACGCTGGCTTCGTTGACCTTGGCTTTGACCTGCATCTGCACCGGGTCAGGCAGCTTAAAGATGATCTGCCGCTCGCGCACCAATGCGCCAGCCTGGATGATCGTGGGATTGTCGTCCCAATCGTCGTTGTCGTTGTTGTAGACGACCTGGCCCTCGGCGGGGGCGAGGATCGTGCATTTCGCGATCTGGGCCTCGATCTCTTCCAACTTCTGCTTGTCGAGGGCGTACGTGCTCTCGTCCGTCCGCATTTTCGCCGCCGTCGTCTTGATGTCGGCGGCAAGTTGATTCTCGGTTTTGACTTTGGTGTATTGGCGCAGCACGTTGAGCTTCGTTTGCGCGGTTTCCAGGTCGTTCTTGGCCTTGTCGACGGCGAACTTGTCGGCCTCCAACTGCAACGCTGTGTAGAAGTTCTTGGCAGCCAGCTCTTCGCTGTATTTCACATAGCCTTCGGCGCGGCGCAGGTTTTCCTCGGCGACGAAGATTTCGCCGAGAATTGTCTGCTCGGCTTGCACGAAAGTGCCGTGGATGTATTCCTGCAGGGCAATCTTCGACGTCTCGTGCAGATTCGTCGACTGAATCAACAACGCGTCGCTCGTGTTGCAGAGAATTTGCTGCGCGATCCGCTCTTTCTCCAATGCTGAGGAATCGAGCGTCGCGAGCTTATCGCCCTTGCGGACCTGCGTCCCTTCCGGGATCACGTCCAGAATCGCCACGCCCGTATTGCTGCCGGCCGACGACTTCACTTCGCAGTAGACGTCGATGTTGCTCGCGCTCTCGATTTCGCCGCGCTGTGAGATGCGGTGTAGGAATAGATCGCGCGTGACCGGCTGGACGATCACCCGATCTAACAACCTCGCCTGCTTCGGGCGTTGCTGAGCGTACCAGTAATAGCCGCCGCCACCGGCAGTGCAAATCGCCAAGGCGATCAGCAGCCAGGCGCCGATTTTTCCTTGGCGTGCAGTTCGTCGCGCACTAGATGATTTCATGGCAATCACCAATCGTTTCGCCACGCGGCGCTGGAGGTAGGTGGGATGAACGGAACGCTGTAGGTACTTAGACGAGCTTCCCAGGGTTGTGAATCTGGGCAACTTGTCGCCGGCGCGAAACCTCAGCGGCTGGATCGGGGACCCAACCACTAAACCACGCGACTCGGGCCAGAGTTTCGGCCGCCGCGGGGATCGCGACGACAAGCTACTCCGCTGCCCCTCCAAAGAAGGGCCGACCGGATCGACTGGTTTCAAAATTGGGCGCTTTGGGGCAGGTACCGACGGCCGTAGCTTACCCGGCATTCTAGAAGATCGGCAATCCCATGTCACCCTTTTTATGGGAGCCACGCTTTTCACGGAGCGGGGCTCTCTCCTTCAAGCCCAGGGAAGGCCACCCAAGACGTTGCTGATGTCAACGTCTCCGAGCGCCTTCCCTGGGCTTAGCGGCAATAGACACATTCAATGTACCATCCGCGGCGCCCCTTCTGGCCGTCCTACCTCTTCTTGAGGGGGTTGCATCAGCTTCGGGCGATCGCCGGTCTTCCCGTCGCTCTCACCGGGAATGCGATCACCGAGAATTGGCCCCGGGTCGATCCAGAGCCCGCGGTCGTCCAGCTCCATCGTGCCCAACTGGAAGTCGAGCCCGATCCGCAGTGTCTCGTAGTTGACCCAGACGCTGAGAAAATCGTTCTGAACGTTCAGCAGGTCCGAAAGCGAATTCACCAGGTTCAACGCCGTTGTGGCCCCGAACTCCGGGGCGACCCCCGGCCGCGGCGGCTCGTTCAACCGGAGCCGGGCCAGATCAACCTGGCTGATCGCGATCTGCACGGCGGCGCGGCGTAATTCGAAGTTCACCTGGTTGAGCTCCGCGCTCCGCAAAGTCGCTCGCAAGCCTTGGTGAATCTGGTCCTGCGTTTCCATAAAGCTACGCCGGGCCTGCTGGTACTCGATCAGCGCCTGGCGGTATTGATTGCGTTCCGCCAGGCGCGTGATCGGCGCGTCGAACTCGAAGCCGACGCGAATCCGGCCGTTCGTATCGCGAAAGCGGAGCGGATTGTCCCCCGTGGTGCCCAAATCGCCTTGCAGCACCAAATCCAGGTCGGCCTCCAAGGCGTTGGCGTTGAACTCGATTAACCGCCACGTATCGACCAACTGCGCGCGGGCGTTCTTCAAATCCCGGCGATTTTCCTGGGCGATCTCAAAAGCCCGCTGCGAGGCCAACTCAATATCGACCAGCGTGACGCTGTCGAGCTTGGCTCTGGCCTGAATCAGCGACAACTCCAGAATGCGTCCGGAAAGCTCCGCGTAGGCCGCGATTAACAGTTCGCGCACCCGCGTCGGTTCCACGTCGGTCGCATCGAGTTCGCCGATGGCGTCGATCCGTCCCCACAGCGCTTCGAGCCTGGCGGACAACTCGGCGACATCTTCGTGCAATTGCACGGCGCGCTCGCCCAACGCTTTTTCGTCGAAGGCCACGGCTTCCAAATCACCGCGTTTGAATTCTTTGCGCTGCGAGAGCCGCCGCAAACTTTCGCGCCGCGCTGGCAGTTGACGGTCCAACTCGACCAGATCGTTGTCGACGACCGTTTGCTGACCGCGTACCGCGTCGCGGATGCGTTCGATCTCGCGCAGGGCTGCGAGCAATTCCTCTAAGATCGCCTCGCGTCCCGGTTCACGCAGTTCGGCGAGCGCATCGGAGACTTCATTCTGCGAGACGGTCAGCCGTGGATCGATCAAGATAAACCGGTCCAACAACGGGTCGGCGATCTTCACCTTCACGTCCGGCGGCAGGCCCATGTTGACCAGGTAGTTGTCCAGTTGCGTTTGATACTGCGCCTCGCGCTGCAGCAGAATGCTTTGCGCGTTGTACAGCGCTTGCGTCGCCAGATCGACCTGGAAGCGATCGATGCGTCCGGCGTCGAACGCGGCTTCGAGTTGCTCACGGCTGGTCCGCAGCGCCGCGACATTACCGCGCTGATTACGAATCTGTTGTTGCGTTTGCAAGAGGCCGAGATATCCGCCCGCCTGGCC
>Ga0163153_10006061_pt1 | contig 13840 bp, 12 predicted proteins | sample OliLakLV19MP6IB1_FD_148629 | JGI IMG/M metagenome (GOLD analysis project Ga0163153, IMG submission 148629) | Freshwater microbial mat bacterial communities from Lake Vanda, McMurdo Dry Valleys, Antarctica - Oligotrophic Lake LV.19.MP6.IB-1 | ecosystem: Environmental > Aquatic > Freshwater >... | reverse complement strand
ATTCCATCCCCGGCCGCCCGGGCTCTTCGCCCTCTACGTCGCGCTCTACTCCTTCGGGCGCTTCTGGATCGAGCTCATTCGCATCGACCCGGCGAACGACATTCTCGGCCTCCGCGTCAATACGTGGGTGTCCGGACTCGTCTGCATCGCGGGGAGCGTCTGGTTCGTGCTGTCACAGCGACGAGGAAAGGGCGCAGCACCCGCGCCACCGAAGGGGCCTCGGATGGACGTGCCCAAGAGTCGCGTCCGACCCGGGGGCTAGGGTCCGACCGTGGCCAGTGCTGTCCGCGACCTCGAGCTGGACCTCGATGCCTTCGAGGGCCCGTTCGACCTTCTGCTCACGCTCCTGCTCAAGGACGCGATCCAGCCGTCGGAGATCGACATGGCCGGCATCATCGTTGCGTTTGTCGAGCGACTCGCCGAGCGCGACGAGCTCGACCTCGACGCCTGCGGTGAGTTTCTCGTCCTGATCGCGTCCTTGCTCGAGCTGAAAGCACGGCACCTCTTCCCCGACGAGGAGGCCGAGCTTGCGGACATGGAACCGGAGGAGGCCGCCGAGGAGCTCGCCCGTCGGCTCTCCGAGTACCGGCGGATGAAGCTTGCCGCCGTGTGGCTGCGCGAGCGGCTCGAGGAGCAGAGCGAGCTCTACTTCCGCCTTGGGCCGGCCCCGCTTGCGCCGAGTCCCGAGCGGCGCCTTGCCGCGCAGGAGCCACTCCGCCTCGTCGAGGCGATGCGCGGCCTCGCCGTCGAGCCGCCACGCGTCTCGCTCTCACACATAGCGCTTCGGTTCCCACCGGTTTCGCAGTTCGTGGAGCGATTTCGTGCCCTCCTCGTCCGACGGCGGCGCTTCGACTTCGACACCGAGATGAAGGGTCTCTCGCGCGTGGAACAGGCCGTTGCGTTTCTGGCGCTGCTCGAGCTCCGCAAGGAAGGCGAGATCTCGATCTCGCAGGCGGCTCCATTCGCGCCGATCAGGATTGCCCGTGCCGACGAGCCTCTCTTCAATACCGACGACGGAAGGATGTTGCAGTGGACCGCCCGCTCCGCCTGATCTCTGCCAACCCGCTCGACTCGCTCGCGAGGACAGTCGAGGCGCTGCTCGTCGTCGCGTCACAACCGCTGACCGTGGAGGAGCTCGCCGAGGCGACCGCCGACGATGTCGAACGGATCGAGACCGCGCTCGGGCTCCTGCGCGAGCGCTACAGCGAGGGCCGCAGCGGCATCGTCCTGCAGAAGGTGGCCGGTGGCTACGCGTTCGGCGCCTCACGTGAGGCGGCCGAAGCGTGCGCGCGCCTCTTCGAGCGCCCGGTCGAGCGTGGTCTGTCCCAGGCGGCGCTCGAGACCGTTGCGATCGTCGCCTACCTCGGGCCGGTGTCCCGCCCGGAGATCGCCCAGATCAGAGGCGTCGCCGCCGACTCGGCCGTCGCGTCGCTCGTCGAGCGAGGTCTGATCGCCGAGGCGGGTCGGGAGAACAGTCCCGGTGGAGCCGTGCGTTATCGCGTCACCGCCCTCTTCGAGCGTGTCTTCGGCCTCGAGTCGCTCGCGGCGCTACCGCGGCTCGACGACATCGGAGCGGATCAGGCAGCGATACGCGAGCGGCTGCTCGAGGTCGCGGAGGCGCGCGCCTCGTGACGTCAGGCGACAGGCCGAAGCCTGTCGCCCGCCCCGAGTCGTGCGGCCCGCGCGTCGTACGCATCTTCCTGGCCAGCTGCCCCGCTCGCAGCACGGCCCGGGCGACTGGCATATCGTCGGCTCCGATGGGAGAGCGAATGTGACGAGCGGCGACGTGCGACCCGGAAGCTCCGGTCATGGCCGACTCGGGTCGCTTCTTCCCGGGGTCCGGGTCGCCCGGGCATATCGCAGGGAGTGGCTGCATCGGGACGTCGTTGCGGGCCTCGTGCTCACTGCCCTCCTCGTCCCGCAGGGAATGGCTTATGCCGAGCTGGCGGGTCTGCCTGCGGTCACCGGGCTCTATGCGACAGTCGTTCCCCTCATTGCGTACGCGCTCTTCGGACCGTCACGGATCCTCGTTGTCGGCCCGGACTCAGCTCTCGCGCCACTCGTCGCCGCTGCCGTGATCCCGGTTGCGGGAGCGAACGCTTCCGAGCGGGTCGCTGTCGCCGGGCTCCTCGCTCTCATCGTCGGCGGGCTCCTACTGGCAGGGGCGATCTCCCGCCTTGGCTTTCTCACCGATCTCTTCTCGAAACCCGTGAGAGTCGGGTATCTCGCGGGGATCGCTCTCATCGTGATCGCGTCCCAGTTGCCGCGGCTCCTCGGAGTCCCGGTCGAGAACGGAGGGTTCGTCGACAACGTCGGAGATTTCGTGGTGCGCCTCGACCGCATCGACGCCGCCACGGCGACGATCGGGATTGGCTGTCTCGCGGTCGTCCTCATCCTGTGGCGCGTTGCGCCACGTGCGCCGGGCATCCTGTTCGCGGTCGGCGGCGCAGCGATCCTGGTATCCGTCCTCGACCTCGACGTTGCCGTTGTGGGATCCGTTCCTCGCGGGCTCCCTTCACTGACGATCCCGTCGACGTCGGTCGAGGATCTCGGACGGCTGACACTCAGCGCGGTGGCGATCGCGCTGCTTGCGTTCGCGGATACGAGCGTCCTTTCTCGCAGCTATGCCTCCCGGCTCGGCGATCGCGTCGACCAGAGCCGGGAGCTCGGAGGCCTCGCGATGGTCAACCTCGCGACCGGCCTGTTCCAGGGGTTCCCGACCTCGAGCAGCTCGTCGCGTACTCCCGTCGCCGAGGCCGCAGGGAGTCGCACGCAACTGACCGGCGTCGTTGCGGCCCTCGCAATCGGGATCGTCCTCGTTCTCGGCACGGGCATGCTCGAGAACATTCCCGTTGCGGCGCTTGCTGCCGTCGTGATCGCTGCCGTCCTCCGGCTGATCGACGTGCCGGTCTTCCGGTGGCTCTTTCGGGTCAACCGCCCCGATTTCGCGCTCGCCGTCGCCTCGTTCGCAGGGGTGCTCGTACTCGGGATCCTGCCCGGTGTCGGCTTCGCCGTCGGGCTCTCCGTCCTCGCAGTTCTGGAAAGGGCGTGGCACCCGCATACCGCAGTGCTCGGGCGCGTCCCTGAGCTCAAGGGCTATCACGACACGGTCCGTCATCCCGAGGGGCGCCAGATTCCCGGCCTCCTCCTCTTTCGCTTCGATGCTCCGCTCTTCTTCGCCAACGCCGAGGTGTTCAGAGACGCGGTTCACCGCGCCCTCGCAGGGGCACGAGGACCCGTGCGGACGATCGTCCTCGCGTCCGAGCCGATCACCGATGTCGACTCCACGGCTGCAGAGGTGCTCGGGGAGATCAACGCCGAGCTGGAACGAGACGGAATCGAGCTCGCATTTGCGGAGGTGAAGGGGCCTGTCAAGGACAAGCTGAGGCTGTACGGCCTGATGGAGACCATCGGCGAGGAACGCTTCTATCCGACCCTCGGTCTCGCTGTGCGAGCACACGTCGATGCGCACGACGTCGACTGGCGCGACTGGGAAGATGGAGGAGAGGCAACGTGACAGTGTCGCCCGCCACGTCGGTCGGGTCGTGCCCGGCGTCGTCCGGAGGTCAGATCTGCCAGGCGCCGCGACGGAGCAGCGGAACGTGCTCCCCGTCTCGGGTGATGCCGTCGACGTCGAGCGCGCGGCTGCCGATCATGAAGTCGATGTGGATCTGGCTCTTGTTGACCCGCTCGTGCTCGCCTGGATCCTCGACCGCCTGCGTGTAGCCGGAGCCGAGCGCGATGTGGCTCGCCGCGTTCTCGTCGAGCAGCGTGTCGAAGAAGACCGTTTCGAGCGGGCCGATTCGCCCCGCGCCATCCACGAGCGCGAGCTCCCCGAGCCGCGTGCCGCCGTCGTCCTTCGCGCATGCACCGCGAAGCGTCTCGGCGTTGTCGTCTGCGTCGATCTTGACCGCGCGTCCCTGCGCGAACTCGATCCTGATCCCGGTCACGATCGAGCCGTAGAGGTCGAGCGGCATCGTCGCGCTCGCGTAGCCGTCGACCCGGAGAGGATCAGGGGTCGTGAACGTCTCCTCACTCGGGATGTTCGGGAAGTGCTGGAGGCCGTCGATCGTCTCGAAGCGCGCGGCCTGCCACCGTGACGTGGCAAAGAGCCCTACGGTCAGGTCGGTGCCAGGGCCGTGCAGACGGATCGCGTCGAACCGCCGGGCCGTGAGCTTGTCGGCGCTCGCCGTGATCTCTGCAAAGCGTGCGTTCCAGGCGCCCGCGGGGTCATCGGCATCGAGGCGGCAGATGTGCGCGATCGCATCCCAGAGCCGGGAGTACGCCTCCTCCGGGTCCGCCTCGGGATAGACGGCTGTTGCCCATGCCTTCGTGGGGGCCGGAGCAACGCACCAGTTCGTCGTGCGCAGGGCGATGATCTCGCCGGTTTCCGGCAGGTAGGGCAATGCGTCGGCACTCGAGCGGTCGGCCGGAACGCCCTCGAAGATGTCCAGCCCGGGGGAGCCGCTGAGCGAGATCCGGGCTGCGTGCTCGTCGGAGAGCTGACGCATCCGCGCGTGCATCCAGGGAGGGATGTAGTCAAAGGTCTCGGGATCGCCGTGGAGGAGCCTCTGGCGCTTGACCCGAGGATCCCAGTAGAGAACGTCGACGTAGCGCGCGCCACGCTCGTACGCGGCGCGTGTGATCTCCCTGGTCAGCTCCTCCTTGCCAAGGAAGCTCGTGACGCCGACGAGTTGTGCCGGCTGCACGTTCGCGCCGTAGCCGACGATCAGATCGGACAGCTTGTGGGTCAAGTCCGTGTAGTCGCGCACCGCGCGGGAGACTAGATGACAATGCCCCTGTGCGGCTCAATCGTTACCTCGCCCGGGCCGGCGTCGCATCGCGCCGCGCCGCTGACGACCTGATCAAGAAGGGCCGCGTCACGGTGAACGGGCAGCGCGGAGAGCTGAACACGTTCGTCGCCGCTCGGGATGTCGTCGAGGTCGACGGCGAGCGCGTCGGCAAGCAGGAGCTCGCCCACGTCCTCCTCCACAAGCCGCTCGGTGTCGTGACGACGGCAAGCGACCCCGAGGGCCGGCCGACCGTCGTCGATCTCGTCGGCCACGAGACGCGCGTCGTCCCGGTTGGTCGGTTGGACATCGACACGAGTGGTGTCCTCCTCCTCACGAACGACGGCGATCTTGCGCATCGGCTGGCACACCCGCGCTATGGCGTCGAGAAGACCTATGTCGCCGATGTCGAGGGCGACGTGACGCAACCCGCTATCGCTGCGCTCGCCGCCGGCGTTGCGCTCGAGGACGGCATCACCGCCCCGGCGCGGGCACGCCAGCTCGGTCGCTCGCGCGTCGAGCTCGTGCTGCACGAGGGGCGCAACCGCCAGGTGCGACGGATGTGCGAGGCCGTCGGCTTTCCGGTCGTACGACTCCGCCGCACCGGCTACGCCGGTCTGGATGTCAGCAAGGTGCCGATCGGCGAGGCGCGCGCGTTGACGCGCGACGAGGTCGAGGCGCTCCGGAGGCTCGTGGGGCTGTAGGGGCGACGTACACGCTCGCGACAGCGAGCGAGAGCCTCGCCCGCTCCGCGGGCGACGCATCCGCGCGAGCGTGTGCGTCGCCCCTACAGCCGCACGAAGCCCATCGTCTCGTACATGCGCTCGAGGGTCGGCGTCGACGTGGCCCGGGCCTTGTCGGCGCCGAGGGCAAGGAGGCGGAGCAGCTCCCCCTCGTCGGCACGGAGCTCGCTGTAGCGCTCGCGGATCGGCGCGAGCAGGGCGACGACCGCCTCCCCGACCGCAACCTTGAACGTGCCGTATCCGGCATTTCCGTACTCGGACTCGATCTGCTCGGGGGTGCTCCCGGAGGCGACCGACATGATGTCGATCAGGTTCGAGACGCCCGGCTTGTCGTCGGCCTTCCGCACCTCCCGCCCGGAGTCGGTAACCGCCGTCTTGAACTTCTTCAGGATCACGTCAGGCTCGTCGAGCATGCGCACGGTGCCCTGCTCCGAGCTTCCGGTCTTGCCCATCTTCGCCGTGGGGTCCTGGAGCGACATGATGCGCGCTCCGACCTCCGGGTAGAACCCATCCGGCACCGTGAAGACCTCGCCGAAGCGCCCGTTGAACCGCTCGGCGATATCCCGGGCGAGTTCCAGATGCTGTCGCTGGTCGTCTCCGATCGGGACGATGTCGGCCTGATAGAGCAGGATGTCGCCTGCCATCAGGACGGGGTAGTTGAAGAGCGCGGAGGCGACGAACTCCTGCTCGCCACCCTTCTCCTTGAACTGTGTCATGCGGCCGAGTCGCCCGTAACCGGCGACCGCCGACAGCAGCCAACTCGCCTCGGCATGGGCCGTCACATGGCTCTGAGCGAAGACGGTCGTGCGCTCCGGTTCGAGGCCGGTCGCGATCAGCATCGCGAACAGATCGAGTGTGCGGCCGTGCAGGTCGGCGGGGTCGTACGGCACCGTGATCGCGTGGAGGTCGACGATGCAGAAGGTCGCCTCGCCCATTTCCTGGGTGGCGGCGTACTGCCGGAAGCCACCGGAGTAGTTGCCGAGCGTCGAGTCGCCGGTCGGCTTGATGCCTGAGAAGATGCGCATGAGTGTCCTTTCGCTCGCGGTCTCGGCCTGATGCGCTAGCGCGTTCAGGCCGTTGAGAGAAGCCGTGGCCTGTCGGATCAAGCGCGCCAGAAGAGGCCGGGGAGGTGGAGCGAAGGCATGGTGCTCATTTTGTAGCCGTTTTCAGGCGCAGCGTCAAAACGAGCCGCGTCTACACTGGAGTGATGTCCGTGACCGACCCGACCTGGACGCCCTCGTCCTGGCATGCCTTTCCTGCGCTTCAGCAGCCCGACTGGCCCGACACGGCGGCGCTCGCTGCCGTGCGCGACCGGCTCAGCCTGCTGCCCTCGCTCATCTTTGCGGGAGAGGCGCGCGCGCTCCGACACCAGCTCGCCGAGGCCTCAGAAGGCCGCGCTTTCCTGCTGCAGGCCGGCGACTGCGCCGAGTCGTTCCACGAGCTCTCTGTGATCGCGGTCCGCGAGCGGTTGAAGCTGCTGCTGCAGATGTCGGCCGTGCTCACCTACGGAGCGACGCTTCCGGTGATCAAGGTCGGTCGGATCGCCGGGCAGTTCGCCAAGCCGCGCTCATCCCTGACCGAGACGGTTGACGGAGTCGAGATTCCCTCGTTCCGCGGGCACGTGATCCACTCCGAGGAGCCGACGCTCGAGGCGCGCACCCCGGATCCGGAACGCCTGATCCAGGCGTACTACCAGGCCGTCTCGTCACTCAACCTTTTGCGCGCGTTCACGAAGGGCGGCTTCGCCGACCTGACCCAGGTACACACCTGGAACCAGGAGTTCGTCGCCAGCTCGCTCGAGGGGCAGCGCTACGAGACGATCGCCAACGAGATCGGACGGGCGCTGCGCTTCATGCAGGCGATCGGGATCGACCTCGGCGACGAGCGCTCCATCCACGAGGTCGACGTCTGGACGAGCCACGAGGCACTCCTGCTCGACTACGAGGAGCCGCTCGTGCGGAAGGACTCGACGACCGGCGACTGGTACGCCTGCTCGGGGCACTTTCTCTGGGTCGGCGAGCGCACGCGGCAGCTCGACGGCGCTCACGTCGAGTTCCTCTCGGGACTTCACAATCCCGTTGGCGCGAAGGTCGGCCCCTCGATGACCCCTGACGAGCTCGTCGCCCTCGCCGAGAAGCTCAACCCCGACCGCGTGCCCGGACGCCTGAGCCTGATCACCCGCCTCGGCGCGAGCCGCGTCGAGGAGCTGCTGCCACCGCTCCTCCGCGCCGTGACCGAAGCCGGGATCCCCGTCGTCTGGGTCTGCGACCCGATGCACGCGAACGGGTTTGTCACCGGCTCGGGTCACAAGACGCGCCGGCTCGATGACGTGCTCCACGAGATTGAGGGCTTCTTCGCAGCGCACCGTGAGGTCGGCACGTGGCCCGGCGGCGTGCACCTGGAGATCACCGGCGAGGATGTCACGGAATGCCTCGGGGGCTCCGAAGCCGTCCTCGAGGAGCAGCTCGACACCCGGTACGAAACGCTCTGCGATCCGCGCCTGAACGCCCGCCAGTCGCTCGACCTGGCGTTCCGCGTCGCCGAGCTGATGCGCGGGTAGTGGTCGCTCCGGGAAATCCTGTCGTGCTACGCCGGCGAAAACCGAGCAGGGCGAGGACGCAGGGAGCTCGCATACTTGCCTGTATGGGTGCGACCGAGGACGAAGCCCTGCGATGTGTTTGCAGCCACGCGAAGCGTGGCAGGATTTCCCGGAGAGGCCACTGATGATGAGCGGGATTCGAGCCATCACCGTCGTCGGGACGGGTCTCATCGGTGCGTCCGCTGCGCTCGCCGCCCGGAGCACGGGAGCAAAGGTGCGCGGCTGGGACCCCGATCCCGAGGTCCTGCGCGTGGCGCGGGAGCGAGGAGCGGTCGACCCGGCTGCCACGCTCGCCGAGGCGGTCGCCGGCGCAGATCTCGTCCTTGTCGCGGCGCCCGTCGCGGAGCTTCCGCACGTCGTCCGCGAGGTACTCGACCTCGCCTCGGCGGACTGCGTCGTCACGGACGTCGGCTCGACCAAGAGCGCGGTCTGCGCGGCGGCTCGGGGCGACGCGCGATTCATCGGTGGACATCCGATCTGCGGTGCCGAGACGCGTGGCCCGGACCGGGCGAACGCCGAGCTCTTTGCAGGCGCAACGTGGTTCCTGACGCCGACCGCGGGCACGGGGCCGGAGCTTCTGCGCGCGGTGCACGGGTTCGTCACGTCTCTCGGCGCCCGTCCGATCGCGATCGACGCCGGTGCGCACGACCGCCTCGTCGCCGTCACGAGCCATCTGCCGCACGCGCTCGCGAACGTACTCCTCAACCAGGCCGGAGCCGCCAGGGTCGACGGCCACGATCCACTCCAGGCAGCGGGCGGCTCGCTGCGCGACATGACGCGCATCGCCGGAGCGAACCCCCGGATCTGGGTCGACATCTTCCTGGACAACCGCGAGGCCGTCGTCGCTGCCCTCGCGGAGCATCGCCGGCGCATCGAGCAGCTCGAGGCGGCGCTGACGGCGCAGGACGGCGGTCAGCTCGCGCGCTGGATCGCGGAGGCAGCCACAAACCGGCGGCGCATGCTGATGACGGCCTACGGAGACCCCGGGGAGCTTCAGCGCCTTCGCGTCCATCTTCCCGACCGTCCCGGCGTGCTCGCCGGCATCTTTCAGGCGCTCGGCGCCGAGCGGATCAACGTCCAGGACTTCGAGATGGAGCATCTCTCGACCGACCGCGGCGGCACGCTCACCGTCATCGTCGCGGGGGAGGAGGAGGCCGAACGGGCTTCGATTCTCCTCGAGGAGCAGGGCTATGGGGTTGTCCGCGCGCCTGTGATCGACGGATGAGGGTCGAACCGCTCACGCGTCTCGTCGGGCACATCGCCGTGCCGGGCGACAAGTCGATCTCGCATCGGGCAGTGCTGTTCGGCGCGCTCGGTGACGGAGAGACCCGGGTCACCGGCTTCGGCCGATCCGCCGATACCGAGGCGACGATCCGGGCCGTTCGTGCGCTCGGTGTCACTGTCTACGAGCACGACCACGACACGCTGCGCATCTTCGGGAAAGGCCTGCGCGGCCTCGTGTCACCAGGCAGGCCGATCGATTGCGCGAATGCGGGCACCCTCGTCCGCCTGCTGGCGGGGATCCTCGCCGGGCAGAACGGACAACAGTTCGAGCTGACCGGCGATGCGTCGCTCAGCGCCCGCCCCATGAAGCGCGTCACCGAGCCGCTCTCCCGCATGGGTGCAGGGCTCGAGACCGAGGACGGCCACCTGCCGCTCGGAATCGACGCTCGCCCGTTGCGCTCGATCACGTACGAGCTGCCCGTCGCGAGCGCCCAGGTCAAGTCGGCGATCCTTCTCGCCGGCCTCTACGCGAAGGGCGAGACGACCGTTGTCGAGCCGACGCCGACGCGCGATCACACGGAACTGATGCTCGAAGCGGCCGGCGTCACGATCACGAGACGCGAGTCGAGCGTCACGGTGCAGCCAGCGGAGCGCCTCGACCTGGGCGAGATCGAGGTTCCGGGCGACTTCTCCTCGGCGGCTCCGTTCATCATCGCGGCGACGCTCCTTCCCGGCTCCGAGCTCCACATCCACGGCGTCAACCTCAACCCGCGCCGGACAGGGCTCCTGACGATCCTCGAGCGCATGGGTGGGCGCGTCACCGTCTACAACCGCCGTCGCATCGGTGGTGAGCCTGCAGGAGACCTGGATATCCGCTCGGCGGATCTCGTCGCGACGACCGTCCTCGGGCCGGAGGTGCCGCTCGCGATCGACGAGCTGCCGCTCTTCGCGCTCGCCGCGTCGTGCGCGCACGGCTCGAGCCGCTTGCGGGGTGCGAAGGAGCTTCGCGCGAAGGAATCGGACCGCGTCGAGGCGACGGTCGATGCCCTGCGGTCGCTCGGCCAGCACGTGATCGCGACCGAGGACGGCTTCAGGATTCGCGGAGTGCCAACCCGCCCACGGGGCGGCCGGATCGAGAGCCGGGGCGATCACCGGATCGCGATGCTCGGCGCGATCGCGGGACTCGCGTCCGCAGACGGCGTCGAGATCGATGATGCAGAGTGCGTGGCAGTAAGCTTCCCGGGCTTCTTCGAGCTCCTCACACATCTCAAAGAGACCTCAGAAAGGCAGGAGGCGTGATGGTGTCCATCTATCATTTCTGCCTCAGGCAGAAATGATCGTTGCGATCGACGGGCCCGCAGGGGCGGGTAAGAGCTCGGTCGCCCGTGCGCTCTCGACGCGGCTCGGATTTCGCTACCTCGACACGGGCGCGATGTACCGCGCGCTGACCTGGCTCGCGCTGCGGCGGGGCATCGCCCTCGACGACGTGACCTCGCTCGAGGAGCTCGCACGAGAGAATCCGATCGAGTTCGACGAAGGCGAAGGCGTGTCGATCGCAGGCCACGACGTGACAGCGAAGATCAGGGAGCCGGTGATCGATTCCTCGGTTCCGATCGTCGCCCGCCATCCCGAGGTGCGGGAGGTGATGCGCGAGCGTCAGCGCGCGCTCGGCGAACAGGGCGACTCCGTGATCGAGGGGCGGGACATCGGCGTTGTTGTCGCCCCTCACGCAGAGCTCAAGATCTGGCTCGTCGCCGAGCCTCGCGTTCGCGCCGAGCGCCGTCACGCAGAGCGAGACGGCATCACCGTTGACATGACGGCCGACGACATGCGCCGCCGCGACAAACGCGACGCGGGCAACACGCATCGGGCCGAGGATGCGATCGAGGTCGACACGTCGTCGCTCAGCCTCGAGCAGGTCATCGATCGGATCGAAGGGCTCGTCCGGGAGCGTGTGGCATGAGCACGACCGCCGACAAGGTCTGGGCCGTCGGCCGTCCGACGATCGGCACGGCCGTGACGCTGGCCGGGCGGCTGAAGGTCTACGGCAAGGAGCGCGTTCCGATGACGGGTGGGATCGTGATCGCGTGCAACCACTTTCACTGGGTCGACCCGCTGGCTCTTGGTGCGTCCTGCCCGCGCACGATCTACTACATGGCCAAGGTCGAGGCACATCGCGTGCCAGGACTCGGAGCGGTCATCCGCGCGTTCGGAGCGTTCCCGGTTCGCCGCGGCGAGTCCGATCGCGATGCCGTCCGGACGATGCGAGGGATCGTGCGGGACGGATGTGCGCTTGGGCTCTTCGTCGAGGGGACGCGCCAGACGAGCGGTGTGCCCGGCGACCTCCAGCCCGGGGCCGCGATGGTCGCGCTCCAGGAGGACGTACCGGTGATTCCCGTCGCGATCCACGGCACGCAGACCTGGAAGCCGGGGAACTTCCATCCGATCTCGCTCGCCTGGGGTGAGCCTGTTCGGTTCGAAGGCCTCCCGAAGGGCGGCAAGGGCTACAAGGAGGCGTCGGCGGTGCTCCAGACGAAGATCCTCGGGCTCTTCGACTTCCTCGTCGAGATGCACGCGCTTGGGCGACCCGAAGCGGTGGCACCGTCGTGAGCGGCATCGACGCGGACGACACCGAGATCGTCGAGGAGGTCGAGGCACCCCGGGAGATCTCCGGGACGGTCGCGATCGTCGGCTTCCCGAACGTCGGGAAGTCGACGCTGATCAACCGCCTCACCCAGAGCCGCGCAGCGGTCGTCCACGAGACGCCGGGCGTGACGCGCGACCGCAAGGAGCTCCTGTGCGAGTGGACGGGCACCTGGTTTCGTCTCATCGACACGGGCGGAGTGGACGAGGCGGACGGTGGGCCGTTCGGGAACAAGATCGCCGAGCAGGCTCTTGCCGCGATCGACGAGGCCGATCTCGTGTTGTTCGTCGTTGATGCGCGGGCCGGGATCACCCCGGGCGACGAGGAGCTTGCCGTCATCCTCCGCAAGAAGAAGCGCCCCGTGATCGTGCTTGCGAACAAGATCGACGACCCGAGTCGTGACAGCGAATCCGCGGTGTTTCACAAGCTCGGTCTCGGTGAGCCCTGGCCACTGTCCGGCCTTCACGGCCACGGCACGGGAGACCTGCTCGACGAGATCGTCGGGCGCCTGCCCGGCACGAGCGAGGTTGCGATCGGAAGCGAGGCGATCAGGGTCGCGATCCTCGGTCGTCCCAACGTCGGCAAGTCGTCGCTTCTGAACAGGCTCGTCGGCCGGGAGCGGGTGATCGTCTCGGAGGTTCCCGGGACGACGCGCGATGCAATCGATACCGTGCTTGAACGCGGTGATACGACGTTCGTGCTCGTCGACACGGCCGGTCTCCGCCGGCGCCGCAAGCAGCGGCAGGGAATCGAGTATTACTCCGAGCTGCGCGCTCTGCAGGCGGCCGAGCGGGCCGACGTCGCGCTCGTCCTGTTCGATGCGTCGGAGGGGATCGTCGAGCAGGATCTCGCGGTTGCCGATATCGCCCGCAAGGCGGGGTGCTCCACGCTCGCGGTGCTGTCGAAGTGGGACATCACGGACCTCGAGATCGTGGAGGCCCAGGGCCATCTCTCTCGGCGGCTTCGCCAGCGCCCGCCCGTGATCGCCGTCTCGGCGAAGTCGGGACGTGGCGTCGGCCGCTTGCTCGACAAGGTCGAGGAGCTGTTCGCGAAACACAACGGCCGGATCACGACCGGTGAGCTGAACCGGGCGCTCGGCGAGCTCAAGGAGGCGCGCCCGGGGCCGCAGGGAGAGCGAGGGAGACGGCTGAAGCTGATGTACGGCACCCAGGTCAGCACGCGTCCGCCGCGCTTCAGGATCTTCGTCAACGCTCCGAGCCTCGTGACGCGCGACTACGGCTACTGGGTCGAGAACGAGCTGCGCAAGCGGTTCGAGCTCGAGGGTGTGCCGGTGTCGATCGACTTCGTGAAGAGCGAGTAGGGGCGAGGCGCATGCCTCTCTCGGCAGGTGGCGAGCGCCTGTGTCTTCCCGCGGGCGACGCCTGCGCGTCGCCCCTACGACAAGAACGTGACGGAGCCCCGATCTTTCGCGCGGATACGGCTGTTCCCGTGGGGGCGAGGCGGATGTCTCGTCCGCGGTGCGGTGTCGGCGTGGTGGGCGTCGTGGGCGGTGTGGTTGTTCCCGTAGGGGCGAGGCGGATGTCTCGCCTGCCTCGCCCGCTCCACGGCCATCGAGGTGTCGGAGGACACCAACGATGCGCGTAACGGTGGTCGGAGGTGGTTCCTGGGGGACGGCCTTCTCGGTCGTTCTTCGCGACCGCGGTCACGAGGTGACCCTTGCGTGCCGAGACGCCGACCAGGCCGTGGAAATCGCGGCGACGCATCGCAATCCGCGCTACTTCCCGGACATCGACCTGACGGGAATCGCCGCAACCACCGTCGAGGCTGCACCGGTCGCCGAATCCAATCTCGCGGTTGTCGCCGTCCCGAGCGCTGCGAC
>Ga0163153_10006055_pt1 | contig 13858 bp, 12 predicted proteins | sample OliLakLV19MP6IB1_FD_148629 | JGI IMG/M metagenome (GOLD analysis project Ga0163153, IMG submission 148629) | Freshwater microbial mat bacterial communities from Lake Vanda, McMurdo Dry Valleys, Antarctica - Oligotrophic Lake LV.19.MP6.IB-1 | ecosystem: Environmental > Aquatic > Freshwater >... | reverse complement strand
CTCATGGTCCCCGCAGAAGCCACGCACGCCGACCGCGACTACCTCATGCTCGCGCGGTTGCTACGGCAGGAGCGAGGGGACCGGTGAGTTCGAGGGGCTGCGTTTCAGCCAGGCGGATTAGGAACGCCAAGGCGTCGGCATATTTTGCGGACGAGGAGGTCGGGCAGCTCGGTGTGCCTTGGGATGGGTTCCCGGACTCCGGTTGCTGGATTCCACCACAGCGAATGCCCCGCGCCCTCGCGTCTTAGTTCACAGCTGTGCGCGCCCAGATGGCGAATCAAGTCCCCGCGTTTCATCCCACCGTGACAGTCGCCCGTTCGGCGCCCTCTGGCATCACGGCGAGACCTTCTTCGCGTAAGTCTTCAAGCAGCAGGTCAATGGCCTGGGAAAGGCTAGTGAGGGCTTCCTCACGGGTCTTGCCCTGACCGTTGGCTGCTGGCACTTCGGGCGAGAACGCTAGCCACCAACCTTCTGTTGGCTGGAGGATGGCCGTGAATTCATTCCTCATGGAAGAATTCTAACATGAAGCCCGGGCGACATTCTTAGTCTTTGAGTCCTGTGCGCCGAATGAGCATTACCCATTCGCCGCCGCCGCGAAGTAACCCGTGGCTCCCGCAAGGTAGGGAGGCCAACATGGCGCGGCACAAAGCGAGGGATGAAAATTGACAGACTCTTGCTCCCCTCGCCCGCGAGGCCGCCGAGTCGGGAGAGGGGTCGGGGGGTGAGGGCGCGCATGCAGTGTGACGAACGCTGATTCGGCACGGCACGCGCTACCCCCTCAGGCTCTACCGCCTACTGGCCGCGTGTCGCCCGGAAATGCGCCCGAAGACGGCGCCACGGATGACCGAACTCGCGCCGGGGTAGTTGTGGTAGAAGATCTCCCCGATCGTCTCGCCCGCCGCATAGAGGCCGTCCATCACCACGCCACGCGAATCGATCACGCGCGCCGTCGTGTCGCACTTCAGTCCGCCGAAGGTGAAGGTGATGCCCCCGGTGACGGGGATGGCGAGGTACGGCGGCTCGCTCAGGGGCAGCGCCCAGTTGCTCTTCGCGGGGGTGATGCCCGACGTGCGCTTGCCATCGAGCCTGTCCAGGTCGTATTCACCCGGTTGGATGGCGGCGTTGAAGTTGCCGATGGTGTCCATGAAGTTCTCGGCGGGGACATCGATCAGCTTCGCCAGCTCGCGCAGGCTGTCGGCGACGAACGGTGGGCCGACCGGCCGCCATGCGCGGGCGAACTCCTCGCGCTGGTAGGCCTGCTGGTCGAAGACGCACCAGGCTTCGCCGCCCGCCTGCTCAACAATGAACTTGCTGAACTTCACGTACGTGTGGTCGCGAAAGTCCTCGCCTTCATCGAGGAAGCGGTGTCCGTTCTTGTCGACGAAGATACCCATCTGGTAGTTGTAGAGCGCCGTCACGCCGCATTCGATCTTCGGCGAACGCGCGTCCAGCACCGCCGAGTGGTAGTCGCCCCACTGGCCCGCAGCCTGCGCGCCCGCATCGATCGCCATCATCAGGCCCTCGCCCGTGTTGAAACGGCTCCCGCGCAGGATGAGCGAATCGGCGAAGCGCCCCAGGTGCTGCACGCGCATCTGCACGTTCGCCTGGAAGCCGCCACTGGCGAGGATCACCCCGCCCTTCGCCTCGATATCGACGACGCCCTCGGGGGAATGGCAGCGTACGCCGACGATCGTCCGGTGCTCGTCAACGATGAGGTCGCGCGCCCCGGTTTCATAGCTGACGGTCCCGCCGATACCTTCGAGGCGGCGATAGAGCAGGTCCACCAGCCCCTGGCCGCCGGACTTCGGACTGCGACGGTACCCCGCCGTGTGCGGGTACCCCAGTTCCCATTCGAGGCCCATGCCCGTGAGCCATTCCGCCGTCTCGCGGGCGTTCTCGCAGAGGGTGCGGATGAGGTCCGGGTTGGCGCGGCCCTGCGAGATGCGCATGAGGTCGCTGTACATCTCCTCGACGCTGTAGTCGCGCGTGCCGAACTCGTCCGCCTCGTGTGGGAAGCGCATCTGGGCGTCGGCGAAGCGCGTGTTGCCACCACGGTTGGGACGTGGCGCCTTCTCGACGAGCACGACGGACGCGCCCGCCTCCGCCGCCCCAAGCGCCGCCGACAGTCCCGCGATGCCCCCGCCAACGACGACGACATCGAAGCTGTAGCGCTCAGCCGCGCCCGGAGAAGAGGGTGCGATAGCCATGCCGGGGAGTATAAGCCACCTTGGATTTGGAGGCCCGCCACGGACGACTTGAACGCATACAGACTCTGGCGGGTTTCGCCGCGAACCAGTAAAGTCCTCGACATCGCCAAGGAGCACCGCCATGACCGCCGACTCACGCGTGAACATCAAGGCAATCGTTGACCGGGTCGGGCCTATCGCCCGCGAACATGCGGAGGAATCGGAACGGCTCCGGCAGCTGGCCCAGCCCGTCGTCGATGTGATGATCGAGCAGCGCGTTTTCAAGTGTCTTGCCCCGCGCTCACTCGGCGGCCTCGAACTCGATCCAGTGAGCTTCCATGAACTGACCGAGGAGCTTTCTCGCGTGGATGCTTCCACCGGCTGGTGCGCGTGGATCCCTGGGGCCGGTGCGTGGGGACTTGGCGGCGTCGATGACGCGACCGCCGAGGAGCAGTATGCACGTCCGGACGCCTGCGGGGCGGGCGCCCTTTTCCCGTTCGGCCGGGCGGAGGTCGTGGAGGGCGGTTACAAGGTCACTGGTAGATGGCCTTATGCGAGCGGCTGCAACCATGCGACGAACATCGGCGGCTTTTGCAACGTCTTCGATGGGGACACGATGCGCATGTCGCCCTTTGGCATGCCTGAGATCCGTTCGGTATCCGTGCCCACCGCGGAGGCGCGGATTTTCGACACGTGGAAGGTGAGCGGGCTCGCGGGTTCCGGTAGCCACGACGTCGCGATCGAAGGGAAGTTCGTCCCGGAACGGCATACGCGGGCGCTTGGACCCGGCGGCGCCCGGGGCAAACACTACCAATCCCCGCTCTACGGGTTCCCTTTCATGGCGATCTTCGCCTCGCCGATTGGCTCCGTGGCCACAGGCATCGCGCAGGGCGCAATCGACGAAGCGATTCGTATCGCCCAAACGAAGAAACAGGCTATGTCAGAGGTGCCGATGCGCCAACGGGCCATTTTCCAGCTCTACATCGCGGACGCGATCGCAGCCGTGAGCAGCGCCCGGGCATGGCATCGTCAGGAGTTGGAGAGCATGTGGGCGACCGCGAAGGCTGGCCAACCCGTCGATCTCCAGGCACGCGCCCGGCTCATGCTCGCGAGCACCAATGCGACGAGGAGCGCAGCCCACGCGACCCAGCTTGCGTACACGGCCTGCGGTGGCTCCGCGAATTACTTGAATAGCCCAATGCAGCGCTCGCTGCGCGACGTGCAGGCGGTCACCCAACACGCAGGTACGTCCCCGAACAACTTCGAATCCGCCTCGAAGATCCTTCTTGGCCTGCCGCCGGAGAGTCCGATGATCCTGCTCTAGAACGCGCCTTTGAGCTGGATGACGGCGGGGCCGCCGATGACAACGAAGATCGCCGGGAAGATGAAGAACACCAGCGGGAAGACCATCTTGATTGGCGCCTTGAACGCTTGCTCCTCCGCGCGCTGGCGGCGCTTAGTGCGGATTACGCCTGTTTGCACACGAATGACCGCACCGATCGAGATACCCATGCTTTCCGCCTGGACGACGGAGTTGATGAGCGAACGCAGTTCCTCCACGCCCGTGCGGTCAGCCATATCGAGAAAAGCGTCCCGCCGCGCTCGTCCCATCGAGACTTCACGCATGGTCTTGGTCAGCTCAACCTGGAAGGGGCCGGAGACCTTTTCGATTATGCGCGTGAAGGCAGCATCGATGCCGAGTCCCGCTTCGACGGAAGCAGTGATGAGGTCGAACGCGTCGGGCAAGGAGCGCCAGATCGCCTTCTTGCGCTTCTTGATGCGCCCCAGCAACCACATGCGCGGTCCGTAGAATCCAAAGACCACCATCCCGCCGTAGACCAGCAGCAAGGTGCGGACGGGGGACCCGAGAACGGCGAAATACCCGACCATCAAGAGCGGGACGAGGCCCATCATGATGGCAACGATGACGATAAACTTGCCGGGCGAGATCTTGAGGCCCGCCTGGGTGATCGCCCCTACCAAGCGCGATTCGAGGTTCGATGGGAGCAGGCCCGTGATGCGACGGTTAATCGCGCGGAGCAGCGGATCGATGACGCGCGTCCTAAACGCGGCGTTGGGGTCCGGGAGGGCGTCTCGCTTGGCGCGGTTGTAGCGGAGGCCGCCCAGCCGGTCATCCATCGCGCCGTCCGAAATCGGCTTGTAGAGGATGCCAAAGAGCAGAAGAGTGACGAAGAGAAACGTCCCAAGAGCGATGACAATCGGCATGTTAGACCTCGATGTTGACGATTTTGCGAATGACCATGAAGCCCATGCCTTCCAGGACGAGCGCGGCCAGGAGAAGCATTCTGCCCAGCGGATCCGTGAGAAGCAGGCCGGTGAACTCCGGGTTCAAGACCATGAAGGCTGCGAACAGGCCAACAGGGATTCCGCCGATGACGTAGCCGGTGAGCCGCTGCTGAGAGGTGAGCGTGCGAATTTCGCCGCGAATGCGCTCGCGCTCGCGCATCGTGTGGGCGACGTTTTCGAGAATCTCCGCGAGGTTTCCGCCAACCGAGCGTTGAATCATGATTGCGGTGATAACGATGTCGAAGTCCGAGCTGCCGACACGGTCGTTGAGCGCGCCAAACGCTTGCTCGATGCTCGAACCCATGGAGATATCGCGGAGGGTGCGGCGAATCTCGATGGAGAGGGGCGCCGGAACTTGCGCTGCACATCCATCGAGGGCCTGGATGAGCCCGAAGCCTGCGCGGAGGCCGCTGGAGAGCATCTGTAGCAACTCGATGAGCTGATTCTCCAGTTTCCGCTTTCGCGCACCGATGCGCTGCTTCAGCCACACACCGACCGCGAAGAAACCGAGAACGAACCCGCCGATCGCCGCGAACAGGGCGAACTCTTGCATCGGAATGAAGACGAAACCCAGCATCCCCAGCACGAGGCCCACAACCAGGCGGACCGTGAAGAACTCACGCACATTGAGCGTGAGGCCGGCTCGCTCCAACTGCACCCGTTGCTCCGCCGCCCGGCTCACGGAGACGAGGTTGATCCCTCCAAAGCGCACCCCAGCCCGCTTGCGCAGGTTAAAGATCGCCGAGGCGCCGCCGACGGATGGCTGGGCGGGCGTCTTCAAACGGTCCAACCGAACGGTGGCGACCGCTCCGCCACTGCCATAGCCGGTGGCCCATATTGTAATGGTGAAGGCGAATACGCCGCCCGTCATGGCACTCATGATGAGGAGCATCATCGCTACCACTCTCCGAGGCTGCCGAACAAATGGTTCGGGATTTCCATGCCAGCAAGCGCGAACTTGGCGGCGAAATTCGGGCGAACGCCCGTCGGCTTCATGGACCCATGGACTTTCCCGTCTGTGTCCACATGGTCGAGTTTGAACAGGAAGATGTCCTGGAGCGTGATCGTCTCCCCTTCCATGCCACTCACTTCAGTCACGTGTGTGAGCTTTCGCGAGCCATCCTGGAGACGCGAAACCTGGATGAAGACGTGAACGGCGCTGGCAATCTGTTCGCGGATGGCACGCGCCGGCAGGTCCATGCCTGCCATGAGCACCATGTTTTCGAGGCGAGCGATGGCGTCACGCGGGGTGTTCGCGTGGACCGTGGAGATGGAGCCGTCGTGGCCGGTGTTCATCGCCTGGAGCATGTCGAAACACTCCTGGCCACGAACCTCGCCAACGATGATGCGGTCCGGGCGCATGCGCAGGCAGTTGCGAACAAGGTCACGCTGGAGAATGGCGTTCTTGCCTTCGATGCTTGGTGGCCGGGCCTCGAGCGTGATCACATGGTCTTGCTGAAGCTTGAGCTCCGCCGGGTCCTCGATCGTGACGATGCGTTCCGTATTGGGGATGAAGGACGACAACGCGTTCAGCATCGTCGTCTTCCCGGTGCCGGTGCCCCCGCTGATGATGATGTTGAGATGGGCGCGCACGCACATCGCAAGGAACTCGGCCGTCGCTTCGCTCATCGCGCCGACGGCGATGAGGTCCGACATGCGCATCTTGTCGGCACGGAACTTTCGAATGGTGATACAGGGCGCTTTGGGCGAGGCGGGCGGGATGGTGATGTTGACGCGCGATCCATCGGGCAGGCGGGCATCGACCATCGGGCTGGACTCGTCGATGCGGCGGCCCAACGGTGCAACGATGCGTTCGACGATGCGCATGATGTGTTGCTTATCGCGGAAACGGGCGGGGCTGCGAAAGATCCGCCCGTCGCGTTCGTAGAAGATTTTATCGAGGTCGTTGACCATGACCTCGGTGACGGAGGGGTCGCGGAGAAGCGGTTCCAGCGGGCCAAGTCCGAGGACTTCGTCGGCGACCGCCTCAAGCAGTTCGTCACGGCTCTGTCCGCCGAGCTGTAGGCCCTCTTGCTGAATGAGTTCACGAGCGGCACGGAGGACTGCCTCGCGTTGCTGCGCGGGGGCCATGCCCTCCAGTGCGCCATGCTCGAGTTCTTCGATGAGGAGTTCGTGCAGCTTGATCTTCGCCGCCTCGGCCTGCGGGTTGCCTTTCGCCGCAGCGGCGCCAACCACTTCCGGGTCACGGCGACGGTGTGTCTCCACGGGGCCAACGGCGGACTCGCCGGGAGTGGCCGACACGACAGCGCCAGCGTTCGCACGAAGCAGGCGCGGCGCAGCATCGCCCAAGGGCGCTGGAGGCTGACCGCCGTCCGGGCCATCGAGATCGTCCGCCGCTCCCCAACGATTCCGAGAGGGGGTCAGCTGGCCAGACGGACGCAGGCGGGGCGCGATTGGGGCGTCTGCTCGCCCGACATCATCTGGTGGAGATTGGCGCATTGGCGGAGCGGCGTTGATCGGGCCACCCGCGGCCATGCGCCGGGCCGGTTCTTGCTCATAGCCCGCGGGCGGCAGCTGCCGCATTTGCCCGCCCGCGAACTGGGGACGGGTCGGCGGCGAGGGCTCTTGGTCAGCCTCTTGGCCCTCGCCCACTGGGAAGCGGCGCCGTTGGCCAGACCAGCCGAAGGTTCGTCCGGCCGGGTCCTGTTCGTCCTGTCTTCCGCCTCGTTCGTCAGCCACTGGCGTGCCTCCATTTCACCGGGTGTCGGCCTACGCCGATTTCTTGAAGAACGGGCGAAGGATGTTGCCAAACCCGCCGCTCCCCTTCTTTTGGGTCTTCGCTTTGTTGCGGACGCCCGCCAATGCGCGCGCCATGTCTTTGATCTGGATGGAGGCGCGGCTGTTCGGGCGGCTCATGACGATGGGCCGCCCCAGTTGGGCCGCTTTTACGACTTCGTTATCCTGGGGGATGCGCCACCACAGCTCGGCATCCAGAGTGCGTTCGACATCTTTCTCGCGGACGCCGGTATCCATGCCGGCCCGGTTCAGGACAACTTTGATGCGTTCATCGTCGTTCCCGAAGCGTTCATGCAGCATCTCAAGGGCGAGGACCGTGTCCTTGATGCTCGCCATATCGAGCGTCGTCACGAGGAGGATCATCGTCCCCACTTCGATGGCGGCGGCGACGATCTCGTTAAACGTCCCGGGCGTATCGAGGATGACGAAGTCATGCGTCTGGGCGAGCACATCGACGACATCGCGGATGTTGGCGGCGCTCAGATTTCGCCAATCGCTCGGCCTTGTGGGCGCCGGGAGAATGCGGACGCCGGACTCGTGTTGGACCAGATACTCCTTGAGCGTTGTGCGATCAACGTTGTCCAGGTTGCGAGCAAGGTCTGCAATCGATCGCTCCACCGGGATGTCCATGGTGATTGCGACATCGCCGAAGCGCGTGTCCATGTCAACGAGGGCAACCGTCTGGTGGGCCTCCATCGCCAGCGCGACGGCAAGGTTGGACGAGATCGTCGTCTTGCCGATGCCACCCTTGGCACCAAAGACCGTGATCACCGTGCCCTGCGGCACGGGATCCGCAAGCTCGCCTCGACGACGCTTGTTCTCACGGTCCTTCTTTTCAAGGACGCGCGTAATGGAGCTTTCGACTTCATCAGCCTGGAGCGGTTCCTGGAGGTAGTCCGAGGCGCCGGAGACCATCGATTGCCGCATGAGGCGAATGTTCGACTCCGTCGAGAAGACGATGATTGGCAGGTCGGGCATGCCGTCGTTCAGCTTGGAAAGCGTTTGGATGGGCCGCACAAGGGGCTCTTCCACACGCATGAGGATGACGTCGGGCTTGAGCTGGTGTGCCAGCGTGAAGGCCTCGACGCCATACCCGGCGCTCGCAAGCACCCCGAATCCCAGCATGCTCAGCATCTTCTGGATTTCGGTCGTGCTCTCGCGGTCCGGGTCGATCACAATGATCTGCGGTACCCTCGCCATTCTCGTTCTCCTCCACCGTCGCCGCCCCATCCGGGGCGTGTCTGTTCGCACCCCAGCTCCGTCGCGGTGAGCCAGGGCGCCTTTGTTTGACCGGTTGTTTACTTCTTTTTCGTATCGAACACGTCCTCGACGTTCCAGGTCACCTGTCCGGTGAGCTTCGTAGCGTCGCCCTTCTGGCGGGTCATGATGCGGTACTGGGCCTGGTCGTCTTTGATGATATCGATGATCGCGATCTTCGCGGCCTGCTCGGGCGTGACGGCGAGGGTGATGGAGATGGCCGTTTCGTACGTGCCCATATCGCCCTCTTTGAGGGCCGTTGAGGCAACCGACCCGCTTGATGCCGCGGCGCCGGTTGTCGCCCCACCAGCGGCCGCTCGCCTGGCCTGTTCGTCGAGGTTGGGGATGCGTCGAACGAGCGTCTGCTTCACAGCGAGGACTTCGACGTCCTGGGCAATGATGCCCGAGAGGATCGTCACCTTTTCTTGACCGGTGAGCGGGTCCACCTGGCTGGTGATGGAGATTGCCAGCACGTCGACGCGGTCCCCTGGCTGCACGAGGCCACCGTTGATCCACGCTTCGTGCGGGACCTGGAGGCCGAGGGCGCGCATGCCGTCTGGCACCTTGTAGGCGAGCGTGGTCTGGTTCTCGAACGTCGTGATTTTCGCCGCCAGCACTTGTTCACCCGCAAAGAGCGGAGCGGTGGCCACCTTGCCGACGATATCCTCGCTCTTGTTCAGGCGGCCCTCAAGCAGCCCGCCAACCGGAACCGTCCTGGAGGTCACCATGTCGGAGACGATCTTCTCGCCCACTGCCACGTTCCGCGTGACGACGAGGACCGATTCCGCGCCATCTCCGCTGGAAAGCGATTCGTTCAGGCCGCCATCGCCGCCGCGGCTGTTCAGGAACGCGAACATGAGTCCCGCGCTGAGGACACCGAACAGGGCCGCAAGCATGAGGACCCCGCGGTTCCTGCCGGAACTGGATGCTACTGATGTTGAAATCGATCGTGCCACGTGTGACTCCTCCCCTACCTATATCGACCGTAGTGGCGCCCGCCTTCAGGGGGTCGGGCGGCTGTTCGTCCACTTTGCAGAGGTTTTACATTCAGACCGGGATGGAAGTTGTTACTTCGGCCACCAACCCGCTCCAGAATTCGGGCGTAGCGCCTTCCCAACTCCCCCCAAGGAAACCGCGTGAAGGGCAGCTCTTCGAGCTGCCCTTCACGCGGACTATCTGGTGGTCGCCGAGGTCATTTGACCAGGGCGATGTGTGTCTTCGCGGCGATGGCCGTGAACGCGGCCGCGAGGTCGGCAGTTGTCGGCACCGCGTAGTAGGTACCACCGCCGATCGTGGCGACGCTCTGCAGGATGCAGGGGATCACGCCGCTGCCCAACCCGATCGTGTAGATCGTGATCTGCCCGGCGGCCGCCCTCGTGGCTTCCTGCTTCATGTGCGCAATGGACGGTGTGTCCGCGGGGCAGCTGGGCGGGTTCGGCGAAGTGTCGCTGTTTGGCCCCGAACAGGAGGTTGAGTTGTAGTTCACCGAGCTATATGCGGAGCTTCCGCAACGCTGATTGGGGACACCGTCGCTGAGGACAACCAGCACCCGGACGGCGTTTGCGCGTTTGCCCGTGCCATCCAGGATTTGTCTCCCGACGGCTATGCCGTGGGCGATGTTCGTCCCGCCCTGTGGGTACAGGATGGCGTTCATATCCGCGTTCAGGGTGCTGAAGTTGCTCGTCAGACCCCGGATCAGGGTCGACTGGCTCGAGTAACTCGCAAGCCCGACCTTGTCGTAGGCGGCGTTGAAGAGCGTGACGAAGTACTGGGCGTTTGCGATCATCGTGTCGAACGGCTCATGCGGGCCGTTGACAGTCGTCGTGGCGGCGTTGTAGGAGATATTGTTACAATACGTCCCACCACCACGGTTCGCCCAGATCTCGGCGTTGAAGGCGTGGGCGTCCTTGGTCGTCGGGGTGCCGGGGGTGCCGAGTCCTTGGTTGGCCACCGCGCGCGTGACGACCATCGTGTTCGCGACCGCGTTGATGCTCGTTATTTGGAACAGCTCCGCATCGATCTTGATGATGCCCGCGCGGATTCCGCCGGGGACTTGCGTCCTGTAGGTGCTGGTCGAATTGAACGACGACCCGAAGTTGGCGCTGTTCGTCGCCGCTATCGTGCTGTTGAAGATACGAACATCGTTTAACTGGATCGTGATCGAGTTCACGCCTCCAGCGGGGATCGCGGCAGCAAGTCTCGGGAAAGCGAACCCTCCAGCCGGTGGTGTGAGCCTCCCGGGCGACATGAGGATGGTACTGGCCGTGTTCTCCACCTCCGGGTAGCTCGTGAAGCACATGGAACCGGAGATGTCGAGGACGACGGCGATATCGAGCACCTGGGATTCGGCGTCGCCAAAGGCCGACACGTGCCACTTAGGCACGCCGAAGAACTTCGCGAACCAGGTAGAAATGTCCGCGTCGCCCTGGACGCGCACAGTCTTGTTGCCGGGCGGATAGGTGACGGAAAAGACGACGTTCGTCCCGTTCGATTCGATGAAGTCGTTGTTGTCGTTCCAGTACGTGGTCGCGAACGCGGTCGCATTGGCGGTGCTGGGCATGCTCTGGGCGCCCGCCAGTGCGGCAGCGTCAACCGCGGCCTGCATCTGCGTGCGCGCCCACACGTAGCGACCGACATCGATGCTCAGGGCCATGAAGCCCAGGAAGATGAACAGGAAAAGGGCAAAGAGCACGAGTGCCTGCCCATCTTCCGCCTTCTTAAACGGCCGCAAAAGTCCTTTGCGCATGGAAGTTGTCTCCTTCTTCGGCGAGCGAAGGCGCCGCGGTTCATTCGAGGCGCATCGAAGAGTGCGCGGTGATGGCGGGCGTGGAAAGGCTGCCACCGATCAGGCTCACGAGTGGGCCGATTGGGGTGGCGAAGCTGAAGTTGTAGGTGAGATCGACAGTCACCGCCTGGCCGCGTGGCCCCTGGACGTTGCCGAGGGTGGTCGTCAGCCTGGTAGTCCCGAGGGGGCCCATGGCATCGGAGATGCGCGTGGTGATAGTCGCGGCCGGCACCTGTGTTGCGCCCACGCGTGCGCCCTCTCGCGCGGCGTTCGTGACCGTCAGCCAGGTGTGGAACGCGCGTCCGAAGTCCACGATGCCGAACATCAGGATCAACATCATGGGGAGGACGAGGGCGAACTCGACGAGGGTCTGCCCGGCGTCTGTTTGGCGCCAACGCCAAAGGTGTGGGCGCCGCGGCCGGAGCAGCCGAAAGCGACGATGGGCTGGAGGTTCCTGGTGCATCTGCATCCTCGGTTTCGGCGGCGGTTGCCGTCGGCTGGTGTCGCGAAAATGGAACAGGGTGGGGCGGGCCGTGTGTTGGACCACCCCACCCTGTTACTGGTTGAACGTTGACGGTTTAGAGCGAGCCGGTGACGGAGCCCAGGGTGCCGCTGATGCCACCAGCGAGACCGGAGAGTGCCCCGATGCAGACGACGGCGACGAGCGCGAGGATCAGGCCGTATTCGGCGAGGCCCTGGCCCTCTTCGTCGCGGTGCTTGAAGGCGATGACCTTCGTGGCTGCCCAGTTCTGAAGTTTCGACATGTGTGTTTCCTACCTCTTCCTTTTTCGGGTCTTTGCCCGTTGTGTTTGGCTTCCACCAGCGTGTTGCCCGGCCTCCCCTGGCCTGGTTTGGGCGGGCGGCTTTCGCCGTTCGTTCGCCGTCACCGGGCAGACCTCGCGTCCCAGTCCCGGCGCCCCCATCGAAACGGGGCTGGCTCCCGGTGCCTGAAATGTCTGGTTCCGGACGCTCCGTCGGTGGAGCTACCATGACAGTCGTCCTCCGCGGCCCCGTCTAAAGGTGCTTCACCTTCTGTTCACCGCCTTTCTCCCCGATCAGCGGAATACGGCGGGTCATCAATCTTTCTGCTATGGCCACAGATTCAATTCGTGCCGATATAGGGGTATCGGCGCGTTCACTCGCGCTGTTGAACCGACTCGAAAGGCTCGAAATGACCGCTGCAGCCATCAATTCCCGCCCGGTCTCCCGCTCCAACGCCCGCTGGCGGCGGCGCGGCGCCCAGGTGCAGGACGCGTTACTGGTCGTCGTCACGGCACTCTTCGTGTATGTCTATGGCAAGGACGTCATTACCGAACACCGCGTCACGAGCCTCTTCTTCGCCGTCGAACAGTCCATCCTCGTGTTGATGTTCCTCACCCGCCGCCGCAGCCAGGCCACATCCACGCGGCCGATAGACTGGCTCGCGGCCACCATTGGCGGTTGGCTTCCGCTCGTCCTTCGTCCCCATGGGGAGGCTGGCGAGGCCGCCGCGTTCGCGGGCACGGGCCTCCAGATGCTTGGCCTGACGCTCACCACGATCGGCTTCCTCGCCCTCGGGAAGAGCTTCGGAGTGGTCGCGGCGAACCGTGGCCTCAAGGTGAAGGGGCCGTATTCGATCATTCGCCACCCCATCTACTTCTCGCACACGGTCACTTTGGCAGGTTTTGTGTTGGCGAACTTCACGCCTCTCAATCTCGGCATCCTTCTCGTGGTGAGCGCCTTCCAGATCCTGCGTATCCACGGCGAGGAACGCGTGCTGACCGCGACGGGCGACTACGCCGAGTACAAGCAGCGCGTCCGCTTCCGCCTCATCCCGGGCGTGTACTAACGAGGGCCGTCGTTCGGCGCCTGGCGTCCCGCCCTCACCCGGGTAGGGATTCTGCTCTCCCGCGCGGTCGGGAGAGGGGAGCAAGAGCGACAGCGGTTGGTTTGGGGTAGACTTTGGGCACGATGGCAAATGCTCCTGTTTCCCTGATCGTCGTCTCCGACTTCGTCTGACCGTGGTGTTACGTCGGCCTCGTTGAGGTCGAGAAGCTCCAAAAGGAATACGACGTGGAAGTGCGGTTCGCGCCCTTCTTCCTCGATCCGAGCACGCCGCCCGGGGGCAAGCCGCGCCGCCAAATGACGAAGCCCGGCGACCCGCCCAGCCACCTCGAGTTGCGCGGACAGGAATCCGGGCTGACGTTCGCGCGCGGCCGCACATGGACCTCGAACTCGCACCTGGCGCTCGAAGCGGGAGAGTTCGCTGACGAACACCAGGGCGGGCAGTCGTTCCATTGGGCGATGTTCAAGGCCTATTTCGAAGAGCTCGAAGACATCGGGTCGATCGACAACATCGTCCGCATCGGCGAAACCGCGGGACTCGATGGTGCGGCGCTGCGGGAGGCGCTGAAGACCGGGCAGTATCGCCAGCAGGTGGACGATGGCATCGAATGGTCCCGCTCGATCGGCGTAACGGCCGTGCCCACGTTCGTGTTCGATGACCAGTACGGCATCGTCGGCGCGCAGGACTACGATGTCTTCAAGGCGATGATGGAGAAGCTTGGGCGCAAGCCCAAGACCTCCG
>Ga0163153_10006054_pt1 | contig 13859 bp, 16 predicted proteins | sample OliLakLV19MP6IB1_FD_148629 | JGI IMG/M metagenome (GOLD analysis project Ga0163153, IMG submission 148629) | Freshwater microbial mat bacterial communities from Lake Vanda, McMurdo Dry Valleys, Antarctica - Oligotrophic Lake LV.19.MP6.IB-1 | ecosystem: Environmental > Aquatic > Freshwater >... | reverse complement strand
ACATAATACTATTTTGATGAAATGTTAAGAATTATTATCATTACCCCAAACAATAATTTACAAATTTCGTTTTAAAAAATACGAATAAAGTGGAAAATAAATTTTCCAACCTAAAAAGATTGATTGATTGGGCCAAAAAATTTGAGAATCAGCTTTTAGCTGGGCAACCTTAGGCCGGTAAAATATTTGCCAGTTGGCTATCTCGTGAAGTGAATGCCACCAACCAGACAGAAAAGGATTTGCCACCAAAACTGAAGCCGCAATTACCATGTACATTACTTTCATGTATAAATATGCCTTGTTTTATTTAAGGAAAATTTTTAAAAACTCCTTAATTTATTCGATAGATTACTTAGGTGTATTGGCAACACTTTTGCCTGATAAACAATTAATGAAAGCTGATGTTATCCGTAAAAATATAACCGAAAAATCATCAGGCAATGAGGTATTAAAAAGATTACTTCGCCAAAAACTAATTAAGGAGTCCAATAACCCCAGTGATAAACGGAGGAAGTTACTTGAGATTACTCCTGATGGATTGAATGAAATAAATGCTATTCGAAACCATATACTAAAAATGGGTTCCCATGTACCAGGTAATCTTAATGAGCAGGAAAAATTAATGTTATTAAATATGCTTTCGAAATTGCATGAATTTCACTACCCTATAGTTGAAGCCAATGACGAAAAATTACTGCATGAAATGCTGGGTATTGAAAAATAGATACATGTCGGTCATAATTTGATTGTACTTCATTTGTCCTGTTGGGTCTTTCAATATGATGCCTAACGTTGGCGCTATGGTTAGTTGCCGATTTCAGAGTACGTCCCTATCAGATACAAACGAAATTTGCTAATAACGTAAACCTTGAAACTGGCACTTCAACGGCAATTAACTCTAGCGCGTGTTGTGCAATGCATTTATTTCTTTATCTGTATTGTTATGTCACATTTCAAGTTTTCTTTTTACAAAATTATTTAATACAATTCAGGTAAATCAGAGGCGGCGTTGTCAATTATCAATACCCAATCATTGTCAATACCCGAGGTAGGTGGGGTGAATGTTACAAATCCGGTATTGTTGAACTCGCCGGCAGACGAAGACGTTCCTTCTCTCGGGTTATACCATGTGGCTCTCACTTTTGTACCGGAAATTTTTCTCATTACCACTCTAACCGACTGACCGACTGACAAATAAGCAACAAGAAATGCTCCATCATTGGCTACTGCAGCCCTGCTATGGGTACTGTCTTCTGGATTATTACCATAAATAATCGATTGGTCAGGTATAAGTTTTGAGAAATCACGTAGTTCGAATAATTTACGAATATGTCTGATGTCGTTAGCACCAGGGCGATCCATCGATTCGCGCCAGTCGTACAAACAGGGGACCACCACCTTATTGCCTTTCTTAAACATTTGCCATACGGCATTATTTCCGTAAGTAGATCCACATGCCCCCGATAAAAGATCCCAGTATGCATGAACGCGCACATCATAATCAGTAAAGAACCCTTTCTTAAAAAAATCCTTGTTCTTAACCAGGTTATCCGAATCGAATACCTTGCTATACACTTCGGGGTCTTGCCGCCATTCCTCAAAGGTCCAGAATTCCATTCCTATATCCTCGTAAGCCGGTTCTGCCTCAACGGTAGGTTTAACCGGTGACAGGCAATAATCGTGCATGGCATGTTCATAAACCTTTTGATACCGGTGGAAATGAGCGGTCTGATACATATTGAAATCGATCCAATTTTCGTTGTGAAGCCAGTAGCTTGAAGAAGAAACACCACGTGGGTGATAGGATATCAAATGTCTTCCAGCGTCACCTGATTTGAGTCCTTCGGCCATTTTTTTCCAAATATTAAAGGCTGTATCACTGTCAACTCTTCTATCTCCGCCAAGTATCCAGATAATTGGCTTGTCTTTATACCTTTTCCCGATAAATTCGCCATATAATCCTGCATTTTTGGGGGTAAAAATAATTGGACCTTCACCTCCGATGACATTGGGTACTTTGTCGCCCCAGGTTGGCAACATACCAATAAACAGCCCCAACTCCTCAGCTTTATTTACAATGAAATCAATGTGTTCAAAGTATTTTTCGTTTGGTTGTGTCGGGTCAAGGTTAATGAGTGGTAACTCGCCATATGCATTAGGTGTTCGTAATCCGTCCAATTCGGCAAGCACAACGGCCTGTATCACCGTAAAGCCTTTTTCGTGGCGGTTTTCTAAATATTCGGCTGCTTCTTTGCGATCGAGCTTATGAAAAAGTTCCCACGCGGTACAACCCAAGTATAAAAATGGCTTTCCCTCATTTGTTTCTAAATAGCGATCATTTTCACTTACTCTGAGAAATTTAATATTTGAAATTTCTCTCTTTTGGCAGCTTAAAATAAATAGGCTTCCGAATAAAATAATTATTAACTTTTTCATATAACAGATAATGGTTTAACATAAAAATATTTTTGTCAATAAGTTGCACAATCGTTTTGCAACTTTGCGTTGTGGCGGATTAGATGCCCTATCCTGTCGGAACGCACCCTGTTTACTAATTGCAGTACTATTCATACTCGCACTTCCCCCACCCGAATGCAAAGGTGCTGTTATGCACCGTTATTTTTTCTGTATGCTATCTTTCACTTAAGTTTCAGTTCTTTTCTATAACCACAAAACTCGCTTTTTTGCCAAGGTGCTGTTATAAGCATACCCTTCAATAGCTTCTGTTTTTAAGATACAACTCCTGCACTAAAACCATTACAATAACAGTTAATGGGGTTGCCAAAAGCAATCCCCATCCACCTATTAGAGCGCCCATCATTAGCTGCGCTATTATGACAAGTGCAGGAGGCATGCTGAGTAGTATTTGCTTAACAAGCGGGGTAACAAGATTACTTTCGATAAACTGGATTACAATGTAAAGCCCTGTAACCAATGCAGCGGTTATGGGACTTTGCATAAAAGCGACCAGGAGGGCTGGTATCAAAGCAAGCAAAGGTCCGAAGTTAGGAATGAAGCTAATCAGCCCGGCGATAAGCGCAAGCACCAGCCAAAGCTCTATTCCCATAATGGCTAACCCTATGGCAGTAAAAATAAATACAACAAACATCGAAAATAATTTTCCTTTGAGCCAGTTGCGTAATTGCTCACCTAATTGATTCATCACCTGTTCTGCCTTTTTTTGTCCTTTCATGGGTATCAGTTGAACAAATCCTTTATTGTACGATTGAGGGGAAATGGCCAAAATATTCCGATGAATAAAACTACATAAATATCACCAAGTACACCAAAAGTTGACTGAAAAAATTGAGCTGCAAACGCCTGCGCTTTATCCATTGAATTTTTTGAGGATAGCTTATCAATAATTTTTTCTCCTATAGAACTGTCATTCAACTGTGCTTTTACATTTTCAATTGTTTTAGGGAGCCTTTCCAATAATTCAGCTAATTGTATCTGTACTTTAGCTCCAATCAGCCAGAATAACCCTGAGACTATTAATTAGGTGCCAATAGTGGAAATACCGACGCATACACCTTCTTTCCATTTTGTTTTACCTTGATTGAAACTGCTCAATCCTCTTAAAAATATAGCTATTAGCGTTCCTGCCAAAACCAATAAAAAAACACCAAAGGTGGTTTTAAAAATTAATAAGGTAATAATTGTAAGAGCAAATATTCCGGCTGTTATCCATACTTTTTTTTGAAAAGAGGGATTGTTTGGATTTCTTTGATGTTTATTTTTTTGTTGCATGATAAGATAAATTTATCTGTTGTTCCACTTGCTTTTATTCTGCCTGAATTGAAGTAATCCCAATTGTCTTATTACAATGTTTCAAATATAAGGAGATAGGATGCTATATCCAATGGAGTATGCAATGTGAAGTGCCATCGTCAGCAGGACCTCTTCTTTATGGAGGGATAACCGTATTCAGTCCTATGCTAGAAAACGATGTGAAGCCCGTTCATCGCGTAGGTGTTATAGGTATTGGTGGACTTGGACACTTAGTTCAGAACACTCAAATCAGCACGCGAACCAGTGGGCGTAACGACAAAACTTAATCCATTTTCGTTATCATTATAAGTGTCTAATAGAATGGTTACTTGATCCATCGTCATACTGATCGCATCGCGCTCGAAGGATGGCTCCTGAATGAATGACAGGTTACCAAAACAAACGGCTGACCAATACAAATACTTCTCATCATAAGCAACGCGCAATAATGTTCTTTCATTTGGTTTTTCTTAATAGGTGGGCCAATGGCTGACTAAAGGAAGAGAGTCTGTTGCGTTCCACTCGCCCTCCGATACTTTTCCATCAAACTCAATGGGCGTGCTCAGTCGAGGAATTTCATGAACAGGCATTTGCCCAAAAGTTGGCAATGAAAGAAAAAATGCAACCAGAAAATAAATTAACCTGCTCAAGTCAAGTATCCTTAGTGACATAGATTAAAATAAACTGGCAACCAAAGTAACGCCATTTATTTACGAGTGCAAGGGATGCAATTCAAAATTGTCGCGATTCGCTGCCGTGTCTGGTATTATCTGGAGATTTCGCTACCCTTGACCACTTCTTTTCGCCACAATGTGATCAGTGAAAGTTATTTAATGACCACTATTTAGTTTTCATGTATTAATAAGTGAATAACAAAGCATTCGATGGTTAAATTATTGCGAAAATGAATTGCTCAGTATCGCAAAAATAGTGATCACTGATAAACGAAATAAAGTGGTCAACCACCACGGAATCTCCTGTTAGCATCTGTTCCTTGATTCAAAATGTCCTAAGGAGTTGTCGCGGCTTGCCGGCAACGTTTTGCCGTTACCCGAACGGGGTGAATTTTACCTTAACTTGTCCCGCCTAAGCGGGAAAACTTGTCCCGCTAACTTTCGGGATGAAAGACTAAACTTCCATTAACCACAATCCCGATTGCTATATAGCTATCGGGATGCCTTTGCCCGCCTGAACCGGAACGGACAGGGAATCCCGCCATAACGGGAAAACCCTGCCTTTTGGGTAGCTGCTGTTGTGCGTTCGTGCTTCGTTGATAGCATTAGTTAGATTGGTTTGGAATTACAAATCCAGTAATAAATTTAGACAATAATTTAGTAAAATGTAAAAGTTCAGGTTCTGAATACTAATTTCCAACTATTTGCAACCCTATTGGTAATCCTTCTTTGTTCAGTCCCATTGGAATTGTTGCTGTTGGGTGACCTGTTGCTGCAAATACAGTTGAGTATGGTATTACATAACTTGAATAAGCCACCTTTTCACCGTCAATGGGTATAGCTGTCCCTAACTCACATTTTCGAAATGCACAGCCATTAGTGACAGGACAAATGACGAAATCATGTTTCTTAAAAAAGGCATCCCATATTGCAAGCATTTTATCATTTTCTGTTTTCCACCCATTCCAGTTTTCTTCGGTTGGATTATTCATTGCTTCATAAAATGCTGCCATGTCAATCGAGCCATCATCAAATTTACCAAAATCCATACTCATTAACTTTCGCATAATCCAGGGTTGGTTTTCGCACATCATTAAAGCATAGCTGCGGAAGTATGATTTTTGCATATCACGATTGCGTTGTATTTATAATTGGTATTCTTAATGTTGGCTATAAACTCTTTCACAATATCAGAGGAGGTTGCTTCATGATTTTTAATCATCGCGGCCAGTTCCGTTCCAGACTTGTAAATATATTTTCCTGCCATCGGAAAATTTGTTTTGGGCTTTTCAAACAAATAGGTTTGCAACGGAGGACATTCAGCTTCGTATTTTGGTATCAAAGAATAAATGTAAATGCCTAAAGCAATTACAACTAATAAAATTGAACCAAGTGCAATTCCAGTCCATTTGATAATTTTTTTTCTTCGGCTTCATTTTACTGTTTGATTAAAGTTGCAAAATTAATGTTAGTTGTGTCTCCAAGCATGACGCACAACGTTACGCTTTCCGAAGGTGCGACGTGTAGGAGCAATTTTCGGGAAGCGATTGCTCACTGTGCTATTTATTATGCAGGCTGATAAAGGACTATGCCCGGTAAAAAGTCAACATCTTTAATCTTATATGTATGTAGTGGTATCTGGTGAACTACCGCCGTCGCTCCAATTATGGTATCAGGTATTTGCAATCCATGACTGAGCTTGAATGCTTCGATGCATTCAATGGCTTTTTGCGATATGGCCTCATCGATTTGTACCACATCAAAATACTTTATCTTTTTCTTCAACTGGGGGAGTTCGGTTTTATTGCCCATGCCTTGCAAATGTTTCATGACAGTAATGGAAGACAAAACGAGGTCTTCAAGGCCAATTTTATTCAATTGATCAATTGAATCTTGCCAGCCATTAAAGGCGCAAATGAAAATATTGGCATCGCAAAGTACCGTGTCAGATAGTCCAGTTGCGCTTCCAGGCTGTTGAACGAACCTGTTCAATTGTTCGCGGATTATCCTTCCAAATACCAAACAGTTCCTTTGGATCCAACTTTTTATCTCCTTTTGAAACAGCCAGGTGAGGGGCTGAAGGAGAGGCTTCTACCTTAACTGCTTGGATATTAGTCGATTTGAGCATCTGAAGCAGTTGCTCAACCTCTTGAATTCCAGATGTTTCGGTAATGACAATCATGATTGGCTGATTTGAGATCTAAAGTTAGAAATTCTGAGCCTATTTTGAAAGTCTTTGGTTACACTGCCGCTACACACCAAAGTATTATAATATTTCATACCATGCTCACAGTAAATTACTGCTACTGTAACTCATTGACATTCGTTGTATTTTGACGTATTATCTGCCTAAGAAAACTTTAGAAACTGATAGGTCCACTCATTCAGGTCTAAGGTTACACGGTATTTTCCTGCTTCCACCGGAATATTACTGCCATCCAGATTAGCCCTACCGGAGGGAAATTCCAGTCCTCCCCAATTCGACGACCAGCTGTCATGTGTTCTGAATTTGATGTCCCCCTTTTTAAAAGAAACCACGACCTCCCATATTCCATGCTTTTTATCAGTTAACTTCATGGGAATCGATTTTTCCCAACCGGAGTCTAACGCCGAGCCAACAATGCCGACGTCCGTAGAGGTATTACTCGGAAAGCCTTTTTCATTTTCAGCGATCAATTTATTGATCATTACAGCAGTAAACGAATACACATCGAACAATAATTGCGCAGCGCCGGCACTGAACCGGAGCAACTCTTTGAATGTATGGTTGTCGTATAATTCCCTATGATTAATTGGTCATGCTTTCCCTGCACTATCTATGATAAGATTTGATAGGTTCCTTTAAGTGCCTTCCATCTGTTTTACAGCATTCTTACAAACCTCGCGATTTGCTTGATTCAAGTCACACAAGGCTTGCGGCTTGGCAAAGGGCATCGATTTTTAGCACTGAACTTCATACGAAGCATCCTGCATTAGCGGGACTGGATCCTTGCGCAAATGTTTCTACGAAGCACGCAAGCCGCCATATTGACAAACCGGTGTTAGCTATCGTAATTCTTTATACTTTTTAATCCTTTGTGGATATATTATTGCCTGAATAAAGTTAAACTCAAGATGTTGAAGACTTATTTTCTTACTATTCTTTTCTAACTCCAAAAATGGCGAGTACCTAAGATTAGTTCTCAACAACCAGATATCAGCTCTTCTGCCTGGTCTAATATCCCAACCAAAAAGGAGAGAAGGTGTTGTCAATGTAAATCTATCGTTTGTCAGGTTTACACCGTTATCTATTTCGATAAGTCTTATATCTTCATACAGAAGTCCTCCACCTAAGAAAGGAGCAAAACCGTGATAGTCAAATAAGAACTTATAGGCTTCTAAGCCAAAACTGTTTCTCTTTAATCTTTGATTAAAGGCAAAAGCATCTCGTTCTTGGCGTATACCTCTGAAATTGACGGATACCACAAACTCGTGTTTTGAAAAATGATATCCTGCTGTGATCTCCGGAAAAATATTGGGCATTGTCCTATCGTCTAAGAAGGGATATAGGTCAGTAATATAGTTGGAATTTTGTGTTGGAAAAGCCGAAGACGGACCTATTCCAAAGAATAAACCCAATGTGTTTTTACGCCGCAATAAAGAGTCAAGTTGTGGGATTGGAGGCGAATAAGAACCATTTGTAAATTCAATAGAATAGTTTAATCCAAAAGTGATTAGGCCTTTTGGAAAAGAAGAAGTTGCGGTCTGCGTTCTAGATAAATGGATATTTGTTTCGCTGTTGGGGATAAATTCATATCCTAAGTAAGCATAAACTTTTGGTGTTTGGTAGGCTATACCTGCACCCAATATTGACTTAACTTGCGTTCTTTTATAATTCTCGCCTAATAAATCACGTTGGTTTAATCGTATAGGGGCAAACTTATAGCTAAGGTATGGACGTATCGTATGTTCTATGATTGCCAAAGGGAAAATTCGCATTCCCGTAATAGCTCTAAACCTTATAGAGTTATCTACTTCATCAGTTCTAATTTTCTTAGATGAAGTAGCAACGGACACAAAAAAGTCAGCGTGTCCCCAAAAATGTGTTGCTCCAAAATTGATGGCTGGTGTAATAAAATTATTTCTATCCAACTCTTGAATTAGATTCTGTCTGTTCAAGAAAGAAGTTTGTTGAAGATTATAAAAATAACTGAAGTCTACCCCGAAATATGATTTAGCAAATGAGTAGCGTCTTTTTAAATCAATGTCCTGAGCCATTCCTTCAAGAACCAAAAATGTCAAAATAATTGTAAGTATTTTTTTCATCTGCTTCGTCTTATTATTATGGCAGCTAACGGATTGCAGCTCCCCGAAGGTATCGTTTTGGAACACTAAATTGTCTACACGCACCAAAGTTTGTTTGAAACACAAATGTTCGTTTACGCCCTGTCTCGTCACTTTTGGGTAGGTGCTGTTCGTGGTAAGTGCACTTTCAATGATTAGTATATTAGTTTCTTTCAGCATAAATTTGAAAAATTTCAACCATTTTTTGAGTTTGTTTTTTAAATACGCCAGGCATAAGTAAAGCGGTAATTGGGCATAATCCCAATGAATTTTGTATAGTGAATTTCCATATCAAGTCGTGTTTTGTTGTTCGTTATTTGAGGAAAACTACTGATCATTGTATTTATCATGTGCTTATTTCGTACCGTGCTACAATTTGATTTGTAGATTTGGAATGTAGTATAGCCTCAATTAATTCAATTACATTGTTGTTGTTAAGATAGATAATTTTTGATTTTGTTCCGGTTTTATTGGGCAAACCATTCATTATTTCTTTGCTTATAAAGTCTTGTTGCCCTTGCATTAAATCCCCTTGTTTCTGATACAATTCTAAAACTTTGTCGAGGGGTAAATTGATTTCTTTTGAACAAGTAAACTTTATGATTTTATTTTTTTGTTGGTTTTGGTTTTAAACTACTTACGTAGGTAAAACTAATTGCAAAATACTCTTTGATCTTTTCTGTCTTTTTAAAAAGGCTTTCTGGAACTAATACATATTCCTTCAAAATTGTTCCATGGGCTTCACACAACTTTGTCTTGTGTTTATCAATAAATTCATTTCTTTCAGTTGCTGGCAGCCTTAGTCCAAGCTTACCGTCTTTGTCTAAAAACGAAAACATATGACCATTGAATGAAGTATATGGCATAGATGCTCCTTTTAATTCGATTGTAGGAATCGTTGTAACAAGTTTTTCATACAAGGTAAACCTGTCAGGAGAAATATTATTTTTCTTTGTTGTAGTCATTCTATTATATTGTTTATGGTTCATTGCATTACCGCTAACGTTTGTATTTATGCAGTTGCGGGACTTTGAAAAATTAAATTGTCGCATGTGACCAAACGTTGAACGAAGATAAATGCTTAAACCTGACGCTTCAACCCGCAATTGCATAAACATTTTTGTTGGCGGCTGGGCATATTACTTATTCTAATTTTTAATTACTCCTTGTCCCTTGTTCAATCTGTTTACCATTCTCATAAATAATTATCTTTTCGACTTGTCCCGTTTGCCCTTTGACAAATTTGAACTGAACATTTCCGTAGTCAAGGTAGAATATAGAATTCGTCTCCGGATAAAGATCTGCACTCCAGTCACCGTTTCTTGCATTTAGCAATTTTGCTACTCTCTTCACAACTATTATTTTGTCGGGTGACATTTGATACTTACCAACAAATAACTCTAATTCTTTCTCAGCTAACTGAATCACACTACTTGACTGATGATCATAGCTGATAACACGACTTAGTTTCCAACCAATCGGCTGCTTCTCCCAAAGATTTGTAAACTTAGCTTCTTCAATCACTTTTTTAATTTTCTCGTCAATGACCAAGTAGAAGCGGTGTCGGCCAGTTTCGACTGCTCCAAAGTTTTTAATGGGACTTACTTCAACACTTTCATGTATTAGTTCTCGTTTCAGTTTTTGCTTTTGTCTTTGTTCTCCGCAAAATGAAGCCATTGACTTCATTTCAGCTTCTCTGGTTTTTGTGAGCCCCCCTTTGTCATGATAAAATTCGAAGTCGTCTGTAAGAAACAACTCGTATGTTCTAAGATCGCAATTGTTCAATGATTGAAAGAAGATGCTATCAGCCATCATAATTTGTCCGAAGAGTACTTTATTGGCAACTGTGTCATTTGTCGGTTGTCCAAACAACTGATTTGTAAGAATTGTCAATACTAAAATACTAACTCGTCTCATAGTGTTAAGAGTCATTCGATTTGTGCTTTGCCGCCAACGTTCAGGGCTTTCCGAAGTGGGGGCAATAGAATTCCGTCCGCCCCGGCTAACTGAAGCTAAATTTATAAATAAAAGTTGATGATTGATGATTTGCACACAGCTAAATTAATAAGGTCAAGCCGGATATGAAGCCAAATTGAAAAACAAAATGTCGAAACACGACTTCCGTCTGCCCGCATTATAGCAAACCCCATGTTAGCGGTTCGTGCTTTTCGTCGTGAAGTTATTGCACGCCTATCACCGCCTTTTTGTATCTAACCTTTTAAGTAGCCTCTTTAAAAAGTCGATGCTGTCCCGCATGTGCGGGATGGTTCAGCTTCCATCCCCTGATGAAACACTTATTTTTTATCATTTTATTTCTCCTTAAGATCCAATGGTATCTGTCTCGACTTCTCCAGCTCGCTTGTAGTTGGCAATAATAACTCCGGTTGGTATAGCCAAGCACTCCGTTAACGTAAATGCTGCCGGAATCGTACCATTGTCAAACAACTTCTTTCCCGCACCTAGCGTCAAAGGGTGAATTAGGAGCCCAAGTTCGTCTACTAAATCATTCTTAAGTAGCAGCCTGAACAAGCTGCCCACTGCCGCAAACCCACAAGTCTAAACCTTTTGAATTTTTGAGCTTTTCAATATGTGCCAAGCTTTTGAGGAAAACTGAGTTTTTCCACCCGATAGCTATCGGGTCTGACTTAGTCATGATGTTGGACATGACGTATTTTGTGACATCATTGATGCCTGGCCAAATGTCTTCGTGTTCGGGCCAGAAAGAGGCAAAAACCTCAAATGTTTTCTGCCCAAAAGAAGGTCTGCAGGTTTTTTTTGCTGTTCTTCCAATACCTTATCGACAACTTCGCCAAAATACGGTGCACTCCAGCCGCCATATTTGAAACTGCCTGACGCATCTTCCCCAGGTCCACCGGGTGCCTGCATTACTCCATCTGATGTACTAAAGGACTAAACGATTATTTTTCTTATGTTATTTTGCCTCCTTTTATAATTTGTTTTTAAAATTTTTGTTCAAAATTGGTCTAGTTACGATACAAATGTCGGCAATAATACCATGCCGATTGCAAGGTGATTACGGCAATTACAGGGGCTAAATGCGACAAGTATTGATAGTCCTACTTAGACATAAGGAGTTGTCACTATAGCATGACCGCACAACGGTAGGACTTTGGCGCTGGCCGGTCTAATTTAATGAATTTCCGGCCGAGGCCCACAATGTTCTTTTGGTATTCGTGGCTGAGGCGAGCAGAGGCCAGGCTTTCGCCAAAACCGCTGTTGGCTGCTGTATGATTAAGTTACTGGTTAATTATTAATTAGTATAAAGTAATTGGCAATTCATATTGACGACTGCCATCCTTAGGACTGGATTCAAATAAAATAAGCGTTAATGTTGAATTCTCCCGCTTTTTATGAACATTAATTGCAAATTCAAATTTGCCCCACTCAGGCGCTCCAGCATCAGTCATTTGAAAACCTTTTTTTAGCTCATCGTGTCCGTCTTCCACGATCCAACTAAAATTTGCTTCGAAGATCTGACCCTGCCCACGTACTAAGAATGTATCTTGACCGATTCTTTCCACGGTTACATCCTTGAAACGTTTATTAGAGTATGTTTTGGGTAAAGGGGTTTCTGGCTGTGCTTCATTTGATACCTGAAGTGTTTCGGGAATTGTTTTTAAGGTATCAACCTTTGTTGTTATCCTCCTGTGTTCGTTATCGTTACATGCAACTAATATTATTAACGATAGTAAAATTGTATATCTCATGTCTGAATTAATTTTCTTTAATCTTAGGTCTTTACAATGCAACTGAAAATGGCAGCCAACGTTTTGCATTGCCGAAGTTCCATCGTTTAGGGTATTTGATGCTGGTCATGCCCGGAACCAAAGCCCAATTGAAAATATAAAGTACAAGTTAACAACAAAAGCTCAATTGAAAAACGTCCAGCCCGAACCGCCGTTGACAGCGGTCAAATGTTCATTGCTCCAACGTCTTGTCCTAAATTTTGGCAATGCATTCTACGCCTTGGCCACCAGTACCGAACCATAAATTTCCTTTAGAATCCTGAAAAATATTTAAAATATACTGGCTGACAATTGATAATACATCCGATTGGGGTTTGAAAGATTTAAAGAAGGCTTCAAAGTAGATTTGTCGTATTAGGAAGGTCGTTCATAGCATTACTGCTAACGATCAAGGCTACACGCTGTGCGGGCTTTTTAGTACTACACTTGATACGAAGCACAAATGTTCAAATCTTGCACCACCTGTCATACGAAGCACTGCACCCCGCATTGTCGTGTAACCCATGTTGTGTGCTGCCTTATCTCTTCTTTCTACACCTTTGCAATACCAATTCTGGCAATGGTTGTCAATTTATTTTTACTATTAAGATAGGGTGAAAGCAATAATCCTTCATGCTTACCTCCTGCCATTGAAAATACTGCATCATTAGGAAAATCCATTGGACATTTACCCATTTTAGTATGAGGTCCTTTTTGTCGTGCGCCCATTAGACAGCAAAGTTTGAACCTGGACGGTATGCCCGCCAATCGAGTCACGCAAAGGAATCTCACCCTTACATTCTCGCGGAACCGTGCTTGAAAGTCTCCCTTCACACAGCCTGTCCCGAGTTTTGTCGGGAGCTCATTTTGTTTATAAATTGCAATTAAGGATGTACCAATTGCCAGTGATGGAATAATCTGGGATTGTCTTTGTATTGTTGCTTTATCCAAACGACCGCCTCCATTTTAGCCAAACCGTTCTCCCCATTTAACCCATTTTAATATCCTGTGGTTCAGTTGATTCCAAACATTTCACATTTGCCCATCAGCATAAGGTGGTTTGCACACCACCCCTGAAGGTCGTCTTCGGAAGTCCAGTTCACTTGGTTCTACCGTTATTGTCAGCCATTCATTTCGCTCGAGCTCCGCACAATAATAGGTTCCTCTATGTGCCTTCCTTCTGTTTTACAGCATTCTTACAAACCTCGCGGTTTGCTTGATTCAAGTCACAGTCGGGTCACGCAGGGGAATTTCACCCTCACGTTCCCACAGAACCGTACGTGAAGATCTCCCTTCATACGGCTCTTCAAGTTCAGTTGCAGATGCTGTATTGCATTTGAATATG
>Ga0163153_10006053_pt1 | contig 13868 bp, 9 predicted proteins | sample OliLakLV19MP6IB1_FD_148629 | JGI IMG/M metagenome (GOLD analysis project Ga0163153, IMG submission 148629) | Freshwater microbial mat bacterial communities from Lake Vanda, McMurdo Dry Valleys, Antarctica - Oligotrophic Lake LV.19.MP6.IB-1 | ecosystem: Environmental > Aquatic > Freshwater > Lake... | reverse complement strand
AATCCAGCCTTGGCTGCGGCAACAAACTTTTCGCCTGGTCCTCCCCAAGACATCTACCTGCAAGTAATGCGTCTCGCCGCCAGGACGCTCAGTTCTCAGCGAGATAGATCAGCCTATGCCACATTTGCGATCACACATCGACTGATTGATCGTGACCTTGCAAAGTCTGTCGTCATGATTATCCCGTACGGCGCGGGGGGCCACGGATATACGAAAGCCGTGAGAACCCGATTGCGGGACCGCATGTTTCGCGAGAAAAGAACCTTTGCCTCGCCCCTTCCACTGGGCTTTGCATTCTTAGGGGCCATCTCAGAACAGTTTCCAGGAGATCTTGAGCGTCTAAGCGACGCCGACGGTCGGCGGCAGCAACCAATTTCAGAGCATCTATCAAAACTAGCGCAAGTTATTGCCGACGCGTTCGCCGAAGCCCTGAAAGATGCTTTCCCGATAATCGAACCGTTCAAAAAGCGCTTGCGAAGCGCTGCCAGCGTGATGTGGGCCAACGGCGTTCCCTTGATCTGGCAAGCGCCGAGCGGGCTACTGCTTATGCAACGGGCCTTCAAATCGACTCACACTATCGTAGATTCCCGCATTTCGTCGGTCACATTTGGCGTGCTCGACCTTTCGGGGCGCTCCCATGCTACCAAACTGAAGCGAATCAAGTTCACAAGCACCCGCCTTTCGAATGAGGTGGACGAGGACGAACAGGCGAAAGGAATCCTACCGAACTTCATCCATTCCCTTGACAGCTCACACCTCATCAAGACGATCCAGCTCGCCACCGGCAATGGCCTTTGCGACTTCAGTGTTATCCATGACTCGTACGGAACGCATGCAGCCGATCTCCCGATCCTGGCGCGATGCATTCGCGAAGCTTTCGTTGACATGTACTCTTCACCTGTGCCATTGCTAACGCGCTTTCAGCAATGGTGCGCGGTGCTAAGCATCGCGGCTCGCGCGCCGCACATTGATGTAGAAGTGTTCGCACCACACATTCAGCTCACGGCGGCGGAAAAGGCCCTGTACAACATGACAGCCGTTTGGGCTGGCCGCGACTCCACGATGGCGCTTCAGCTTGCGCGCCAAGCAGTCTCAATTCTCGAGTCGAAGATCGTCACGACGCGCGCTGGGGAGATTAAGTCGAAGGACCAGAAGGCAATCAAGAGGCTACTGGTCTTTGCGGCAGATCAGATCAAGCTTGAATGGCCACAGGACATCAACTTGGCGCCCATTGGGCGGGTGTTTGAATCGGAGTATTTCTTTAGCTAGCAGAAGGAAAGTGGGTGATTGACTCCGCGTACTTTCTTGGCTCAGTGAGTCGCAAGATCACGCGTCGTCGCGCAACCTGTTGCAATCGACGTGATGGCGACGACAGTCAAGGTGCAAATGCTACGAGCAAACGTCTTGGCGGTGCGCTTTAGGGTAGACCGTAGCCACAAAGCATCTTTCGCGCTATGGGGCGTATCGTTTGTGATATCTAGTACGAGCAAAATCCACCGAAGCTCTTGGACAATCTGCCCCGTTAGATTGGCACGGTACTTGCGTTGGCTTGTGGGTTGATTTCCAGTAGCACCAAGAAAAGTTATGGCCTTGCTCAATCTGAACGACATTCGTTTGGCGTACCCAGCTACTGCGGGTGGGTCGGTGCGCGTGCTCAATGGTGTCTCTTTTGAGGTCGACTCATCGGAGTTCGTCGCGCTGCTTGGTCCATCGGGATGCGGGAAAAGCAGCTTGCTGCGTGTTATTGCCGGCTTGAACACGGAGTACGACGGAACATTGCAGTTCGCGGATTCGGATCTGATCGAGCGGCCGCTTGCAATTAGCATGAACTTCCAATCACCGGTGTTACTGCCGTGGCTAACCGTGGAAGAGAACGCCTTTCTCCCGTTTGAAGCCAGTTCGCAACCGTTGACCGATGAGATTAGGGCCCGGTTTGATCGACTTGTGAACTTAGTCGGATTGAATGGCTTCCGTACAGCATTGCCGCACGAGCTTTCCGGCGGCATGCAGATGCGCGTCGCACTTGTGCGATCTTTCATAACAAATCCGCGACTTCTTCTGATGGACGAACCGTTCGCATCGCTTGATGAGGTCACACGTACGCGATTGGGAATCGAGTTGAGATCTCTGGCCAAGAGTTCCGGATCACCAATCGTATTTGTTACGCATAGCATCCAGGAGGCAATATTCCTTGCGGACCGCATCGTATTGCTCAGCGCGCGGCCCGCTCGGGTCGTCGACGAAATCGTGGTCGATCTGCCGAAGAAACGTGGCGATGAAGTACTCGGATCGCCGGAATTCGTAGAACTGACCCGGGGAATCCGCCGCCGGATTGCGCATGACTAAGCGCGCAATCCTGGCGAAAGTTGTCGTCGCAGGTCAACCGCCTGATTGGATGCCCGAGAAGTTATTGCAATCCGAACCGATTCGCATGCCGTCGTTCGACGAGGCCATCGCCAGTATTTCCTCAGAGACGCGAGCGCTCATAATTGGCGTCGGCGTGCCGGTGGATTCTGTTACGCGGATGCTTCCGTCAGTTCGTACCGCATTCCCGACTTTGGCTGTGGTTGTAACAAGCAATCCGAAGGTACGCTCGAATGGGCTCACCGCCTGGGCAGACGTGGTGGTTGCCGATAGCCACGCGCTGGAGCGATTTTTTCGCCGACTCGAGCAGGAGGCTGCAAGTTTCCGCGCGATTTCCATTCCGCGGAAGATTGCCTCCTTTGCGATACCGCTGGCGGGTCTTGTCGCATTGTGGGGCATGGCTGTCGCAGCATTCGAACCGCCTGCTTACCTGCTTCCATCGCCAAGCCGGGTTCTCAGCGCGTTCCTGGCGCAGCCGGGTCGGTTGGTTTTGCATCTCGCTGTTACTGCGTGGGAAGCCGCGCTGGGATTCCTAGCCGGGAACTTACTCGGAATCGCGTTCGCGATTGTATTGACGAAGCATTTTCGCCTCAGGGCATTTACGTTGCCGGTTCTGATCAGCTTGCAAGCTATTCCAATTGTGGCATTCGCTCCGCTACTTGGCGTTTGGCTTGGAACGGGATTGGCATCCAAGATCGCGATGGCCGCCATAATCTGCTTTTTTCCGATGGTCGTGAATTCTCTTCAGGCGTTTGCCACCATCGAGCGCGACTTTCTGGATTTGTTTTCTCTGTATCGTGCCGACTTCAATGTGAGACTGAAGCGTCTCCTCCTGCCCGCATCGGCGCCAGCTATCATCGCGGCACTCAAGATATCGGCGGGACTCTCGGTCGTCGGAGCAATCGTCGCCGAAATGACGGGAGCAGACAGGGGGCTGGGTTACTTGATACTGAATGGAGCATATCGGCTTGAGACCGATCTTTTGTTCGTTGCGATGGTCTTATCGGGCCTGCTGGGTATCGCCTTCTTCCAGCTACCCAAGGTTATTCGGGCGCTTCTGCCATCCACGTGGGTACGCGGAATGCAGGTTTAGATCGGTGCTGCACGATAGCTGCGGATTCGTTTCGCAAAATTGGAGAACAGAATGAAAAAGGCGCTGACAGCAATTGTCGTAGCAGGCATTCTTGCGGTGGTCGGCTTCCTCGCCACTCGAGGGACAGATGTACCGAAGCCGCCGATCGGAGCAGCAGCTCCTGAGGTCTCCCTGGCACAGACCAAGGTACGAGCGCCGGCTCCGCTCGAGAAGGTCAACTTTCGCCTCTCTTGGGTGCACGACTTAGCATATGGCGGAATATATCTGGCCAAAGACAAAGGGTTCTTCACCGAGGAGGGACTTGACGTCACCGTTCAGCCAGGTGGTTTTGGCCTGGATCCCATCAAGCAAGTTGCTTCGGGCACGGATGCGTTCGGCATCGCAGGAGCGGGAAACGTATTGATTGCCCGTACACAGGACATTCCGGTCGTGGCAATTGGCGCATATTTCCAGTTGAACGGGGTTGGATACATGACTCGCAAGGACTCGGGGATTACTTCATTTAAGCAGTTCAAGGGTCGGCGAGTAGGGATTCAAACAGGCAGCGATACGGACACTCTTTACCGAGCGTTGCTGGTTCGAAATGGAATGACTTCCAAGGACGTCAAGGAGATCCCAATTCAGTATGACATGGCACCGTTCCTAAGCGGGCAGATAGATGTCCTTCCGGGATACGTTACCAACCAGCCAATTACGTTGCACGGAAAAGGAATCGAAACCAATGTCATAACGGCCGCGTCTGAGGGCATTAAGTTTTATGGCAGTGTATTTATTGCAAACGAAAAGATCATCAATGAAAAGCCGGAACTCGTTGCCAAGTTCATGCGTGCATTGCAACGGGGCTGGAAGCTATTCTTCAATAACAAAGAAGAAGCGATTACCGCGGCGCGAAAATGGGCTCCAGAGTTTGATCCAAAAGACCTGCCGCATATCTACGATGCAGCAATGCCATTGATCAGAGGCGACTCGCCCGATCTCCCGGTCAACGGCATGCAGGAGGATCGGTGGCAGGTAACTGCAAAGGTGTTGCAAGATGCCGGATTGCTGAAGGGGAACCTGGATTTGAGCAAAGCGTACACAACACGGTTTATTAAGTGAACGTGGATCAGCCACATGCTGTCCGGGCGGGGTCGCCGACAGATCTTTTTGCCAGACTCTTGCCAGCAGGCGCCTTTACACGCTCCATTGAGAACTTGGTCGAGAAAGACAATCCTGACAACGTCATAGGTTGGCCCGCCGATCCAGTGCCACACTGGGCGAAGGGTTTCCACCCTTTCAGCATTGCCGACCTGGGATCGGGTTTGGGTGGAGAAACGATATCAATGCTTTCTCGTTTGGGGCAGTGGGGATGCCTGGATAACCTTGGAGAGGTTCACCTTTTCGAGCATGATTTGACGCTCTCGAACGGATCACTCAAGACGTTGCCGCAAATCCTGAAAGACCGAGTGGAATCCGTTTTAAAGCAGTATGTTGCCAAGTCTGTCAATATTGAAGTTCATACCCAATCGATGAAGCTGGGCAAGACAGATGGCAGATGGGTTGTCGATCCCATCTCCAAGTATCTGCGCCAGGTCGACCTAGTATTCGCCTCCCACATCACCTACTTTTTTGACGACGGATCGGGCGCTCACTTCACCGATGCCCTGCTTCAGGAGCATTTGGCGCCAGAAGGACGGCTCTGGGTCAATATTCGGGATCGCCAGTGCGCGGTCTATGAAGCGCGCGCTGCCGCGCTGGTCGCCCTGGATATCCGGGAACCTCAACCGTTCGACTACGCGGAGTTCTATCGCGATCATGTATTACCGCACCTACCCGCCGCGCGCGTCCTCGACTCTTCGTCCGTAAGTCCCCGCCTAAGGGCGCATGCGAATCGTCATCTTGCAGCGGAACTGATGATGTGGCGAACGACAATCGACACCGTAGCAGCCCGAAGCGCCCAGGTACTACGCAGCGCCACAGAACAAGCTTCGGCCGGGGATGGTCCCTTATTCAGCGAGACCCAATTCATTCTTGGGAGATGATATAGCCGATCGGCTGCATTTTTCTTCAAGCTCGCCTACACTCTTCGCCAATCGATTGTGAGAGAAGAGTCATGGCTAGCGAACAGCGAGACAAAGCGGCACGGGAGGAAGTTCGACAACTTCATCGGTACCTTACCAACGAAGAGCCGGCCCCTCCCTTAGTGGCAAGCGAACTTTATAGCCTGACCGAAATCTTTAGGGGACCATTTAGCGGCGAAACGCTTATCTACGACGATTTCAGGCGCAAGTTTGAAATCAGCGCCGAATATGTAGCGTTAGTTAAGCAGGCCTATGAGGGCATCGACAATACCGAAGTAGTAAGTCTCGAAACGGGCCGTACATTGCTACGGCGATGCAAGGCTCTGGCGACTATCTTGGGTGATTTGATTTGGCTCATCCACTGTGAGCTGAAGCTGAGGCCAGTCGTTATCATTTCCGAAAAAGCATCTACAGATCACTACGATTCCGATATCGCGAGCGATGAAAATTGCGTTCAAGTCAAGATATCACAAGCTAGAATTCAGAAGAGCAATCTGACTTTAGAATCAGGAATTGACTCACCCTATCTCCACGTGACGCCTGATGCATATTGGGGATGGACCACCGAACCGACAGAGGACGAATACGAGAATTCGCTTTGGAAGAATCCAGAGTCTAAAAGCGATTCCGAATCTCACCCCCAATATCCATCTGACAAATTCCGGTTAACCTCGTATGTTGGGTTTCGAGTTTTCTATGAGGATGACCGCGCACAGATAGTTGCGGTCTACGGCAAAGCCAGTCGGAAAGCCGATGCCGGAAATGAGCTAGCTTGCATATATATAAATGGCCAAGCACCTACTGACGGAGGAGACGGCGACTTCAAAAACGGGAGTTGGTTTAGGCAATTCTCAATAACTCCTAGCCTTGGGAACTCAAGTGAGCGGAGCGATGAGAATTTCGCCGCATTCGTTGCGGAAGCCGTTTTTCCGTATCAGACGAAGTTTAAGGTTGGTTTCTTGAATCGCGATTTTGTCGCGAATGGCAAGAAATTTGCGATTGCAAAATCTCCCCCCTGTTCGCGGAGGGCATCACCCGACGCGGCCATTTCGATCGCGTTTGCTGTACCAGTCGAGCCGCTCGATACCGATGATGGCCAAAAGAGAGCCGGCATTGATGCGGTTTTCGGATTTCTTACCGCAGAACTATACGGACCGCATGAGCTTTTCACCGACACTACCTTGGAAGCTCTGTCCGAGTACATATGGGATCGCGTGAGTTACTTTCAAGAACCCATGCTCCGTCTGCTGGCCACTGAGCGCAGCGAACAACTTAAAGCACAGAGGCTTAAACTGAGAGAGCAGAGTCTGGAGCTCAAACGGATAAAGTTTGTCTTCGATCTGATCCAAGAACCTGTCGATCACATTGCCAAGGTACTGACGTCAACCCAGGCTATGGTGAACAGGCTACATGGCATTTTTCGATATCCCTATCGCGGCCTTTTCGTTCGAGCACATCAGATGCACCCGTTTTTCCATTCTGGATCGCTGACACTGTTTGGCGTAGTCATACATATCACCCACAATGCAAGCACACTATCGGGCGAGAACGAAAAATGGAATTCAACACTTAAGGATGGCCAAGCGTTGCGGTACTTGTTGCTTGCGATCATTCGGGCCTTCATGGGCGATCGTTACGACGAACCGGTACATCTGCCCTTCTCGTTTGTGCACGCATTGACGCTACTTGATGGGCCCCGCGCTGACCAGGAGGTCAATCTCCTACTCAAAGGCATCCTGCAAAAGGATCTTCGCACTCGCAAGCCTCGAGTTTTGAATACCTCCAATACCTTGATGTGTCCGAAGGGTGAACCGGCATTTTTGAGTAGAGTTTATAGCGATCTGAAGTATGTTTTCCTCAGAGCATTCAAACCTCTGGACCCCGTGAGAGGGATTCCGCTTGGAATGCTCCACAATGCGATGCCGTTACTGAAAATCTGCAATTGGACTACAACTTCCTCACCGTTTGGAGAAGACGGTGCGCCGGAGCCCGAAGACGGAGAATGGCTTGTACCGCATTCGCGAGTCTTGCCTTTCGCTTCGGTTTCAGATTTTCTAGAGATTTTGTGCAAGATTATTTGCTTGAACGGCGCAGACGGACGCGGCGAAGGAACGCGCATTGAGCAATTAGAATCTGGCTTCAAACTTTGTCGAGAGCCAAATAATCCCAAACCGTTTCTAAAAATTGAACATAGCGGAAGCCTTGCACAATGGATCATCGGGCTTGAAGGGGATGGCTGGCATAAGTGGCTTATTGATTATCGCCCCGCTGCGCGAGGTGATTTTGCTGATGTCATTTATCACCTATTAGAGCGTGCGAATTTCACCGAAAGCATTGACCTTATATTTTGCGACCCAGTGGTGTCGGGTGTGAGTTTGACATTTTTGTGGCGTAAGAAGACGGCCCCGAAAAATTTAGCATTTCAATTGAAAATCGCCGCGCAAACTGTCGAGGTTGAGATCGGAGGTCGGACATGAATCTTTATGTGCACAACCATGCCGCAGGGGAGCCCAATCATTGGGTGAGTCGGCTAAGTCGCATCCTTTCGACTAGCGAACTCCTGGTGGTCGAGTCCCCTCGCACATCGCCTAAGCTAAGGCCGGCAATCTGCTTTGTTCACTCCAAGAGAGAGGAGGAGCAGGCGCAGTGGGCCGAATTTGCAATCAACAGTCCTGCATGCCGCGTCGTTTTCTGTTCCGGAACGGCGGGTGGTGCTATTTTTTTAAAGCGCAGATGGGCGAACGACCTTGCTAATGTATACGCGATGGCGTGCGACGGTAGTACGTTTATCAATCAAAGGCTCTCGCGTTTTCTATCCTATGCTCATGATGGTGGGGATCCTGGGGCGTTGTTTGATGAGGAAGCCTTTCCTGAGTACAGCATCGCTGCCTATCTTCTAGAAAAAGCAGAGATAAACGTGCCAACGGAGTTCATCGCCGCTGCAGCTGGTGAGCGGCTGCCGGGCGAGCAATCGACCGCGGATGTTCTCAAGCGTTACTTTCCTAGTGTTATTTGATTGTGTTTATCTTTTCAGCCCTTGCGCCCGAAATCGAAGCGCTGTCATTGCGCGCCAAGGTGAGCCATTCGTGGCTCGATCACGAGATTTTGCTGGTAACTCCGGATGCGGCGGCTCTGCGCTGGGAAATGAACGAATGGCAACGAAGACTTCCATTTGAATCACTTCGCGGAATGGCGTGGGAATTGGCTGGAAAGATGATGCAGTTCAGTGCGAGTTCGCTTGTGGATAGGCTTACGCCATTCTCTAGTATCCCGCACGCCGAGCTTGAGGTTGTCAAAGAGCGCCTCGATGCGCTTCATTTGCGGAAGTTCGACGTGCAAGAAATTGAGCGGGAATACAAGTCCAATTTGGTCGCACTTGAAGCCGCCGTAGATTCCTTTGCAAGCTTCATCAATAGTGAAGCGCCGACCGAGGCTTCCGTGCGGCGTGGATGGACCCAGGTGCGCGAGCGCGCGGCCGCGCTGAAGGTATTGTTCGCGAGCGGGAGGATTCCGGATGGGATCGTATTGCCATGATCTTGCCGGTACTGATAATCGACGATCGACTCTCGCGCGACACTTCGCAGCAACGAACGATAAAGGAGGCATTCGCATCGCTAGCCGTCGACGTGCCGGGTTTGTCCTTCTCGTTAGAGTTTGACAGCGGACAGCGTCAGAAAAGCCGTACCGTCACCAACGATGTTGAGGCGGCGCTGGAAGCGGTCGGAGATGACCCCTCCGCGTGGGCCTTAATTCTGCTGGACATGCAGTTCGATGAGGGAGAATTGGACGGCAACGGGGAGGCACCGACACCGAATCCGCGCTTTGGATTGGTAATCGAACGGGCGTTACAGACACGATATCCCGGTCTCAAGCCGGTGCGATTTACCTCGAGCCACGAGAAGAGCGTAGACGAGACTAGCAGTCGCACATTCTTGTCGAAAGTCGACGTCTTTGGCGATGCGACACAGGCGGCAGACGCGTTGCGCTTCGTGCTGGTGAAGAATGGCAACTTACCCTTGGCGCTCAAAGCAGCGTTACTTCGCATTCCGGCAAGCACCTTCGTAGCGAGCCTGAAAATGCTTGAGCTTTACGCGGAAGCGTATCGGTACGCTAAGCGCGCGAGCAATGTGCTGATTCGAGGCGCCTCCGGTGCTGGCAAGGAGCACTTGGCGCGATACATGCACTTGGTTTCGCCATTTGCGAGCGGGCCGTTCATCGGCCGAAATATGAGCACGATCCCTTCCGACCTGTTTGAATCGGTAATGTTTGGCGTGATGGGCAGGACCGTATCCGGCGTCACGGCCACCATCGACGGCGACTTCGTTCAGGCGGCAAACGGAACATTGCTCCTCGACGAGCTCGGGGCTACGCAACCGAGCCACCAGGCGAAACTGCTACGGGTATTGCAAACGCGCGAGTTCTTTCGCCTCCATGGAACCGCGGGAATCAAGGTAACTTGCAACGTCATGGCCGCCACTAACGAAAACGTGGAGACGTGGGCGAAAGCAGGGGATTTTCGGCAAGATCTCTACTTCCGATTTCCACTCGTTTTGATGGTGCCTTCGCTGTCAGAGCGGCGGGAGGAGATCCCAGAACTGGCGAGGGCACTGCTTAGTAGAGAGTTGACCACGCAGGGAAAGCAAGGCATCGAATTCGCTCCCATGGTGCTGGAACAGCTGACTACGCACAAATTGCCCAAGAACATCCGCAGCATTGAAGAGGGCGTAATGAGGGCAGTGAGCAACAAGTCCAGTCACAGCCTCATTCAATGGAAAGACCTGAAGCTTGACGAACAGTCACCGGATACCGAACAGCGGGGAGTCCCGGTCGTGACCTCGCGCCACGTGCTAAAAGCGAGCGCGCTCGAATCCTCGCCCACGCATGTGGCCTTGCCCAACACCGAGACCAAAGACTCTCTAACACCCGAGGCGAATGACTCGCTTTCATTGCATCTCCGCAAATTGCGGGAGATCCATGTCGGTCCCTACATGCCGGAACTCCCTGGCATCTTGTGCTCCCTGGACGAGTCGACCGGACAATTGAGGCGCGACCTAGCCTATGCAGCACTATACCGTTGCCGTCATCCGGTTTCCGGGAAGATAAAAGTGCAGACCGCGATGCAACTTCTATCGGGCGACGAGCAACTATCGTCCACAAATGCTAACCGTTTGTTGAATGCACTTCTGGGGCATAAGCAGACTCGTGACATTGACCCGGAGGAAATTCAAGGCGAACTCGATCGACGCGAGTACCGAATGACCGGTGTGTCAAATGGAGAGAAGTGATGTTGAATCCAATTCTTCAGGCGATCAGCGAAATCCTCAATGTGACGTTACAGGATGATATCGGAGATGGCTCCGGTTACTATGTCAGCACTAAGAAGTCGAACGAAACATTATGGATCGGGTTTTATCGCAGAAATTCGAATGTGCTTCGTCACCTTTGGTCGCTCGATGATAGTGGTTTTCCACACGACGATTGCCCGACTACTCGAACGCTTGCGAGTTGCAATCGCATCGTTTTGATTGAAACGGACCATTATGGTCATCTGCCTACCGATGGGCTTGCAGCGCATTTGACGGCGCTCGACTGGGCTCACTGCATATCTGCGGCCTTCGAAAAGCTGCCTGCTGTTGAAAGACCACCACCGATCGACGTGCTCGACCTGAGAAACGGATCAAGCATGGGCGATGAATATGAAATCAACCGGTCTTATCTTCCTGAGCGGATCCGGTACCACGCTCCGGGACGCAATGGGTGGTGGAGCAGTCTCGACGCGTTCGCCCTGTCGCTAAAGTGTCCGAGACCGACATCAGCGTATGGTGCCCCTGGAAATTCGCTCTGGACTTCGAACCGCAGATGGCTTACGAGCCTCTCTCTTGCGGATAGTCGAGAAGGGCATCATTACCTCAATAACTCGCTCGGCCCGATTGCGCTTGCGGTAACTGCGGATGATGGTGTGCGGAACGCGGTAATTGCATGCACGGGAGCCGATGTGCTAGTTCGAGGCGCGATGCTTCGTGCCATGAAGTGGGTGATGGATGCCGGCCAAGAGGGTACCGTAAGCACGCGCGCATCCATCGATTGGAGCGAAATTTACGCGTCTGCCCGGTACGGGGTCGAGCGCGAGCTTCGCATCCTGTTGCTTGACGATCAGGCCGGTGAAGGTTGGATCCCTATTCTCAGTGATGCGCTCGGTCTTGCGGTCATTGTTGAGAATGAAACCCCTCAACGGCGCGCCGAATTTGTACGCATGGCCGCGCGCGGTGCTTCAGACGGCGTGCCGGCCATATCTCTTTGGGTTGCAACTGACGTGAATTCGCTGGTCGCCAGCGTCGAGAACAGACCATTCCCTTCGAAGGGAGTCCCTGCGTCACTCCGTTTCACGCAGGCTGATGCGAACGATGAGGCGTCGTTCGACGAACTCCTCTTGCTTGATCTGCGGCTTTTCTCATCTAGTCCGACTCGTTCCGCCTCGCTGACACGCGACGAAGTGGATCCTGAACTGGAGTTCTTCAGGAAAGTTCGGAAGAGTCTGGCCGCCTCTGGCGATCGAGATCTGCTTGAGTTACCGGAAAGCAGAGGACATGACGTCCGTTATCTTGTGGCACTGACTTGGTTCGCGCGTCTGATCGCAAGAATTGATTACACGTATCCGGTCATCCTGTGGTCCAGCACCGGGCAACGCAGGATAGTGGATTCACTCAAGGGCTATCCATCTGTCTATACCCGGCTCGAAAAGCCTCGATTCGGCAGCTATGGAATTGAGGGGATTGATCTAGTCCTGAGTCACGCTATCGCGCACCAGATGCACGTATTGGCAGCGAGCTCGTTCATTCGAAAACAGCGAACCAACCCAATATGTAGCAAACCCTTCGTCAGGGTAGATATCTACACTGATGAAAGCGGCGACAAAAGACTTGAGCTCGGCGGATTCGCAGTTGTCTATCAAGCGAATGATCAAGCGCAATTGGAGCAATCGGTCAACTCATTCACAAACTCGCTGGACAGTTCCAGAATTGTCATTCGACGTGACGACCAAAATGTGAGCTTACCGTTCTTGTGGGGTCCGTCGTTTAAGCGAGATGCTTCTTCGCTACATGAACGGTATGAATGGATTCGCAAAAACGACGTCGAATGGAGTAATCGGGAGGGGAGGTCAAATGCGTTTAAACTCTACAGATTCCTACGTCAAGCAGCCAAAAAGTGCGCGCCAGGAAAAGCATCGATAGTCTTTTTTAGCGCGCGAGCGAAAAATCAAGCTTCGACTCCATTTAGTTTGATTGGACTAGATGGCCGATATTACTCGGCGATGCCGTACCTTCTGGAAGCCTTGGTCGCACATGTTTTTTCCTCTAACCCAGCAACTTTATCGATTGCAATACGGCTCCGAACGCCCGTTAGAGACTGGCCGTTGGCCGCCGCGAACAGGGATTTATACGAGAAGGATTGGGGAAGCGAAGTACGCAACAACAAATATAGTTCCGTCACAGATCAATGGATACACGCCACAGCGTGGGCGCTCGCAGAGCGGAATCGTCTTCCTGCTGGGAGTATTCATGGGGCTTCCGCGCCGAGCCTACGGTCGTTCGTTGTCGACGCAGATAGCGTGAAATCGCAAATAGTGGAAGACAAGCTGCGTCTCTGTGCGGATCCAGTTCCACGTTTTCCTCTACCCGATGATCTCGAGGGCGTATTTGTTGACGGAATCGACGACGCCTTTCGTGCAGTCCTAGATTTCGCCGCGATGCGCTTTGATGATCTCGGTGGGGCTTTGGCGGGTGTGGAGCGCGCGTACCACACCCGACGCATCGTGGCTTTGAAAGGCAGTCAACGGTCCTTGTTGGGAGAAGTAGTTGCGAGTATGTTGCGCTTCACAAGACACAATCTGCTTGCAGATGATTTTCACCGGTATGTCGCAATGCGCCGTCACTCGACATGACCTCAGAGGATATTTCACCTTTGAATCGCTTTCGCTTCTTGACTCGCGCGCCCGTCGGTAGAGGTGATACTGGGCCTGGGCGTTGAGCTAAGGCCGCTGATCTGAGCGACGCTCTTCTTTAGCAATTACGCGATTGGCAATGCCTGTGTGAGCTCGCGCCAATGCGTGTACGTATTAGCGCGGCGCCTAGCAGGCTCTTGTGCTCAAAGCAATCTGTGATCCTCCCCTCAGGCGGCTTTTTTCTTCCGCTGCGCGTCCTTCACATGCATCTGCGCGTACGCACCGTGCGCGGCCGACTCCGCATCGCCCACATGCACCGGCAGGCCCATGTCGTCGAGCACTGAGCCGAGTGCCGACAGGCACACCATCACGTTTTCCGGGCGGCACGAGTAACCCATGAGGCCGAAGC
>Ga0163153_10006050_pt1 | contig 13876 bp, 18 predicted proteins | sample OliLakLV19MP6IB1_FD_148629 | JGI IMG/M metagenome (GOLD analysis project Ga0163153, IMG submission 148629) | Freshwater microbial mat bacterial communities from Lake Vanda, McMurdo Dry Valleys, Antarctica - Oligotrophic Lake LV.19.MP6.IB-1 | ecosystem: Environmental > Aquatic > Freshwater >... | reverse complement strand
GTCCTTGTCGATGATGGCTCGTCTGACCCGGCTCTGTGCGCCGATGACGACGTTTTCCATGATAATTGATTCACGCACATCCGCATGGTCTTGCACACGAACATTCGGCGACAGCACGGAGTTTTGCACCCGGCCACCGGAGATGATGCAGCCGCCGCAGACGATGGAATCCAGAGCCACGCCCATTCTGCCGCCTTGATAGTCTTGCGAGAAGACAAATTTGGCCGGTGGAAATTGCCCTTGGTATGTTCGAATCGGCCACTGTTGGTCGTACAGATTAAAGAGGGGATCCACCGCCACGAGATCCATGTTCGCTTCCCAATACGCGTCCAAGGTGCCGATGTCCCGCCAGTACTTCAGGTCCTTCTTGTTCGCGTCGACAAATTTGTAGGCGTAGACAGGTCGATCGCGAATCATTCGAGGAATGATGTTTCTCCCGAAGTCATGACTGCCACCCTCCTGGGCATCGGCAATCAATTGCTCGCGGAGGACCTTCGTGCGAAACAGATAGATGCCCATCGAACCAAAAGCGCGGGTCGGATCGTTGGGAATTGACGGCGGATGAGCCGGCTTTTCGATGAAGTCCGTAATTCGAAAATCTTCATCCACATGGATGACGCCGAATCGATGGGCATCTTCGATCGGGATATCGATCGCGCCCACTACGGCATCGGCGCCCTTGGCGAGCAGCCAATGGAACATCTCCATATAGTTCATCTTGTAGATATGGTCACCGGCCAGGATGAGTACATAGTCCGGTTGTTCGGCGTCGAGCAGAAACAGGTTTTGATAGACCGCGTCAGCGGTCCCTTGGTACCATTCTTCGCTGATCCTCTGCTGGGGCGGAATCGAGGCGATGAATTCTCCGAGCTCGGCATTCAAGATATTCCAGCCTGTGCGGATGTGGCGGTCGAGCGAGTGGGATTTGTATTGGATGAGGACAGCGACTTTTCGAAGCCCCGAGTTGAGGCAATTGCTGAGCGTAAAATCGATAATACGATATTTCCCGCCGAAGGGAACCGCCGGTTTGGCCCGATGCTCAGTGAGGGGCTGAAGACGCTCGCCTTTTCCGCCAGCCAGTAACATGGTGAACATGTTGTGCATTGGGGCGAATTGTATCAGGACGCTAAAGAAATAGAAAGAAAGCATACTCGTTGACAACGTGAGAATCTGAGACGATACTACGCAGAATAGTTTCCGAAAATTGATGAGTATTCGAGCAAAGGAGTCAGCATGAAGCGGGATGTAGTGGTGACGTCGCTGGTGAGGCAGAAGGCGGTTCAAAAGCCTGTTGTGGATCGCGCGGTCGATGCGCTCCGGCGGGTCGAGCATCTTGAAAGCCAGATGGCCAAATTGTCCGAATTGGTCCGCGAGCATGCAGAGGATGTCGATCGATTGGTTCGTATTGTAGCTGAAGACCGTGACGTCATTCGGCGGCAGCTTTTGCGCAAGCATCATGAGCAAGTCAGAGTCCGCAAGCATCTTCGAGCATCCAACTCTAAAGTGGGACTCGATTTCTGAGTCTGGTGATCTTGTGCCGTCGATCCCTCCCCATGAGTCCACCTTTGCATATGTCATGTGGGAAGCGACTCCTGAAACTATCGACCTGTTGAATGTCCAAAATTCATCAGATCCTCAGATATCCTCCATGTCACGCTTCACGGGTGTCGCGAACAGCGCAGATAGAATTTCGGGGTAGTCTGCCAGTGCAGTATCCTCGGCGTCTGTCGTGGGCTCTATCGCTGATCTTGAAGGCGCTGGAGTCGATTGGAGAAGGCCTATGTGCTCCGGAGATAAGAATATTCGTGCTTGCGCGACAATATGTGCGATCGTGATGGGGGAGGGGAAGGGATGACCGTGCGGCAAAAATATTTTCATTCTTGGGGAATCGCTTTCTTCGTTGTGTTGGTAGGAATGGTTCCGACCCTATCGGCTGAGCCGATCGGAAGAGGCTGGGTCACCCCTGTCCAAGTGCCTTATGAGGCGCCTCCGAAGGGACAGGACCTCTCCGCTGAATCCGTTCCCCAGAATACCAAATCCTTGACGGCTGAAGAGGCTCAGCGGGCGGAAGCGCTCCTACCATTGTTGGAAGGAGCGCAAGAGTTTTGGGCCATGGGCGAATTCATGCATCTCGGCGAACCATCGGTACCGGTCCTGATTAAAGGTTTGACGATGGCGGGACCGCGCATTCGCTACAATACGATTGAAACGATTTCAATGTTGAAGGCGGCTTCGGCGGTTCCTGCTCTCGTCGCTGCGGCCAAGGAGTCGAACGAAATCCCACGGGTTCGTGAACATGCCTTGAGAGTGGCCGTTCGATTGGATGGGGCAAAAGTTGCCGATGCCATTGAGTCGATGGCACACGATCAGAACTCGTCGATTCGAAAGGCCGCTGCATTTGAGGCTCGGTATGTCAGAGAGAAAACGGTGATCCCAGTTCTGATCGGAATGATTGCGGATGAAGAGCGATTTGTCGCATTTTCAGCGGTGCAGTCACTCTGGATTCTGACCCGACATGAAACGGAGTTTCACGATTGGGAGACGTCGACCAAACAAGACCGTCAAGACTGGGCGACCGAATGGTTAGAATGGTGGAGCGGTCAGAAGGATAGTTTCGAAATGTCGGATCCGAAACGGCCTGGCCGGGTTCGATGACATGCCGCGACGTGGATAGAATAAATTTCTCTTACTCGGTTCGTCCATCCGTACGCCTTGCGGGGGCGAAAATTCCTATGTTATATTTTGCAGGTCTACACCCTTGTCGCGCAATGTAAGAGAAGGATGTTCGATTCGCGTTATGCCTACACTCCAGATTGCAAAGCTTGGGAACCCTGTCTTGCGCCAGATTGCGGCCCCGGTCGATCTTCGCAAGATCCGTACATACGACATACAGCAATTCATCGACAATCTGATTGAGACGATGTTGGACGAACCAGGGATAGGCTTGGCGGCTCCTCAAGTATCGCGCTCGATTCAATTAGTCGTCATGGGGTGTGAAGGGGAGGATGGATTTCCTCAAACGGTCCTCATCAATCCTAAGATCGTCTTCTATGGTCCTGAGCAAGTCGAAAACTGGGAAGGCTGTCTCAGTGTGGATGGGCTGCGAGGAAAGGTCACGAGGCCCTCAGTGGTAAGAGTTCAGGCATTGGATCGCCATGGTAAATCGATGGATTTCGAAGCAACCGGTCTCTATGCCGTCTGTATTCAGCACGAGATGGATCATCTGATCGGCAAGGTATTCTTGGATCGGATGACCGATATGTCGACGATCACGCAGCTCCCTGAGTTTACTAAGTACTGGCAAGACGATCCTGTTCCCGTTATTTAATAACCTGGACTATTCATGAATACCTGCTACATCGTCCGATCCTCTCGCCCGGCGAAGCTTTTCTCGTTCGGTCTCCTCGACGGACTGAAAGTACGCCTGCGTCGGCCTCACTTCCGAGAAGCCTCGGCGGGCTTCGGCCTCGAACGCCTCGGCGACGGCATTCATGAATAATCCAGGTTAACCTGCCGTGAAGACCCTGTACCTGTGAAAACCCTGCTTCGAGTGCTTCAGTATCTCAGCCCGCATCGTTCCATGGTGGTCGGCACGTTCGTCTTTGCCGGGCTCGCGACCGCGTTTGAGCTCATCCCTCCGTGGCTGATCAAAGTCATCATCGACGACGTGATCCAAGCTGGTAAGACCCAGCTCCTAGTATGGGTATTTCTCGCGCTCTGTGCCGCCTATGTGTTGCGGAACCTCTGCGGGTCGATGCGGATCAGACTGAATAATGGGCTGGAGCAGCAGGTCGTGCACGACCTGCACGTCCAGGTATTCTCGGCGCTTCAAAGATTGTCGATCAGTTTCTACGAGAATCGCCCGACGGGCGAGATCATGTCGCGAGTGTTAAACGATACCGAGCACATGCAGCGCATCTTCGTCGACGGCCTCGAAGAGATCATTACGGCCGGGCTGACGCTGACCGGGATCATGATCATGCTGTTCATGCTCAACTGGAAGCTGGCGTTGTTGGCGCTTGTGCCGATTCCCCTCTTGATCGTGGGAGCGGCCCTATTCACCAAACGTGTCCATGGGCATTATCGCGCGATTCGAAAGGGGTCGGCCGAACTGAACGCCCTCTTGCAAGACATGCTGGCAGGCATCAGAGAGACGATGGGTTTCAATCGCCAGCCCTACGAGCAGGAGCGATTCGATCGAAAGAGCGATCGTTGCCGGCAAGATACCTTGAAGGCCATGTTCCTCTGGTCTTATTATTCCCCAGGCATGATGCTGATCGGGAGTCTTGGCGGGGCCATGGTGCTGTGGTTCGGCACCGCTGAAGTGTTAGAGCATCGTCTGTCCGTGGGCGAACTTGTGATGTTCATCTCCTATCTTGCGCTGTTCTATGTGCCGATCAATCAGATTCACTCCGTCAATCACATGCTGCAGCATGCCTTGGCCGCAAGTGAACGGGTATTCGAAGTACTTGATCTGGTTCCGGAGGTCAGAGATCGTACGGACGCTCAGGTGCCGGCCTCGCGATTGCGAGGAGAGGTCGCCTTTCAGCACGTCGGGTTTCATTATCGAGAGGATACGCCGATCTTGACCGACATCACGATAGCAGTCCGTGCGGGCGAGCGAGTGGCGCTAGTGGGCCCGAGCGGAGCGGGCAAGAGCACGACGCTCAAATTATTGATGCGGTTTTACGATGTGACACAGGGAGCCATTACTGTCGATGGATACGATCTCCGCGATGTTTCCTTGGCCTTTCTCCGCAGTCAAATCGGGCTGGTTCAGCAAGAGCCCTTCTTGTTCAATGGTACGGTGAGAGAGAATATTCTCTATGGCGACCTGAAGGCCGGGCAAGACGACATTGAGGCGGCGGCCAAGGTCGCCCGTGCGCATGACTTCATCATGGCCCTTCCTGAGGGGTACGATACCTGGATCGGAGAGCGCGGGGTCAAGCTCTCCGTCGGGCAGCGGCAGCGCGTGTCGATCGCCCGCGTGATTCTGAAGGATCCTCCGATCGTGATGTTCGATGAGGCCACATCGAACATTGACACCGAGACCGAAGTCAAGATTCGTGAGGCGCTGGACGACCTCACGAAAGGGCGGACGACGATCATCATTGCCCATCGCCTTTCCACCATCCATGGCGTCGATCGCATCATTGTCGTGGACCACGGCCGAGTCGTTGAAGACGGGACGCATGAGACATTGATCGGGCACGAAGGGGTGTATGCCAGGCTCTATGACGCCCAATTCCAAGTCTAGTAACAGGATGTTGAAAAAGCCCGCCAGCTTTGTTCTCGCATCGCTCAGAGACTCAACGTACCGCAAGGGTACGCCTCGCCTCTTCGCTCGCTGCGGCCGCGCTGACGGCCTTTTTGAGCATCCTGCTATAGGTGCCTGGCCGTTGCGCGTGGGACTTGTCCCCCAGTATACTCAAGCCACTTTATAGATAGGGGAGAGTCGCCTGATGGTGTTGATATATGAAAGCGATCCGTTAGATGATGAGGACGCGCGCGGGCGGTTCTATCATGTCTGTCGTGGGCGAATTGATCGGACGGAGATCCAACTTCCGGCTGACGAGAAGATCTACGAATGTGCCGTGTGCGGAATCGATCTCGAAGCGGAAGACTTTTGGCTGGCAAGGCAGAAAGGGTCGGTATAGGAGGCGTTATGGCTGCGAGCATAGGAAGAAAGACAGTAGGCGTATCACGCGGGCTAATGATGCTCTGCGATACCTGCCATGCCCAGGTGATGGCCGATAAACTCACCGATGAGAAGAACTTTGTCGCGGATGCCGAGACCCTCTTCGATACCATCTGTTTCGGTTGCACCGACATCAATAGGCCACTCATCGACGACATGGCGGGTAGCGGAGAATGAGGATGTTGAAAAGGGAGCGGGAAGCGGCCAGGCGCCCTTCTTACTCGCAGAACAGAAGAGGGGATGGAGCCTGATGATCTTCTGTGCTCGCGCAACTCGCGGCCTCAGAATGACTCGAGGGAGCAGGCAGACCGTTCTTCTTGCTCGCAGAACGCGCACGATAAGAATGTGCTCTTCCGATGCGCGCAGTGAAGAACAATCTGCCTACTCTCTCTGGGAAAGTTGAGGAATCAGAAGGCCCTCGCTCGGGCTAGTGGCACGCCTGGGCAATCGATTGTAAAGCAATCGGAGGGTCGGGCGGGTGAGAAAGTTAAGCGCAATAAAGAGCGGTCGGCAGAGGGCTGGAACCACCTGGCTGCCCTCGTGCTAAATATTTGGGCAGAACTAGGGAGTTCCCTAGTTCCCTAACCGAGTAGACTCGTCTATGTGAATAGACGGCGATATCTCCACGCATCTCTTTATAGTCAAGCCACGGGCACCTCGGTATTTGCCAGAGGAGGGAGGGTCTGGGCTCGTGCAGCGCGTCCAATAGTGAGCCAACTTCCATCGACGATAGCATGTCGCTTGCGCGGCTCCCGTGCAAACGGTCTAACTTTCAACCAAGGGAAAGGAGACTGAAGATGAAAGCTACTTTGATGGCAATGTTAATCACGGCCACGCTTCTGGCCTCGGCTAGCAGTTCCTTTGCGGAATTAGCATCGTTCCTGCATGCCTCGAACAAAGAGGAGCAGCTCGCGAAGGACACCAATCCGAACGTCGTCACGATGAAGACGGACGCAGGCGGAGGCCTCACTAATAAGAACGGTGTCGTTACAGTCCATGCCGACGGGGCGTACTTCTTGATGGCGGCAGCGCAGGTCGGCGGAAAAGTTGCGGGTTCGGTACGACTCTGGATCAGGGTCAACGGCAAGGATGTAGCCAATTCCAACACCGAGCAGATGATTTCTGACGCGTCCTTCACCGCCGTTCTGATATCCCAAGGCGTGCAGATGTTGAGGAATGGCGACACGATCGAAGCGGTCTACTCCGGGTCGGCGCCCGGCCTCGGTTTGATCGTGAAAAAGCCGGAAGGTGAACCCGTGGTGCCGAGCATCATTTTTTCGGCATTCAAGGTCAATTGACCACGGCCACAACCAAGAGGGTTGTGACCGGAGTGTGGCGGCCTTGGCCAGCCGCACTCCGGGTCGGGTGGTAGGACCGCCACCGGCGACCGGTCGGGTAGTTAAGCTGGTGTGCGCGGCGGTCGCAGCTGAGCTGCAGCCTGAGCCTACCTGATATGGTCTTTTCTTCGCCGGTGGCGACAGATGTCAGTGACCCTACCTCCTCCCCTGTGGTAAATTCTCCCCATGGAGGCGCCTATAGATGCTCGATACATGAGCCGTGACCCCGAGGTCATGAGTGGCGCGTTGTGCTTCACAGGCACACGCGTCCCTGTGCAAAACATTTTCGACTACCTTGAAGGAACCTCCCCGCTTGAGGAGTTCCTGCAAGACTTTCCTTCTGTCTCTAGAGAAGCTGCCGTAGTCGTTATCGAGAACGCAAAGAGCAGGCTGTTTGCAGATGCGATTGCTTCTTGACGAGTCTGTCCCGGTTCGTCTTCGGCGGTCTTTGCCGAGTCACTTGCCCGCATTATTCATGACGGTTCGTCGCGAAATCACGCAGTCGCCACGCGAGACAGGCGCGCAGAGCCGCGCGGGATTGAGGCATACTTGAAACAGTATGTTGATCGACCAAGCGGCGAACCCGCCTGCCTGGACGCCTGGCACCGCGTCAAGGCTTGTCGCAGCAGCGAATCCTCGATTGCAGCAGAAGTGCTCATGAATAATGAGGGCTATGTCAAAACCGTAGTCGAAATGGGCTGGGGAGGGGTAAAGAACGGCGCACTCTTGGCTCTTGCGGCCAACGAATTTGACGCATTTCTCACCGTCGACAAGAACCTTCCTTACCAGCAGAACGTGGCAAACATCCCGCTAGCAGTGATTGTATTGGAGGCCTATTCCAACGAGCTCGGCGCACTCCTGCCACTCGTTCACATCCTGGAAGAAGTACTTGGCAGTATGCAGCCCGGTACTTTTATACGGGTTGGGACATAACCCGGCATGGGAAAACAAAGGGGAGGCATTCTGAATTTTCTTGGGTCACCGCTCGGATTTCACATTTGATAGGGAAGAAGAAAGAAGCGTAACTATGAGCCAGATCAGAGTTTTTAGAATGATCGCGTTAGCCGAGGGGATTTCATTTCTCACCTTGTTATGCATTGCCATGCCGATGAAGTACTTCATGGGGATGCCGGAGGTGGTGCGAGTCGTGGGGGCGATACACGGAGGATTATTCCTACTCTATGTCGGCCTGTTGGCCGTGATCCATTTTCGGCATCGATGGTCTTTTATGTTTTCACTGTATGCATTTATTGCATCTATTATTCCGTTTGGAACATTTGTGTTGGACAAACAACTTCGGGAGAAAGAAGTTGTGGCGAACTGATCGGAAAGGAACTGACATTTTACGATCGTAAGCTCCGGCGATCGACTATCTTAGGTCATGGCTGATGCCCTCTTCTATACCATTTGTTTAGGTTGTACCGACATCATCCGCCCCTCACCGACAACATGGCTGGTAGTGGCGAATAACCTCTTCCCATTTCTCGTTTTATCCGCATCGCAGGTCGGTGAAGTCTATATTGTTTCGGTATCTTGATGATGTTCGACGATTGCTTTTATCTGAATGGAACCATTTGCGAGAGCCCTGCATAGGTGCGATTGACAGAGTTTTCGAATCGGCAGAAAATGTACGTTGTTGGGTTGCACAGGCCAAGGTTTGTGAAACCAATCGCGTGGCATGCAATCGAAGACAGAAAGGGAGTTATGGATATCTCAATACGGCGTAATGAGCACTGCGTTATCGGAATGCCGCGATGCGATTATGTGTTCTCCTCGACACGGACTTGCTTCATTGCATACGGCTTTGACGAGAGCCATCTTGAGATGTCGCTCTTACGCAAACTCCTGCAGGAGCGTGGCATTGAGGCAGTCGAGGCTGGAGGCAGTCTTGCACCGGCTCAGAGTGCATACTGCGCGAAGATCTGCTCGAAGATAATTACAGCACAGTTCTGCATTGTCCTCTTGAACAACTCGGAAAGATCCGATAATAAAGAGGTACCCAGCGCCAACGTCAACATGGAATATGGCTTAATGCTGGGATTCAACAAGTACGTAATCCCTTTTCAACGGACCAGCCAGAAGCTGCCATTCAACGTGGCCGGACTCGACACAATCAAGTACGGTGCACGCGACTTCGAACGCCTGGCCTCCGAGGCAATTGATCAGGCTATTGCTGCGACCACACAGCGATCCTCTGAACCAACGCCCGTCGATCAACAGCTTGCGACGTTCCTGATGACCAAGCGCGCGCTTCTCGGGACGCTCGACGACCAGAACGAGCGTCAGATAGCCCAACTTGGCCTGCCGCTTGGTTTCAGCCTGGTCAACGACTTTGGTGGCACGAAAATCATCTTCTTCGGGAACTTCACAGCGCTGCGGCCGGAGATCGTGCTTTGGCGTCTACGTGTGCTCGACTCCCTACTTGTCGAGCGTATAACGGGGCTCAGCGTACGGATTCAGTTCCAAAATCTGCCCGAGGAGCAGGTGCAGTTCGTCCGACAGTTGTTCGCGAACATCCCATTCTGGGTGGTCGTCACGAGCGAGTCTGAGAAGTCAGCCATCCTTGGTATCCTAAAAGAGCAGCCGCTGAACCACTTGATCGAAGTGTTCTCGATCGACGACATATCCTCCGCCCTAGGTGGGCTCCAGCATTAGTGTGGCTTAACCCCTCTCTCGAGACGATCTGCCACGGCCAGGGTACCTTGCCACTGCGGGGGGCTCATCTTGAAAAATAAAAATGATCGGGAATCTTTTTGGCAGAAATTCATGAATCATTCAGCTAACGATTCAATGGAACGAGCGTAAATTGTCTTGCGTGAGACACTCGACAAGCCACTCGTTATTTGCAGGTTTTACCATCGAAGTAGGTGCAGCTCGTCTCCCCCGATTTCACTTTCCAGGTCTTGAGCAGGGGCGCTTGTCCGTTGTCTCTCATCTCGACGACGAAATCCACGAGGCCTGAGATCGGCAGCTTTTCGATATGAGGCCTGGCCGTGTCCGGAACGTCTATCCAGAATACACCGCCGAGGGTTGAAATCAAGACGCGATGCGTATCCAAGTCGACTTGAATAACCGGGCTGTAAAAACTCTTGTCTTCGGCAAAACCAGACGACGCGATTAGGCCGAGAAGGAAGAGGCTCAAGATGACGGAGAGAAGCTGTGGACGTCTGTATGGCATGATGCGCTCTCTTTCTTGCGAGAGAAATCAGACGGACATTATCGCACCAGGGCCAAGTGGAAACAAACTGGAAATTATTGAGCGAGGCTGCGTTCTGAACGCTGCAAGTAGACTTGATGGAAATGTTGCGTGCGAGAATTTCTATGGTTTGTATGTATGCACGATATGAGTATGCTCCAGCAGGATGCTCAAAAAGGCTGTCCAGCGCGGCCATAGCCAGCGAGGAGGCGAGGCATAGCAGTCCTCACCCGCCCATCCCGAGCTGCCGAGACAGCTCGTTTCCCAAGTGCGGTACGTCGAGTCTCTGAGCGATGCGAGAACAAAGCTGGCGGGATTTTTCAGCATCTTGCTAGGCCAGAGTGGTGATGTGGGCCTTCGTGACCGTTCCACCGCTAATCCAGTATCCGCGGATCTCCGGCTTGGATTTTTCCATTAGAGAGATGAGCAGATAGGCGGGGATGGGCAAGTTGATCTTTGGCCAGATTTCTTCGTAGTCGGTGGCTATCTTGATGTCGGTGGTGGAAGGGCGTGCCGGGTCGTGAGGATGAGAGTGGTAGACTACTTGCAGGTCAAGCCCTTTGTTTCGGATATCTTTCTTCGCGAGAGAAAAGTCCTGCATGTCCATGACAAAAGCAATCTCGGCCCGCTCGGCTGGTGAGAGTCGTTCCAAATGAGCCACCTTTGCCGGATCGAAAGACGACAATTTCTCTGCTCCTTCGAGTGCCACAATATTCTTGATCCGATAGACATGGCTGACGGCCCCATTGGTTCCGGCCAGGAGCCCGCAACATTCGTAGGGATCGAGTTCCCGTGCGTGGGCGACCATGTCGTCAAGGATCGATTGCGGGATGTTAAGATCAGCCACGATATTTAAAGGGTGCAGCTGACGGTATAGTCCATACTGAGATTTGTGATCTTCGGATTCTGGCCGCAGAGCGGGCAGGCTGGGTCTTTGGGGCGTCGGACTTTTCTGAATTTCATCTCCAGCGCATCGTAGATCAGCAGGCGATCGGCCAGAGTTTCGCCAATGCCGAGAATTTCCTTGATTGCTTCCGATGCCTGAAGAATGCCCATGGTTCCAGCGAGAGCGCCTAACACGCCCGCTTCTTGGCAATTCGGCACGAGTCCTGCCGGCGGTGGCTCCGGGTAGAGGCAGCGGTAGCAGGGATAGCCGGCATGAGGCTTAATCGTCGTGAGTTGTCCTTCAAACCGGAACATACTGGCTGAAATGAGCGTCTTCTTGGCGAAGAAGCAGGCGTCGTTCACGAGAAAGCGTGTCGCAAAGTTGTCGGATCCGTCCAGCACCATGTCGTATTGGGAGATGAGCGAAAGAATATTATCGCTGTCGACGTTCTGGTGATAGGTCTTGATCGTAATCTCCGGATTGATCGCCGACAAGGTTTTCTTACCGGACTCTACTTTCGGCAGACCCACCGTGGCAGTGGAGTGCAGGATTTGGCGTTGTAAGTTTGATAGATCGACAACATCGCCATCGACCAGACCGATGGTACCCACACCCGCGGCAGCGAGATACAATCCAGCAGGCGAGCCGAGCCCTCCCGCGCCGATGAGCAAGACCTTCGCTTTGGCCAGCTTCATCTGGCCCTTGCCGCCCACGTCGCTCAGAATAATCTGACGACTGTATCGTTCTATCTGTTGTTCAGTGAGTTCCATGTTCTTTCCCGTAAGGCGTGAAACGTTAGGCGTTAGGCGACTGGATCATCTGAGGGTTAGCTCTTCTTACCCCTTACGCCTCACCCCTTACCCCTCACGGTTTCTACTCCACGACATTCAATTCGATCGGGTCGACGACGACGCCTTTCGTGCGAAGACCTACGATCGCCCGCTCGATTTCTGTGCTGTCGCCGGTCAGCTCAAGATCCATCCATCCGGTGGTTTCACGCACATCGGCGCGCCGGACGTTGGTGACAACTTTGTATTCGTGCCCGATCTGATAGATGACCGGTTCTTTGATCTTGTCTTCTGGGAACTGCACGTGCACTTTCACATTCGGCATGATGTGCCTCCGGCAATGGCGGGCACGATCGACACTTCGTCGCCGTCTTTGAGCGACGTCTCTTTGCCCTTGAGGAATCGAATGTCTTCCTCATTGACGTAAATATTCACAAATCGGCGGAGCTCGCCCGTGTCGTCGCAGAGGCGATCTTTAATGCCGGGATGCGCGGTATTGAGCGCTTCGATCATCTCAAGCACGCTCGCGGCTTTCGTTTCGACTTCTCCCTGGCCCTTGGTCAGCGGGCGTAGCGGAGTCGGAATGCGAACTTTAATCATGTGTCCTCACCACCGTTCTTGTCCATTTTAAATGTTTTCTCAAATGCAGCCAGACTTGGCTGAATGCGAACCGGTCGTCCGACGGCATCGATCACGGCTTCCTGGGTTTTCAAACCGTTCCCGGTGATATAGGCTACGGTCAGATCGCCTTTCTTAATCGTGCCGTTTTTCACCAGCTTTTGGAGCACACCGATTGTGACACCACCGGCCGTTTCGGCGAAGATTCCTTCCGTCTGTGCAAGCAGCTTGATGCCGTCCACCACCTCGTCGTCTGTCACCATGTCCATAGAGCCCTTGCTCTCGGCCGTGGCCTTCAGGGCATAGTACCCGTCTGCTGGATTCCCGATCGCCAAGGACTTGGCGATGGTCTTGGGTTTCACCGGTTTGAAAAAATCCCGCCCTGCCTTAAAAGCCGTAGAAATCGGTGAGCAACCTTCAGCCTGCGCTCCGTTGATTTTTGTCCTCACTTCATCGATCAATCCCACGTATTTCATTTCGTGGAGGCCCTTCCAGATTTTGGTCAAGAGCGAGCCGGACGCCATCGGGATGACCACCTGGTCCGGCGTGCGCCAACCAAGTTGCTCTACGGTTTCGAATGCCAACGTCTTTGAGCCTTCCGCATAGTAGGGACGGATATTGATGTTGACGAACGCCCAGCCGTGCTCGCCGGCGATTTCGCTACAGAGCCGATTCACATCGTCGTAATTGCCCTCGATCTCCACCACGTTGGGTTTATAGATCAAGTTGCCGAGGACCTTTGCGGCTTCCAGATCGCCAGGGATAAACACGTAAGAGCGCATCCCTGCGGCAGCCGCATGGGCGGCGACGGAATTGGCCAGATTGCCGGTCGAGGCACAGGCAATGGTCTCAAATCCCAACTCGCGCGCCCTGGTGATGGCTACGGCCACAACCCGATCTTTAAACGAGAGCGTGGGGTGATTGACCGTATCGTTCTTGATGTAGAGCTCGTCCAGTCCGAGGTGAGCGCCAAGATTTTTCGCGCGCACCAGCGGGGTCATCCCGGCATGCGGGCCGAGAAATACGGGCCCTTCCACCGGCAGGAGATCGGCATAGCGCCAGATGCTGTGTGGCCCGTCTTGGATCTTTTTGCGGGAAATGTTCTTCTTGATCTCCTCGTAGCTGTATTTCACTTCGAGGGGGCCAAAGCACATTTCGCAGACATGGATCGCCTTCGTCGGATATTCTTTTCCGCACTCACGACAGACTAGGGCTTTCATTGTGGTCATGGCGATTCCACCTTGCTAGGAGCCTGTCCGACATTGCCTTCGTGACGAGGCGAAGGAGGTGCGGCCAGATGCGAGGCCGCAGGCCTGGAAAAACCGGAGGCGTATTCGCTGGAATACGTTGAGG
>Ga0163153_10006048_pt1 | contig 13883 bp, 9 predicted proteins | sample OliLakLV19MP6IB1_FD_148629 | JGI IMG/M metagenome (GOLD analysis project Ga0163153, IMG submission 148629) | Freshwater microbial mat bacterial communities from Lake Vanda, McMurdo Dry Valleys, Antarctica - Oligotrophic Lake LV.19.MP6.IB-1 | ecosystem: Environmental > Aquatic > Freshwater > Lake... | reverse complement strand
CGACCCGGACGGACTGGGCGGTGGCCATGTCGCCGATCTTGAACTGCTGCACCAGGCCCTGCAGCTCGCTCGCCAGCTTGGCCAGCTCCGCCGCCGCCGTCTGGGTCTGCGACGCGCCCTGGGTCGTGCTCTGGGCCGCCTCGGCCACGCCGGTGATGTTCTGGGCGATCTCGCTCGACCCCTTCGCCGCCTCGGCCACATTGCGGCCGATCTCGTTGGTCGTCGCCGCCTGCTCCTCCACCGCCCCCGCGATCGTCGTCTGGATCTCGTTGATCTGCGCAATGACCGCGGTGATCTCCCCGATCGCCGAGATGGCACCCCGGGTATCACCCTGAATCGCCTCGATCTTCGCGCCGATATCCTCGGTGGCCTTGGCGGTCGCCTTGGCCAGCTCCTTCACTTCATTGGCGACCACGGCGAAGCCCTTCCCCGCCTCCCCCGCCCGTGCCGCCTCAATGGTCGCGTTCAGCGCCAGCAGGTTGGTCTGTTCCGCGATCGAGGTGATCACCTTGATCACCTGCCCGATCTCCGCCGAGCTGTTCCCCAGCTTCGCGATCGTGCTGTTGGTCGTCTCCGCCACCCGCACCGCGTTCCCCGCCACCCGCGCCGCATCCGCCGCGTTCTTGGCGATCTCCTTGATCGAGGCGCTCATCTCCTCGGTCCCCGTCGCCACCGTCTGCACGTTCTTGGAGACCTGCTCCGCCGCCGCCGCTACGACCCCCGACTGCGCCGATGTCTCCTCCGCATTCGACCCCATCTGCGCGCTCACCGAGGCCAATTCCTCCGAGGCGCTGGCCAGCGTCTGCGCGTTCTGGCTGATTGCCTGGAACGAAGCTTCCAACTGGTCGAGGGCGCCATCCAGAGCCCGCCCCATCTGGGCCACTTCATCGTGGGAGGTGAGCCCGCCGCGCACCGTCAGGTCCCCGTGCTTCATCCGGTCGATCACGTCGGTCAGGGAGCCGATCGGCCGGAGGATGGCCCGCGTCGTGGTCCACCCCAGCCCGACGGCACTGATGGCCAGTCCGGCCGCGAGCGCGGCCAGGATGGCCAGCGACCGGAAGATCTCCGTCGCGGCGAGGGCTTCCTGGTCCGTCACGGCCTGGCCCGACAGCGCCACCACCCGGTCGATGGCGGCACGGTGCTCGGCATACTTCGGCACCAGCACGCGCTGCATCACCTCATCCGCCTTGCGCCGGTCGCCGCCGAGCACCGCGGGGACGAACTGCCCGTCGCGGGCCTCGAAGAACTCCTCCGCCGGCCGATAGGCCTCCGTCAACAGGGTGCGCTTCAGCTCGCCATCGGCCAGCGCGCCGTCCCAGAAGGCGCGCCGCTCCTCGAACTCCCGCCGCAGGACGATCCCCCGCGCCACCAGGGCCCGGCGGCCGGAGTCACTCGTCTCGATCACCAGCTGGTGGACCACGAGGTAGGCCTCGACGGCGTAGAGCGGCGGCGGGAGCACATCCGCGCCCAGATCCTTCGCCTGCACGACGCGCTCATACAGCGGCCCGTGGATCCGGACCACGGCGATGGTGCGGTACGCGAGGGCACCGAACAGGAGGAGAGTGGCGAGGCTCGCACCGACGAGAATCGTCAACCGCCCGCGAATGCTTTGAGTAATCATGGCTCGCAGTCCATCGGTTGAAGAAGGCGCGGCTCAGGCCGCGGCCCCGGTGTCACTGATCTGGGTCACAACGTCGGTCTTGAGCGCCAGCAGCAGGCGGTCCTTGATTTTGTAGACGCCGTCCACGACTTCGCGCATCCGCTCGTCCACCGTCTCTGGCAGCGGGGCGAACAGGTCCTCGCTGATTTCGATGACATCGCCGATCCGGTCCACCAGCAGACTCACCGGACCCTCGGGGGTGCGGACGACGACATTCATGGGCACCTCGCCATCGGCACGCGGCGGCAGGCCCAGCTGAATACGCAGATCCAGCGCCGTGACGATCTGGCCCCGCAGGTTGATCAGGCCATTCACCGCCGGCGCCGCGAGCGGCACCCGGGTGGTCTTCTGCGCGCGAATCACCTCCTGGACCTCGACGACATCGACACCGAAGAAGAGGTCGTGGAGATAGAAGGTGCAGAGTTGCCGGTTGTCGCTCATGCTGCCGCTCCCGCGCCGGCCAGGGCCGGCGCCTCGATGAAGTCTGGCCGGGCCGCCCGGATGAGGCCGGGAAGGTCCACCAGATCGGTGACCCGGTTCTGGATGATGGCCGAGCCGAGCAGGCCGCTGCGGCCGGCGCCGGCTTCGAGTGTCACCTGCTCCTCGACGATGTCGAGAATCCGATCCACCATGACGCCCACGCTCCGGTCCCCCTCGCTGTACACGATGACCTGCACCGTGTCGCGCTCGACTTCCCGCACTCCCGTTCCCAGCAGCTCGGAGAGACTGATCAGGTGGAGAATTTGTCCCCGGTACTGCACCACGCTCCGGCCAACGGAGCCCTCGACCTTGTCGCGGGGAAATTCCTCGAGGCGGGCCACCAGCCCGAGGGGGACTGCCATCCGGCCGCCCTCGGCCGCGGGGTCGGCTCCCGCCTGGAAGACCAGCATGGTCTGTTTCCCTTCCTCGACCCGCTGGCCCTGCAGCACACTCTCGCCCAGCGACCGGTCGTGCACTTCCGAGACCACACCACTTCGCTGCGCGAGACCGAGCACATCCAGAATGAGTGCGACCTTTCCGTCACCGAGTGTCGTGGCGCCGGCGAACGCGGGGATGCCCTTGAGCTGCTTGCTCAGCGGCTTGACCACGATCTCTTCGGTGTCGCTGATCCCGTCCACGACCAGCCCGAATTGCCGCTCATCCGCCTGCAACACCACGATATTCCGCGCCGCGGGCAGTCCATCGAGACCGGCGACCTGCTCGAGCCCCAGCTGCTGGCTCAGGTAAACCAGCGGCAGGAGCTGACCACGGAGCCGGTACACCGGCACCCCGCGGATCCACTCCACCTGATCACCCTCTCGGTCGCCCCCCACCCGCACCAGCTCCAGCAGGCTCACCTGCGGGATGGCATAGCGTTCGCCACCGGTCGTCACAATCAGCGCCGGGATGATCGCCAGGGTCAGCGGAATCTTGATCTTGAGGGTGGTGCCTTCCCCCGGCTTGCTCTGGATGTCGACCGTGCCGCCGATCTTCTCGATGTTGGTCTTGACCACGTCCATCCCGACGCCCCGGCCGGAGACGTTCGTCACCTTGGCCGCCGTGGAAAATCCTGGAAGGAAGACGAGGTTGAACACCTCCCGGTCGCTCATCCGGGTCGCCCGTTCGGCGGTGACGATGCCCCGGTCGATCGCCTTCTGCCGGATGCGCTCCGGATCGATGCCGGCCCCGTCGTCGCTGATCTCGATATTGACCTGGCCGCCCTCGTGGTAGGCCCGCAACCGAAGGCAGCCCTCCGCCGGCTTCCCGCTGGCGAGCCGCGTGGCGGGCGGCTCGATGCCGTGGTCCACCGAGTTGCGGACGATGTGCGTGAGCGGATCCTTGATGGCCTCGATGATCGTCTTGTCGAGCTCGGTCTCCTTCCCCTCCAGTTCCAGCCGCACCTGCTTGGAACAGGCGAGCGCCAGATCGCGGACGACCCGAGGAAACTTGCCCCAGATGTTGCCGATCGGTTGCATCCGGCTCTTCATCACCCCTTCCTGCAGCTCGGTGGTGATGAGATTCAGGCGCTGGGAAGTGGCGTTGAACGCGCCATCCTCCTGACCGGCGGTGAACTGGAGGATCTGGTTGCGGGCCAGCACCAGTTCGCCCACCAGATTCATCAGCTTGTCGAGCAGGCCCACATCCACGCGGATGCTGCTCTCGGACACGGAGTCACCGCGACGCTCGCGCGGCTCGCCGGCTCCCACCTCAGAGGCTTCCGCGCTCACGACCTGCACTCCGACCGCCGGGGTCGACGCTGGAGCAGCTGAAACTGATGGCTGCGGGTCCGGTGTGGCTGCAGGAGGAGCCTGCGGAGTCCCACCTCGCGCGCCCCCACCACCGCTCAGCGGCGTGGTCTTGGACGGCTCCTCCTTCTGCAGTCGCGTGAGCAGGGCGATGAGCTCAGGGTAGTCGTCCTGACCATCCGCCGCGGTCGCCTCGATCGCCGTAAGGATGCGCCGTACGGCATCCACCAGCTGCAGGAGGGCACTGGTGATCTTCGGTGTGAGCGCCTTCTTCCCATCCCGGAGATCCGACAGCAGGCTCTCCCCGACGTGGGTCACACCTTCCAGCTTCGAATAGCCGAGGAAGCCGCTGGTGCCCTTGACGGTGTGAATGCACCGAAAGATCGCCGCCATCAGCGACTTATCCCCTGGGTTCTGCTCCAGGAGGACCAGATTGCGGTCGAGCTGGTCGAGCCCCTCGGTGCTCTCGACCAGGAACTCCCTCACGATTTCGTCCATCTCGCTCATCTTGGGCTCTCCAATCCCAGGTTCATTTCCGACGACTCCCATTGCGTGGGTCATTGGCGGTGGGGAGAGACGGAAGATTCTCCGCCCCTGCCCAGCCGCGGGCACCCGTTACCCGACGGGCACCGGCGGGCGCGCCGCCCGCTTCGGGGATCCCGGTGACCCGACCCGGACGGACTGGGCGGTGGCCATGTCGCCGATCTTGAACTGCTGCACCAGGCCCTGCAGCTCGCTCGCCAGCTTGGCCAGCTCCGCCGCCGCCGTCTGGGTCTGCGACGCGCCCTGGGTCGTGCTCTGGGCCGCCTCGGCCACGCCGGTGATGTTCTGGGCGATCTCGCTCGACCCCTTCGCCGCCTCGGCCACATTGCGGCCGATCTCGTTGGTCGTCGCCGCCTGCTCCTCCACCGCCCCCGCGATCGTCGTCTGGATCTCGTTGATCTGCGCAATGACCGCGGTGATCTCCCCGATCGCCGAGATGGCACCCCGGGTATCACCCTGAATCGCCTCGATCTTCGCGCCGATATCCTCGGTGGCCTTGGCGGTCGCCTTGGCCAGCTCCTTCACTTCATTGGCGACCACGGCGAAGCCCTTCCCCGCCTCCCCCGCCCGTGCCGCCTCAATGGTCGCGTTCAGCGCCAGCAGGTTGGTCTGTTCCGCGATCGAGGTGATCACCTTGATCACCTGCCCGATCTCCGCCGAGCTGTTCCCCAGCTTCGCGATCGTGCTGTTGGTCGTCTCCGCCACCCGCACCGCGTTCCCCGCCACCCGCGCCGCATCCGCCGCGTTCTTGGCGATCTCCTTGATCGAGGCGCTCATCTCCTCGGTCCCCGTCGCCACCGTCTGCACGTTCTTGGAGACCTGCTCCGCCGCCGCCGCTACGACCCCCGACTGCGCCGATGTCTCCTCCGCCCCGGCGCTCATCGTCTGACTCACACTCATCAGCTCCTCCGCCGTGGCCGCGAGCGAGCCGGCATTCTCTCCGATCGTGGCCATGCTGCCGCGCAGGCCACCCATGAAGCCGTCGAGGGACTTGGCGATCCTGCCGAATTCGTCGTCGGAGGTCACCCCGGTCTGTGCGGTCAGGTCCCCCGTCGCGGCCGCCTCCAACGCGCGGACGGTGGCGGTCAGACTGCGCAACATGCCACGGACCACCATCCAGCCCAGCAGAATGGTGAGGGCGGAGACGACCAGCGTGATGAGCAGCATTTCCATCTTCAATGCCTTGTCCAGCCCCTTGGCCGTGGATTCCAGCACACCGAACACTTCGGTCTGCCGGGTGTTCAACTTCAGGACCGCGTCATAGTTGAGACGATACGAGTCCATCATCGGCCCTTCGAGCACCGCGCGGGCCCGGGCAAGATCGCCTCGCTTCACCGCGGGCGCGAACTCCTTGTCGTAGGCGGCAAAGAACGAGTCCGCGGCCGGGACCATCTCGGTGTTGTAGATCCGCCGGGCCAGTTCGTCGGTGGCGTGGGACTGCCAGTATCCCCGGCGGTCGCGGTAGAGGGTGGCCAGGGTGTCCAGATGGGCCAGTGCACTCAGGCGCTCGCCCGGGTCATGTGAATAGGCGGCCCGGTGCATCGCCATTCCCGGCTCCACGATGAAGAGCGCCGGTGGCAGGAAATCCGCGATGAAGTCCTTCTCATTGATCAGCTGCTGGTAGAGCGGACTGTAGACCCTCACCTTGGCCACGTTGACGGCGCTGCGCCAGGACAGGAGAATCAGCCCCATGGTACTCACCCCCACTATGAGCGAGAGCTTCGATCGGACACTCCAGTTGCTGAACCTGGTCATGGTGCCTTACTCCTGTATTCGTTGGGCCCGGGCGGCGCCGGATGCAAAGGCTGACAGCGACACTATCGGCACGCGGCACGGAAGGATGAGGAGTCGAGGGGGCCTGTCTCTCGACCGCCCATTCCATCGGGAAAGCTCCCACCCGGACAGCGGCGAGCGTGCCGGTGCCCGAGGGGCGCCCGACGCCCCCGATCGGCGCGGCGTCTGCTCAACGGCATGGGGTCCGAAGTCGGTGGGGACTGGGCCACCATCTTTCCCGGATGTTGGCCAGCGGCAGGACACTGGCCGTGTACCCGGGCGGCACAAATGGCACCTCCGCCACAGGGGAATCGACCCAGAGCATACCACAGGCAATCAGGTAACTGATTGCCGGAAAAGCCATTACCGGCGGAGCAGAACCCGTGGCCTCACCGGTCCATCACTGGCGCTGAATTTGCACTTCCCACCGGCATCAGCCATCTCCGGAGGCACCGTGCTCAAAGCCCTGTTCGTCATGATCGTGCTGAGCAACGACTACCTTGCTCACCTGGTGAGTCGGTTGCACCGATCGCGAGGTTGAACCTGGGCCGGGACAGCAGAGGGGCGACCAGAAGCACTCTGGCCGCCCCTCGTTCTTTGCTCCACTCCACCTCATCAGGCGAGGAACTGTCCCGCCTTCTCCGCCAGCTTCGGCACTTCCGCGATCACCGTGGCGATGTCCGACTCATCCAGACCGAGCTCGGTGAGCACATCCTCCGCCGAGAACGCAGCGCGCCAGCACGGCATGGAAGCCACGTCGAAGGAGTTCATGGACAAAGGCGCGAAGGTTTACGCGAAGGGGTGAAGCAGTGCGATGTCCGCACACCCGCCAACCGCGGATCTCACGCATCCAGCATCGCGCGCACGGTTCGCGCAAGTGTGGAAAGCTGAAACGGCTTGGCGAGAAACATGCCGCCTTCAGTCCGCGGGACATCCTGGCCCGCGACTTCGCCGCTGTAGCCGCTGACGTAGATGATTTTTAACTGCGGATTCTCCCGCAGCAGTTGTTCGCCCAGTTCGATTCCGTTCATGCCGCCGGGCATGACCAGATCAGTCAGCACCAGGTGGATTTCCGCGCGGTGCTCTTGCCAGATTTTCAACGCCTCGGGGCCGTTGAAGGCCGTGCGCACGCGATAGCCTAAACGGGTGAGCGCCTTGCACGCCACGGAGTTCAAGGACTTGTCATCCTCGACGAGCAGGATGGTTTCCTCGCCGCCGGTCACGGCGGTCAACTGGGGATCACTGGATGTCCTGGCCGGCATGTGCTCCAGACGCGGCAAATAGATGCGGAAGATCGTCCCGTGCCCGACGTTGCTATCCACGTTGATCCAGCCGTGATGCTGTTGCACGATGCCGAACACGGTGGCCAGTCCCAGCCCCGTGCCTTTGCCGACCTCCTTGGTGGTGAAGAACGGTTCAAAAATCTTCGGCAGGATGTCCGCCGGGATGCCGCTGCCGGTGTCGCTCACGCACAACCGCACGAAGGAACCGGGCCGCCCCTGCGGGTGCTGGGCGGCCCCCGACTCGTCGAATTCCACCACGTCAGTTTCGAAGACCAATGCGCCGCCTTTGGGCATGGCGTCGCGCGCGTTCACCGACAGATTCAGGAGCACCTGATCCATCATGCCGGGGTCGGCCGAGAGACACATCGGTTGCGGCGCCAGCTTGAGGTGCGTCTCGATCTCCTCGCCAAGGGTGCGGTGCAGCATTTTGGCGATGTTCACGATGGACTGGTTCAGATCCAGATCCTGCTGCCGCATGACTTCTTGCCGGCTGAACAACAGCAATTGCAGGGTGAGCGCGGCGGCGCGCTCGACGGACGCCAGGATCTCGCCGGTCAATTCCATTTGTGCCGGCGACAACTCTCCCTCCAACGGCAACAGGCTCGCCGCCATCTGGATGGCGGCGAGAATGTTGTTGAAGTCGTGCGCCACGCCGCCGGCCAACTGGCCGATGCCCTCCATCTTGTGCGACTGGCGAAATTGCTCTTCCAGTTGACGGCGCTCGCTGATGTTGCGCTGGTGGGCGACGAAATGGGTGATGCTTCCCTTCGCGTCACGGATGGGGCCGATCTGCCATTCCTGATGGTAGTCCGTTCCGTCCTTGCGGTAGTTGATCGCCTCGCCCCCGAACGCTTGTCCGCGGGCAAGATGTTCCCGCAGGCGCTGCACGACGGAGCGATCGGTTTTCGGCCCCGGCAGGATGCGCGGCGTCTTGCCGATGACCTCGGCGGCGGAGTAGCCCGTCATCTTGGTGAAGGCGGGGTTGACGAACACAATTGTCGGCCCCGGCGGCTCAAGTTGCGCGTCGGTGATCACAACGGACTCCGTTGACTGCTCGATGGCGGAACTGAGCAGCCGCAGCGTCTCCTGGTCCTTCTTCCCCTGGGTGATGTTATGGTGCGCGATCACCGCCCCGCCGCTTTTGGTTTTGAGCGGGGTGACGGTCATGACAAACCAGCGCTGTTCCTTCGTGCTGTGGCAGGGATACTCCAGCGTGAAACTGCCGTGCTCGCCCCGGAGCACCTTCCGCACACCGTCATGCGCTCGCTCCGCTTCATTCGCCAATGCACCCCGGTTGCTCCGGCACACTTCCAGATAGTTGATGCCCACATTCGTGCGCGCCTGCACGACCGGATGGGTGCTGGCATTGTCGCGTGCGAACTGCCGCCAGGCATCGTTGACGGCGATGATGTGTCCATCCCGATCCAGCACGGCGATGTGCGCCGCCATCGAGTTCAGCACGATGCGATTCAGTTCCTCGCTCTCCCGCAAATGCTCCCCGGTCAGCTTTTCGTCTTCGAGCACGCTCAAAAGTGCGCGCCGCGATTGTTCGCCCAGCGCCAGCAGCCGGTCGGCTTCCTGTTTGCTGGCGGCCAATCTGTCAACTTGTTGTTCGATCGATGCCCTGGTGCGCTGGTGTGCGACGGCTTCTCTGACCAGTTCACCGGCCTGCCGCCTCAATTCAAGCTGGGCAACCACCTGCCGCCCCAGGGTGCGCAGCGCGGCCAATTGCCCGGCGGTCAATGCCCGCGGCTTCTGATCGATCACACACAATGATCCCACGGCCTGGCCGTCCTGCGTGACCAGTGGCACACCAGCATAGAATCGGATATGCGGATCGGAGGTGACCAGCGGGTTCTCGGCAAAACGCGGATCCAGCGAAGCATCGCGCACTTCCAGCACGTCGCCGGCGTTCAGGATGGTGTGCGCGGAAAAGGCGATGTCACGTGGAGTTTCCGCTGCGTCCATGCCCACCGTGGATTTGAACCACTGCCGCGTTTCATCCACCAGCACGACCAGCGCGATGGGTGTCTGGCAGATGTGCGCGGCCAGCAGGGTCAGGTCGTCAAAGGCCGGTTCCGCCGGGGTGTCGAGCACATCGCATTGCCTCAGGGCTTCGAGCCGTCGCATTTCGTTGGGCGGGAGCGGAGCTTTCATGGCGCGGCGGGATCGGAATAGCGGGGCGGCTGATTGTGACGCACCAGCAGTTCGTTCACCTCGCGTTTCATTTCCAGAACACGATCCTCGCGGCCCAGCATGGCTTCCTGCCAGCGTCGCAGTTCGTGCAACTGTTCGTGGATTGCCTGTTCCGCCAGCTTGTGCGCGGTGATGTCCTGAAGAATCCCGGTGAGCTTGGCCGGGCGGCCAGCATGGAGCGTCACCGCGCAGGTGGTGCGCACGTCGATCCGGCGGCCCTTGGTGGTCAGTTTTTCCAGCACGAGGTCATAGCCTTCCCCGCGCTCCATCGCCGCCTGCAACGCCGCGGAGATGATCCGGCGCGACTCGGGCAGGAAATAGCCGACGCCGGCATCCACCGTCGGGTTGAACTCCTCCGGCGAGGTGTCGTGAAGGCGGTAGGTCTCGGCGGTCCAGAACAGTTGGTTGGTGCCGAGGTCCCATTCCCAGCCACCCACCTTGGCGGTGGCCTGCGAGGCTTCGAGCAACTGGGTGCTGCGGCGCAGCGTCTCCTGCGCCTGCGTGCGCTCAATCGCCACCGCCGCCAGGTGAGCGGAGGCCACGATGCTGTCGATCTCGGCCTTGCCTGGCAGGCACGGCTGGGCGTGGTAGAACGCGAGGGTACCGATCACCCGGCCATGAGTGCCGCGAATCGGCTCCGACCAGCAGGCGGCCAGCCCGGCCTGCGCGGCCAGCGCCTTGTAGTCGGTCCAGAGCGGATCGGTCTGAATGTCCGCCACCACCACCCGTTCACCGGTGAACGCGGCCGTGCCGCACGAGCCCACAGCCGGGCCGATGGCCACGCCGTCAATGGCCTCGTTGTAGAACGCCGGCAGGCTGGGCGCCGCGCCGGTCAGTAAGACGGTGCCCGCCGCATCGAGCAGCAACACGCTGCCGAGCGTGCCGGGATGCTCGGCCTCGACGCCGCGCACCAGCGTGGTGAGCACCTCGACCAGCGGCGCGCCACCGGCCAGCGCGGTCATCGTTCGGCCGTGGGTGGCCTCGCGCAGCTCCGCCCGTTTGCGCTCGCTGATGTCGGTATGCGTGCCCACCATCCGCAGCGGTTGGCCGGCGGCATCGCGGGTGATCACCAGGCCGCGAGCGAGCATCCATTTGTAGCTGCCGTCCTTGCAGCGCGCGCGGAACTCGGGGGCGTAGCCCGCCGTCACGCCGTCGAGATGCGGTTGCAGGTCGGCCATCACCCGCGGCAGGTCCTCGGGGTGGATGCGGCTGGACCATGCCTCAGGCCCGGTGCCGAACTCGTCCTCGGCGTACCCGAGCATCTCCTTGTAGCGTTTGGAGAAAACACCGTGCTCGTCGGCACGTCCCAGTCCCACACGCCGTCGCCCGCGCCTTCGAGGGCGAACCGCCAGCGCCCTTCGCTCGCCTGCAACGTGTTCTTTTGATCTTCCACCTCGTGGAGCAACGCGTCGGTGCGCGTGAGGGAGTCGTGGAGAGTACGGGCCAGCGCGCCCAGCTCGTCAGCGGTGGCGACCTCGGCCCAGCTTCCGTCGGCGTCGGCCGGGCGGAGCTTGGCCAGCGTTCCGAACCGAGCGACCGGGCGCAGAATGAAGTGGCGGATCAGCCCATAGCCGAACCCGGTCAGGATGACCAGGGCGGCGAGGAAGGCGGCCGACAAGGCGAAGGCCAAGCGTCGCATCGCGACTTGGGTGGGGCGCATGTCGAGATACACCATGACCGCACCACTGGTCAGCGACAGGTTGGCCAGACCCGGCTGGCTCAGGAGGAGCGGCGCGGCGAGACCGTACTGGGCCGACTCCGGGTGGTAGTGGTGATAGCTCTGCCGGGTCTGGGTGGCCGCTTCCAAATCCGCGCCCATGTCATTGACGGGCAGTTCAGCCGAAGTCTTGCCGAGCCAGGCGTTGCGGGTCGAGGCGAGGACGCGGGCCGGATGCCCAGCGACCACGACGATGAGATCGATGTCATCGTCCGCGCCGATGGCGGCGACGATGCGCTGCAATTCGCCGGGACGCGAAACGCTCTCGGCGGCGTAGTTGACAAAGTTGGCCACCAGTTGAGCGTGCAGTCGCACCCGCTCAAGCATCTGTTTTTGAAAGTCGGCGTGAATGCCCCAGACCGTGACCGCGGCGACGGCCGCGCCGAACAGCAGCAGCGGCAGCGGCAGCAACAGCTTGCGCTTCAGCGAGCGATTTAACCAAACGACCACGCGGTTCATGGCGTAGTTCCCTTTCCAGCAAACGCCGCCGTGGAGGCGTTGCTGCGGCGGTCCGGCCCTTTGATTTGTCCGCTCTGGCGGAGAATCCGATCCGAGGCGTCAATGACGGCGGCGAGCTTGCCTCCCGGCCGGAAATAATCCGCCTGATCCGACTCGGAGAGGAGTTGAATCCCGTCAGTCAAGGAGGCGTGAAATTCCTCGGGCGTGATGCCTTCGCGCTCGGCCATGATACGGTAGGCCTCCGCCGGGTTCTGCCGGGCGTAGGCGATGGCCCGATGATAGGCGCGCAAGAGCTTGGCAACATCTCCGGGGCGCTGGGTGTTGAGCTCCGCCTCGACCGCGATGACATCGACCACTTCGCCGGGAATGTCCGCCGTGGAGAAAACCGTGTTGGCCTTGGTATCGCGGAGCAGTTGGATGGAAGTAGGCGGGTAGGTGACGACGGCGTCCAATTCCCCTTTGCGAAAGGCGTCCTCCATCGAGAGTTGATCCATGGACACCAGCTTGCCGTCGGCCAGGCCCAGCCCGCCTTGCTCGAGGCCGCGCACGAGGACGTAGACCCCCAGCGACGCCAGTTCCACGCCGATGCGGGCGCCGCGCAGACCGGCCGCGTTGGTCAGGCCGGGGCGGGCGAGGATGACGTCCGCGCCGCTGGAGAAATCAATGACCTGCACAATCTGGAGCGAGCGCTGGGAGTGGTCACGGATTTGCAGCACCTCGATCACCGTCGCGGCGATGACGTTGATCTGCCCGCGTTCGTAAGCGCGCCGCGCGTCGGACAGGGAACTGAACTCAACCACGCGCACCTCCAGCCCTTCCTTGCGGTAGAAGCCCATTTCCTGCGCCAGATAAAGAAACTCGTAGCCGGGCCAGGCATTGATGCCTATGCGGAACGGGGCGGGTTTTTCCGGGGCACACCCGAAGGTGCCTGCCAGTGCGGCGGCGGCCACCAGGAACGGGAGGTGGCGGAGGGTTGGAAAGGCGAGCGCGCGCAAAGCACGGGCAAACCGGCGGGCAGGTGGGGTTGTCTTTTTCACGGTTCAATTTCCTTCACGGTTGCAGATGGCCCGCCTTCGCCACCCTCCTGGCTGCCCTCCGCGGGCAATTCCGCGGTCGCAGGTGTCGCGGACAAGCGGGGGCCGGTGTAACGGGCCGGCTGCCCCTGCGCGGCGAGCAGGCGGTTGACCTCTTCCTTGAGGGTTTGCACGCGATTCTCACGACCGATGGTGACTTGCTGCCAGCGCAACAATTCCGCCCCAGCAGCCGCGCGCCGGCCAGGTTGAGCCCGGCAATCTGGCCATCGGGCTGCAGCGTGAAATAGCCCATGGGGGCAAAGTCGTACAGGTCGGTGTAGCGCGCGAGCGCTGCTTCCGTCTCTACTTGCGACTGGCGCAGCTCAGCGGCGCCGGAGTGTGGCTGCGGCGGCGGCTCGGGCGGGAGTTCAGGCGGGAGCTCGGGTGGTTCGGTCGGCTTCATGGTTGTTCCCCCTTCCGCGCCTTCAGATCCGCCCGCGACTGTTTCAGTTCCGCCGTCTGCGCGGTGAAGCGTTGTGCCAGAACGGCCTGCGCCTTGTTCAGCACCATTTCCAGCGCGTTGGCGGTGGCCAGCCGCGCCGTCTGGTCGGTGCAACGGCCCTGCAACACGGACAGCGCCACGCCCGGCGTGGCTTCCAGTTCATCGACTGCCTCTCTTCCTTGGAAGTGGTCAGCTCCTCGTTGGTGCTCTGCAATGCTTGCCGCGACTGCTGCAATGCCTGGGTCAGGTCGGCCAGTTGGGCGCTCTCTCGCTGGCCTCCGGCCCGGGCGGCCGTGCCCGAAGCCTTGACGACGGGCGGCGGAGCGATGGCGGCAGAAGCTGGTGACGCCGATCAAGAGTTCCTTGTGGCGGGCGGCAGGTGGCGGAGAAACTGTTCGAGCGCTTCCAGGCCGCCGGCCGAGGCGCCGATGCCGACGATGGGAAAGGCCGTGGTGGGGGTGTCAGGCGCACGGGACGACGCGGTTGCCGGGGTCTCGGCCGGCGGCCTGGAA
>Ga0163153_10006046_pt1 | contig 13885 bp, 15 predicted proteins | sample OliLakLV19MP6IB1_FD_148629 | JGI IMG/M metagenome (GOLD analysis project Ga0163153, IMG submission 148629) | Freshwater microbial mat bacterial communities from Lake Vanda, McMurdo Dry Valleys, Antarctica - Oligotrophic Lake LV.19.MP6.IB-1 | ecosystem: Environmental > Aquatic > Freshwater >... | reverse complement strand
GACGTGATAGAGACGGCGGCGGGGGCGGCCTTCGTCGGCGGCGACGGAGGGGTCCTCCCACCGGCTAACGAGGAGGCCGGCGGTCTCCATGCGGGCGAGCGCCTTGTAGAGCGTGCCGTGCGCGGTCAGGGTGTGGGCCCCCGAGTGCGCCGCGATCTCTTTCGCGATCGCGAAACCGTGGAACTCCTCCTCGCCGCAACCGCGGAGGTCGAGCGCGGTCTCGAGGATCGTTGTCTCGAGGGGAAGGAGCGTCCCTGGTTTCCGTCTCATCGCCCGAGTATAGGCAGATATCTTCCTATAAGTCAAGCCGAGTGGCACGCTCCGCTCGATGAGACCTTTCCCGACGTCGGCAGCGCGCCGTCGCGCTGGTGCGCTGTCCCGCACGTGCGCATCTTTCTGACCGGGGCGACGGGATTCATCGGTGGCAAGCTTGCCACCGCAATCCGCGCCCGCGGCGACGAGGTGCGAGCGCTCGTCCGTTCGCCCGACAAGGCCGCTCCGCTTCGCGACTCGGGCTGTGAGTTGATCGAGGGTGATCTTGGGTCCGTCGAGCCGTCCATGCTGGACGGCTGTGACGGCCTGATCCACAGCGCGGCCGTGTGTCGGGTCGGCGTCACAGCGGCGGAAGCGGCCGCCATGCACGAGATCAACGTCGTCGGCACCGAGCGAACGCTCGATGCCGCGATCAGTGCCGGTGTCGGACGGATCGTCTACGTGTCGACCGTCAACACGTTTGGCGATACAAAGGGTGTTGTCGTCGATGAGACGTACGTGCGACCGGCGGACTCGTTCGTCTCCGCCTACGACGAGACGAAGTGGTTGGCGCACGAGGCGGCCAGGCGACGGATCGAGGCGGGCGGCCTGATCGTGATCGCGATGCCCGGCCTCGTCTACGGGCCGGGGGACACCTCGCAGATGGGAAGTCAGCTCCGCGTGGCCATGAACGGCAAGCTGCCCTACCTCAGCTTTCCCACCCTCGGGATCAATGCCGTGCACGTCGCGACGTCGTCGACGGGATCCTGCTGGCACTCGATCGTGGCCGCGTCGGGGAGGCGTACGTGCTGGGAGGCGAGATCACGCGGGCACGCGACCTGATCACCGCCGCCGACCACGCTGGCGGGAAGAAGCCGCCGCGGATTACCCTTCCGACGTGGATGATTCGTCTCACCTCGCCCCTCGGCGGGACGGGGCTCGGGACGAAGTTCGATCTGCCGTCGAACGTCGGGGAGATGATCACGGCCACCGACGGGGTCACGTACTGGGCGACCGACGAGAAGGCGCGGACCGACCTTGGCTACTCGCCCCGGAGCCTCGCAACCGGAATGGCAGAGACGTTCCGCGACGGCACGTAGGTCACGAGTCGTCGGTACATTCAGGGCATGCCCTTCGGCCTTGGTATCTGGGAGATCGTTATCCTCGCGGTCGTCCTCGTGCTCCTTTTCGGGAGCAAGGGCGCGCCGGCGATGGCGCGGCGGCTCGGAACCGGCCTCCGTGAGATGAAGGATGCAGTTTCCGACATGGACCCGCGTTCGGTGTTCGACGACGAGGACAAGCCCGCGAAGCCCAAGTCGGTGCCGGCTATCGAAGCTGCGCCGGCTGTGGTAGCTCCGGCGGCTGTAGTTGCTCCGGCGGCTGAAGTCCCGGCGATGCCCGCAGTTTCGGAAGCAACCACGAGCGACGACGAGCCCGCTTCGACCTGATGGACGTCGTCGCCTACGAGACCCTCGTGCCGTTCACGACAGCCGACGGCTCGACGATCCGCGAGTTCATCCACTCGCCGGCGCAATCACTCGCCGAGGCGACGCTCGAGCCCGGCTCCTCGACGATGCGTCACTATCACGCGCGCAGTGAAGAGATCTATCTCCTCACTGGGGGCAGCGGCACGATGGAGCTCGACGGCGACGTCCGCGAGGTGGGGGAGGGTGACGCGATTCTCATCCCGCCGGGCGCGTGGCACGAGCTGCGGGCCGGCAGTGAGGGCGTGCGGCTTCTCTGCTGCTGCGTGCCGGCCTACAGCCACGACGACACGTACTTCTGAGTTCGCGCGAAGGAAGAGCATATCGTGACCCTCCCCGCCCTATTCCTCTGCGCGCTTCGCGCGATCCTAAAGGGGCCGGCCCGCCGGCCTTGCGGGGCGAAGGCGGTCAGGCTTCGTCGTGATGCACCATCACATCGTGGAGCGAGAGTAGGGCCGAAGCGAGTGCAGGCGGCCGACTCGAGGAGCCGACCGCCTGGGTCGTGAGGGTTCGGGTGCCACCTGGCTTTTAGCCAGGCGGCGGAACGGGCACGGAGGCGCTGTGGGCTAGGGCCGTTCCGGCTGCTGGCTGAAGCGCATCGGGTCCAGCGGCTTCGCCGCGCGGTTCTTCAGATCTTCCGGCGCGGCCGCGTGGGGCCCCACTTGGAGCCGCGCTTGCGGCCCGAGTAGAGGAGCTTCGGGGCGGCCGACTTCATGCCGGTCTCCTCCCACGCGTCCGACTGGCCGTTCATCCGCGCGACGCGGCTGACCTCGGCCTGCTGATCGGGGAGCACGAGCGTGACGCCTGTACCCGAGCGCCCGGCGCGGCCGGTGCGGCCGACGCGGTGCGTGTAGGCCTTCTCGTCCTCGGGCGGATCGAAGTTGATCACGTGCGTGATGTCGGAGAGATCGAGCCCGCGGGCGGCGACGTCGGTCGCGATCAGCGTCGTCACCTTGCCGGCCTCGAAGTGCGCAAGCGCCTTCTCGCGGGCGGCCTGGGTCTTGTCGCCGTGCATCGCAACCGCACGAACCTGATGGCGCTCGAGCCGCTGGGCGAGCCGGTCGGCACCGCGCTTCGTGCGAACGAAGACGAGTGCGAGGCCACGCTCCTCCTGAAGCAACTCGACGAGCTTTTCGACCTTGTTTTCCGCCGTCACCGAGACGAACTGGTGGTCGATCTCACCCGGCTGGTGCTCGCTCGGCAGCTCGGCTGCGATTCGCAGCGGCTGGTACGTGTACTCGCGAGCGAGCTCACCGACGGCTCCGTCCAGCGTCGCCGAGAAGAACATCGTCTGGCGCTTGTTGGAGACGCGCCGCAGGATCTTGTCGACCTGAGGCTTGAAGCCCATGTCGAGCATCCGGTCGGCCTCGTCGAGCACGAGGATCGTGACGGCATCGAGGTTGACCATGCGCCGATCCATCAGATCCTGGAGACGACCCGGGGTCGCGACCAGCACGTGGGCCTTCTTGGCCTTTGCGGCCTGGGCCGGGATGGGAACGCCGCCGTAGACGGATGCGACCTCGAGGCCCTTGGACTTGCCGAGATCGGCAAACACCTCGGTTACCTGGACGGCGAGCTCGCGGGTTGGAACGAGCACGAGCGCGGCCGGCCGTCCGTCGCCCGGCGAGGTCAGCTCGACGATCGGGATCGCGAACGCGAGCGTCTTGCCCGAGCCGGTTGGCGCCTTGGCGAGCACGTCCTGGCCGGCAAGTGCGGCCGGGATGGCACGCGTCTGAATCTGGAACGGTGAGTGGATGCCCTGAGCGGTAAGCACCGAGACGATGTCCGCGCTCAGCCCGATCGAGGCAAAGGTTGAATCTGGCATTCGGTTTTTACTCCTTGGATTGTGTTCGAGACCACCTACCCTCGAACTGCCTAATCCTCGAAGTTCCGAGCCTAGAGTCGAAAGAAGCTGATCTCCCGGGGCGGCACAACGCCGATTCCCTGCCGATGACGGTAGCAGTAGTTCGGAGTTCGCCGCGAACACCGGTTCTCATCCTGCGGGGTGGGCGCGGCCGGGTACGCTGCGGACATGGCTCCAATCTCGTTCGCGCGCGGTGCTCCGGCCCCCGAGTGCCTCGACCAGGCGCTCATTGCCGACTGCGCGCGCGCGGCACTCGAGCGCGACGGAACGACGATCCTCTCGTACGGCACCGGAGGTGGTTACGGTCCGCTTCGCGAGGTGCTCGCAACCCAGCATCGGGTTGCGAGCAACAGGGTCTTCGTCACGACCGGCGGCCTGCAGGGCTTCGTCTTCTATGCAGCCGCTCAGCTCGCGCAGCGGCCGGGACGAGTGCTCGTCGAGGGTCCGACGTACGACCGCCCGCTGAAGATCCTCGCGCGAGACGGGGCAGAGGTCGTGGCCGTCCCGATGGACGACGAGGGTCTCGATCTCGATGCGCTCGAAGCCGAGCTGAAGCGCGGCGGCGAGATCTCCTTCCTCTACACGATCCCGACCTTCCAGAACCCGTCCGGGCGCACGCTCGGGACGGAGCGCCGACGACGGCTCGTGGAGCTGGCCGCGCAGTACGATCTCCCGATTCTCGAGGACGACCCCTACGGTCGCGTCCGTTACGACGGCGACCCGGTTCCGTCCATTCACGAGCTCGAGGGGGGTGAGCGGGTCACCTTCACCTCCTCGTTCTCGAAGACCGTGGCACCGGGCTTGCGCATCGGGTACTTCGTCGTTCCGGCGGAGCTCGTCGCCGCCTACGACGACCGGGCGGTCTCGACCTACATCTCGCCTAGCCTCCTGCCGCAGGCGACGGTGTTCGAGCTCATGGACCGTGGTGCCTTCGAACCGAACCTCGATCGCGTGCGAGGCCTGCTCAAGGTGCGCAAGGACGCGATGCTCTCCGCGCTCGCGGCCGAGATGCCCGTCGACACGAGCTGGAGCTCGCCCGAGGGCGGCTACTTCCTCTGGCTCGACTTCGCTGACGGCGTCGATTCGGCTGCGTTGCTGACACGAGCGACCGAAGCAGGGGTCACCTTTGTCCGCGGTTCGGACTTCTTCCCGAATGCCTCGGCCGGCCGCTCGTCGGCGCGGCTTGCGTTCAGCTACGAGACACCGGAGCGGATCGCCGAAGGCGTCGCGCTCCTCGCCTCGCTGCTGTAGGGGCGACGCACACGCTCGCGCGGATGCGTCGCCCGCGTAGCGCGCGGATGCGTCGCCCGCGTAGCGCGCGGATGCGTCGCCCGCGTAGCGCGCGGATGCGTCGCCCGCGTCGCGCGCGGATGCGTCGCCCGCGTCGCCCGCGTCGCCCGCGTCGCCCGCGTCGCGCGCGGATGCGCGCGGATGCGCGCGGATGCGCGCCGGCCAGGGACGTTCCGGCTCCCGGCTGAAGCGTCCAGGAGTATCGGGTCCAGCGGCTTTGCCGCGCTGTTTCCTACGACGTGGCGCGGCGGCGCCTACGACGATCGCGGACGTCGTCGAAGAGCCAGCCTGCGAGGAAGCCGAGCCCGATTGCGAGGAGCAACACGACGAAGAGCGACGCCTCTGTCTTGAAGAAGACGAAGTTGACCGCTACTGCGTTGCGATTGGCGAGAACGAGGATCAGGACGTACGCGGCGATGACGGCCAGGATGATCCGCCGAGGTGTCCAGGCACTTCGTCGCTTCGCTCCCTCGAGCGTGGGCTTTGTCGACATGCCCGTACGTTAGAGGAGTTAGAGGGACTGCGAGACGACGAGCGGAGCCGTTGGCCGGATCACGAGGCGAGGCTGGCGCGGCGGCTGCAGTCGTCCGCCGGCGGCGACGGCGCGGAAGGTGGGACAGGGCGTCTCGCCCGGCAGTGCACAGAGTCCCGCCCTGCGGAAGTAGCAGTCCTTACATGTTGCTTTGGCCGGCATGTGATGCGTCCCCTGTCGTCGATCTGGTCCCTTTCGGGCAGGGGCCATTGTGGCCAACAGGTATCGGTCTCGCAAGAGGTCGGGATCCGAAAGTCCCGCAATTAGCGGCTGTTGTCCTTCGCGGCAAAGTCCTGCAAAGGGGCTAGTTTGCGGACGCCTTCGCCAGAGCGGACAACGCCTGTTGAAAACTCGTGACGGGGATGATGCGAAGGTTCCCTGCATACCGGCGTGCTTCGGTTGCGTTTTCCCCAGCCGGGACGAGAAAGACGTCCGCTCCGGCCTTCCGTGCGCCGTAGGTCTTCTGCTTCACGCCGCCGATCGGGCCGACGCTGCCGTCGAGGCCGATCTCTCCGGTTGCGACGACGCGCTTTCCGTGGTCGACGTCCGTCCCGAGCTCCTGCAGAACGTCGAGTGCAAACGGCAGCCCTGCAGACGGTCCGCCGACCGAACCGAGGTCGATGTCGACCTTCAGGGGCAGCTTGATCTCGGCATCCTGCGAAACCCGGATCCCGATGATCGCCTTTCCGGGTTCGCGGGGAGACTCGATTGTCTTCACGGTCACCTTCTGTACCTTGCCGTCCCGCCTGATCCGGAGCGCGATGTCGTCGCCGGGGCGCACCTCGGCGAACGACTTGCGAAGTGCGATGGGTGTGAGCACGTCCGTCTCACCGACGCCGACAATCACATCTCCCGAGCGGAGAACCTTCGCAGCGGGGACATCGGGCGCGACGGCATCGACGAGCGCTCCGCGGGGTGTCGCCTGCACGTCGTAGCCCGCCTCTTTGAGCGCAACAGCTGCTGCGGTCTGTTCCGAGCGGGCCATCTCACGCCTTCCCTCGGCGCGCCGGTCCTCGAACGACGATCCGGGCGGAACGACCTCGTCGCGTGGGACGAGCGTGGCCCCGTCGGGCCGGGCGAAGGGCAGCAGCGACTCGACCCACGTCGCAGATCGCACGTTGACATCCACGTAGTAGATGGCCCCGTCGTCGTCGCCGCCGGGCCGCTCGCCCTCGACCTTGACCTTGTCGCCCACTGGCGTGGCCTTGTTGGGGACGTAGAGGTAATGTCGCGACGGCGCAAACCAGGCGAATGCGATTGCGGCCGCGGCCACCGTCGCGATGCCCCAGAGGAGCCAGCTCAGCCGATTGTGGGTCACCTCTAGGACAGCCCGTTCAGCATGCCGCCGTCGACCGGCACGACCGCGCCGCTGATGTACGCAGCCTGCTCGGACGCGAGGAAGCAGACGGTTGCAGCGATCTCCGCCGGAGCGCCGACGCGACGCGCGGGGATCAGAGCAAGGGCCTCGGGCGGAGGGCCGCCGGGGCCGTAGAGAGCTTGGAGTCGCTCGGTGTCGATGCGACCCGGGGCAACCGTGTTCACGGTGATCCCCTCCGGGCCGAGTTCGCGGGCGAGCGTCTTCAGCCAGCCAACGACGCCCGGGCGTACGGCGTTCGAGAGCGCCAGGTTCGCGATCGGCTCCTTCACGGACGTCGACTCGATCGCGACGATCCGGCCACGGCCGCTTTCCCTGAGGTGGGGGAGGCAGAGACCGACGAGGCGAACGTGGGGCACGAGCAGAAGCTCGACTGCCGCGGATATGTCAGCAGCCGTGACGGTCGCTGCGGGGCCGGGTGGAGGGCCGCCGCCGTTCAGGACGACGATGTCGATTCCGCCGAACGCTCCCAGCGTCTCCGCGACGAGCCGTTCCAGGTCGGCTTCGCTCGTCAGGTCGCCCGCGACGGCGTGGCCTCCGATGCGGGCCGCCTCGCGCTCGACAACGTCGGCGCGTCGCGCGAACATCGCGACGTTCGCGCCCTCGGCCGCGAGCCCTTCGGCGATCGCGAGTCCCATCCCCTGTGAGGCTCCGAGCACGATTGCGGTTCGCCCGCTGAGACCGAGATCCATCGGCCGAGAAGCCTACCCGGCAGGACTGTTCAGGATTCGCAAAGCCGGAGGAGGCGCCGCGCGCCCCTCCGATGGTCAGCTCTTCTCGAGCACGCCGACGACCTCGCGCACTGCGGCCGCGGACGCACGCAGCATCTTCTTCTCGTCGGCTGTCAGCCTGAGCGTCACGATCTCCTCGACGCCCTTCGAGCCGAGCTTGACGGGGACTCCCATGTAGAGGCCGCTGACGCCGTACTCACCCTCGAGGAAGGCCGTGCAGGGCAGCACGCGCTTCTCGTCGAGGCAGATCGCGTCGACCATCTGCGCGGCTGCAGCGCCCGGCGCGTACCACGCCGACGTGCCGAGGAGGTTGACGACCTCGCCGCCGCCCTTGCGGGTGCGGTCGACCATCTTGGAGATGCGACCCTTCGGCGCGAGCTGCTCGAGCGGCACGCCGCCGACCGTTGTCGCGGAGACGACGGGGACCATCTGATCGCCGTGACCGCCGAGCACCATTGCCGTGATGTCCTTCACGGACATTCCTGTCTCCCACGCGATCGACGCCGCGAAACGCGCGGTGTCGAGGATGCCGGCCATCCCGACGACGCGCTCCTTCGGGAACTTCGATACGGCCTTTGCCACGTGACACATCGCGTCGAGCGGGTTCGAGACGACGACGATGATCGTCTTGGGAGAGCGCTTCACGATCTCCTTCGTCACCGAGCCGACGATCGCCTCGTTGGTTGCGACGAGGTCGTCACGGCTCATTCCCGGCTTTCGCGGCAGACCGGCGGTGATCACGACGACATCGGATCCGGCCGTCTCGTCGTACCCGTTCGAGCCGACGACGTTCGGCTCGTACCCGAGAACCGATCCAGCCTGGTTGATGTCGAGGGCCTTGCCCTGCGGGAAGTTCGGCTTGATGTCGACGAGGACGATGTCTGCATAGTCCCGCCGGGCGAGCTCTTGCGCGCAGGTCGCGCCGACGTTTCCGGCGCCGACAACGGTGACTTTCTTTCTCACTGTTTCGCTCCTCGTGGTCTCGTGTGCGCCGCGCTAGACGGCGAGTTTCTCGATGATCGCGTCGGCGTACTCGGCGGTGCCGACAGCGCTCGGATCGTCTCTCGAAGGCTTCAGGTCGTACGTCACCCGGTCGCCCTCGGCGATCACCGCTGCGACAGCGTTCTCGAGGCGCGTCGCTGCGTCCGTCTCGCCGAGATGGTCGAGCATGAGCTTCCCCGAGAGAATCATGGCTGTCGGATTCACCTTGTTGAGGCCCTTGTACTTCGGTGCCGACCCGTGCGTCGCCTCGAAGACCGCGGCATCGGGGCCGATGTTGCCGCCGGGAGCCACGCCGAGCCCGCCAACGAGCCCGGCCGTGAGATCGCTGATGATGTCGCCGTAGAGGTTTGGCAAGACGAGCACGTCGAACTCCTCGGGCCGCTGCACGAGCCCCATGCAGAGCGCGTCGACGAGCGTCTCCCAGGCCTCGATCTCGGGAAAGTCCTGGGCCACCTCGCGAAAGACCGCAAGGAACAACCCGTCGGTGAACTTCATGATGTTGGCCTTCGTGATGCACGACACGCGCTTGCGTCCGTGCGCCCGGGCGTACTCGAAGGCGTAGCGAATGATCCGCTCGCAGCCCTCGGGGCTCATCGGCTTGATCGAGATCCCCGACGTCGGCGCGATCTGCTTCGCCTGCATCCCGTTCAACATCGTGATCACCTCGGCTGCCTCGGTGCTGCCGGCCTCGTACTCGATCCCTGCGTACAGGTCCTCGGTGTTCTCACGGACGACGACGAGGTCGACGTTGTCATAGCGCGAGCGCATGCCCGGGTAGGACTTGCAGGGCCGGAGGCAGGCGTACAGGCCGAGCTCGTGGCGCAGTGCCACATTGACCGAGCGGAAGCCCGTGCCGATCGGCGTCGTGATCGGCCCTTTCAGTGCGATCCCGTTCTGTCGGACGGAGGCGAGAGTGGCCTCGGGAAGCGGCGTACCGGCTGATTCCATCACGTCGACGCCGGCCTCCTGGACGTCCCATTCGAACCCGACGCCCGTCGCTTCGAGTACTCGCCGCGTCGCTTCGGTGAGCTCTGGCCCTGTGCCGTCTCCCGGGATCAACGTGACCTTGAACATCGAGCGGAGCATAGTGGCTCGACCGAAGTCGACCGTCAGGTAGCGTCCGAGGTGTCCTTCCCTGATGGACGACCGAGGAGACGAATGAGCGAGTTCAAGCCGGGCCTCGAGGGTGTCGTCGCCTTCGAGACGGAGATCGCAGAGCCCGATCGCGACGGCGGGGCGTTGCGCTATCGCGGGGTCGATATCGAGGACCTCGTCGGCGCGGTGCCGTTCGAGAAGGTGTGGGGCCTCCTCGTCGACGACGCCCCCGAGCCCGGCCTCCGAGCGGCACCGTCGTACGTGGCGCGCGATCTCACGGGCAACGCTCCGTCGGACCTCCAGGCCGCAACCGCGCGTCTCGCCGGGGAGTGGACGCTCGGCCAACTCATTGACATCTCCGACGAGGAGGCTCACGCCGACCTTGCGCGGCTGTCGGCGACGATGATCTCGATCGTTGCGCAGTCGGCGCGTCACGCGGACGGATTCGCGACGCCGGTCGATCCCGAGATCGTTGCGACCGGAGCGACTGCGGCCGAGCGCTTCCTGCTCGAGTGGCGCGGTGAGGCCGACCCCAGGCACATCCAGGCGATCGACACGTACTGGATCTGCACGGCCGAGCATGGGCTCAACGCCTCGACCTTCACCGCGCGTATCGTCGCCTCGACGGGTGCCGACTGTGCCGCCGCGCTCGCATCCGCAGTCGGAGCGCTCTCGGGGCCACTTCATGGTGGCGCGCCCGCCCGCGTCCTGCCGATGCTCGACGGAGCGGCCGAAGCAGAGTCGATCGAGGAGTACGTGAGCGACCTGCTCGATGCGGGCGACCGGCTAATGGGCTTCGGCCACAGGGTGTATCGGGCTGAGGATCCGCGCTCGCGCCTTTTGCGACGTACCGCACTCGCACTCGGCTCGCCCAGGTTCGACGTCGCAGAGGAGCTCGAGCGTGCTGCGCTCGCCGAGCTCCACGCCCGCAAGCCGGATCGGGTACTCGCGACGAACGTCGAGTTCTGGTCTGCAGTCGTGCTCGACGTCGCCGATGTTCCACCGAAGCTCGCCCCGGCGATGTTCGCCTGCTCGCGTACCGCCGGGTGGTCAGCGCACATTCTCGAGCAGAAGCGGCTCGGTCGGCTGGTTCGACCCTCGGCCATCTATATCGGTCCCGGCCCCCGATCGCTGCCGGGCGCATAGTAGTGGACCTCTCCCAGGCAGCCGCGCTCGCCGACGAGTACGCCAAGGGCGGCCTCGAGCGCGAGCTCGCGACGCTGCGCGGCGAGTGGAGCGACGAGCTCGAGGCGTCGGCCCGGAGCCCGGACTACCGTATTCGCGCCGTCGCCTACCGCGCGATCGCGCAGTTTCGCTTCCGCCAGAAGATCGAGCTCCTTCGACGCGGGTTCGAGGACGACAGCCCGGCTGTTCGCGGTTCGGCGCTGATCGCGCTCGAAGGTCTCTCGCGAGCTCACCCCGGAGACGTGAACTCGTTCCGGCCGCTTCTCCACGATCTCGCCACGAGGGATTCGAACGTTGCGGTACGGCGGCTGGCGATCGTCTGCTTCAAGAACGGTACGCCGGCACGGGAGACGATTCTCATTCTCGACGGGATCGCAGCCGACGACGAGGCCGATCGAGACGTGCGCAAGACGGCGAAATCGGTGGCGCTGCTCCTGGTGAAGAAGCAAAACAGGAAGTAGAAGACAGGAAAGAAAATTCGTGTTATGATGGACTTGTGTCGGCGCTCGAGCTCGCGCAGGGAAACTTGCTCTCGCCGGTGGTCCTGGCGTTTGCGTTCGGCATCCTGGCCGCGCGCCTGAAGAGCGACCTCACGGTTCCCGAGGGGCTCATGGACGCGGCGTCGCTCTATCTCCTCCTGGCGATCGGGCTGAAGGGGGGCGTCGAACTCGCCGACGCGTCGCTCGCCGACCTCTGGTTGCCGGCGGTCGTGACGCTCTTGGTGGGCCTCCTGTTCCCGGTGGGCGTGTTCACGGTCGGCCGCGGCCCGCTTCGCCTTCGGGTCGACGACGCGTCATCGCTCGCGGCGCACTACGGCTCCGTATCCGTCGTGACGTTCACGGCCGCCGTGACGCTCCTCGAGGCGCGGGATGTGGCTGTCGCAGGGTTCATGACCACGCTGCTTGCGATGCTCGAGGTGCCGGGGATCGTCGTGGCACTCGCCCTTGCACGGTCGAGCGCCCAGGGTGGATTCGGCCCCGCGGTTCGTGAGACGCTGACGGGCAAGAGCGTGATGCTCCTGCTGGGAGGGCTGGCCATCGGCGCGCTCGCCGGCCCAGAGCGGTTCGAGCGTGCCGTGCCCGTGTTCGTGGATGCCTTCTACGGCGTGCTCGTTCTCTTCTTGCTCGGTCTGGGCATCACCGTCGGGCACCGGCTCGGCGATGTGCGAGTGACGGGCTGGCGCCTCGTTTCCTTCGCCCTCGTGGCGCCACTCGTGCAGGGGACTCTCGGCACGATTCTTGGTGCCGCGGCGGGTCTCTCTGCCGGTTCCGCCGCCGTGCTCGGTGTGATGGCGGCGAGCGCCTCGTATATCGCCGCTCCGGCGGCAGTGCGCGTCGCCCTTCCGAACGCGAGCCCGGCACTCTCCCTCGTTCCGGCGCTCTGCATCACCTTCCCGTTCAATCTCGTCGTCGGGATTCCACTGTTCTACGCGCTCGCTCACGGGATCACGTAGCCTCGGTGGAGATGGAAACCGTGCTCGTCGGACTGATCATGGGCTCTCGCTCCGACTGGGAGACGATGCAACATGCCGCGCAGACGCTCGAGGCTCTCGAGATCGGATTCGAGCAGCGCGTCGTCTCTGCGCACCGAACGCCGGACCTCCTCTTCGAGTACGCGGCGACGGCCGAGGAGCGCGGGCTTCGGGTTCTGATCGCGGGCGCAGGGGGCGCCGCCCACTTGCCGGGGATGGCCGCGGCGAAGACTGCACTGCCCGTGCTCGGGGTCCCGGTGGAGTCGAAGACGCTGAAGGGGATGGATTCGTTGCTTTCGATCGTCCAGATGCCCGCCGGCGTTCCCGTCGGGACGCTCGCTATCGGTCGCGCCGGCGCGGTCAACGCTGCCTTGCTCGCGGCTGCGATCCTGGCCCTCGGAGACGATGGCATCCGCGAGCGGCTCGCGGCCTACCGGGCAGACCAGACGCAATCGGTGCTCGACGGTCCCGATCCTGCGGCCTGACGAGCCTTGTGCTGATTCAACACAGTGTCGTGTGCGCTTGACGCTCATCGCCTGCATCGGCGGCGGCCAACTCGGCCGCATGCTCGGGCTCGCCGGGCTTCCGCTCGGGCTTCGGTTCCGGTTTCTCGACCCGTCACCCGACGCGCCCGCGGGAGCCGTGGGTGAGCTCGTCGTCGGGTCGTTCGACGATCCGGCGGCGCTCGATCGTCTTGCAGAAGGCGCAGACGTCGTCACCTATGAGTTCGAGAACGTCGCGGTTGCGTCGGCGATGCGAATCGGGGCAGTGCCTCCGTCCCGCGCCCTCGAGCTCGGCCAGGATCGCCTCGTCGAGAAGGAGCTGTTCAGACGACTCGCGATCCCCTCGGCTCGATTCGGTTCCCTGACCGACACCGGCGTGCCCGCGATCGTCAAGTCACGACGGCTCGGATACGACGGTAAGGGCCAGAGGCGTGTTGACGCGGTCGAGGAGGTCGGCGAGCACGAGCTGGCGGAGGAGCTCGTTTCCTTCGACCGTGAGCTCTCGATCATCGGCGCCCGCGCCACCGACGGGGCGACGCGCTTCTGGCCGACCGCGGAGAACACGCACCGGGATGGCATCCTTCGTGTCTCGCGCGCTCCTGCTCCTGACGCGCCGCAGGCAGCGGCCGAGGAGCTCCTCGGGCGACTTCTCGACGATCTCGGCTACGTCGGAGTGATTGCGCTCGAGCTGTTCGACGTCGGAGGGAGCCTGCTCGCCAACGAGTTCGCGCCACGCGTCCACAACACCGGGCACTGGACGATCGACGGTTCGGTGACGAGCCAGTTCGAGAACCACCTTCGCGCGATTCTCGGGCTGCCTCTCGGGTCGACCGATGCGATCGGCCAGTCGGTGATGATCAACCTCATCGGCGGGGCCCCGCCCGTCGAGGAGTTGCTCCGCCTTCCCGGCGTGCACGTTCACCTCTACGACAAGGAGCCGCGGCGAGGGCGCAAGATCGGGCACATCACGTTCGTCGATGCCGCGGAGGCGACGGTTGCGGAGGCGATTGCTCTCGTCGAGCGGTTCACCGACGGGTAGCGCGTCGCGGTGGGCCGTGAAGCCCGGATGGCAGGCTGAAGCCTGTCACCGGCGCGTCACTC
>Ga0163153_10006045_pt1 | contig 13886 bp, 13 predicted proteins | sample OliLakLV19MP6IB1_FD_148629 | JGI IMG/M metagenome (GOLD analysis project Ga0163153, IMG submission 148629) | Freshwater microbial mat bacterial communities from Lake Vanda, McMurdo Dry Valleys, Antarctica - Oligotrophic Lake LV.19.MP6.IB-1 | ecosystem: Environmental > Aquatic > Freshwater >... | reverse complement strand
GTCAGTTGCGGCGCGCGCGGCGCTTGGGACGCTGTCTCAATCACACGCACCTGACGGTGGTGCAGGTGCGGTCTGGCCGGTCTCGAACGCTGGGTCGGTTGGGGCGTGATTGCCAATAACTTGGCTGTCATCGCCGCATTTCTCAACAAGCACAAGCTCACGCTAGCGAAGGCGCTGTCGTGACAGCACCACTTTTTGGACAAGAACTACCCTAGGGCATCAGGAGCACCACTTGGGCGATGGGTTTGAGGTACGGCCGTTCATAGCGGGCCAACCTCTCAAATCACTACGGGGTGGCGTGTGAGGCCAGGTAGTCATGCAGCACCCGGCCATAGGGTAACGTGAAGTCCGTGCGCCAGTAGTAGCCGGTCAGCATCTCCCGCACCGGTAGGCGATAAACCGGCGCCTGAGCGTTAGGCCGCAGCTCCACCGTAGCCGGCCCCGACCAGCACTCATGTACGCTGACGTTTTCAAGCCGGCGGGCGGTCAATTGACGGATCGCGATCTGGCCGTCGACGCCGGTGATCACCTTGAGGTTGATGTTGGTCCGGAAGTCGCCATGCTGCAGCAGTTCGGCCGGGTCGGCCCGGCGGTGTTTGTAGGGCAGCGTGGCGGTGATGACCTCTATGCCGTTGCGGCTGACCGTGCCCACAAACAAGTCGCCGCGCGCTTCCAGGCGGGGATCGCCGCCCTTCTTGGGTTGACCGTAAATCTCGCGTCCAACTGCCACCGCCCCATCGCTGCCCAGGTAGAGATAGGGCGAGTAGGCGCCGACGATATCGGTGCCCGGCAACGTCACGGGCAGCTGCACGGAAGATTCAAAGTAGTCTCCGAAGCTATCGGCATCATGCATGTGATAAATGTGTATGATGACGACCGCGCCGGCCGGCTCGAGCGGCGCGGGAATCAGTCGGCGCACGGCGTCCGGGTCAGTGCGGTAAAACGCCGTCAGGATCTCAACGTTGCGCATCTCCAGGGGGAAGTGCGGGTAGAGCGGGTTGTCGAAGGGCGTTTCGAAAATGTCGTCGGGTTCCATGAGGCCCTCCGGGCCATGGGCTGGTAGAGACAACGCGCCGGCTGGCGCGGGATGGTGGGCAAGTCAAGGTTAGGGTCGGTGGCCCAACCGAACTTCGACCGCCCTCACGGCGGGGCCGCTCTTCCCACGTGGTTGAGTGGGAGGCCTGCGCGCGGCCGCCAACTCATCGGCAAACGGCATACTCGATGATGAGCGAACCGGGCCGGTTGCCAATGTCAACCGTGAGGTCCTGAAGGTCGACGCCTGAGACGATCACTTGCTTCTCAAGCGCATACGTGTAGTAGTAACTTACCTGGTAATCAGCCCTCGAATCGATTTGGCGCAAACGGATTTGGCGCTGGGCTTCGGGCGCCTGGTCGCGGCGGAACACCATGAGCAGGCCGGCCTCGGCTTGGGCCAGATGATATTGCAGCACACACCAACCCTGGGGATCAACGCCGTCTTCGATCAGCGGATAAAAGTCGCCAAAGAAGTACCGGCGGATCCGTTTGCCTTCCGCAATGCCCTGCTGCAACTGGTCGCGTGGGTACGCTGCCGGGCGCACATCTTCGGCGAAGGCGATGCCCGCGTTGAACCCGCTGCGAAACAGATACGGGGTGGCTCCCATCTGGCCGCACAGGCTGAAGGGCACATACCGATTCAGTCCCGCGCTCATCCCTTGGTTTTTGAGCGCCGCAAGATCGACCGTTGCTTCTTTCCCATCCAGCATGTCACAGGTGTTGTCGCTGCGCCACAACGGGATCGAGCGCGCCATCGTCTCCAGGTCAATCCGGCGGCCGCCGGTGGCGCAGTTGTCGATAAACAGCTTGGGATTCGCCGCCAAGATGTCATCCCACATCTGGTACAGCCCCTCGACATATCGCATCTCGGCCAGGCCGGCGCGATCTGGATCAGAAGCGTTGCGGAACTGCCAGAAGATTAGCGGATCAATGTTGTAGTCAATCCGCAGGCAAGTCAGCTGGTAGGCTTTGATGGCCGCATTGAGATAATTCGTCATAAATCGGCGCGCGTCGAGATGGCCCAGGTCGAACAACCCGCTGCCATCACCGGCCGGCGAGATGACCCACTCCGGGTGTTCACGGGCCAAGAACGTATCGACCACTACACGCTCCGGCTCGAACCACATCACAAACCCCAAGCCTTCGCGTTCCACCGCCTGGCCGATAGCCTGCAAGCCATGCGGGAAGCGGTCGCGGGGCTCAACGCGCTCGATGGGGAAACCATAACTGCCCATGCTATTGGGGAACCCGTGCGGTCCGGTCCAATAGGCGTCTAGCCAGAACATCTCGAAGCCCAGGCCTCGGATCGCCCGCAAGTGCGCCAGAACGTTCTCCTCATTGGAGTCGTTCAGTTCATAGAATGCCGTGCTCAAATGGACAATCGGCGGCACCACTACCTGACTATCGATGCGGGGCAGGATGTGAGCGAACATGGTCCGCCGGAACGCGTTGTAGGCGTCATAGTGGTCGCCGCCTTGCCAGCGCAACTGCATGATGCGCGGGCTGCGCAAGCTCTCGCCTGGGTGGAGCACGGTATGGAGCTCCGACAGGCCCGCCTGGGTGCGCAGTTGACCGGCGTGATAGTCAATCGAAGCCGCCCACTGCCCCGACCAGCCGATGGCAGTGATCACGCCACCGCTGCCAAAATCCAGGTTGAACCAGGGGGAAACATTGGAGGAGCGCCCGGCCGTGGCGGCGAACTCAATCCGCTGGCCTGGGGGTATGGGTTGATCGAATGGCATCCAATCATCGACTTGGCAGGGCGCGCCGTTCAAGCGGTGGAGCACGGCCTGGGCCCCAGGAGGAGGGGTGATCGGCGTATCGACCCCCAGAACGTGCTCGATGATGGGGCTGTCCTGGGCTCCGTAGTTGGTGAAGTACAGCGTCCAATCTACCCCCGCCGTATCGAGATAGATCAAACACACCGCTTTGACTTCTAGCTTAGTAAGCGGGTCGGTCAGGGTCACGATCCGGCGGCTGACCGTCGGATCGATCGCCTCACTGGTGACCTCACAACGCCAGCCGCCAATGAGCGCTGACGAGTGTTTTCCGCCATACACAAAGGAAAATGGGGCGGCGGGATTTACGGTTGTGCCGTCTGGACTGAACGCGAAGACCTGTTCGGCCCAGGCGCGGTTCAGCGCGACTTCATCTTCTGCTGCTACCGGTCGGTTCACTTTCGTTGATCGCTTTCTTGTCGCCGATTGGCGACACGGCATGACATGGCACTCTGACGTACGCGTCTGAGTCGGCCAGGCGGCCGGTCTGTCCGCGCCATCGTCGAGACTGAACAGGAAATCCACCCTGGCTTCATATCGCCGAGGAGGCCAGCCCGGCGAGCCAGCCGGCTAACGATGTGCGCACTCGGCCTGCTGTGGCGACGGTGGTGCGCTCGCGGCCGGCTTGCCCAACAGTTGGCCACTTGCTCAAATCGCTCCACTGGCGTTTGGCGCGGACTACGAAGCAGGCCGGCTGCCTACAATGGAAGGATCGCGGAGTAGCCCCCCGCCAAACGCTGGCACCGCCCCACCCGGCCCAATCGGTTGCGATCAACTCGGCCTGCTCCAGCACGATGGCGATGGCCCGCTCGACTTGGTGGGGCGGGTAACCGGGGTGGCGCCGCAGGCACCGTGCCAGCCACCGCAGTTGGGCGCGTACACTCGCCGTCACCGTCCAGTCAATCGTCACGCTGCTGCGCACGGCGGCGACCAACTCCTGAGCGATGGCACGCAGGGCGTCGTAGAAGGCCAACTCGGCCTCGGTTAGGCCCGACGCCTCGCCCCGGTGCGTGGCCGCCTTGAACTGCTGCGCCAAGTTGGGTGGTGCGGGAGATGGCGGTTGGTAATTCCAACGCGGCTTGACTAACCAAGCTACCCCCTACACCCTATTCTACTTCCGCAGTGACGCTGCGCGTGTTGGGTCCGCGCTAGATCTTGAAACCTGGCTCGCTCTGATTGGCTCTGCTCCACACCCACCGCTCTCTATCAGGCGGCATGGGGCGCGGGAGGCAGGTTGCGCGGCATACCCAGGAACAGTGGCGTGTGAGTCGGCGCCGGCTCCGCGCTCAGCACCATATTCCCCAACCAATGAAAAGTCATGGTCAAATCGGGACGGCAGTCTGGCCACAAGCCACTCACCTGCTGGGTAAAGCTGATCAGCGGGTAGGTGAGGGTCAGCTCGTCATGCGGTTGGCCTGCAAAGCAGACGTAACCCCCTTGCCAGTCGACCGTGATGGCCTCGCCGTTGACAAAGGCGCGCACCTGAGCAGGCGTGGCCCAACCGGGCGGGCGAAGGAAGAATGTATCGCGCACGCCAGCCTTGACCGTCAGGCGCCCTGCCGCGGGCATGAATGAGACCACCTGGCCCCATTCCGAAGCCCGGTTCAGACACAGGTTGACGTAGACGCCCGCGGGAGCCAAGCCCGAAGCCGGCCGGCGGGCGATGGTCTGCCGCCAGGCGGTATAAATGGCCCGCATCCCTTCCGGCGCGCAGCAGCCAAACATTTCAAATCCAGACACGTTGCCCAGCAGCTCATTTTCAAAATCATTCAGGCCCGAGCCGCCGACAATGCCGCCCTGAAAGCGGCGCAGGGCCGCCAAGCCTTGGGCGATGGCCGCTTCCCCGGCTGCCTGGTTCAAACGGCGGTAATAGGCCTCAAACTCCGGGGTCACGACGAACTGCAAATTGCTGATGTAGTTCCGCAGGTAACGTTCGACACAGTCGTAGTAGGCAGTGTGACCCGCCTCGCCGAGCAGGGCAGCAATCGAGATCATGTCCGCGATGCAGCAAGTCTCATTGCAGTTGTCCGGCATGGCGGGGAACCAACCGGTGCCGGTGCCGCGCCCCTGCATCCACTCAAAGGCGCGCCGGGCAAATTCAAGATAGCGGGTTTCACCGGTCGTCAGGCCCAGGTCAGCGATGCCCCACAGGGTGTGCAGCGTGGCATGGCTGTGGGCCACGGAACGGCTGCCGGGCAGAATGAACGCCCCATCCGCCGCAAAGCGGATACCGTCTGGCTGGCAATGGTCAATCACGCCATCGGCATACGCCCGGGCAAAATCCAGGCACTCCTGTTGACCAGTGGCGCGCCAGCAGGCGAGCAGCGGTTCGACCAAGGGCAAGGGATGGGCATTCCAACTGTTCGGCACCGGTTGGCCGCTGCGCTGTACGGCGCCCATGCCACCCGGCAGCCAGCAGCGCCCCTGGTCGTCCCAGACGGCCAGGCGCTTCAAGCCGTGCATGAGCTTTAGCGCCAGCTGGCCGGTCTCTGGGTGGCGGGTGCGGGCATACTCTTCCGCCAGGGCGTGCAGCAGTTTGGCGCTGCCCCAGGTGTGGATGACTTGATCGACCTCGGTGTAGACGTGCTCGATGTCGCCTTCGTTGTAGGCGCCGATATGCGCCCAGGCCAGGCCGTCTGCGCCGAGGTAGCCGCGCAGCCGCGCATGGAAGGCCGCTTCCACCGCGCGTCCGGCGTCGGAGCCAGTGATCTCCCGCATGAAATACCATTCCAGGTTCATGCGCGCATCGGTGTCACACGGCACGACCACATCGTGCCCGGCGGCCGCGGGTGGGCATTGCAGCGGGTGGCACTGGAACACCGGCTCGTAGTCCAATTCCGGCCGGGGCGTGCTAATCAGATAGTTCAATGCCCACTCGGCCATCCGCTTCAGATCAATGTCCGCCGGAAGGACCGTTGCTGCTAGCCGCGCGACCCGTTCACTAACCGGTTTGGCGATTTTCACATCCGTGATCGAGCCGTTGAGGCCATTAATCATAGAGCTCATCCTCTCACACCGATCAAGCTGACGCAAAGCTCGCGCGCAGAGATAAGCAACATCGTAATCTTCTCCGCTGGCGGCAGCGCTTGGCGAGTGTGAACAAGGTGACGGCCCGCGCCCATCATCGCGTTTCAGCCGGCTCGTCGGCCCCGCGCCCCCCGACGACTGAAAATGACCGCTACCTGGTCGTGACTTGGGCCTTTATAGACGCCAACTATCCGCCGGGCTGGCGCTGCGATGCGCCTGCTCCACGTCCATCCGCGCCACCCGTGCGAAGGGCTGCCCCATCTCCAGCGTGCTATCCCCAAGTAGATGGTGCAACGCCAATCCGTCCCTGCCCGATCCCCGAGCTGGCGGAGGCGCACCCACGGCGCTGATAGCGGCCAGGGTCCACGGTAACGTTGTCAGGGGCCGACCTTTGCGGTGCATGATTGCGCTCGGCTTCAGCCGGTGTTTGCAGGCGCCCCCTGGTGCGTCGGCGTGCGGCCTCAAGTTGAATTGCCCGGAAGCCGTGGCAATCATGGAGGCGGCGCGTGACGGCAAGAGCGTGGCGGAGAGCATGACCTGGGGCGCCACCCGGCTCACGCGCGGCCATCATGGAAGGCGTAAGCGAGATGATTCACGAGGCCCGGGTCGAGGCCACCTGCCCCAACGGCACCAAGCTCGTGACCATCCACGACCCCAGTTGTGAAGCCCGCGCAGCGGACAGCTACACGCGCCCGAAACCGCCTAGCGCGCGCCGGATGGCGGGCCGGGGGCACACGCCCGTGTTATGGGATGGGCACGCTCAAGGAGACGGCCAAGTCGCTGAGCTTGCGCCACAGGTCATCAGGCACCGGGATGCCCTGGCGCAGGCGCTCAGCGCGCGTGCGGGCTTCCCGATCGCCCGGAATGAGCACCTCCTCAAACCCCGGTGCTGGAGGAACCGCCCGCATGCGCTGCTCAAGCGCATCGGCGCGCTGGGCGTAGTCGGCCAGCGGGCGGAATAAATCCGCGCGCATTACCATCATGGTCACGCCGCTGTGGCCAAAAATCGGCCCGCCGCGGCCGGGGGTCGTGTAGGTTTCGGCCCCTGGCAGCGTCTGCGCAAAGAACTCAGCCGCCAACATGAGCGCATAGCCCTTGTGACCACCAAAGGGCACGTGCCCGCCGCCATCAAAGAAAGCGTTCGGGTCGGTGGTCGGGTTTCCATCTTTGTCCACCACAGCGCCCGCTGGCAGTTGTTCGCCATGATCGCGCGCGTTGACGATTTTGACGCCCGAGATCACCGTGGTCGCGAAATCAAGAATAATCGGCGGTTCCGTGCCGGCCGGCAGGCCCATCGCCACTGGATTGGTGTGCAGTGCGCGTTTCCGGCCGCCGAATGGCACCGCGGCCGGGGCGACTTCGGAGTAGCCGCCGCCCCAGATGATGGCCGTCAAGTTCTCAGCCGCGGCCATTTCAGCATATTCACCCAACCGGCCGATGTGATGCACTTGCACCGCCGCGACCACGGCGACGTGGGTCGCCTTGGCTTTCGCGATCGCTATCTCCATGGCGTACTTGGCCGTTACATGCCCAAAAGCCCAATTGCCGCTAACCAGGGCGCTGGAGGGCGTTTCGCTAAGAACGTTGGGCCAGGCGTCGGGCACAATTTCGCCCGCGCGGATGTTGGCCACGTAACCCGCCAGATGCCAGAGGCCGTGCGTGTCGACCCCGCACAGATTGGACGAAACCAGCGCTTCAGCCACGCGCTGGGCGTTGCGCGCGTCGGCTCCGGCCGCTTGCAGCACAGCCTGGGCAAAGCGTTGCCATTCAGCGGCAGATTTAATCATCATGATTGGCCTCCATGGCGAACACTTCCGCCATTGGCACCCAGGTGCCGTCGGCCGGCGCGCCGGGAACCGGTTCTTGGAAGGTGCGCATCAGCTCATCCCACTCGCGCGCCCGACGATCTTGCATGTACTTGGGCATGTCGCGGTCGAGTTCGAAGTCATCCGCGGTCTCCATGAACATGAATAGCTGCCGCTGGAAGCGGTAAATGAAGATCCGGCGGACGCCGGTGCTCTGCGTTCCGGCCAGCACCTCCGGCCACGGGTTGGCATGATAGGCCTCATATTGCCGAATGACGTCGGGGCCTTCCTTCAACAGCACGGTTTGCGCAAAGCGTTTCATTGATCGCCACTCCTTAGCCGACCACCATTCCCGATCCCGGCGGCGGATCCGCCTGGGCCAGCGCTGAGTCTAATGCCCGCCCATCCGCTGGCGCAGACCGGCGAAGTTGAACGCGTCGCCGTCCAGGAAATCGAAGTACTGCCGCTCAGCTTCCTGCACGGCTTGCGCCTGCGCCCCGACGCGTTCGGCAATGTCCAGCGGGATGCTTACCAAACCACTTTCATCGCCGTGCAGCAGGTCGCCGGGCGCAATCGTCAACCCGCACACTGACACGGCCACGTTGAAATCCAGGAAGGCGCTATGCCCGTGCGAGACTACCAGACCGGCCGAAAAGACCTGGAAGTCCTGCGTCTTGCGCTGGATGCCGCCCCGGTCGCGGATGGCGCCGTCGGTGGCCACGCCAGCCACCCCGTATTTCTGCAAGGCCGTGCAGAACATGTCGCCCACGAAACAACTCCGCCAGCGGTCCGGCCCAACATACTTGATGACCAAGACCGCCGGCCCCGGCGCGGCCTCGAGCGCGTCCCACACCTTGCTCAAACCGCTGGGCCGCCCATCGCTCGGGGTGCTGGTGTCGGCCGTGCAGGTGATGGCATAGGCGAGCATGGGTTTACGTTCGGGAAACTGACAGCGCAGCTCTAAGTTGGCGTAGCCTGTCACCGCATCGCGCACTTGGAAGTGCTCGATGGCATTCGAAATGGTCGGGCTACTTGTACCTTGTCGTGGATGCTTGCAGACTAGAGAAACCCCAGCTCGCGGGCGCGGGCCACGGCGCCGGAGCGGCTCTTGGCTTGCAGTTTGGCGAAGATGCGCAGGTTATGTCCTTTGACCGTGTTCACCGCCACGAAGAGTTTCTGAGCGATCTCCTGGTTGGAGAGTCCCAGCGCCAGCAGGCGCAGCACTTCCAGTTCGCGCTCGCTCAACGCGTCGATCGCCGGCTGAGCGCTGCCGGCGGCCGTCGGCATCGCGTTTGGTTGCGCGCCGGCCGCCCTGATCCGGTCGATGTATTTTCCCAGGGAACCGGGGTCGAGGCTGGCGAGCAAGTCCGCCATCGGCTTGCCTTCGGCGCCAAAGAGGCGCAGGTAGCCTTCCGGCTCGGCGAGCGCCAGGGCCTGCGCCATCGCCGCACGGGCTTTGGCCGCCTCGCCCAGCGCCTGGTGCGCCAGCGCCTGCACGATGAGAATGTCAATCTGGCTTCGCAGACGGTTTTGCTGCTCCGCCAGCCGCAACTGCCGTTCCAGCAGCCCGAGCGCATCAGGTAGATGCTGGGCGGTGCGATCGTGCTGATAGCCAGCCAGCGCAACCCTGGCCAGGGTAAGGCGCGCATATTCATGCAGATAGTCCGGGGCGTCACTGAGCGAAAGCCCGCTCGTGCTGGCCCCCCTTAACGACGATTAGAATTACGCCCGTATTGCCTCATCTGAGAATCTGACCCGACGATCGTCGTTGCCTCACGAGTAATCTTACCGGACCTCATATGTCAGTTTAGCATCGTCCGATGGATGAGGGGGCGCACAGTTGAACAGACTTCTGCTGAACCGCTTTTCTTCGCGGGAGCGTCTTCCTGGAGGCCACCCAGCGCAAGGGCGGTGCTTCCGTCGCGCGGAATAAATCGGGGGGCGAACGGCGTGGGCTGGCCCCCTGGCTCCTGTTCTTGCAGGGGGCCAGCCCACGCCGCCCCCGGCTTTATGCCAAGCGATCGTGACCCTTGTGCTGGGTTGGCCGCAGGGAAAACCATCGCCCGCGAAAAGCGGTTCAGTTGGTCGGTGGAATGGCGCATGATGATCAAGCCATGGCCGTCCCCGGCACTCTAGCACTGTCCGCCATCGGCACTGCGCGGCTGGAGTTGGCCCCGCCGTCATCCACGGCCTGTAACGGTCGCGGACAGGTTTGCCCAGCCAGGATGTCTTCGTGCAGCCACTGGTCGTCAAACGTGAGAATGACCTGGCCGCGCCAGGCCTGCACGCGCCGCTGCAACGTTCGTAATTGTGCATCCGGAAACTGGCCCGGGTAACGCGACTGCAATTCGAGCAAGGCCGCTTTGGGGGTACGTTCGGGATGCGCGGCCAACCACAGGCACAGTTCTTCCCAGACCGCCTCAAACGGATCGACCCGCGTCCGCCACCAGCGTGGCTCAGCCGGCTTGCGCGTTCGATGATACTTGCGCTTAAGGCGCTCGACGGACACGAGTGGGATGGTCTCTTTGGAAACCTCCGGCACGTTCGCAGCGGGGGCAGGTGAGCGGCAAGCCTCCACATCGAAGCGCGTGCTGCTGGGAGCATCGGCCTCCGGCGTCGCTGCCGCGAGCTCGAACACGGCGAGCGGCCAGAGCGCATCCTGCAACGTCGCGATCTGGTGTAGCAGGCCCACAGGGTCCAGGGACTGGCAGATGGTTTCCAGGCGCGTCCGCGTTTCGGCGCCCACCACGTCAGTGGCCAACAAGCGTCGCAAGGGCGTCTGCGCGGGAGCGTATTTCCGGTGCATTTTGCCCTGGTCCCGCTGTTTGCTCAGCAACTTCATCGAGGGTTGGAAGAAGTTCACGTACAACCGGAGGGCCCGATACAACTCGCTCAGTTGACGATAGGCCCGCTCCCCCTCGTAGCGGTCGTAGCCGACGCGCTGCGCGTGCCGCACAATCGCACCGTTTTTCTGCTCAACGTAGCATTGGTCGTTCTTGCGGTAAGCCCGCCCGCGTGTGAAGGTCAGGTGCCCCCGCTCGCAATACGCCAAGAGCTCGGCGTTAACACTTGCACCGCGCTTGCGCGCAGCGCAAGTGCCGGTGTGAACTCGCTGCCGTTATCGGTATCCAGCCCCAGCATGGGCATCGGGAGCAACTGCTGCGCGTGATCCAATCCCTGAACCACGGTGGATTGGCTACGCTGCAGAAGGGCCAGGCACTCGGTCCAACCGCTGGCGACATCGGTCAAGACCAGCGTGTTCAGAAACGAGCCTTCGACCGCCCAGCCGCAATGGGCCACCAGGTCCGCTTCGAGGAAGCCCGGCCGCGTCTCGTTCCAATCGTTGAAGGTCCGAATAGGGATCTGGTGTTTGAGGAGCCGTCCCGCGCGGGTTGTGCTCCGCCCACGCGGTGCGGCCTTCTCGCGTAGCGGCCGCAAGAGACGATCGGCTGTGGCCGGACTGACGTCCAGCACCTGTGCTCGGACGATGTCGGTCAGTTGCAGATGCCCATGCCGTTCCAGCGTGGGCACCAGCTCGGGCAAGAACGGCACCAGGCGCTTGGCGCAGATGTAATTGGCGGCGGCCCAGGCAATCGCTAGCGCCTCCTGGACCACTGGGCCGTAGCTGCGCGCTCGCGCCCGTTTGAGTGGCGCCGGCGGCACCATGATCGGCCCGCTCAGCAGCCGGATGGCATATTTCCGGTTGTAGCCGGTGGCGGCGATGAATTCACTCAGCATGACCGACTTCTGGGTGCAGTCAGCCTCCCGATAGCGCGCCGCGATCTGTGCCAGCAATTCTCGTTTGGATTGAAACCGCATGGTTGACCTCATCGTGTGCCCTCCAATGGGTTACGGGAACTCAAGGAGGGTTACATTACTCGTGAGGCAACTGAAGAGTCAAGGTTACATTTCAGATGAGGCAATGCGCGCACGGATGACAATTAGAAATATGCACCAGTCGAGTGTCGAGATTGTGGGTATCGGTAGACTCTTCCGCAAGGAAGAGGTGGCCGATGACCAGTACCGATGCTCAGGTGAGGATTGTCATGAAGGAACGCAACAAAGGCCGGACCCAAGAACAGGCAGCGGCCAAAGCTAATTTGCGCAGCCGCCTGACGGTTGGCAAGTACGAACGGCTCGGCCAACTGCCGGGCGAGCTGAAGCAGCCCCGGACGTATCGGACCCGCGAGAATCCATTTGGCGACGATTGGCCGGAATTGGAAAAGATGTTGGAGCAGGCCCCCGAGCTGGATGCCAAGACGTTGTTCGAGTGGTTGTGCGAACGCCAGCCAGACCGCCCACCTCCGTAACATTGATATGGTCAACAGGCGCTTTGGGCCTCTCGTCGCCGGACACGCCGGCCGAAGCGCTATTTGGGTTTCTGGGCATTGGGGTAGCTTCTATTGGCTGCGGATGCGGCGTATCAGGTCGGGTTCTTGTTAGTCAACTCCAATTTCACTTTGTCACCGACTTTCTTCAGGATGAGCCCGAATCCCAGTAAGGGATTGACAAGAGTGGCGATGGCTACGTCAAAGATGTCGGGAGCCATAACTTGAAAAGTGTTGATGAGCTTACTAAGACGTTCTAGTTCAGCGGTTGAACCCTTCGAGGCTTCCTGCTCTATCTTGCCAATGTGTTCCTTTGCATCTTGCTTCTCGCTGTCGGAGAGCAACATACTGGCGTCCAAGAGTGCTTCTGTCTGCTTGCGCCACGCAATCAACGGATTTGTGCCAGATGAGCTAGTACCACTACTGGCTCTGGCCCCGCGGCCCGCTGCTACAGTTGCGCCCTCACCAACGCCAATAACAGTAATCGCATCACCGTTCTGATGAGTTACGTTGGCCTTGGCCGGACTCCGTTTGGCCTTCGCTGGTTTCTTCTTTGGCATCACGCCTCCTACATAATGGCTGCTGAACAGGCCAATTAGGACGCTTGTCGCAATAAGTTGACGGATTTTTGCATTGGCAGTCTACTGTTCGCATGAAGGATAGCGCCGCAAACAAGCGTCTGCAAACAGTGTACGAGCGGTTGTTGCCCATGATGGATGAGCGGATGCGCCGACAATGGGCGGCGGCCGAAGCCCAGGTCTATGGGTGGGGCGGCATTCAGGCCGTCAGCACCGCGATTGGCATGTCGGCGACTACGATTCGCCGAGGCTTGGGGGAGTTGTCCGAGCGTGAAGCCAACCCGGGCGCGGCTGTCCCGAAGCGAATCCGTCGCGAAGGCGGTGGCCGCAAGTGGCAAACCGAACTTGACCCCGGCCTGGGGAGTGCTTTGGAACGATTGATCGAGCCGACCACGCGTGGTGATCCCGAGTCACCGCTGCGGTGGACGTGCAAGAGCACGCCGCAGTTGGCGCGGGAACTGACGGCGCAAGGCCATCCGGTGAGCGCCAGCACCGTCTGGCGCTTGTTGACAGCGGCTGATTACAGCTTGCAGAGCAACCGGAAAACAAAGGAAGGTGCTGGTCATCCGGACCGGAATGAGCAATTTGAGTACATCGCCAGCATCGTCCAAGCCTTTCAGCAGCGGGGCCAACCCGTGATCTCGGTGGATACGAAAAAGAAGGAATTGATCGGTGAATTCCGCATCGCTGGCCGCGAATGGCAGCCCAGCGGTGAACCGGTCGAAGTCTTGGTCCACGACTTTATGGACAAGGTGTTGGGCAAGGCCATCCCGTATGGCGTGTACGACTTGACCGAAAACCAGGGCTGGGTCAGTGTCGGGATTGATCATGACACGGCCCGGTTTGCGGCGGAGGCGATCCGCCGGTGGTGGCGCAAGATGGGCGTGAAGGTTTACGCGCAAGCCCGCGAACTGCTCATTACCGCCGATGGCGGCGGCAGCAATGGCAGCCGCAGTCGGTTGTGGAAAGTCGCTTTGCAAGACCTGGCGAACGCGCTGGACCTTCCCATCCAGGTGTGTCATTTTCCACCCGGCACCAGCAAGTGGAACAAGATTGAACATCGGATGTTTTGCCACATCACCCAGAACTGGCGCGGTCGGCCCTTGATCAGTCATGAGGTCATCGTCAATCTGATTGCCGCGACCAAAACGAAAAATGGGCTCACAATCCAAGCCGAGCTCGATGATGGACACTATCCCACCGGCGTCAAAGTGGCTGACGATGAACTGGCGCTGGTCAACTTGCAACCGGATGCGTTTCATGGCGATTGGAACTATCGTATCTTGCCGGCACCCAAGAAAAAGTAGTCACGTTATTGCGACAAGCGTCCTTAGT
>Ga0163153_10006041_pt1 | contig 13892 bp, 14 predicted proteins | sample OliLakLV19MP6IB1_FD_148629 | JGI IMG/M metagenome (GOLD analysis project Ga0163153, IMG submission 148629) | Freshwater microbial mat bacterial communities from Lake Vanda, McMurdo Dry Valleys, Antarctica - Oligotrophic Lake LV.19.MP6.IB-1 | ecosystem: Environmental > Aquatic > Freshwater >... | reverse complement strand
ATCCCCCGCTCACCCGCCGTACTTGGCGTCGTAGGCCTTGGCGTCCATGAGCGTGCTGAGCCCGCTCTTGTCCGCCACCTTGATCTTCACCAACCAGCCCTTGCCGTAGGCGTCGGTGTTGAGGAGGCTGGGGTCGTCTTTGACGGCCGCGTTGACCTCGATCACCTCGCCGGCGACGGCCGAGTAGACGTCGCTGGTCGCCTTTACCGACTCGACCTCGCCGACGGAGTCGCCGGCCTTGAATTTGAAGCCCGGGGCCTTCATCTCGGCGTAGGTGACGTCGGTGAGCTGCTCGACGGCGAACTTGCTCAGGCCCAGCGTCAGGACGTCGCCATCGAGCTTGTGCCACTCGTGCGAATCGGAGTACACGCGATCGGTCGGTGCAGCCATGATCGTCTCTTTCCTCCTCTATTCCGGTGGTGGGGCGCGCGGCCGGCCGGCGCGGCCATCGGGCCCGGGCCGACTCTAGGCCCATCACTCCCGACGTCCCCCGCCGTCGACGCCCCGGTAGTGTCTCAGTCTGAAACCTTGGTCCGGGGGCGGTAGGGGCCGCGTTTGTTCCCGGCGGTGCCGATCACGGCCCGTTCGCGGGCCTCAAGCAGCCCGATCAACTCCGCGAGTTCCCAGACGTGATTGGCGAGGCCCGATTCCATCGCGGGCGTGACTCGCAGCGTCTTGTGAACGCGACAGAAATTGTAGTGCATGAAGTGGATCGCAACCGCCGCGCGGTGGTTGTCGACCTTCTTGGAGAACCCGTTCGTCAGGCGGGTGAAGCGGCGCATCCCCATCCGCATGGTCAGGTTGGCACGCTCCACGAAGCTGGTGGAAACGTCCTCTTTGATCGGACGACCGATGACCGGGATCTTCTTGGTCCCGATGCACTCGCACGGGGAGTAGCGGGATTCCTTCTCGCGGGACTCGCCGTATTCCTTGATGAGCTGGGCATAGTCGACGTTCCAGCCGAACGCATCGACCACGGCCCGCTCATAGACTCCGTGCCCGTCGGTGGTGAGCTGGCAGCGATTCCCGAGCCGCCCCGCCAAGTCCTGCATGAATCGCCCGGCGCACTCGGCGTCTCGATCGCCCACCATCCACGACACCATGAGCTTGGAGTCGGCATCGATCGCCGTCCAAGTCCACACCGAGCCGACGCCGGGTTGGCCACGCATGTGCTCGGGGAGGTTCTTGTCCTTCGCGTAGCAGAACGCCCAAATCTCGTCCGCCTGGATGCGCTCGGAGCGGAGCCCGCGAACGTGCGCGTCGTGGTAGTCCTCGCACACTTCACCGAGTTCGGCGAGTAGCTTCATCACGGTGTTGACGGATACCCCCGTCATCCAGGTGATGGCCCGAAGGCTGTTGCCCTCGACAAGTGCGGCGACGATTCGGACGCGATCGGCGGGCACCAGCCGTTTCATACTGAACAGTTTACTTGACCGGTTATGCAATGTCAATCTTGAATTGTGAGTATCGTAAAGAACCTCCGTAAAGCGCGCTCAGTACAGTACTTAGCGCAACGTGTGCTCAGATCATGGTTTACGGCTTGTTTTGCCGATAAACACGTTGTAGGATACTGCCATGAAGTCCACCAGCTACAACCTTGTCGAGCACGGCGCGTACACCATCGCGCAGCTCGCGACCTTTGCCGAGATCCGGCACTGGTCGAAGGTGAAGCGTTGGCTTTTCGGTTCTAGTACGGGAGCTGCGGCGCTTGAGCCGTTTGCCCCGGACCCTGAGATCGTGTCGTTTGTCGATTTGGCGCAGGTAATGGCGGTACGGAACATCCTTGCTAAACGACAGGTCAGTTTGCAGCGAATCCGAGAGGCCATTCAAACCGCTACGGAGCATGGGGTTCGATACCCATTTGCCCAGAAACACCAAGCGTGGGTCCAACCGTCAGGTCATGTCGCCATTCGCCTGGAAAACGGCTTGGTCATTGGCGCGACGGGGAAGAATAAGCACCATGGCTTCATTGAAAAGTACGCAGTGCACCCGGTAGACGATTTGGGATTCGACGCTAGCGGGATGGCCTCTTCGTATACCCCCGAGCATGAGAAGGGTCGGAAGATCGTATTGCGGCCGGGAGTTCGGTTTGGGGCCCCTGTTGTAGTGCCCTGCGGTTACACTGTTGAGACACTTGTTTGTGCTGTTGAAGCCGAAGGGTCGATCTTGAAGGCAGCCCGAGTCGTGGGCGTGGATCAAGGCGACATTCGGCTTGCAATCCGCTATGACGAGAGGCTCAACAGGATCGCGGCTTGAAGTTGATGTTTGACGAGTGTTTCACGCGAGATGGTGCGGCCGTTCTTGGCCAAATGCTGTCGCTCTTTGATCCCCCCATCGCATCACAGTATCTAATCGACTTTCTTGGCGGCAAGACCGGCGTCCACGACGAGGATTGGGGGCCGCTGCTGAATCCGAAGGATGACTGGATCGTGATTACGCGCGACTTGGGTCACGCGCGGAAGAACAAGGCTAAAGGGATCCCGCTGCCTCTAGTGCTGCCGCGTTGCAAGGTAACTGGGGTCTTTCTGTCTGGAGGGCTGGGTCATGCGTCGCGATTCGAAATGGTGCGCGCCGTGACGTGCGTGCTGCCAGACATCTTTGCCGAGTGCAGCCGTGAACCGCGAGGCACGCGCTTTCGAATTAGGCACGACCACGGTAATTTTGCGCTTAACCAGTGGCCCACGAAGAAGGGAGAATCAGATGGCTTTGCGCTCTAGCTCCATCGCTTCTTGGCGGCCTTCTTCGCAATCTCTGTCCGCTTTGCCGCCGTCAATTTGGCCGCCCTTGCCTTGCCACCCTTGAGCCCGCCCAACCGCCCAAGCTCTACCGCCGCCGGGTTCTTCCCGGCAGTGTCTGGCCTCGGCTCCGCTGGCGTCTTGGGCTTCTCGCCGATGGCCTCTAGAAGCGTCCGGCGCGCTGCCTGGTTGGCGTCCTCCCGCTTGCTTGACCGCTTTGGCATGAGGCAAGCGTACTGCGCGGATAGGGCACTGGCCCACTCGCGTCAAAGCTCGGGCATTTCAGACTGAGACACTACCGACGCCCCCGCACGGGGTGGTCACCCGTGCTTGGCACGCCCCCGCCCGCGGCGGTACAGTGCGGCTGGATGCTGCTCACCCTGAACGTCAGTTCGCTCCGCCCGCACCTGCGCCTGGTCCCCGGGGCCCCGGCGCCCAAGGCCGAGCCGGCGCTGAGCCTGCTCGACGTTCCGCGCTTCGCGCGTGACGAGCTTGGCCTGCACGGGCTGACCGTGTCGACCGACCTGCTCGCGGGGGCCGACTTCGCTCGCCTCGACAAGTTCCGCGAGGCCGCGGACAAGGCGTCGTGCCCGTGCCTGGTGCTCATCGAGAACGAGCCACAGCTGTTCGGCGAGCTCGACGAGAAGCGCGGCTCGGCGGCGGTGGAGCGGATCGTCAAGGTGACGCGTGCCGCGCACCGGCTGGGGTGCAACTCCGCGGCGCTCGCGGTCGCGGCCCCGGACGACTCGGACACGATGGACATCGCCGCGGAGCGTCTGCGCGATGCGCTGCGTGCGTGCGACCGGCTCGAGATCAACCTTCTGCTGATGACCCATCCGGGGCTGTGCCAGAGCCCGGACCGGCTCACCGACCTCATCAAGCGCGTCGGGGGCTTCCGCATCGGGACGATGCCCGACTTCCTGTCGGCGTCGAAGTCGTCGGACCCGGTGCAGTATCTGCGGCGGCTGACGCCGTACGCCTCGGCGGTCGCGGCGACGGTGCTCGATTTCACCCCGGCGAAGAAGGGGTTGGGGATCGAGCACGCGTCGTACAACCTGGCGGAATACATGGACGCGGTCGAGGCGGTGGGGTACCAGGGGACGGTGGCGATTGACTTCCGGGGCAAGGGCCCGCCGGCGGACGCGATCCGGGCGGCCCGCGAGCTGCTGGCGGTGGCGGCGGGGATGACGCCGGAGCTGGATGAGGACGAGGACGAATTGCTCGAGGACGCCCCCGAGGCCGCGGAGGCCGAAGCCGAGGACGAGCCGGCGGGCAAGGACGCTGCGGACGAGGAGTGATCCGGTTTTGCTTTCGGGCCGGCGCACTACCGACGAGGCCGCCAACGATGACGCAGACCCTCGCCTCCACGATGCCCGAGCCATCCTCCCATCCACCGAGCCCGCGTCGCGCCGCGACAACGCCGATGACCGTCGGGTCGGGTTCGGCGTCGGGGCTGGTGATCACGATCGACGGTCCGGCGGGGACGGGCAAGTCATCGGTCGCGCGTCTGCTGGCGCGCCGGCTGGGGCTTGATTTCCTGGACACAGGAGCGATGTACCGGGCGGCGTCGGTGGTGGTGCTGGACGCGAAGATCGACGTTGCGGATCAGCAGCGGGTCGTGGCCGCCGTGCGCGGCGCGGACATCCGCTTCGACTGGACGGCGGATCCGCCCTCGATCCTGGCCGCGGGGCGCTGCGTCGCCGACCGGATCCGCGGGCACGACGTGACGGCGATCGTCTCGGGGGTCGCCGCGATTGGCTCGCTGCGGGAGGTGCTGGTGGCGCAGCAGCGGGCGATCGCGGCGGCGCACCCGCGCCTGGTTACTGAGGGACGGGATCAAGGATCGGTCGTCTTCCCCGACGCGAAGGTGAAGATCTACCTCGACGCGTCGCCACTGATCCGGGCCCAGCGCCGGGCGGCGCAGCTCGCCGAGCAGGGCGTGGCGGCGGACGTGCCGACGCTGGAAGCGGAGATCGCCAGGCGTGACAAGCTGGATTCGACGCGTGCCGTCGGCCCGCTGGTGTGCCCGACGGACGCGGTGCGGCTGGACACGTCCGTGCTCAACCGTGACCAGGTGGTCGATGAGCTGGAGCGGATCGTGCTGAGCCGGCTGGTCGCCGCGTCGACCGGCGCGTCGTCCGCTTCCCCCCCCACTCCCCCCATTCCGTCCGGACCGGAGCGCTAGCCCGTGCAGTTCGACCGGCTGCGCCGGGGCGACCCCGGGCGATCCCTCGCGGGCATCCTCTTCTTTCTGCTGTGCCAGAAGGCGATTCACGGCGCGCTCGTGGTCGTGTACCGCCTGAAGATCACCGGGCGCGAGAACGTGCCGCTCGACGGCGCGCTGCTGGTCATCGCCAATCACCAGAGCCACCTGGACCCGCCGGTGGTGGGCGTGAGCGTGGCGCCGCGCCACGTCGTGCCGATCGCGCGGTCGGGGCTGTTCAAGATCCCGGTCTTCGCGGCGTTTCTCCGCGGGGTGGGGACGATCCCCATCCGTGAGAACGAGGGGGACGCGGGGGCGCTGCGGGCCGCGCTGGCGACGCTCGCCGCGGGGCGGTGCGTGCTCATCTTTCCCGAGGGGTCTCGCTCGCCGGACGGGGGCCTTCAGCCGTTCAAGCGCGGGGCGTGGCTGCTGCTGTCGCGGGCGAAGTGCAACGTGTTGCCGGTGGCGGTCGAGGGGTGTTTCGAGGCGTGGCCGCGCTCGCGCATGCTGCCGCGGCTGTTCGGGCGGCGGGTGAAGTGTGCGATCGGGCCGGTGATCCCGCACGAGGTGTTGAAGGGGATGAAGGCGGAGGAGGGGCTGGCGTTTCTGGCGGGGCGGATCGAGGCGCTGCGGAGGGGAGGAATCACTGCGGAGGGCGCGGAGAGCGCGGAGGAAGGCGGATGACGAGGAGCTCAATTCGTCGGCATTCTCCGCGATCTCAGCGCTCTCCGCGGTGACTTCTTCTTTCACACCAGCAATCGCACGGCGACGATCATCAGCAGCACCGTGATCGCGGCGCGGACGGTCTTGATCGGGAGGCTGTGCGTGAGCCCCGCGCCGACGAGGGAGGCGACGATCGCGGTGGGCGCCATCAGGGCCGCGAGCGTCAGGGCCCACGTCCAGCTCTGGGCGTGCTCGTGCAGGGTCGCGAGCTTGAGCCCGGCACCGACCACCGCGGTGACACAGATGACGGCCGAGCTCGTGGCGATCGACTGGCGCAGGGACACGCGGCACAGCACCTGGAGCATCGGCACGAGCAGCACGCCGCCTCCCAGCCCGAGCAGCCCGCCCACGAACCCCGTGGCCGCGCCGCTGAACGCCAGGCGCCCGACGGTGGTCCGCGCGTCCGCGGCGGGCTCGACGTGGCCGATGAGCAGCCGTCGCAGGTTCATCGCGCAGTACGCGAGGATGAACGCCGCGAGCAGGTAGCGGAGCACGTTGCCGTCAAAGAGGTTGGAGACGAGCACGCCGACGACGATCCCCGCGAGGGTGGAGGCGATGAGCGGCGGCAAGAGGTCGGTGCGGACGGCTTTGGCGGCGTGGTGTTTGAGTGCGGCGGGAAGGGCGACCGCGACGTTGACGGTCATGGCCGCGGCCATGTAGAGGTGGTGGACGGTCGAGGGCTCGTCGCCGAAGATCATGTGCAGGCCGGGGAGCATGACCATGGAGCCGCCGACGCCGGCGAGGCCGCCGAGGAGGCCGGCGAGGACGCCCAGGCCAACGGTGGCGAGGATGGCGGTGGTGGTCACGGGCGAAGGCTACTCCGGGGGGAGGGCGCCGCGGCACGAACTCACAGAGGGCACAGAGGGCCGTCCGGCTCGGGCCGCGGCGACTTTGTGCCCCTTCTTGATGCCCACGTGCCGCTGGTGAAACCGAGGTGAGTGGGTCCCGATATACTGTTTGCCCGGTCAATACGAACATCGGCCAAAAACGGCTATCCACGCTCTCGAAAGGCACTGAATCATGAAGCGACTCTCCGGTCTCCTGTGCGCCGCGGGCTCGGTCCTCGGCCTGTTTGCGGCGAGCGCCCAGGCGCTGCCTCCCATCTTCGACCGCGTCCCCACGAACGCCCTGGTGGTCGTCTCGACGCCCAGCCTCGAGCAGCTCGAGAAGAGCGTGGCGTCGATCACGACCACGCTCGAGCTGCCGTTCCCCGGCGTCAAGCAGATGCTCATGATGCAGGGCTTCGACGCGGGCGTGGACATGACCAAGGCCGTTGCCGCGGTCGTCATGCCCCCGGCTGACAATCCGGGCGACAAGCCCGCCAAGAAGCCGGCCGACCCGAACGATCCGATGGCCGATGAGGAGCCGCGGGAAGAGCCCCCGCTCATCCTGCTCGTTCCCACGGGCGATTACAAGGCGCTGCTCAAGGCGTTCAACGTCGAGGCCGGCGCGGGCATCACCGAGTTCGTCGGCCCCGAGGGGGACCCCGGGTTCGCCAAGGACATCGGCGGCGGGTACGCGGCGATCAGCAACAAGAAGGATGTGCTCGAGAAGTTCGACGGCAAGCCCGGCAACGCCAAGGCACACTCTGAGCTCATCGGCAAGATCGGGAACAGCATCGGCGAGAGGGCGGACCTGCTGGTGATCGCGAACATCCCGGCGCTGGCTCCGATTGTCCAGCCGATGATCGAGCAGGGCATGGCCGACGCGATGGAGGGCCCGCTGGCGATGATGGGCGGCGAGATGAACATGGAGGGCGCCGAGGCGGCCATGAAGGCCTTCTTTGACCAGACCAACGGTGCCGTGATGGCGCTGGACATCGAGCCGTCGGGGGTCGCGATCGAGGGCTCGGCGCAGTACAAGGCGGGGACGATGCTCGCGGGGGCGTTCGCCAAGGGCGGGAATTCGTCGACCCTGATCGGCAAGCTCCCGAGCCAGCCGTACCTGGTGAACTACGCCGTGGACGTCTCGCAGCCGGCGTGGAAGCAGCTGGTGAAGGACACGATGAACAGCTCGGCCGAGCCGGGGGAGCAGGCGCCGGGGACGAACCTGCTGATCGCGAACATCGACAACGCCGACGGGATGGCGTCGTCGGTGGGCTTCTCGCCCGCGGCGCTTTTCGGCGGGGGCCTGCTGGTCAACACCACGTCGTACATCAAGACCTCCAAGCCCGCCGAGTTCATCGCGGGCGCCCAGAAGATGCTTACCGAGCTCAACGGCAAGACCGTCGCCGGCAGCGCCTACACCACCACGTTCACCAAGGCCGGCGCCAAGGTCAACAACGTCGACGTCGACGTGTGGGAGGTGAAGATGGCCCCGGCCGAGGACGGCGACCCCATGGCCGCCCAGGCCGCGATGATGATGTTCGGGCCCAACGGCGGACCCGGAGGGTTCATGGCCCCGGTGGAGGGCGGCGTCGTGACCACGATGGCCAAGAACCAGCTGCTCATGGGCGCGTCGATGGACGCGGCGGCCAAGGGCACGAATTCGATGAACGACGACGCGATGACCAAGCAGGTCGCCGAGCGGCTCCCCAAGGGGCGCGTCGCGGAGGCGTACATCGGCGTCAAGTCGATCATGGAGAGCGTCAAGCCGATGCTGGCGATGATGGGCGGCCCGGCTCAGTTCGATATTCCCGAGCAGCTCCCGCCCGTGGGCGCGGGGCTGGGCGCCGGGGACTCGGCGAGCCATTTCACCCTGTTTGTGCCGATGCCGGTGATCAAAACCATCGGGGCCGCGGTCAAGGCGATGAACCAGCCCCCGGCCGGGGGCCCCGCTCCCGCCGCTCAACCCGGCCAGCCCGCTGGACAACCGCGCTTCTGACGGTATAATGAGTTCGTTACCCCTGCCCCCCCCCCCCCCGAGGGCCTCGCGGCGTTGTGCCGCAGGCCCTCTTTATTTTTGCTCCGCCCGTTTCGCCTGACGAACACCGAATGCGAGACGGGGGTCGGACAAGTACTTCACGCTCGGGGGTGAGGCATGCCCGAAATCCCACGCACCTCCCATGAGCGAGGCTGGATCATCGGCGACAGGGCCGAGGTTCCGCTCGATCGCCCGGTGGTGATGGGGATCCTCAACCTGACCCCCGACAGCTTCTCCGACGGCGGGGCCTACCCCGACGCCGCGGCCGCCGCCGACGCCGCGATCGGGATGTTCCGGGCCGGGGCGCGGATCGTGGATGTCGGGGGGGAGTCAACCCGGCCGGGCGCGGGGAGGATTTCCGGGCCCGAGCAGATTCGCCGCATCGCCCCCACTCTCCGCCGGATCACCGGGGACTCGGGGTATTCCCCGTCCTGGCTCGTGAGCGTGGACACCACCCTGGCCGAGGTCGCCCGGGCGGCCGTCGACCTGGGCGCGGCGATCATCAACGACGTGTCGGCGGGGACGGAGGACGGCGCGATGCTCCGGCTGGCGGCGAGCGCCCGCACCGGGCTGATCCTTATGCACCGGCTCGCGCCGCCCGACCGGGACCGGTTCTCCGACCAGTACGAGCGGCCGCCGGCGTACGACGACGTCGTGACGACGGTGCGGGAGTTCCTGGGCGAGCGGTTGGCGGCGGCGGCCGAGGCGGGCGTCGCGCCCGAGTGCGTGGCGGTCGATCCGGGGCTGGGGTTCGGCAAGAGCGTCGAGCAGAACCTCGAGCTCATCGCCCGCACGGGGGAGCTGCGCACGCTCGGGCGGCCGATCGTGAGCGCGCTGAGCCGCAAGAGCTTCGTGGGGCGCGCGGCGGGGCTGGGGCCGGACTCGGCGCCGGGCGATCGGCAGGCGGCGACGGTGGCGCTCACGGTGCTGCACCGGTTGTGCGGGGCGTCGGTGTTCCGGGTTCACGATGTGCCCGCGGCGGTGCAGGCGCTCAGTGCGGTTGAGGCGGCGCGATAAGAGCCCTGAGCGCCAGCGACGGGTCACGCCGACAACCGTTTGTCCAAAGTCATTGCCGCGCCGGCCGCCCCCGTGGCCCGTCGCTGGCGCTCGGGGCTCTCATCGGAGCCACTGTCGCAGCTTCTTCGCGTCCCAGGTGTTGATGCAGCGCTCGGGCGTCGCCCAGCCGCGGCGGGCGGTCTGGACGCCGAAGCGGAGGTTGTCGAAGTCGTCCTCTTCGTGGACGTCGCAGTCGACGGCGATGAGCGCGCCGGCCTTCATAGCCGCGCGGACGTGCGAATCCCGCAGGTCGAGGCGGTGCCAGTGGGCGTTGATCTCGAGGGCGACGTCGTGCTCGACGGCCGCGGCGATGAGCGCATCCATGTCGGGGCTCAGGCCCGGGCGGCGGTTGATGAGGCGGCCGGTGGGGTGTCCGAGGATGTTGACGCGCGGGTGTTTGATCGCGGCGAGCAGGCGGGCGGTGGCTTTGGCGGGGTCCTGCGTGAGCGACGCGTGGGGCGACGCGATGACGATGTCGAGCAGGGCGAGGGTGGCGTCGTCGTAGTCGAGCGAGCCGTCGGTGAGGATGTCGACCTCGGAGCCGGCGAGGATCTGGATGCCCTTAATCTTCTCGGCGGCCTTGCGGACGGCCTCGACGTGTTCGTGGAGGCGTTCGACGGTGAGGCCGCGGGCCTGGAAGGAACTCTTGGAGTGGTCGGTGACGGCGATGGTGTGGAAGCCTCGTTCCTTGGCGCGGGCCGCGAGCTGCTCGATGGTCATCGAGCCGTCGGAGGCGATGGTGTGGGCGTGGAGCTCGCTCTTGATGTCGGCGAGCTCGAGGAGGCGCGGCTCGGCGGTGAAGTCGAGCTCGCCGCCGGCCTCGCGGGCCTCGGGGGGGATCCACGGCAGCTTGAGGGCGGCGAAGACCTCCCGCTCGGACGTGCCGGCGACGGACTTGACGCCGCGTTTGTGCGGGGCGGCCTCGCGCTCGCCGTCGTCGTTCTTGTCGAGCGGGAAGAGGCCGTAATCGTTGAGCGTGTAGCCCATTTTGAGGGCCCGCTCGCGGAGCTGGACGTTGTGCTCCTTGGAGCCGGTGAAGTACATGAGTGCGGCGCCCCAGCTCGCGGGTTCGAGCACGCGGAGGTCGACCTGGACGGAGCGGCCGGGAGGCGGGAGCGCGGCGGGGTCGCTATCGGGGACGGGCGCGGCGGCGACCGCGCGGTCGATCAAGACGTGTACGGAGCAGCGGGTCTCGCCGGAGGCGATGATCGCGACGACACCGGGCATGGCCCGGAACGCGGCGAAGATGGACGGCGCGTCGGCGAGCGTGCCGCTGGCGAGCACGTCGATATCGCCGATGGTTTCCCTGCCGCGGCGGAGCGAGCCGGCGAACTGGGCGTCCATGACGCCGGGGATCGCCTTGACGAAGGCGACGACGCGCTCGGCGACGGGCAGCGCGAGGCCCAGCGGCAGGCGGACGTTGTTGAGCTCCGCCAGGGCGATGGACTCCTTGAGCTTCTCGACGCTCTTGGCGCCCATGCGGGGGAGCTTGGCGAGCGAGCCGTCGGCGATGGCCGCCTTGAGGGCCGCGAGCGAGGTGATCCCGCCGTCCTTCCAGAAGACGGCGGCGGACTTGGGCCCCAGGCCCGAGATGTTCATGAGCTCGACGACGCCGGCGGGGACGGTCGCGGCGAGCTCGTCGAGCTCCTTCATGCGGCCGGTGGTGCAGTACTCGACGATCTTGTCGGCGATCCTGGGGCCGACGCCCTCGATCTCGGTGAGCTTCTTGCGGTCGCCCGCGAGGGCGGCCAGGTTGACCGTGAGTCCCTCGATGACGCGGGCGGCCTTCTCGTGGCTGAGGATGCGGAACTTGTCGGCGCCGGTGACTTCGAGCAGCCGCGCGATGCGGCGGAGGCACTCGGCGATCGAGGCGTTGTCGCTCATCGACGCGAGTGTATCGGTGGAGCACCGCGCGGGCACGGACGCGGGCGCTGCGGCGGGACGGGAGGCGTGACTGGGCGCGGGATTGGGGGGCGTGCTCAGCCGAACTTCTTGGTCTGCTTGGATCCGGCCGCGGGCCCCTTGACGCGCGCGTACGTCACGTGTACCTGCTCGACGTACCCGGGCTTGGCCACGGGGGGATGTACGAGCGTGACCTCGTCGTCGCGCCCATCGAACTGCGGCGCGGAGTCGGCGGCCCGCCCGTCGGGGTAGGTCTGCACGATGCGGCGCTCGACTTCCTCGACCAGGGCCGCCCGCTCGTCGTGAGGGACGAGCGCGAGCGCCGCGAGCCAGCGCCGGGCGAGCTCGGGTCCAAGCGGGCGAAGGAGCTCAACCAGCGTCCGAACGTGATCGTTTGGCGAGAGCGTCGGCGACGGCCGCGGTCCGGGTGGTGATGACGCCTGTGCCGACCGAGTGGGACGACGTGTGGTCATAGGACTTCTCCCCGGCGGCGGTCGGGCGCTGCTGCGCCCGCAGCCGGGTTTCAAGGGTCTGGGTGTACAGCTCGATCAGCTCGACTCGCTGCGAGAGCCGCTCGACGGTGCCGGCGAGGGCTCCCAGCAGCTCGCTGGGGTTGGCCTTGGTGAGCGCGTCGGCGCGGACCTCGAGGGCCTTCATCGGGCCCCGCCCGGTGAGCATCCATTCGCCGTTGATCCCCAGCTGCTGACAGAACGCCGCGAGGAACTCGGCGCTTGGCGCCTGGCCCTGCATGTAGCGCCGGACGTTTTCGGGGTGAACACCGGTGAGCTCGCCCAGGGCTCGATACGTGATCGAGCCGGCGGCGGCCACCAGGCGCTCGTGGAACGGCGAAGCCGGACCGGACGTGATCGATGTCGTGGCCACGACTGAATTCTACCGCAACCGGACGAGATCCGTATGTACGAACCGCGAGATCGTCGCCGAATTGGGGGTACCGCGCAGGGGCGATTTGCTCAGCCCGCGCTCGCGGCGAGCATCGCGTCGAGGCCCCGGGGCGTTACGCCCAGATGTTCCCGGACCTTGGCGAGCTCGCCGGTCTGGTCGTAGGTCGACATGATCGCCTGGCCGGCGTCGAACGCGAGGACGCCGCCGAGCCCAACGGCGCGGGCCGCGGTGGCGGCGATCACGCCCAGGGGGGCGGGGATGCCGTAGACGGGCTTGCCGGGATCGACGCCGGGGATCGAGTCGCGGAGCGAGAGCATCACCTCGCGCCAGTCGATCACGTCGGGGCCGACGAGGTTGTAGATCTCGCCGATCGACTCGCGGCGCGCCAGCGCCTCGGCGAACGCGAGCGCCACATCCTCGACGGCGACGGGCTGCACCTTCGCCGGCTCGAAGTGCGTCGGGCCCATCGGGACCGAGTTGTCGTTCACCGGGCGCGTGAAGTAGGGGATGAACCACCACGGCTGCATGTGCCCGGTGCCGATCTGGCGGACCATCTCCACGATCCCGCTGCCCTGGCCCAGGATGAGCGAGGGACGGAAGATCGTCCAGTCGAGGCCCGCGGCGGCGGGTCGGCCCGAGGCGGGGCCGCTCGCGTCGGCGGGGCCGCCCAGGGGCGTGCGAGCAGGTCGGCCGGCACGCCGGACGACCTGCTCGGCGGCCCACTTGGTCCGGTGGTACGGTGAGATGCCCTGGCCGAGGACGCCGTTGAGGATCGCAAGGCCGTTGCCGGCGTCGGTCCCGACTCCGGCGCCCAGCGCGGACATGTGCAGGTACCGGCGAACGCCCGCCGCGAGGCACGCATCGACGACCGACTGCGTCGCGAGCGTGTGCATGCGGTGGAACGTCTGGCCGCCGGGCTGCTCACGGACGATGCCAAGAAGGTGGATGCAGGCGTCGACCGCGGCCCCTCCGCCCAGAGCATGGGCGACGGCGTGAGTATCGAGCACGTCGACCTCGACGAGTTCGACGCTCGCCCCGCCACCCTGATCGGGGCGGTAGAAACGGGCGGCGCTCGAGCGGTCGCGGACGAGGGCCCGCACCGAATAGCCGCGGCGGCGGAGCTCGGCGACCACCGCGCGGCCCACGAACCCCGTGGCTCCGGTGACGGCGACGGTCTTCACGGTCGGCGGCTGGGTCATGGGCCGATGGTAGCCGGAAAGACATCGGGACTTTCGGGAGAAGCCGTAGAAGAGAGGAGAGGCAGGCGGCACGCCTGCCCCACGAGGTATGCTCAGGCTCGATGGACCCGATCGGGACACCCGCGCCCTGCGAACCCGCGCTCACGGCCAGGAGCGTGAGCTTCGCCTACGTCGGTGAGCGCTGGGTGCTGCGGGACGTCTCGCTGGTGCTGCCGGCCGCGACGATCACGGTGATCGTCGGGCCGAACGGGGCGGGCAAATCCACGCTACTGCGCGTGCTCGGGGGCCTGGCGACGCCGGGGCGGGGAG
>Ga0163153_10006040_pt1 | contig 13893 bp, 15 predicted proteins | sample OliLakLV19MP6IB1_FD_148629 | JGI IMG/M metagenome (GOLD analysis project Ga0163153, IMG submission 148629) | Freshwater microbial mat bacterial communities from Lake Vanda, McMurdo Dry Valleys, Antarctica - Oligotrophic Lake LV.19.MP6.IB-1 | ecosystem: Environmental > Aquatic > Freshwater >... | reverse complement strand
CCCTAAAATTCGCTCTTTACCCGCCACCACTTCGTGGTGTGATACCGCAACACGAATAGCCTGGAGTTAATCATACGCAATAAGCATATCACAGATCGAATAATTCTTCATCTGATCATTGGACTGGTAGGCGTCCTGTACAAAAGTACAGGTAGGGTTAGCAGGGTGAATGAAGAGGAGGACTTTGCGCCTTTATACAATAATAGCACCGTTCGGCAAGACGCCGAACGGTGCTATTATTGGGTTACTCGGTTAAAAACTGAAGGCTTTTGGTATATAGCTCGTCATCTGGCGCTAGTTCGGCGGCTTTTTGTACATCGGGGACGGCGGCGGCTTCGTTGTGTTCGCGGATGTAGGCGGCCCAGCCGCGCAGGAAGTAGGCGGCGGCCAGGTCGGGTTGTAGCGCCAACGCAGGATCGACCGTCTGGACGATCCAGTCGGCCAGGGTTGGCTCCCAGCTTTCGGCAACGGTGCCCATGATCAATTCCGACGCGGGAATAAAGAGTCCGTCGGCCCCAACCGCACGTATGATGTCGATAGCAGCTTCATAATCACCATAAAAGAGCTGGGCCAGCAGCGGGTAGGCCGGCTCAGTCGTGGCATCACGGCGCGCTTCGCCATTCAGCCGAACATAGATCAGATTCCACTGGAGCGCCGGCTCGGTGTAGCTAAAGATCGCCGCTTCATCCAACATAGGCAATGCATCTTTCCAAAGCCCGGCCTGGGCAAGTTCGATTAGCTCCTCGTTGAACTGCGTCACTTCCGCCGGTGCGTCACTGCTCAACGTTTGGAGCGTCACCGAGATCATTTGCGTGCCATCCCAGCGCTCAATTGCCCATTGCACCAAACGGACGCCACACGCATAACAGAAAACGTAGGGATCAGAGGCATCGAGCAAAACTTCGCCAACCCCATCGTTATTCAAATCTTCGACGCGACCGACGCCTGGACTCGAACTAAAACTACTAACTTCTTCTTTGAGCGCACTGCCGTCAAAACTAAAAAGACCATAGACGCCACTATGCGCGCCGGCGCCACCTTCCACTTGAATCCAGCGATGGTCAGGCTCGATCTGCACCTGCGTCACAGAGCCTTCGCCCAAATAGTCAGGGCTAACGCCTGGATCTTCCGGGTTGTCGCGCATGGCTAGCTCGGCGCGCGTCACTTCTTGCCAGCTTTCGGCACTCCGTTCATAGATCGCAAGCACATGATTTTGCAGCGGGTCAAAGTTACGAATGCCCAGGGTATGCGCCAGCCAGAGGTCTTGATCCGTCACGGGTTCCAAGGGAAAGGCGTAAATCCCTTCGATACCAATGCTATTGGTGGCGGGCCTGGTTATTTGCAAACTCGTATAAAGCAGAGCTTCCACTTGTCCTTTTGGCGTGGTTGGCTGTGATGTTGCGGTTGGTGTTGGCTCTATCGTGAGGGGAATAGTAGGGGTGGCAGTTGGTCGGGAGCCCACCGGGCGCGCGATAACGGTTACTGTGGGTGATATAGGTGTTGTCGCAGGTGTGGGGTCGGTGCGACTACAGCCACCAAGCAGAAGCAACAAAGCTGTGCATACCCAAAAAATCGTTCGTACTTTCAATAACATAATCCTTACCTCAATTTTATAGGGCAGTATCGCCCATCTGTCAGTAGGCAGTGTACCACGAATTTCTGTAAAATTGGCGGCGTCTCTCTGAAAACAGGCCACTTCTACAGAAAATTCGGGACACTGCCAATCAGCACAACGCAGAGCATGATACATGGGATAGACACTCTTGCCAAACCAGCCAAGCGACTGAAATGTATCGTAAGGGGCGATAGAGGGCAACTCGGTCACTTTTTTGCTGTTTGACACTACCCAAGCGGAAGTTTATAATGGCTATATTCCTACTCCTCGTTCCCTGGTTTGCTTGACGACTGTTATAGTTGTATATATGCTGTTTATATAACGCAATCGCGCATAGATGATAATGCACTACTAGTATAAACGCTTGTAAATCTTTATTGCCTATGGCATTGCTCAGTGTAGTAACGATTCGCTCCAGTAAAATTGGATGGCTGCATTGTTACTATTTGTCTACTATCGGCTCAACGCAAACTCACCTTGAATCATTAATTCTCTAGTTCTATACGCAACGTTGAAAGGTAAAGGAGAAACTAAATGCAAGACCCGCAACAACAGATCCCCACTTCGACTCGCACCCCTGTCTCACGTCGGCGCTTTTTACAGTGGATCGGTACCGGTGCCGGCATTGGTGTATTGGCGGCCTGCGCACCGGCTGCGCCCCCATCATCCGCACCGCCGGCCGAACCAGCAGAATCGGTCGCACCCGCCGAAGTGGGCAGCGCTGAAGGTGGATTGCTCCGTCCCGGCGGCTCACCCAAACGGGGTGGTACGCTGCGCACGGCCTTTGGCGTCACCACGGCTAGTTTTGACATTCATCAGGGTGGGGCTCCGCATGTCTTAGCACAACTTTATAATAATCTGGTGCGCTTGAACTTGGTTGATGGGCTGCGCACGGTTGTGCCGGATCTGGCCGCCAGTTGGGAGACTGCGGATGATGGGCTGACCTATACCTTTACCCTGCGCGAGGGCGTCACCTTCCACGATGGGACTCCTTTCAGCGCTGATGATGTGGTCGCCACCTTTAGTCGTATTCTCAACCCGCCCGAAAGCGTGGTCATTCCATCGAAAAATGATCTGTCCATGGTCAGCGCCGTGGAAGCCGTTGATCCGAAAACCGTGAAATTTACCCTTAGTTCACCGCGCGCCTACTTCCTGGTTCTGCTGGCCGGCACCAACATGACCATCTACGCCAAGAAGACCCTGGATGAAAACAATGGCGATCTGCGGGAGTTGCAAGTTGCACCCGGCACCGGTGCTTTCAAGTTTGTGGAGTACAAGACGGCCGAGAAATGGGTCTTTGAACGCAACCCGGATTACTGGGACAAAGAGTTGCCCTACATTGATCGCATTGAAATGTTGCATGTACCGGCCTGGTCTGATCGCGGCACGGCAGTGTTGACCGATCAGGCGGATCTGTCGTGGAATGTCTCTGCCGAAACTTTTGCCGAGGGCGAAAGCCGCAACGATATTGTCAGCGTCAATCGACTAGCCAACTTTGGCGCCTATTGGCTGCTCTTCAACCACAAGAAGGAACCCTTTGGCGATGCACGGGTGCGCCGCGCCATTCACCTGGCCGTGAGTCGGCAAAATCTGATCAAAGCCTTTGGCACACAGGAATTGATCAACCTGACCCGCTGGATTCCCTATGGCGACACGTACGCCACCGCACCGGAAGCTATCGCCGAAATGCCCGGTTATCGCGAGGACAAAACTGCCGACCTGGAAGAAGCCAAAAAGCTCATGGCCGAGGCGGGCTTTGCCGATGGCATCCAGGGCATCGAGATGCTGGCCGCGGCCGGACCACAGGCTGAATTGCTGGCACCAGCGTTTCAGGATATGCTGGCGCGCAGCCTCAACATCCAGACCGAGATCCGCATCATTGAGCGCGCCCAACTGACTGAGGAAGAGAAGGCCGGCAACTTCACCGTTGTGGTTGACACCTATGGCCACGGCATCTCTGACATCTCACCGCGTGCCAATCTTTGGTGGCGCACCGATGGCTCCCAGAATTGGAGCGGCTACTCCAACCCAGAATTCGATGCACTGCTTGACCAGATCGATGTGGAGATCGACCCGGCCACGCGTCAGGATCTGATCAACCAGGCCATGGATCTGCTCGACCAAGACGCACCCTGGTATTTGGCTGGGTACACCTATCACCTGCCCATGTGGCGCAACAAGGTCAAAGGTCTCTTCCTCGATAATCGCGCCTTTGCCGAGTGGGGGCGCATTGAGACGGCGTGGCTGGACGAGTAGAGTGCGGAATGTAACAGGGAGGTTGGGGGATAGAGATAGAGAGATTAAAGGGCTGAGAGCGACTCAATCTCTTAGCCTCTCAATCTCTCTATCCCTTTTGAACACATCATGACCAAATACATCCTAAATCGGCTGCTGATCGCCGTTCCCACCTTGATTGGGATTACGATTTTGATTTTTCTGGCAATGCGCGTCTTGCCGGGTGATCCGCTGGCGTTGATCATGGCGGAGGGGTCGGGCAAGTATGTGCTGAGCGATGAAGAGTTGGCTTCGGTGCGCGCCAGTTTGGGTCTCGATCAGCCACTCTATGTGCAATATTTAGCATGGATGGGGCAGGTGGTGCGGGGTGATCTAGGCTCTTCCTTCTGGACCAAGGAACCCATCAGCGCGCTTATTCTGCGCCGTGGGCCGATCACCATGCAGATTGCGCTGATGGCGGTGCTCTTCTCCTGGCTGGTGGGTGTGCCGCTTGGGATGCTGAGCGCGATGTGGCGGAATACCTCGTTTGATTATCTGGCCCGGCTGGGTATCACGGTCTTTATCGCGGTACCCAGTTTTTGGATTGGGTTGCTGATTGTGCTCTTCACCGTACTGGTTTTCACCTGGCGTCCACCGCTGAGCATTGTCCAGTTGTGGGAAGACCCGCTCACCAATCTCTCCATGACAGTACTGCCGGCCTTTGCCCTGGGGTTGGGGTTGGCTGCGGGGCAGGCGCGCATGACGCGCTCTTCGGCCCTCGAAGTGCTCTATGAAGATTATGTACGCACCGCTCGTGCCAAGGGGTTGGGCGATAAATTGATCGTTTGGCGCCATGTCTTTCGCAATGCACTGCTGCCGGTCATCACCACCTCTGGTCTGGCACTGGGTGGCCTGTTGGGCGGGGCGGTTTCGGTGGAGCGGGCCTTTGGCGTACCAGGATTGGGCACGCTGCTGGTGCAAGCGCTCAATGACCGTGACTGGATGATGATCCAAAATCTGGTGCTGCTCTATGGACTAATCTTTGCAGTGATCAACTTGTTAGTTGACCTGAGCTACGCCTGGTTTGACCCGCGCATTCGTTATGAGTGACAAGGTGAGGGGATGACAAGGTGGCAAGAGCCTGCCCTGGTCCCAGAGGGAACCCTTGTCGAAGGGTGACAGGATAACAAGATGAGTTCAATCACAATAACGGAAGTAGCAAGGGACCGACAAGCAGGCCAAAAACAGACAGGCTGGGGTAGCCGGGCGCTGAACGCCATGCAGCGCTTTGTGCGTTCGTCACCCATCGGCGCGATCGCGGCGCTGGTCTGGATCTTATTGATCTTAATGGCCCTCTTTGCCCCATTCCTGGCGCCCTATGAGCCACAGGAGGCCGACTATGGGGCCATCCGCCAAGCGCCCAACGTCCAACATTGGCTGGGCGCCGATGACCTGGGGCGTGATATCTTAAGCCGCATCATCTTTGGCGCACGGATTACCCTGGTTGTCAGCGTTTCATCGGTGCTGATTGGCGATTTGTTGGGCTTTCTGTGGGGTGTGGCCAGCGGCTATCTGGGGGGGCGCTTTGACCTGATTAGCCAGCGCATATTGGATGTCTTCATGTCCTTCCCTGCACTGATTTTGGCGCTGTTGCTCATGGTGGCGATTGGGGCGGGGTTGACAACGGTGATCATTGCAATTGCTGTGACGCGCATTCCTGGTGCAACGCGGGTGATTCGGTCGGTTGTCTTATCAGTGAAAGAGAATGCCTATGTCGAAGCGGCGCGCATGGTGGGCGTCAAACCGCTGGGGTTGATGTTGCGTCATGTCGCACCCCAGTGTATCGCGCCCCTGATTGTGATCGCCACGCTAAACCTCGGTGGCGCGATCTTTGCCGAGGCCGCCCTCAGCTTTTTGGGCCTGGGCATTCCACCGCCCGCGCCCAGTTGGGGCAATATGTTGGGCGGCGTGCTGGCGGCGTCCTTTAAGCCTTCATGGTGGCTGGTTGTCTTTCCAGGGTTGGCGATCACGATTGCGGTCATGGCAGCGAATCTACTGGGGGATGCACTGCGCGATTTTCTCGATCCGAAATTACGACAACGATTGGATTGACAATACTGTGTACGGAATGCTAAATTATGCAAGCTTTTGAACAAACGCTTCAACTAGTGGATGCCAAAGGGCGAAAAATTGGTACAGTGACAATTGACAGTAAGATAGATCAGTTGTTAACAGGAGAATTTATACCCGACCCTGGTTTTTCACGAGTAGAGGAACTTTTCCAAAAGTTCGAAGAAGCTGTGAACGTGCAGGCGTTTAGCATTGTTGATAAACTTGACAAACAAATTGCAGATCTTGGCTTACAATTATATTCACCAGAGCATGGCCAATCCATAAAGATCCATGATGTACAAATTTGGAGCGATGGTGGTTTTTCGTGTCGGCTAACACGTGAGTCTATCCGGCCAGTCAATGGTCTATGCCACTCTGCTAAAGAGTCGACTTTTAGTAAGTCGGTGGGTGTAACCCTAGCGCAACCCAGTATCGCCGCAGTTGAATAATTGCTTCGCGATTCATACGGAGGGCAACAATGGTGGCGCGCCCACTTGGCGTTAATCCCAACAGTTGGCTAGCGTTTTCTGTCCATTGAAAGTGATGATGCCATAGTTCGCGTAGTGGATGAAATAACGACACAAGATCCTGGGTTACGGGATCAGTTGCCAACAGCCGATTAGTTTTAAAGCGATTACACACTGGGCAGGAGAGGCAGAGATTTTCAATATCTGTATTCCCGCCGCTTGACTCAGGGATAATATGATCAATCTCAAAGGTGACTCCCATCAAGCGTTCAGCGCTGCGACAGTAAGCACAACAATTCTTCGCTCTATCAGCAACCTGTCGTCGCAATTCCACGGGAATGTAGGCGCTCATAGTAGTTGCGATGTGTTATCCTGTTTCAATTTTAAGGTATACAATGCCCTCGCCTTCAAAAGCGCAACCTGATCAACTTCTGCTAATAGTTCATCTAATTCAGCTTCGGTTTTTGCCGAAAGCCCCTGCGCGCGATTCATTTCTAACAGGGTTTGTATCTGTTGTTGGCGATCGGGCGCCACCACTGATTCGGCTAGTGCTTTCAGCTCGCCTTCGGTTAACCCCACGACCGGAGCCAAAGGTGGCTTGGCAGCATCCACAGCTTTCTTCGTTGAAGAAGTACGCAGCGTCTGTAAAAGATCCTCAGCCAACCGCAATTGCATATGTTTGGGCAATTGGCGAACTAACTGTAACAGATCTTGGTAAGGCAATGTCGTCATTTTGCTTCTCATGATTAGTATCTTCCAAAGTGACTATTACTGAGTAAGTATACCATACAAAACGATTGCCAAATAACTTGAGGTAGCGTATACTCTTGAGTTATCACAATTCCTTTTCCTCACAGGATTCACCATCGCTGCGCCCTATTGATCAGGAAAACTCAATGAGCTTTGAAGTCTACAACTACCGCACCACCAACCGTAATGTACTCATCACCCCGGAGATTCGGGCGCGGCTTTATCACATGAAACCCAGCCAGGTCGATGGTCGGCACAGCCATGACCTCGGCCATGAGGTCTTTTTAATTTTGGAGGGTCAGGCCGAGTTCAATATCAACGGTGTGAAAAAGGTGCTTGGCCCCGGTGAAATGTGTATTGCGCTGGCCGATGAAATTCACCAGGTGCGCAATCTATTACCGGACAAGCCGACCATCATGTACCTGTCGGTGACGCCTCATGTCCACCCCACACACACGGGGCGCAATGACGATGACAGCCGAAGGCCGCCCAACTTCCCGCCCAACAGCAACTATCATGCGGAACAGGATATGAGCATTCCCGTCAGCCTGTTGCTGGATCGCTATGCCGCCCAGGTCGAAACGCTGCTGAGTACGGTCGAGGCGTCAACCGCGACCAAGTTGGCAATGGTCAGAGAGCTACGGCAGGCGCTGACTGATGGTGATGGCGAAAACGCCGCCGCGGCGCGTAATACCATGTGGGAGGCCCTCTATAGCATCCATAAAGAACTCTCGGCCTTAGACGCGGTATGGAATGAGTTAGCGCCGCGTGCCACTGAAGGCACAGCATAAAGTAGATAAAATAGTAACAATCTCTAAACGGCCAGGGCAATTTAGCCCCTGGTCATTTTATTTGGGTGTATTTCATTATGCTAACGAGTCGTAAGGAGAAGTAGCATGGCGTTACCTGTCTATGACTTTCGAACTGATATTCGCAATATTTTCGTGACTCCCCAAATTCGCTCGCGTTTCCTGTGCTTTGAAGTCGGCACCGTTGCCCAGCGCCATAGTCATGACCTGGGTCATGAGATTTTTCTCGTGCTTTCCGGGCGCGCTGAGTTTGAGATCGACGGCGAAAAAGCCGAGCTTGGTCCTGGCCAACTCTGTATTGCGGCTGCGGACCAACATCACCAGGTGCGCGTTCTGGGTGATGAGCCGATGATCATGTATCTCTCGGTCACACCGCATATTCAGCCGACCCACACCATGTGGACCAACGACGGCTGGGGCGACGACACCCAGAAGTTGCCACCTCGTTTTGTGCCAAATAAGTCCTATGATGTGCCGATTGATATGACCACACCGACGGAAGTATTGGTCGATCGCCACTTGACTGGCGCAGTAGCCGTCGCCGAAGCCGTTGCGGCCAACACCCGTCGCCAAGCGGAGCAGGCCGCAGCCTATAAAGCGGCGCTAGCTGTTGGCGATAAAGCTGCTGCTAACGAAGCGCGCAGCGCTATGTGGGATGCACTCTATCAGGTGCATAAACAGATCGCTGAGTGGGATGACGCATGGAATGCCTTTGCTGCACGCACAGCAGAAATGGAGGGAGCGTAACGATGAAACTGGCAGGCAAAGTTGCCCTGGTTACTGGGGCAGGACGCGGGTTAGGACGAGCCTATGCTCTCCATCTAGCCAAGTTGGGCGCGGATGTGGTGATCAATGATGTTAACCTTAACTCTGCTCGGGAATTCAATGAACAATTGAACGCCGACACTGTAATGGCCGAAATCGAAGCGCTGGGACGTCGTTCATTAGGCGTCCAAGCGGATGTCACGAACCCGGATGCGGTTAACGGCATGTTTGAAGAGATTGCAGGAACCTTTGGCCGCTTGGATATTCTGGTCAACAATGCCGGTGGCAACCTGCGCCATGCAGGGGCTGACGACTCAGCATCCGGCGCACCGCCGGAACGCTATCAGTACATTATGGACATCAACCTGACTAGTTGCATCCTCTGTTGTCAGGCGGCCAGTCGTATTATGAAAGAACAACGCTCCGGCAAGATTGTCAATGTCGCGTCACAGGCTGGGCTGTGGAGTGGGCGTAACGGCGGCGGGATGCCCTATAAACTGGCTAAGGCCGGCGTGGCGCACTATACACGCGTGCTGGCAGCGGAATTGGGACCCTTTGGCATCAATGTCAACTCGATTGCGCCTGGTTTTATCGCGTCGTCGCGCACCAAACCCTTCTGGGAAAAGGCCGGCAACGATCTAACTGATCAGATCGCCTTACGCCGTGTTGGACAACCCGAGGAAGCGGCCAAAGTCATTGAATTTCTGGTAACTGATTTGTCTGATTATGTCACTGGACAGTGTATCCCGATCTGTGGCGGCTACGTGGCGTGGGGATAAAATTGGCCTTGATTACTCTTTGATTACTTGAATTTTTCTTGACCTAGTATATAATAACCTTTGGTGCTAGTTTGAATAGCCTGCATATTGTATTTCATAATCGACGACATACTAAATGCAGAAATGGCGTTAGTCTCATATTGTGTCAAAGATAACCTGACTTGGTAAATCTAGCCTACGACAACAGTATGTAGTAGGTGGCCGCCATCAAGCTACTAGATAAACTAGCATCAAAGGTTAATAGAAACGGATCGTCTGTAGGATGGCAACCGGTAAAAAATCTAAGGCAAAAGCGAAGACAAGAACGTTACATGACCGGCTCTTCAAAGAATTCTTGCACCGCTTCTTACCGCAGTTTATGCAACTCTTCTTTCCTGAGCAGGCTGCGCGCTTGGATTTTAGCACAGTCCGGTTTGCCGATAAAGAGATCGTGATCAATTTTCCTGAGCAAGAACTGCGGATTACGGACATTGTTGCCGAGGTGCAAACCTAGCAAGGAGAAACCGAGACTCTCTTGATTCATGTTGAGGTAGAAGGCCGCGACAAACGCACTTTACCGCAGCGGATGAGTGAATATTATATATTGTTACGTGTGTCTTATGGAAAAGCAGTCTTACCCATTGCGCTCGTCCTGCTATCCAATGCCGGGGGTGTAAGTTGGAAAGAATATACGGAAGAATTGTTCGGCGAGAAATTGTTGCACTTTCGGTATGGGCAAGTGGGTATACGCGATCTGTCAGCTTCTGCCTACCTGGCAAAACAAGACCCAGTAGCAGCAACGTTGGCTGTCTTAATGAAAACTGGTAAGCAAAGCAGAGCAGCCGTGAAATTGACCGCGTTACAGACGGTGATCCAGAGCAATTTGAGTCCAGGCGACAAGTTATTTTTGGTGGAGTTGGCCAATACCTACGCACCAACCGTAGAATTGTCTGATCCGCGGGAGGAAATCATGCAATCGTTAATGGAAATTGAAATGAGTTGGGGTGATAAGCTCCGAGAAGAAGGACGAGAAGAAGGGTTGATCGATGGTGAACGCAAAATGCTGTTGCGTTTACTCACCTTGATGTTCGGTCCCCTGCCCGCCGAATTTGTCCAACGTATCCAAGCAATTACTGACGAAGCAGCGCTTGATGCATTGAGCCAACAACTGTTGAAAGCGCAAAGCTTGGATGATTTGGTGATTCCCAACCCTACAGCGCCAACCGACGCTGATCAGTAAAGCGGAGTCGCTTATGCAAAATCATCAGATCGTCTGGCCGGAAGCAGGGTCGGCCATCATCGAATCCTGTGCGATGCCAGTCCCGGCGGAGGGACAATTACTGATTCGTACGCGTGCCACGCTGATCAGCCCTGGCACCGAGCGCGCCTTTTTCCTGGGCTTGCCCAACACGACACAGCGCTTCCCCCAATATCCTGGCTACAACAATATAGGCGAAGCCGCGGCCATTGGGGCAGGTGTTACAGGCTGGCAGGTCGGCGACCGTGCTGCCAGTTCCATGCGTCATGCCGCCTATGTGGTAGCCGATGCTGCCTACTGTGTACGTGTGCCGGATGGTTTGCCCGATGAGCGCGCGGCCTTTTTTGAAATGGGGGCAATTGCGCTCCAGGGTGTGCGCAAGGCGCGCATCGAGTTGGGCGAGCCGGTCGTGGTAATCGGCGCAGGGTTGATCGGGTTGCTGGCCATGCAATTGTCCAAACTCCAGGGTGCAGCGCCGGTCATCACCGTTGATCAAGATGAGCAGCGGCTCGACTTTGCGCAACAAGCCGGCGCCGATGCGGTACTCATGGCCGATGGGCATCTCACCGAGGAGATCGCCCGCCACTGTGGTGCGGACGGCCCGGCAGTCGTTATCGAGGCCACCGGCCATCCAGCGGCGATCCCTACTGCTTTTGATCTAGCCGGCTGGTGTGGGCGTGTCATTTTGCTGGGCAGCACGCGTGGAGAGACCGAACAGGTCAACTTCTATCGCGATGTCCACAAAAAAGGGCTAACCGTTATCGGCGCCCACAATTCCACGCGCCCTGCCCATGATTCGCGGCCAGGCTGGTGGACACGCCTCCAAGACCAGCAAACGGCCATGAAGCTGCTGGCGTTGGATCGCCTGGTGATTCACCCGTTGATCACCCACCGTTTCACCTGGCAACAAGCACCCCAAGCCTATGACCTGTTGAAGCAGTGGAATAAAGACGCTCTCGGCCTTGTGCTACAATGGGTATAGCAGGCGCCACTATCACGTTGCCGAGTCATAAGTGCTACCTTATGCAATACTAAAACTTCATATTCTCTTATCGCATAAGGTAGTCCTTCCAGGAGACGGATATGCAAACAGACCCTTACGTTTTGACCCCGCCCTGCGTCAGCCCTTCGATAAAGCGCCGCTGCAAGGTCAGGAAGATCGCCAACAGTGGGGCAATCATCATCACCGCCGCCGCACTCGTCAGCGCCCAATCCCGGCTGAAACGCCGGGTGAAGGCCCAAAAGCTGGTAGTCACCGGAAACAGATCCGGGTTCTGGATGAAGATCAGCGCGATCTGGAATTCGCTCCATACACCCAGTGCCACCACCAGTCCAACGGTCAAGAAGCCGGGCCAGGAAAGCGGCAGAATGACGCGCAGCAGCACTTGGAACTCGTTAGCGCCATCCACACGCGCTGCATCCTCAAAATCGCGCGGCAATTGGAGCATGAACGAGCGCAACAAGAAAATTGCCAGCGGCGCGTTAAGGGCAATATAGATCAATATTACCCCTGGTATGGTATTAATCAGCCCCAGCCGGTTCCACATAAAATAGAGCGGCACGAGGAATAACCAGATCGGCAACGTTGAGCCCCCCAACATGTAAACCATAAAAAGGTTCGACCCGGGTGGATCGAGCCGGGCTAGGCTATACGCCGCCAGCCCGCCCAATATTAACACCCCTGTCACAGTCCCCAGCACAAAGATAAGGCTGTTACGCACCGTCGTGCCGAAGTCTCCCTGGCGCCATGCCTGTGGATAATTCTCGAATTGCAGCGTCTGCGGCGGACCTAGGGGGTTCTGTGCGACCTCAGCATTGCTTTTCAATGAGTTGAACGCTAACACGACCAAAGGCCCATTGGCAAAGAGCACGAGCACGATCAACACGATATAGTTTAGTGCAAGGCTTGTGCCTCGCCTTTGCCCAAATAGCGCACCGCTGCGGTTCATGCTTTAGATCTCCCATCCCATGCGCCGCAGCAGCACAAACAGCCCGATCACCAGCCCCGCAAAAAAGCTCATGCTCAGGCCAATGGCCGCCGCGTATCCCGCCTCGAAGCGATTAAACGCCTGCTTATAGACCAGTACCGCCAACACCTCGGACGAACCCGCTGGTCCGCCCTGCGTTAAAATCCAGATGTACTCGAAGGAGAGGAATGACCAAATCCCCACCATCATCAACATAAATACCAGCGTCGGTCGGATGCCGGGAAGGGTCACATGCAGGAACTCCCGCCAGCGGTTCGCGCCATCGATCTTCGCCGCGTCGTATAAATCTGGCGAAATGTTCTGCATCGCCGCCAGAAACAGCACCATCAGAAAGCCCCAAAAATGCCAGTTGTCCACAAACGCAATCGAAAACAAGGCCGTCTTTGGGTTGCCCAACCAGGCAAAATCTAGCCCCGTTAGGCCGAGCAGTTCCAATTGTGCCCCTACCCCCACGCGTGGGCTGAGAAGATTGCGCCAGATCGCCGCCGAGATCACGCTGGGGAGGATGTAGGGGATAAAGAGCATGGTCCGGAAAAACATACTGCCACGCACCACTTGCGCCAGCAAATAGGCGGTGGACAACGCCAGCACGAAAGGAATCGTCATAAAGAACGCCAGCCAAGTCAGGTTGTTGCCCAACGCGCTACGATACGCCATATCCTCGAAGATCAGCGCACGAAAGTTCTCCAGCCCGATAAACGTCGCCGGCCCAATCCCCGACCAATCCGTCAACGAGTAGTAGAGTGCGGCTAGCGATGGCCCAATCACCACCGTTAAGTGCAACAACAGGATCGGAGCAATGAAGAGCCAGGGCAGAATCTTTTTGCGCCAGATGCGCTGCCGCGGTCGTACGGCACGCATCGTGCCTATAGTAGGCATCACCTGTTCGCTCGCCTGCGCCAATTTACCCTCCTTTTCCACTTAATCCCAATCGCTATACCTGACAGGTTTCTGAAACCTGTCAGGTGTACAGAATACGTTCTACCGTTCCGGAATGGGTGGAATATCACCCGCTACCAACTCTTCCTGGAACTGTTTCTGGAGGCCGGCCAAATACTCCTCGGCCGTCATGTCGCCCGCCCACACTTTTTCGATTTCCTCGTAGATATAGACATCGCTCTTGGGCGGCCAGAAGGTCCAGGTAGTATACCCATAGT
>Ga0163153_10006039_pt1 | contig 13896 bp, 9 predicted proteins | sample OliLakLV19MP6IB1_FD_148629 | JGI IMG/M metagenome (GOLD analysis project Ga0163153, IMG submission 148629) | Freshwater microbial mat bacterial communities from Lake Vanda, McMurdo Dry Valleys, Antarctica - Oligotrophic Lake LV.19.MP6.IB-1 | ecosystem: Environmental > Aquatic > Freshwater > Lake... | reverse complement strand
AGCCACTTGTAGCCGGTCTTCCGACTGACGTGAAAATCCGCGCATAGCTCGGTCACGGTAAAGCGGCCACTGGCCGCCAGACTGACGAATCGATTGATCTCTTCCATGAGGGTTACTTTGTTCCAGGGCATAGCCTGAAAGTGTAACCCATGTCCTTAGACTATCTGTTACCTATGTCCCCGGTTCATACCATGCCGTGATGCTCGTGCAGCCGGGCGGCGCTGCGGGCGAAGGGTTCTGCGCAGCCGAAGTCGCAGGCGAGGCGTTGCAGTCGCGCGGAACTGCCGCGCGAGGCGCAAAGACGGCTGACGGTCAGACCGAGTGCGCAGGCCTACGTCAGCAGGGACAAACCAAGTGTGTCTTGCAGCGACGGTGAAAATTTCTACCGTCGCACCATGAGCATCGTCGCCCTGACCAAGCCTCGCATCGCCACGGCAAAACCGCGCAAAATTTCCGGCAAGCCGTTGAGGCGCGCGCTGCAGCCCGACCCACTCAGCGCCTTCGACGGACGCGCGAACGATCTTCCCGCCGACCTCGCGCAGCAGCACGATCACTATCTTTACGGCACGTCGAAGCGGAACGGCGAAGCCCTCTCCCCCATCCCCGGCCTCGCCGCCGCGGAAGACGAGTAACGTCGATGAAAAGCGCCGAACTACAGGATACCTTTATCCGTGAGGATTTGCTGAAGACCTTCGACGGGGTCGCCCAGCATCTCGCTGCCTGGCTGCAAAGTAAACTGCTGCGGCATGTGGGCCAGAAGTGGTGGGAACGAAATATCTACGAAGTTCTGAACGACGAGGATCGAGCGCGGATCGACTCTGGGGAGTGGAAAGCTCTGGAGGACCTAGATCTTCATGGATTGCTCAAAGCGTTAGACCGCAATTTCCGTTTTCTCAAAGGGCGTGAGCGCCTCGACGAATGGGCACGCGAGTTGATTCGAGAAATGCAACAGGTGCGGCATCGCTGCATTGGTCACCGTCCGAGCCGGGGTAATTCGCTGGACGACCTCAGCGGCGACGTGGCGACCACAGGGAAGTTCTGCAAATTCCTGGGTGCTCCCGAAGACCTGATCCAAAAGGTCCGCACACTCTACATCAGCATTGAGGCCAAGCGTAAGGAGCCCGCGCGGACCGTGGGGAGTCCGCCGGCGATTTCCACCGCTCCACCGGCGACCGATTCCACGTTTACGCCGCAATCCAGGCGACGTCCCTTGGCCGGCTTCTTTGCGGGCCACCAACTGACGGAGTCGCAGACGCAGGCGGTGGCGGACCTGCAGCGGTTCATGGATGATCCCAACGAGCGATGCTTCATCCTGCGGGGTTACGCTGGCACAGGAAAAACGTTTCTCATCGGCGGACTGGTTCGGTATCTGGAGGCAGAGCGCCGCCATGCGCTCATGATGGCTCCGACCGGACGGGCCGCGCATGTGCTGCGCGACCGCCATCACGTCGAAGCAGGCACCATCCACCGCACGATCTACTCCCTGAAGAATCTGCAAGAGTATCGCGAGGTAGACGAAAACGGCGACATCACCTTCAAGTTCTACTTCGAGACCAAGAACAACGACAGCCAGCACGACACCGTGTTTATCGTGGACGAGGCCTCGATGATTTCTGACGTCCATACCGAGGCGGAGTTCATGCACTTCGGCACGGGGCGTCTGCTGCACGATTTGATGGAGTTCATCAATTTCGATGCAAATGACTACCGAAAGAAGCTGCTCCTGGTGGGTGACCGCGCGCAGTTGCCCCCGGTGGACATGAATTTCTCGCCAGCGTTGGACAAAGCCTACCTGGCAACGCACTGCCGACTGAAGTGTGGCGAATGCGAACTCGTCGACGTTGTCCGCCAGTTGGACTTGAGCCTGGTGCTCCGCAACGCCACGCGCATGCGGTTGATGCTACAAGCGGATCGCTTCCCCTCCTTCGATTTTGAGTCAGACAACGAGACGGTCGTGGAGCTGAATCCAGCCGATTTTGTCCGGCGTTTCGCAGCAAGTTATGAGCGGAAGGCGACCCGCCCGCGCAGTGTGATCGTCGCTTACACGAACGCTGATATAACCAACTACAACACCGCCGTCCGCAATATCCTGATGCCAGGAGTCACGGCGATTACTGCTGGGGACCGTATCATAGTCGTCAAGAATAACTACAACTACGACCACCCCATCCTCAATGGCCAGATGGGGTTGGTCGCTGGGATCGGCGAACAGTTAGAAACTCGCAGCATCCCGGTGAATGTAGGCCTGGATAAAGACGGCAGGCGAAAGAACGAGGTGGTTAAACTCCAATTTAGGGACGTGACCCTGAGATTTGAAGGAGAAGTTGGAGAGGAGTTTGAGCTGCCGTGCAAGATCATCGAGGACTGCCTTGACAACGGAAGTGCGGGCCTGCCCTCAAACTATTCGAAAGCACTATGGGCTGATTTCCGTCAGCGGCATCCCGATCTCCGTCCCGCCGATCCCGTATTTCGTAAAACCATTTGCGCGGATCCCTACTTCAACGCTGTTTTGGTTAAGTTCGGTTATGCGGTGACATGCCACAAGGCCCAAGGCGGCGAGTGGGAGACGGTCTATGTCGATTTCGACGGCATGAATAAGCTGGGAAAGGCGGAGCTGCGTTGGAGCTATACTGCGCTGACCCGCGCCGCGCGATCCGTCGTAGCTACGAATGCGCTGCACCACGGACTGTTGACGCCCAAGAAACGCCCGGTGATGCCGCTCTCTTCGCCGGTGCCTGCCGTGCCCATCGTTCCGGCGGCACCAGAGTCTGCGGTGGCTCCGAAGGCATCAGTCGCTCCCGGGGCCGCTACCGATGGACAGACATTCTTTCAAACTGCCATGCGGGACGAAGTCCAATCTCGGCTCTCCCCTGGCTGGAAAATTACTGCGACTACGCACGCCCAGTTCCAGGAAGGTTATACGATTACAAAGGAAGACTATGTCGCCACGGCACGCGTTTTCTACAACAGCGGCCACAAGGTCAGCCGTGTTTCCCTGATTCCTGGCACCCGAACCGATCTGGACGATGAACTTCACTCCGCCCTCAGTTCGCTCAAGGGTATTACCATCGGGGCCGCGAACGGGACTAACGGGGCCGTCGAATCCGCGCACGCGCTCTTTATCGACAAATTGCGGTCAAAGAGCCGTGAAGCGGGCCTGACGGTGATTCGCTTTGAGTCGAAAACGAGGTTTCACCTCGTCGGAACGTTCAGGGTCGGGCCCCACGAAGGGAGCTTTGACTACTACTTCGACAAGGCCGGGCGCTTTTGCAGCGCCGCTACACCCCACCCCGGTGTCGCACCGGGATTAGCGGAAAGGGTCCTGAGGCTCCATGATTCCTAGCGCAGATCTTGCGAGCCAAACGAAGGAAATCTTCCGACTTCGCAAGGAGGGGAAGTTGAGTGAAGCGCTGTCCCTCGCCAACACGCTCCACCGGGATCACTCCGCCGATGCGTGGGTGATACGGGCATACGCCTGGTGCCTCTACGATGAAGTGAAGCGCCTCGAGAAAGACGGCGACGCACCAGCGCTTGCGGCAGCCCTGCAACAGCTCGCCCAGCTGAAGATTCCAGCCGAAGACGAAGTCTTGACCCAGCAGGTCGCGTTCAAGCTGCGCTTTGCGAGTGCAGAGGGCCGGGCAATCGCTGAGGCTACCCGACTGAGCAAGGCGGGGCAGCACGGCGACGCGGTGCGAGAAGCACGCCCCTTTGCTGGATCTCCCGGCGCCACGCGTGAAACCGTGCTGGCTTACGGCTGGATTCTCTATCGAAAGCTCAAAGCGACGGAGGCGGCGGAGGGATTCGCGCAACGGATTTGGTGCTTCGGTGAGTTCACGCGCTTGTGGTCCGCCGAATGGGTCGCAGATCCCATGCTCACGAAGTGCCTCCTCTTGGAGGGCATGAAGAACGCGGAAAATTGGGAGGGGTTCGTCGCATTTGTTGGCAGCCTTGGGCTGGAAAAACTCACGGCGAAGGACTGGGTGGATGAACGCCCGGGTGTAGATTTTACTCCGTTTCAGCATCAGCTGCTCAAAGCCCTTTATCAGTCCCTGAAGCACCACCCCAATACTCGTCAGCGCACGGACTCGCTTCATCGGTGGATTACCAGTTGGGACGGCTCATTGAGTGGTGGCGACTGGCCCGACTACCATCTGGGGCGCATCCTCGCTTGGACTGACGGAGACCGTGCCAAAGCACGCTCCCTGTTGATCCAGACCGTGCAGCGAAATCCGAACGAATTTTGGCGGTGGCGGGCGCTGGCCGATGCGGTCGAACCGGAGCAGGTGAAAACCGTGCTGGCCCGCGCCGTGGCGTGCCCTTGTCACGACGCACAGTTCAAGATCGGCATCTATCGGGAATTCGCTGAAGAATTGGCCAAGACAGGACTTCACCGGGAGGCCATAGGCAGCATCGAGGAGTTCCTCCGGTTGCTCCGCCTGGCCGGCAAAGAATTCAACGGCAATCTTCCTTCATGGTATGAGGCCTCCGATCCCAGTGAGAAATTCAACCTCCAGGCCTTCGCCGAGGAGGTGGGGCAGGAGGCGGACGATCTCCTGTTGGAAGCGTTGCCCGAGTATCTCGGTGTGCTGATCTGCAAACTGCCACCCAAGGAGGGCAAGAAGGGCGATGCATTTCTCTATTTTTTCAATGGGATCGGAGTCAGGTCCGTGAAGTTCAGGGGGGCTCCTCCTCCCATCGCAGTGGCGGCGGTCATGGTCAAAATTCGAGAGAACCTCGACGGCTTGTCTTTGGCCTTTAAGTGGGCGCCGACAGAAGTCCCCAAAAACTTGGGACAGCATTTCGAGGGCGTCGTGACCCACCCGAATCAGGAGAAAGGACTGGCGCCAGTCGTGACACTACAGCTTCCGTTTATTCCGCTCAAATTTGATCGCTGGCCTAGTGCTGCCGAACTGATTCGGGGCGACTGTGTCAGCCTTCGGATCCTGCAAAACGAAAATGAAAAACCGGTCGTCCTAAGCTGGGCGAAGCTCCCCCAAGGGACGGCAATACCCGGTTTGGTGATGCGAGTTTCGGGTGAATATCGCGCGGTTCGCGATAAGGCGTTCGGGTTTATCCGATCCGGCACGCTTAGCATTTTTGTGAGTCCGGAGGATGCCCATTCGTTCGTAGATGGGCAGCTCATTTCGGGAACGGCCATCAAGTCCAAGGACAAACACGAGCGAGAGTCTTGGGCGTATCTCAGCGCGAATTAAATGCTGTCTCTTATCACCGCGAACATCAGAGATAGGCCAACGGGGTCAGCAACGGTCTTTCAGGCGAGCTTAAATTGAGGATTTTTTAGGAGGCGGTTGAGGAGGACGACGAGTTTGCGCATCACCGCGTGAGCGCCACTTTCTTGGGCTTACCGGCGGCGAGGAGTCGTTGATAAAACGCCTTGAGGATCGGGTTGAAGCGAGTGGTCACGAGGGCGGACATGTAGAGCACGCGGCGCACCTGGACACGTCCACCGCGAATGAGTCGACGACCGCGATGTTGGCCGCTGTCTTTGTTGTAGGGAACCACTCCCGCGAGCGGTCACGTCAAGATACAAGATTAGCAACCGTTGCTGACCCCTCGGCTTGCCCTGTCAAAATCGTAAGAATTCCCGTCACGCCAGCGGGTTTTTGGCGAAGGTGAATTTTTCCACCGGCTGGCCCCGGATCAAATGTTCCTGGATGATTTGCTCCAGCACCTCCGGGGTGCAGGAGTGATACCAGACGCCTTCGGGATACACCACGGCGATCGGGCCGGTCGTGCTGACCCGGAGTTCGCCGCACTGAAGGCTGCCACTTGGGCGGCGTTCATCCGCCGGCAATGCCCTCGCCCCGATTGAAATGGCAGCAACGTTGAACACCATCCGTGTTTTCGCGTGGCCCGTGATGGAGGCCGCCACGTAAGCCACGGGGTTCTCCACAAATTGGACTCCTGAGAAAGGCTGGCATCCACCGAAATAAAGGCGACCGCACCGGGACGCGCTCGGATGGCACTGCCGCGCGCCGTGGCAAAGCGTCGCAGGGAACGGCACGAGAAGCTCCGGCGACACCCTTCCGGCCAAGCCCACCTCACCAAACAGCCCATTCAACAGCAATTCCGAGAACGCTCGAACAGCAGTATCATGTTAGTAACCACTTATAGCGCAGTTTATAATGAGAAATATCACAGAAGAACAAAGTTGATTAGTAACGCATAACAAAGTTGACGTTATCGACAAAACATAGTTATATTTTTCAGCAAAACAAAGTCGATGCCCACTCCCCAACAAGCTCTCGCTACCGCCCTCCAACGAGTGCGCGACCGCGCGACCGGTGAAGTCGTCCGCGGCCCGGACATCTCTCGGCCGGATCGCTTGCTGCTGACCAAGCGTGGCTTCCTCGTGGAAATTATCAAGGGCTGGTATGCCCTGACCACTCCCCAGGCGGAGCCGGGCGATACGACCTTCTGGCACGCGCATTTCTGGGGCTTCGTCAGCGCCTATCTGCGCCACCGCTTTGGCACGGACTACAGCCTATCCGCCGAGCATTCGCTCGATTTGTGGACCGGAAACACTCACACCCCGTCTCAACTGATCGTCATCGCCGGCAAAGGCGGGACATCCACCTTGGAGCTGCCTAATCGCACGTCGTTGCTACTCTATGCCGACAAAAAAAACCTGCCCAATCCCACGGACATTCGGCAAGGCGTGCAGGTTATGCCCTTGGCTCTCGCCTTGGTGCGAGTGAGTCCCGGTTTTTTTCGGCACTCTGCTACCAGTGCGGAAATCGCGCTGCGGCTTGTCCGGCCGGAAGATCTCAGCCGTGTGCTATTGGGAGAAGCGGGTTCCCCTACTGCGGCCGGCCGGCTGGTCGGTGCCTTCCGGCACTGCGGTCTGTTACAGCAGGCCGACCGCCTCGCCGCCGATCTGACCGCCGCCGGTCTTGAATTCGTCGAAACCAATCCGCTCGTCTCTCCGCCCCGGCTGCCCGCCGGATTGCTGTTCACCTCGCCCTACGTGGGCCGGCTGAAAGCCCTCTGGCAGCACATGCGTCCGGTCGTGAACGAGATTTTTCCCGCTGCGCCGGGCGCTCCCCAAACCGATGCCTATCTCAGTCGCGTCGCCGAAATTTACACGCACGACGCTTACCACTCACTTTCCATCGAGGGCTATCAGGTGACGCCCGAATTGATCGCGCGGATCGCTGCTGGCGAATGGAACCTGGAAGCAGACGGGGCCGATAGTGGACAGGTGAACGCGATGGCCGCGAAGGGCTATCACGAGGCTTTCCAAGCCGTCCTGACTAGTCTGCGGGAAATCCTCGGTGGCCAGCCCGCACCCGCAATCATCAATCGCGACTTGCCGGCTTGGTATCGTGCGCTCTTCAGCCCGTCCGTTCAATCGGGGCTGCTGCCGGCCTACGCTCTCGCTGGCTACCGTAACCGGCCAGTCTTCATCCGGGGCTCCGAACACGTGCCGCCGCCGCACGAAGCTGTGCCGGAATTGTTGGACACTCTCTTTGCGCTTCTCGCCGTCGAGCCGTCCGCCGGGGTGCAAGCGGTCCTCGGACATTTTCTCTTTGTCTATATTCATCCCTATTCGGACGGCAACGGTCGCATCGGCCGGTTTATCCTGAACGCCATGCTCGCGTCAGGCGGCTACCCTTGGACGGTAATCCGCGTGGAGCATCGCAAAGCCTACATGGCTGCGTTGGAGAACGCTTCGATGCGCCAGGACATTAGCGATTTCACCCGCTTCGTCACGGCGGAGATGGCAGCATCCGCTGAACTTAAAGGCCCGAAGACGTGAGACGGCCCGCAGAGACCAGACCACCCCAAGCCCCGATTCTGCTGAAAAAGTCTCAGCCTCGGGCGGGCGTATTTTTAGATTTGGCGGGCGGTGATTTTTTGCGCGGCGCGGCTTTCGCGATTGGGGCGGGTGGCAGGGCGGCGGCACGGTCCGCACGTTTCATTTGCAGGGTGCCGCGATCGAGCAGGGTCCACTGGACTTGTTCGCCGGGTTCAAGGCCGATGGCCGCCGCCAGGGGCAGCGGCACATACACGTAGAGCCGGGGATTGCACCCCTTCGAGCGGATGGCCTGCACTGTGATGGGATACTGGATGGTTTGGGATTGCATAGAGCAAAAAGCTAGTCTATAGGCTAGCTTATGTCAATGACCATTTTTCTCCTCAGCTTCGCCCGATGAGCCTCCCCGCCTTGGCTGATGACGGGCCGGACCTGGTCCTGCTCGCCGGTTTCAAGGCCCCAGCGGGCGTGCCGAAGGCCGTGCAAAAACGCGCGGAGTTCTTTGTGTTCTTCGCCGAGACGGTCTTTCCGTTGCTGGTGCAATACCGACCGTGATTGGCGCCGGCCTATCATGCCGGGTTCGGGCGGCCGGCGTTGGAGCCGGTGCAACTGCTGGCCGTGCTGATGTTGCAGTTCGTGGAGCGGCTGCCTGATCGGCAGGCGGTGGAGGCCATGCAATACGATTCGCGCTGGCGGCTGGCCTTGCACCTGCGCACCGGCGAGGCCGCGTGCGATCCGTCGCTGTTGTCGGTGTTCCGTGATCGCTTGCTCAGCCGTGGGCACGAACGGCTGGCGTTCGAGGCGGTACTCGCGCTGCTGGTGGCGGAAGGCTGGGTACCGAAACGCTCGAAGCAGCGGTTGGATTCCACCCACATTTGCGGCCTGCTCGCGCGGATGAGTCGCTTGGAATGCGTCCGCGAAACCATCCGGCTTGCTCTCGAGGCGGTGGAAGGGCGCGGAGTGTTTCCGGAGGAATGGGCCGCGCTGTGGGAACGCTACGTCGAGGGCAAAGTCGATCCGCGCAGCACCTCCGAGACACTCAAGCAAAAGGTGCGCGAGGCGGGCGTGGATTTGCAAAATATTTTGGCGTGGGCCACCCAGCAAGGCGCGCGATGGGAACAAGCTGAGGAGATCCAGCTGCTGCGCCGGGTGTTCGGCGAACACTACGAGCTCGATGCATCGGGCGTCCTGCAATCGACGCGCGCGGCCACCCGGGGCGGTCCAAAATCCCCATGAGCCCGAAGCGCAATGGAGCGCGAAGGCGACCACCAAGGCCAAGGAATGGGTGGGCTACAAAACCCAGGTCGCCGAGACCGTCCAGGATGAGAACTGCCAGCCGAACGAGCCCACCGCGAACTTCATCACCGCCATCGTCACGCAAAACGCCATCGCCAGCGACAAACCCGGCATGACTGAGGTGTTGGCCGAACAAGCCCAGTTGGGCTTGGCTGCCCCCAGCACTCTGTATGTGGACGGCGCGTACGTGAGCGGTCCTATCCTGCAGCAAGCTCGCGACGAGGAACGCGCCGTGCATGGGCCCGCGCCCGCTTCGCCGGATCGGGGGAAAACTTTTGTCATCGAAGCGTTCGACGTGGACATCGCGGCTCGCTCCGCCATCTGTCCGGCCCAACAACGCAGCACCCAGTGCAGCCGTCTGGAGGAAGCCAGCACGGGGAAAGTCAGTTATCGTTTCGAATGGAAAGGCAAACTCTGCGGTGCCTGCTCCCAGCGCGCCGCGTGCGTCGGGCCCGCGCAGTCGCATCGCACACTGACCGTCACCGAGCATCACGATTTATTGCAGGCCCGCCGGCGGGAAATGCAGACCGAGATGTTCAAAAAAGAACAGCGCCGGCGCAACGGCATCGAAGGCTCGCAAAGCGAATTGGTCCGCGGTTACGGGCTGCGTCAGGCCCGCTATCGCGGGCTGATCAAAGTGCGCCTGCAAAACTATCTGATCGGGGCGGCCTGCAATCTGCGTCGGCTCGTCCGCCGCCTCGCTTGGGAAGCGGCCCAAGCCAGTCGCACCGGATCGTTTCCGCCCGCTGTTCCGCTCAGCTGACGGCCAGCCCAACCCGAAAATCCCCGCAATCAACGAGAATGAAGCCCTAAACTTTACCGCTCCGCCTCGATCAGAAATCAAATCGGACTGAAACGATGTCGCTCCGCCGCGCCAAGTGGCCGCGAGCACTCCGCGTGCCTAGGAGCTCGGCAAAGCCCCGAGACTTTTTCAGCAGAATCAAACTACAAAGCCTGACCCCGTTTCGGCCGGACCCCGTTTCGGCCGTTCGGGGATTTTCCGAAAAACCAGCCCAACGCGCCGCGAAACCCCACCGACTTGATTAAAATCACCCGTGGAAGAATGCCAAAATCACCCGCGATTTTCAGAATAGCCTGTTTCCGGGCAGATACTAGATAGCCGCGACCCGACACACCACGGCGCGATGCGCCATCAGCCTTCGCCAAGCGCTACGGACCGACAAGGCCCACTCAAGAGGGGATCTTCTGAAGAACGGCCACGTAGAAGCCGTCTGTATTTCGTGTTCCAGGCAGAAGGCTGGTGCCGAGGCCGTCGAAGGTGCCGCCGTGGTTTTGGGTGGGGGGCTCGGCTTTGAATTGGGCGTGGGCGGACAGGAAAGCCCGCACGACGTCCTGGTTCTCATAATGGCTGAGGGAGCAAGTGGCGTAGATGAGCAGGCCACCCGGCTTCACGCGGGGAGCGTTGAGCGTGAGAATCTCCAGCTGGGTCCGGGCGAAGGCGGTGATGGTCTCGGGTTTCACATACCACTTCAGGTGCGGCTGGCGGCGCCAGGTGCCGGAGCCGGAGCAGGGGGCGTCGACGAGGATGCCGTCGTATTGGTCGGCGGGTTTCTGGACGATGGTAATGTTGTCGAGGCGGGCGCGTTTGGCGCGGTCGTCGAGTTCATCGAGGATCTCGACACGAATGTCGGTGGCGTCGACGTGGCCGTTGGCCCCAAGCAGGCGGGCAAGCTGGAGCGTCTTGCCGCCGGCGCCGGCGCAGGCGTCGAGCCAGCGACCGGACAGCGGCTGCGGCGCATGCGCGAGCACAAGCTGCGAGCCGAGGTCCTGGATCTCGACAAAACCGCGGCGGAAGGCGTCGGTCGCGGCGACCTCGGCGTTGGGGGGCAGGCAGAGCGCATCGGGAAAACCGGCGGGCGCCTCGAAGATCCAGCCCTGGGCCTTGAACTCGTCGAGGACGAGGTTGCGGTCGTTGGCCTGGATGCGGACCCAGACGTTGGCCCGGCTGTTGAGGGCGTCAAGGTGGGGAGACTCGAAGGCGGCGGGGCAATGTTCGGCGAACCAAGAAGGCAGGAGAGCTGAAAGCTGAAAGCTGAAGGCTGAAGGCTGAGCGGCGGGCGAGGGGTGGAACCCGGCCTCTGGACGGGTTGGGTTGACTGGTGCGGATCCGGAAAGCGTGCGCGGAGCGCCCGCTCCACCTACGAGTGATGCGAGCAGCGCGGATTTTTCCGCCAGTGTCGCTGGCACCGGCGGCCAGTCGCCGACGTGAGTGGCGCGGTAGAGCGAGGTCGGCTTTAGTTCCGGCGCGAGCCACGCGGTGATTTTGGCGGCGGTGGCGGGATCGGTATCGAGGAGCGGGTCAATCCACGGCAGGTAGCGCAGCCAGGTGTAGACGAGTTCGCGGTAGAGTTTGCGGTCGCGGGAGCCGATGGCGCGGTGGCGGGCCATGAGCTCCTTGATGCGGCGGGGCAGAGAGCTGTCACGCCGGACGTGCGGCCGCAGCTGGGCGACGAAATCCAGGAACAGGCGCTGCTGATTCGCGGCGATGTTGGGATTCATTGGAAAACTTTTTTAACCACGGATTTCACGAATTGAGACGGATCAAGCAATGGCAGTTTTAACCACTAATGAACACTAATGGGGCACTAATTTCATGGCCGGATTTTACCCAAGCAGATCCATCCGTGTAATCCGTGGCCAAAAAAACTCCGGATTAGTGAAATATTAGTGTGGATTAGTGATGCCAAAAACCACGCTCAGAATTTCAGCAGTTCGACCTCGATGTTGAGGGCGAAGGAGCTTTCGCGGCGGGGACCGTTGAACCAGGAGACCTCATACTTCACGGCCCAGGTCTGGCCCAGGCGCTGCCAGACGCCGTAGCTCTGCTCGTTGAAACGGCGGTTCCGGGCGTCGTAGCGCCACAGGGCGGTGATATCATAGACCTCGTTGAGGCGCTGGCGCCACTCGAGGTAGTATTCCTCGTAGTTGTTGCGGAGATAGTGGGTGGCGAGGCGGGCGGACCACCACTCCTGATCGTGGATCTCGAGCGCGGTATTGAACTCCTGCTGCCGCGGGGTGTGCGGATCGACACGATGGAAGACCTCCCAGCGGAGCCAACGGGCGGGCGTGAGGGTGAACTCGGTGTAGATGTCCGAGAGCGGACGCTGGCCGGGATGGTCGAAGCGGTAGTCGGCGGCGAAGTTGAGGGAGGCGAGGTGGCGGGAGCCGTAGGCGGGGTCGCGGGTCTGCAGGGTGTTGTTGAGCGACAGGCGCAGGGTGTTGAGCGGGCCGAGGTCGTCGATGAAGCGCGAGTCGCCGATGGAAAGCGGCTGGAGATAGGTGGAGAAGGCGCGGCGATCGATGGCCGGGATATAGGCCCGGCCGCGCTCGGTTTCGGGGCCGTAGCGGTACGAGAGCTTTGGCTCGACGAGGTGGCGGAGACCGTCGATCTCCCAGACCTCGTTCTTGTAGTCGAAGGTGCCGCTGGCGAGCAGGCGGGCGTCGAAGCCGATCTCGCCGAGGGTGCGGGTGTGGTCGTTTTTCCCGCCGAGGGCGTTGGTGTAGTGCGTGACGCGGCCGCCGGCGACGGGCGTGAAGGTGAACCAAGGTGTCGGGGCGATGGGGCGGGAGAGGCCGTAGTAGGCGTCGAGGCGGTTGGTGCGGACCTCCGGGTCGAGGCCGTAGGCGTCGGCCTGGAGGACGGCGGCGCTGGCGCTGGCGCGCTCGTAGAAGCCGCCGGGCAGCGCCAGCGGCATCAGGTCGAAGCGGAGCTCGGGCAGGCGTTCCTGGACGCGGTGGTATTGGTTGGGATGGAAGCGGCCAAAGGTGCTGAGCGTCCAGTTGTCGGCGGTGTAGGCGGCCTCGAGGAAGGAATCGGGCTGCTGCACGCGGTCGAACTCCTTGTGGCGAAAGTCGCGCAGGATCTCGGAGTCGCTCCAGGAGTTGAACTCGCCGTCGAGGGTGAAGTGGTCACCGGCGCGCTGGCGGTGCTGCCAGGTGAAAAAAGAACGGTCGCGGGGGACGGGGCGGCTGAGGATGTCGTTGGCGCGGTCGCCGCCATCATGGATGTAGCCCGAGCGGAAAAAACCGTGGACCGAGCCCGCGTCGGAGCGGCGGTCGTAGCTGCCGGAGGGGCCAACCATGACGCCGCGCGAGGAGTAGAGGCCGACGTCGGCGCCGAGCTGCACGCCCTCGGCGACCGGCACGTGGAGGCCGAGTTCGGCCAGGACGCCGAGGCTACCGCGGTAGCCGAGGCGGGCACTGATGAAGGAGACGAAGTCGGTATTGAGCGCGTGTTCGAAGTGCGGGAAGGAGAGGAAGTGGCCGCCCAGGAGGCCGACGCCAAGGCCCTCGGCGCGGATGATCCGGCCGCGCGCGTAGGTAAGCTTGGTGGCCTTGATGGAGGGGGTGTAGCCGGCGTTCTCGCGGAAGAAGACCGTGGCGTTGGTGAAGACCAGCACGTCGAGCGTGCCGGTGACGGACTCGCCGGAGACATAGACCGGGAACTCGCCGATGCGGAGGTTGCGAACGTTGATCTCGCGGGTGGCGAGGTTGTAGGTGCCCGCGTCGGCCACGAGGCGGCGGCGGCCGGTGGTAAGCACAAAATGGCCGGTGGCGGAGGCGATGCTGGTCGCGGTGTTGTAGCGGATCTCGTCGGCGGTCAGGACAGTGTCGGCGTTGACCACGCGCGCGTGGCCGGTGAGGACGGTTTCCTTGGTCGTGTCGTCATAAACCGTCCGGTCGCCGGTGACCTGGAGCTGGGCCGGTGCGGCCGGCTGGGCGTGGGCGAGCCCGACGAGCAGGCACAGGGTGCCGAGCAAGGCGGGGAGGCGGCGGGCGAAAGGCATGGTGCTGAAGTGGGG
>Ga0163153_10006038_pt1 | contig 13897 bp, 9 predicted proteins | sample OliLakLV19MP6IB1_FD_148629 | JGI IMG/M metagenome (GOLD analysis project Ga0163153, IMG submission 148629) | Freshwater microbial mat bacterial communities from Lake Vanda, McMurdo Dry Valleys, Antarctica - Oligotrophic Lake LV.19.MP6.IB-1 | ecosystem: Environmental > Aquatic > Freshwater > Lake... | reverse complement strand
AGCTGCCGATGAACGACGCATCATGGTCAAGCGCTATGATGTTGCCTGGCGACAGCCGGAGTTAGTGAAGGAATGAAAATAGACCCATCTACGCGTCGCTGTATCATTGGGTGATTGATGATTAGGGGCGGGTGATCCATGAACTGTCCACCACCGGTGTGGTCTACAACCCCGGCAATTTGGTCGAGACGCCGGCCTTTACCCGCGCCGTCTATCAGACTTGGCGCTGGAGCGGTGATCGTGCTTTTCTGGCAGAGATGTACCCTTTTTGCCAAGCGGGTATGCTCGATTATGTGTTGGGCCGCTGTGACCCAGATGGCGATCTCTGTCCGGCTGGGCGCAGCATTATTGAAACACTAGAAATGCACGCCGATTTTGAGTGTATTGATATTGCCAGTTATACTTGGGAAGCGCTCACCTTTCTAGCCGAGATGGCGCGCATTCTGGATGACACGGCCACGCTTGCGTTGGCAACCACCAACGCTGCGACCCTGGCAGAAACCATTCGCAACGACTGGTGGCTGGCCGATGAGGGGTTGTTTGCGGATGTGCGTGCCACTGGGCAGGAGGTACAAGCCGTTTTACAGCGCATTGACCAATTGCAATCCGAACCGGATTGGGAGTGGCTGGGGGCGCAAGTTAGCCAAGCCCATCGCCTCTTTGATGCGCAGATCAGCGCACGCGCCGGTGGCGCACAAGATATCAAGCTGGCCTGGCTACTACGGCATTGGGTGGTGATGTGTCCCGTCGAGGTTGGGATTGCGACGCCAGAACAGGCGACGCGTACGTTCCAGCGCTTGCTCTCCACCGAATTTTGCAACGAATGGGGCATGATGCTCCACCCCGAACGCCACGATGTAATGAGTATCAACACCGGCTTGCTGGCGTTGGCGCTGTCACGTTACGGCTGGATCGACGCGGCGCTGAAGTTGGTGCAACAGACAGCGGCAACGCTCAACCTGCGCACCCCCGGCGCGATCAGTGAAGCACTGCCCGATCAATGGTGCTTTTTGCAATTGTGGTCAACCTTGCCGATTATTTCGCCGCTGGTGGAGGGGGTGTTGGGCATTGACCCGAACGCCGGAGAACACACCCTGCAGGTGATCCCCCACTTGCCCACCGGCTGGCCGGAGGCAACCTTGGAGCGCCTAGCAGTGGGCGACCAGACCTTTACGATCACCGCCAAACAGTCAACAACCGAGTATTCTCTCCGCGTGCAGGCTGATGGAACACAGGACAAGGATTATGCGTTGACCGTAGGCTTTTACCTGCCGGCAGATACGGCGATTGTGGATGTCCAGGTGAACGGTCACAGTGTCCCCTGGCGCTGGGAAACAACCAAGGCTGGTCAACGGCTTGTTTGCGAGGCTGTTGGTCAGGCAGAATTAAGGATAAGAATTGGATCTTCCTATGGCAAGCAATGATATCAAAGCCGCGGTGCAGCGGCAGTTTAATCAGGTGGCGGCTAACTATAGTACGAGCAGCGTTCATGCCAAAGGGCGCGATCTGGAAGAGATGTTGGCCGCCGTGCCTTTGACGGGCCAGGAATGGGTACTAGACGCCGGTTGCGGCACGGGTCATACGGCGTTGGCCTTTGCGCCCCAGGTCGCACAGGTGGTAGCGGTTGATTTTACCGAAGGCATGTTGGCGCAAGGGCGGCAATTGGCCGCAGATCGTGGCACCACCAATGTCGATTTTCGCTTCGGCGATGTCGAAAAGTTGCCCTTTGCTGATGCACAATTTGATCTCGTCGTTTCGCGCTATAGCGCCCACCATTGGCCCCATCCCGCCAACGCGTTGCGCGAATTTCACCGCGTGCTCAAACCCACTGGCTCCTTGGTGCTGGATGACATTGTCTCGTATGATGACTTTACCTGTGACACCTATCTCCAAGCTATTGAGCTGCTGCGCGACCCTTCCCATGTGCGTGACCATACCATTGCCCAATGGACAGCGATGTTGACCGCGGCTGGCTTTGTGGATGTGACAATTGTCTATAGCGGCGGCGTTGCCATTGACTTTGCCGCCTGGATCGCACGGATGGCCACCCCCCCAGCCAATGCCGCGCTGATCCGCACCCTCTTCGACGGCGCGCCCCAAGAAGTGAAAGCCGCGCTCCAAATCGAACCAAATCACAACTTCACCTTTGCCGGCGCAGTGATCCATGCCAGGAAAGGCTAGTGTTTTTCATTTGAGTTGAGGAGTCAGCACGTGGGCGTGTCCGGTGCCCATTGGGCGCCTCAACTCAAATGAAAAACATCCAAATCAGTAGTGGTCGCGGTGGCGTAATTTTTCTAATAGCGCCTGGTCGAAGGGATTTTTACCCGCTTCCAACTGCCCAATCCACGGTTCAATCATCGGGCCACGGCTGCGTTCGTAGAGGGATACTGATGCCTGCGCTTGCAAGGAGTGGAGATAGATACGCAGGTCGGCCACGGCTTCGGCATGACGACCCAGTTGGGCATAGGCGATGGCGCGGCTGTCGTTGCTGGCGCCTGTCTTGTCTAGTGCCACGGCTTGATTGCAATAGGGAAGTGCTTTGGCGGGCTGTTGCGCTAGGGCATAACCCCAACAGAGTGCGCTGATCGCGCCGCCATGATCCGGCTGGAGCGCCAGCGTTTGTTGAAAATCTTCCACCCATTCTAGTCCACTGCCCGCTCGGATATAGACCAACCCACGCAAGTAATGCGCGCGAACGTGGTCGGCTTGTTGCGCGATCACATGACTCAGATCCTGAAGCGCTGCGGCCATATCATCCGACTCATCACGTTCATAGTAGGCCACGCCACGATTGATATAGCTGTTGAGATAATCAGGGCGTCGGGTAATGACCGCGGTAAAATCGGCAATGGCTCCGTTCAAATTTTCCAAAATCAGGGGTTCATTGGCCGGCGAAATCTGCGCCCGTTTGATCTGGAGTGTACCGCGATTATATAAAGCATCAACCAACCGGTCATTGAGGGTAAAGGCTCGACTATAATAGGCAATTGCCTGGGTATAGCCGGCCAAAGTCTGTGACTTCTCGGTCAGATAGCCCAGATAGAAGTTCAGCCACGCTTCGGTCTTTTGATCTTTTGGTTTCTGATCCAGGGCGCGTTGGAAAACGACAGCGGCGGCCTGATAGCTGCCCAAGTCGCTCAACCGCCGCCCAATCACCATGTGATCCACCAAGCTGCTTAAGGCAATCAAGGCCGTATCACGAATCTCTTTGGGGACGATGGAATTGATGGTTGTCACCAGTTCATCGGCGGGTCCTAGGGTAAAGTCACGGCTTTGGCTATCAGTCGGGTTGCGCGCTTCGATCTGGACATGGACGCGGCCACTGTCATATTCACCCCAGATGATCATCGTGGCATTGACCGCGGTCAACAATTCACGCGCCTGTTGTACATTGGCAATCTCTTCCGGCCAACTGACAAGTGTCGTGCTGATCAAGCCGACGGCGGCAATCTGTTGTTCCAATTCCTCGCGAATCCGTCCAGCCACATTATATTGTTCGTCACGTGTGTAATCCGTAAACTGGGCAATGAGCAGGAGTGTCTCGCCTTCCTTTGCCGGCGGATAAACCATTGCGCCGGTCGGCGTGGTTTGGGGTGGCGGATGGAGAACAACGGTCGCGGGCGCAGGGGGTGTTGGCGTGGCCAGACCCACGAAAGCGGTGCGACCTGTCCACAGACGGCCAAGCACCAACACAACTAGTAAGCCGGCAACGACCGGCCACCACCGCAGCCGACGATCACGCAGCAGATGGAGGATCGGGCTTGGTTGGGGCAATGGGGTAGCAATATGAGCCGACTCGGTTGTGCTTTCCCTGGCAACCTGATTGTTTACCAAAAAAGCTGGCAAGGTCTGCGATGGCGCAGTTGTGGGAGGATCGTCTTCACTTTCCGTATTAGCTTGCTCTATGGCTGAGTCAAGGTCTTGATCTGGCTGGATCTGCGAAAAAAGGTCAATTGCAGCCTGGTGTTCGGTGGACGGTTCAGCGCTATCAATGGCGGGACCATGTAGGGGTTCAGATGGCGGCGTAAACGCAAGTTGCTCAGGAGGGAAGCCGGCAACCAGGAGCAGTCGATCGCGTTCCTCATTGGACAAACGTAATTTTTTGGCGCATTGCAACACATCTTCGCGGGCGCGCGGACGTTCCACTAGACCCTCTTTCCAACGGAAAATGGTCTGCCGCCGCACACCAATCGCGCGCGCCAATTCGCTATCGCTAATGCCAGAGCGATTCATATAGTCGGAAAGAAGTTGGCCAAAGGTCGGGAGGCTCATTGCTTTATCACGATCTGGTCTTAACAGCTCACCTGATGGACGATAGTCGATAGACGATGGACGATGGACGACGGCTATCGTCCATCGTCCGCATACCATGCATTAACAGCTTAGGATAGATCATAGCAAATTTTAGCACAAGATAGGGTTCTACCCAATAAAGTGCGGAAACAAATCTTCTCGGAAGATGGTTCATTGAAAATTCGACGGGTTTTCTTTCGGGTGGTATAATGGTTGCAGAGATAAAATGGCTGCTCGCTCTGGGGCGACGCCGCTTGTCCTAGTGACGGTCAATTGATTTGATAGAGACGCCCGTTTGTGGGCACAATATATATAGTGGTATAGATGGTAGTGTACGTAATGGTGTACGTGGTAGTATAGATAACAGTGTAGATAGATGCCTTAGTAATGTGATAATGAGTAGCTGACGTAGCGGCGCGGATTCAGAGAACGCGGATGGCCTCCGATGTATCAAAAATCTGCGTTCTCTGAATCCGCGCCGCTACGATTGCGGATGGCCGAAGGGATAGCGAACTATGCGTAATCAATCGCCCGCGCCCCCACTTTGCAAAGCTAGGGTAACGCACACCTTTTCCGACAAGTATCGCGCTCATTAGTTCTAGTCATACGCCACAGCTAACCACGTTACGAATACTCCACAAACTGTTCCGCGCCCAGCCCTAGCCAACTATCGTTGGTGACTATGGGCTGTTGCCATGCGTCCATCGCACCAATAGCGTCACGCTTTTGCATAATTCAGAGCCTATGAGTAGCTCTGTGATTGTGATAGATTAACACGTATAACCTATGATAGGAGATAAAAACAAAATATGACACAAAGTACAAACACACAAGGCGAATCAACCGGTAAGCCGTTGTTGCGCCTTATTCCCCTGGGTGGGCTGGGTGAAATCGGCAAAAACATGATGTTGCTCGAAGCAGGCGACAGCATCTTGGTGATCGATGCCGGTCTCATGTTCCCCACCAGCGAAATGCATGGAATCGATCTGGTGATCCCCGATACCGAATACTTGATGGATCGGATGGAGAAAGTCAAGGGCATCATCCTCACGCATGGTCACGAAGATCATATCGGCGCCTTGAGCTATCTAGTGGAAGAAGGGCTAAAAGCGCCCGTTTATGGTACAGCCTTGACCCTGGGGTTGCTGGAAGGAAAGCTGCGCGAACACAAACTTTTGGGTGAAGTGCAACTTAATACGATTACCGAACACGATACGATCAACCTAGACCCCTTTGTGGTGGAGTTTTTCCACACCTGTCACAGCTTCCCCGACAGTGTTGGAGTCGCCGTGCAAACACCCGCCGGCCGGGTGATCCACACCAGTGATTATCGCTTTGATGCGACGCCGGTGGATGGCAAACCAACCGAAGAAGATAAGTTGCGCTGCTGGGGTGACGAAGGGGTGTTGCTGCTGTTGGCAGACAGTACCAATGCCGAAAAAGAAGGCACAACACCCAGCGAAAGCTCGCTCTATGAAATGTTGGATCACGCCTTTACCAAGGCGCCAGGACGCGTTCTTCTCACCACCTTTGCCAGCAATCTGGGGCGTGTGCAACAGGTAATCGATGTAGCCCGCAAGCATGGCCGGCGGGTCGGCGCCATCGGTCGCTCGATGGTGAACAATGTCAAGATTGCCATCCAACTTGGCTATCTCAACATCAAACAAGATGAGTTGCTGACAGCCGGCGAGATGGAGACATTGCCCGCTAGTGAAGTGGTGATCATCGCCACCGGTAGCCAGGGCGAGCCAACCAGCGCCATGGTGCGCATGAGTGTCGGCGATCATCGTCAGATTAGCTTGCGCCAAGGTGATACGGTCATTCTCAGCGCCATGCCCATCCCCGGCAATGAAGAATTATTTAATCGCACCGTGGATAATCTTTTCCGCCAGGGCGTTGATGTGCTCTATCATGAGTTGGGTGATGTGCATGTCAGTGGTCACGGCGGGCGCGAGGATTATCACCACATGTTGGATCTGGTGCGTCCGCGCTATTTCGTACCGGTGCATGGTGAATATCGTCATCTGGTGCTGCACGCACGCATTGCCGAAGAAGCTGGTCTAGACAAAGCCCATATCTTTATTATTGAAGATGGACAACCCCTTGAGTTTGGCTACTTCAACCCAGGCACAGAGAATGGCGCAACGGAAGAAAGTGGTAATGGCAAGGGCCAAATCACAGAGCAAATCACAGCGCGCTTGGGTGATCAATTGCCCGTGGGCTATGTCTTTGTCGATGGGTTAGGGGTCGGTGATGTTGGCAATGTGGTCTTGCGTGACCGTCGCCATCTCAGCCAGGACGGGTTCCTGGTCTGTGTGGTCGCTATTGATGAAGTAGATGGTGAAATCATCTATGGTCCAGAGATCATTAGCCGTGGCTTTGTCTACATCCGCGAAAGTGAAGACCTGATCAGCCGCGCCCGGGATGTCGTCGAAGGCTTGTTAAAAAAGCGCATTCCCGTTCAGGTGTTGGAAAACAAAATTCGCGACGCGCTAACCACCTTTACCTATAAAGAGATGGGGCGACGCCCCATGATCTTGCCACTGGTCATGGAAGTATAGTATACTAGGATAGAACAAGTGTTTGGATTGTTCAAGGAATGGTTCGTTTTATCCTAGAAATAGCTTGAAGATCGTAGGTGCGGTTTGTAACCGCACAGTTTCCCGAAGCACGTGCGGTTACAAACCGCACAGTTTCCCGAAGCACGTGCGGTTACAAACCGCACCTACAGTTCATAACTTTACCCTACTTTTAATCATGGCAAAGCGTAAATCTCCATCACCAAAACGAAAACAGAAGGATGATTGGTCGGCGACGCTGCTGACACTGTTCCAGCGCCCAGATGTGGTCGGGGTGACGCTTGTGGTGATCGCCGTCTTCACCCTGCTCAGCCTGCTTACTAGCAGCACCGGTACGATCACCGGCGTCTGGATCGAGTGGCTACAGATGCTCTTTGGCATTGGCGTTTGGGGCTTCCCCATCGTCATCGGGGTCATTGGGCTGTGGATGGTGATTCGCGCCGTGGAACATATGGCCGATATGCCGTGGCGTCAGCCGGTCGGCTGTGCGTTGCTCTTTGCGGCGATTATTGGGGGGATTACGCTCTGGACGGGACCACAGGATAATGCCGGTGGCATAGTTGGCGCGGCTCTGGCTGAAGTGCTCCAAAGTATCCTGGGGGTTGGGCTGGCCTGGGCCTTTGTTACCTTTCTTGCCATTTCGGGTCTAGTCTTCCTCGCCGACCGGATGTTAGTCGATTTTTGGCAAGCGCTCTGGTATCAGTTGCGCGCGCTAGGTGGCGATCGCACAGAGCGAAGAGGACAATCGACCATTGAGCCGGTTTTGCCACTTCCCACCGGCCAGATTGCATGGTGGAAACGTTTGGTGGATCGATGGAGTCGCCCTGCCGACGATGAAATGATCTCTACCCTGCCACGCGCCACGAATATGGTGCGACCTACTGCTGGTGTAACACCGGCCAATCGGGCAGAACGGGTGCGCCCTCCCCTCTCCCCAGCCACGCCAACGCAAGTTGCCTCGTCGCCGCGCGGTACCGCTGGTGGGTTAACCACCAGTGAGCCAGAGCTACTGACGCCCAAGATTGTGGGCAGCGCCCAAGAGTGGCGTCTACCGCGTGTGGAAGAGATGCTCAACAACTGGGAACGCCATAGCGACAGTGACGATCTGATCCGTGACCAAGGACGGATGATCCAGGATACGCTGGCGCTCTTTGGCGTGCCGGCGGATTTTGAGGGCGCCTATAAAGGGCCGGCGGTTACCCAATACTTGATCAAACCGGGCTATCTCGAACGCACGGTACAGGGCGAGACCAAGCGCATCAAAATAAAAGTAGCCAAGATTGCCAGTCTGGCCAACGATCTAGCGCTAGCGCTGGCTGCCCCCAGCGTACGCATTGAAGCGCCGATTCCCGGCACGAATTATGTGGGCGTCGAGGTGCCCAATCAGGAAGGGAACATTGTTGGGTTAAAGGAGTTGATGGAGTCGGATGTTTTTCAGCAGTCCCAAGGTCGTCTGCGTATTGCCCTGGGTGAGGATGTCAAAGGGCAACCCATCGTCAGCGATATGACGCGGATGCCCCATCTGCTCATTGCCGGCGCCACCGGCACCGGGAAATCGGTTTGCATTAACTCGATTATCAACTCCCTTCTGCTCACCAACACGCCCGACAATTTGCGCCTGCTGATGGTTGACCCCAAAATGGTAGAGTTAAGCATCTATAATGGGGTGCCCCATCTGCTCAGTCCGGTCGTTACCGAAGTTGATAAAGCTGCTGGTGTGCTCTTTTGGGCCGTGAAAGAGATGGAACGACGCTACAGTCTGTGTAGCAAAGTCGGAGCGCGCGACCTAGTGCGCTATAACGAATATCTGGCCAAGCGCAACGAAAAAGCGCTGCCCTATATTGTCATCGTCGTGGATGAAATGGCCGATCTGATGATGGCGGCCCCCGAAGAAGTGGAAAAACATATCTGTCGCTTGGCGCAGATGGCGCGCGCGATTGGCATCCATCTGATTATTGCTACCCAGCGCCCTTCAGTCGATGTCATCACCGGCTTGATCAAAGCCAACTTTCCGGCGCGGATTGCCTTTGCCGTCACCAGCCAGACCGATAGCCGTGTGATCTTGGATGTACCAGGGGCCGAGCGACTGTTGGGGCGTGGGGATATGCTCTTTATGGCGCCCGATACCAGCAAATTGGAGCGGCTACAAGGCACCTTTCTTAATGACGAAGAGATCAACCGCATTGTCCGCTACTGGAAAGGCTATCGCACCTTGGAGGATCGCGCGAGCGGGCAGTGGTCAACGCTACCACCGGCAGATGGCGTCATGCCGCCGGACCCCTTTGCGTCCGAACACCCCCAGGATTTGCCCAAAGCGCTGGGCAATCCGCCCAAGCCAGAATTTACCCTACCGGCCACGGGCCTAAATCAAGCGCCGCTCTTTGAGCAGATCGAAGCGATGAAAGCCGCCGACGGTCGTGATGAATTTTTTGACAACGCGGTGCGCATTGTGCGCGAAACCGGGCGGGGATCAGTGAGCCTCTTACAACGCAAGTTGCGCATTGGTTATAATCGGGCCAGTCGGTTGGTTGATCAGTTGGAAGAAGCGGGCATTCTTGGCCCAGACCAAGGGGGTGCCGCCGGTCGCGAACTCATGATCGATGATCCGGCAGAGGAAGCAGTCGGCGATCAGGTAACACCGCGCATCATTGGCAGCGACGACGAGAATGGCGCACGCCCCAGGGTCTGGATGTGAGTCACATTTCTCGTAGAGTTTCCCCAAAAATCATTGACCGTGTTGCGTGCTGCGTAATTCCTAATTCTTAATTACCAACCGCCAAAGGACGCCTTTGTGGAAACTAAGCTTCCCGTCGAACGTGCTGATCTCTCGTTTGCCCGGCTCATGGGGATCAGCATTAGTGCGCGTTTTTTGACTGACACGGTTGCGCAACTTTTCAATCCCTTTCTGACCATCTTTGCCGTCGGGTTTGGGGTGGATGTAGTGACGCTGGGTCGGCTGCTCAGTTTGCGGTTGGTTACGGGCATCTTCACGCCTGTGATTGGTGCGTTGGCCGACCGGCATGGCTATCGACGCATGATGCGTCTGGCGCTTCTCTGTGTGATCCTAGGGCTGCTATTGGTTGGCAGCAGCCGGGGCATCGTGGCGTTGGCCGTGGGTATGCTCATCATGGGGGTGGGGCAAGCCGGCTTTGTCCCCACCTTGCACGCCTATCTCAGCGCCCGTTTACCCTATGCGATCCGCGCCCGCGGGTTGGGCATGTTGGAATATTCGTGGGCGCTGGCTGGGATCGTGGGGCTTTTTGTGATTGGGCAGTTGCTGGCGGTAACAAGCTGGCGCATCCCGCTCTTTGGCCTGGCCGGCGCGCTCGCTGGTATCTGGCTGCTCTTTAGCCTGCTGCCGGCGGCCAACAATGAGCAGAGAGGTTCGGATACGGCGCGGAGATCATCCGTATCACCCTTCCGTCAATTCATCAATTTTTTCGATTTGGGTGTTCGAGCCCGTTCCGCCTACAGTGCCATCATTGCCGATGGATTGCTCTTTTTTACTGGCATGCAGTTGATGGTGGTCTATGGCGCCTGGCTTAGTGCCGAGTATGGGTTGGGTGCCGCCGCGCTTGGCTCGATTGCACTGCTCATGGGTTGCTCTGATTTAGCGGGCAGCGTCTCGGTGAGCCTCTTTACCGACCGACTTGGCAAACGACGCAGCGTGATGATCGGCACCGTAGGGACATTGATCGGCTATGCCCTCTTGCCCTGGCTGAATAGCTCACTCGTCATTGCCGTGGCCGGCATCGCCTTTACCCGTGGCTGTTTCGAGTTCGGCATTGTCAGCCAAATTTCGCTCCTCAGCGAACAAGTACCCGACCAACGCGGCAAGATGATGTCGCTTGGTTCCGCCATCGTCATGCTCTGTGGCGCTGTGGCCAATATCACGGGGCCGTGGCTCTATGTACACTATGGTGTGTGGGGTGTATGCATCACTTCCGTGGTGGCGCTGCTCCTGAGCTTGGCGATGCTGGTTGGGCTGGTGCGCGAGCCGCAGTAAGGAATATGAATACAATAATTTATTCGTCTCTGCGCAATTAGGTGATTTCGACAAGCTCAATCACCCAATCACCAATGAGTAAGTTATTGAATCACCATTCATAAGATATACCTTACATCGTCATCCATTTTTTCCGAAGCACGCTTTTTGCAGTATAATCTTTTTGATCCAATAAAATATCCTTCTGCATCATTTATCTTTTTTCACAAAGCAATGCTCCAAAGGAGATTACCATGCGCAAATTTTTCTTATTCCTGACAATCATTGCACTCAGCCTGTCGCTACGGCCAGGCGGCAATCTGGCAATCGCCCAAGACGCGGGGGTTGTCGTCGCCGATGGTCTTCATGGGCCAATGGGTGTGCTGATGGACGAGAGCGGCACCTTATGGATTATTGAGTCTGGTACAGGTGGCGATACGGAGACGCCTTTTGTTGATCCGCAAAGTGGCGAGACCATTTCTGCCCAGTATGGGGAAACCGCGCGTGTTATTACGGTCGCGCCGGATGGCACAGAGAAAGTGATGACGGCTTTACCTTCGATTGCCACGGGAGCCGATATCATTGGCGGCGCACGGTTGGCAACGCTGGGTGGCAAAGTCTATGCTACCGTTGGTCAATGGCTGGGCGATCCTACTGTCGAAGCCGGTTTGCCTAATATGGCGGTGGTGGCCGAAATTCAGGAAGGCAGTGCCACTGCCGTTGCCAGCACCTGGGATTTTGAACGCAGCGAAAATCCGGATGGTTTGATGACCGATTCACACCCCTATGGCCTCGCTGCCGGCGCCGAAGGGGTGTTGTGGGTCACCGATGCGGGCGGCAATGCCTTGCTCCGGGTCAACCCGTTGACCGGGCGTGTACGCTTGGTGACCGTTTTTGAAGGCGTTCCAGCGCCCTTCCCCAATCCAGCACGCAACAATGAAATGCTAACTGATCCTGTGCCAACCGCAGTGGTCGGCAAAGATGGTATGGTTTTTGTCTCCTTGCTACCTGGCTTCCCCTTCACGCCCGGTTCGGCCAAGGTCGTCACTGTAGCGGAGGATGGCACAGTCAGTGACTATGCCACGGGTCTTACCATGTTGACTGATCTTCAGCTTGGGCCGGATAACGAGTTGTATGCTGTCCAGTTTGCCGAATTTGGCGAAAATGGGCCGACGCCCAACAGTGGTGCGCTGGTCCGCATCGCCCAAGGTGAAGGGTCAGCTACCATCCTTTCCGCTCTCTCCTTCCCCACGGCTGTGACCTTTAATACTGCCGGCGACGCTTATCTTACCATCAACGGCGTTGGCGCTCCCGGCTCTGGTCAAGTTGTCATGTACAGCGGCATTGCCGGGGCCGCACCCGTTACAGCAGCCGGCGCCAGCGATGTCGCGCCATCACAAACCATGACAGAGACAGCAACTATGACCGAAACTGTTGCCATGACGGACACAATGGCGATGACCGCTACAGCCGCCATGACCGATACAATGGTGATGACTGATGCGTCTGCTATGACCGACACAATGGCCATGACGGATACAGCGGCAGTGACCTACACCGCCGCTACGACCGACAGTGCCGCCATGACCGATACCACTGCAATGGCAAGCGAAATAGTCGTACCCAGTGTAACGGCCAGCAACCAAGAATCGGACGGCACAAATGTGATGGTCGAACAGGTGGTGGCCGCCGAACAGGGCTGGATGGTGATCCACAGTGATGATGCGGGCAAACCAGGCCCAGTGCTTGGCCAGACCAGCGTACCCGCCGGCACAACCGACAACGTTGTGGTTGTCCTCGACGCCGCACTAAGTGGAGAGAACAAGCTCTGGGCCATGCTCCATGTCGATGCTGGTGTCGTTGGCACCTATGAATTCCCAGGGGCGGACGGGCCGGTGATTATCAATAACGCCATCACCATGACCCCCTTTACGGCTACCACCGCAGCAGCCGATGCCGCAGCCGAACCAATTGTTAAGGAGGCCGATGCCGCCGACGCCACTCGTGCTACCGAGCAGGCACGCGAACCAGAGATCATGCCCGCCACTGGTGCCAGCCTAAGCGGCGTCTCGCCGACCACCATGCCGGTTGTTGCCTTGATCCTGTTGGCCTTGGCAGTCGGCGCAATTGTCACCCGACGCCGACAAGCCTAGTGTGAGAGAAGTTCGACTACGCTGCCGTTCATAAGCAGCGGCGAGACAAATTTTGATAAAAGTCGAACTTCTGCATGCAACGCAGGCGACCGGCGCCGGGCATAGCCTGGCGCCGGTTTTGTTTAGGAGGAGGAAACCATGTCACCCTTTTTTGTTGACTACCTCGAACGGCTAGAGATGTTGCACGCGGAAATGGATCGCGCGCTCACGGGGTTGCCCCAGGCTGCGCTTGATTGGTCGCTTGGCCCGGAAATCAATTCGCTGGCCGTGTTGACGGCTCATGTGGCCGGTTCAGAGATGTTCTGGATTGGCGATGTCATCATCCGCGGGGCAACAACGCGCGTGCGCGCAACCGAGTTTGAAACCACAGCCGTTACAGCCAATGAACTCAAAGCGCGGCTGGCGCAGGCATTGGCCGATTCGCGCAATGCCATCGCCCAACTCACCCTCGCCAACTTGGAAGAACAACGCCCTTCCCCGCGCCCGCCCCCACATGAAGAGGAAGTCTACACGGTTGCCTGGTGTCTGCTTCATGCCTTGGAACATGTGGCTGTGCATGTCGGCCATATGCAACTAGCGCGTCAACTGTGGGAGGAAAGGCAACATGGGTAATTTACAGATTCTCGTCCTGGGCGGGAGCGGCTTTGTCAGCGGCACATTGGCGCGCTTGGCAATCGCAGCCGGACATAGCGTCTGGGCCGTGACCCGTGGTCAACGCGCGCTGCCCAAAGGTATCACCCCGATTATTGCCGACCGACGTGACAGCAAGGCACTACAGAGTGCGCTGCAACAAACCGATCAAACCTGGGATCTGGTGGTGGATTGCATTGGGTACGAGCCGGCCGATGCACAGCAAGATATCGACCTTTTTCATGACCGCGCGCGCC
>Ga0163153_10006037_pt1 | contig 13900 bp, 15 predicted proteins | sample OliLakLV19MP6IB1_FD_148629 | JGI IMG/M metagenome (GOLD analysis project Ga0163153, IMG submission 148629) | Freshwater microbial mat bacterial communities from Lake Vanda, McMurdo Dry Valleys, Antarctica - Oligotrophic Lake LV.19.MP6.IB-1 | ecosystem: Environmental > Aquatic > Freshwater >... | reverse complement strand
GGCTAGTCAAGTCCGAGCAGCCCTCCAGTCTCCTCCAGTGGTTTACGCCGGTGCCCCGGCTCCCGTTCAACCCGGAGTGGTGGGACACCGCCTGGGACTTAGCCGGGCGTCTTAGAAGACACGGGGTATCTCCCTCTGCAGCGGATTGTCTGATCGCCACAATCGCGATGAAGCACCAGGTCACGTTGATTCACTGCGATACTGACTTCGAAGCGATGAAACCGATTCTCCGATTGCAGACCCTCGATTGGACGCAGTACCTCCGTGCATCCTGAGCATGTGTAGTTGGAGGCGAGAGGCCTGAGGCCGCTTTGAATTCAGGAGCCTCCCCAGTCTTCATTCGTTCTCAGTCTTCAGCCGTCAACCTTTCGCCTCTAACCTCCAGCCTCAACCTCTCTTTTTGCCTCCCCCCATTTGCTTCCCGCTGCCCGCGGGACCAAATTTGCACGAACCTATAAAAGTCAGCACAGCTTCCCATCTTTCACGTCGATAGAGAAAGTCCAAAGACGTTGAAACCTAACGAGTTCAGAAACCACCTTGAATGGCCCAAGATTTTCGAATATCACGTCAGTTGTTGTTGTCGCCTGCAGGAAACCGGACCGTGAACGAACCCAACGCTGCGCACCTGACCCAAGAGAAGCATCCAACCTCACAGCAAGTTTCGTCGGAAGATCCAGGCAGTGCCTCGATTCAGGAGGTACGACTACAGGTAATCGAAGCCCCCGCATCGACAGGAGCACGGGACGGACAGGAAGCATATGAACAGGGAATGGGCCTCTTCAGACAGGCAGCAGAACATTTTCAGCATGGTGAAGTGTACTCACGCTGGCCTTGCGCTTCATAAGTCATTACTGTAGTGTAATGATAAGCACTTATTGTAAGGAGACGTGATGTCCACATCGACGTTGACAAGCAAGGGCCAGACCACCATACCGAAGGATGTGCGGAAACGACTCAATCTCCATCCGGGGGATCGCCTGGAGTTCGTCATTGATGAGGACGGGCGAGTGCTCGTGTTGCCGGCGAGTGTCGATGCGTCGGAACTCGCGGGGATACTCAAGCGGCCGGCGAAGCCGGTCAGCGTGGCCGCGATGAACCAAGCGATTCGCAAGCGGGGGGGGCGGCGATGATCGGAATCGACACGAATGTTCTGGTCAGACACTTGGTGCAGGACGATCTCAGCCAATCACGCGCGGCCACGCAGGTCATCACAAAGCAATGTACGCGCGACGATCCTGGGTTTATCAATCGTATCGTTCTCTGTGAACTCGTCTGGGTACTGGAAAGCGCCTACGGGTATCCCAAAGACACTATAGTGGCCGTATTAGAGAAGCTGTTGCGCACCAGCCAGCTCAAGATTGAGGATGCGCAGTCAGCGTGGACTGCCTTTCGCCTGTATCAGAAGGGAAAGGCGGACTATGCGGATTGCTTGCTGGGAGCTACCAATCGGCTAGCCGGCTGCGATGCGACCGTCACATTTGATCAAGCAGCATTAAAGCTTGAAGGATTCCAGCCGCTTTAAATCGCAAGATCTGGCCACAGGTGGGATAATCTCCGGCGATTTTTCACAGAGAGCCAAGAGCGACTCAAGAATATCCGTAGGTCACCAGTCTTGACCCTGCGCGACAACACAGAGCGTCCCGAGACCATCACGATTGGAACGAATGAACTTATTGGAACCGATCCAAGCAACCTTCCTCCGGCGCTGGCGCGATTGATGGCCGGCCAGTGGAAACAAGGCGCGATTCCTCCGAAATGGGATGGCAAGACGGCCGAGCGGATCGTCGAGCATCTTGAGCGACTGCTGGCGAGCATTCAGAATCCTCCAACACCATAGCCTGAACGAACCATGGGCACTATCTCCGCCAGGCGAACGAATGAGGGCCAATGTGCGATGGCAAGACCCGTTGGCTTCACGCGTTGTATTGGAAGAGACTCCTATTTTATTTGTGGCCACAACGAGTCCATTTTGTAGCCTCGTTCTGTTGAGGAGGAGGGTGCGATGTCACAGGTCGGCGTCTGCGAACTCAAGGATCGATTGAGCGGCTATTTCAAGCGGGTCCAGGCGGCGAGGAAATCATCGTGACGGAGCGAGGCCGGTCTGTGGCACGAATAGTTCCGGTAAACACTTCGAGCCTCCAGCGGGCTTTTGAGCCAATGCTCCGTGAAGGAGCGGTGCGCTGGAGCGGGGGTAAGCCTCGTGGAGCGAGCCGGCGACCGGTGATCCGTGGGCGAACTCTGTCCGACATGGTGAAGGAAGATCGTCGATGATGCTGTATTTGGATACGAGCGCGTTGGTGAAGCTCTATGTGGATGAGCCGCTGGCACAAGAACTCTCGGCTGCCGTGGATGAGGCGGAAGCGGTCGCCACGTCCCTGCTGCCTATGCTGAAGCCCGGGCGGCGCGGTTCTCTCCTCACGCGTATCGTCGCATCGTCGATGCGTTCGAAGAGGAATGGCCCCGCTATATGACCGTCGAGGTTACAGATCGGCTTGTGGAACGTGCCGGTGATTTAGCGGCATCGCGTGGTTATGATGCACTGCATGTAGCGTCGGCCTTGAGCTTGCACGAGCGTGTCCCTTCATCGGTGATGTTTTTGGGGCTTGATCGGGAGTTAAGCATCGCGGCGAAGCGGGAAGCGCTTCGCATTCATCCTCTCGGAGCGTGAGACGCCGACTGGGTATGTTGCCAGTTCAACAAGGCGTCCCAGGGTAGAGCACGGAGGGCTCTCGTCGTCTGCCACGACACGACGGCGTGCGCTCGCGCTTCATGCATTGGCTTGCCCTCACGCATCTGCAACGGTGGCATCAGTATCGGCATACCATGGGAGCAGGGCCTGTGCATCAAAGACGGGTTAAGTCGTTTCCCGTTGAACCGAGCGAGTATGGTCTCACGGTCTGTCGCTACGTCGAACGGAATCCGGTACGCGCAGACCTCGTCGAACGAGCCGAGCCATGGCGCTGGAGCAGCGCCGGGACGTGCGAATCTGTTCCGTTGCAGGAGTGGCCGATGGCGCACCCCGCTGAGTGGCTCGGCGGGGTGAACGAGGGCGGCCGAAGAAAGAACTGGTGAGCAATGGTGCAAACCAATAGACCAGATCAACCAGAGGCATTGGACGATATGAGAGGGTGAAGGGTGAGTTGCATGATTTGCACGAACAGTGCATATTATCCGCATGTGGATTGCAAGAGGAGTCGAGCCTCTGGTCCGTCGGATGGCGCAGCAGTTTCCCGCCGTGCTGATAACCGGCACGAGACAGACCGGCAAGACCTCGCTACTGCGGCATCTCTATCCCGGCGCATCCTACCTGACACTTGATCTCCCGGCGAACGCGGAGGCCGCGCGCACCGCACCTGACACCTTGCTTGAGGCCTATCCGTCGCCGGTGATCATCGACGAAATTCAGTACGCCCCGTCGCTCCTGCGTCATCTCAAGGTCCGGATCGACCAGGATCGCTCGCCTGGCCGCTTTCTATTGACTGGCTCGCAAGTGTTCCCGCTGATGCAAGGCGTGTCGGAAAGTCTGGCGGGGCGCTGCGCGGTGCTGAACCTGCACACACTTGCGCGGGCTGAGCTGCTCGCGGCGGGCTGCGAGATCGAGGAATCTCGCTACCTGTTCCTCGGCGGGTATCCAGAATTGCACGTCGGGGCCGACCCCGATCTGTGGTTTCCGGCGTACGTGGCTACCTATCTCGAACGCGACGTGCGCAATGTGCTGCGGGTTGCAGACTTGCCGGAGTTCAATCGCTTCCTGCGTGCATGCGCACTGCGGATATCGCAAGTGGTCAATTACTCGGACCTCGCGCGGGATACGGGCATCGCCCCCAACACCGCGCGCAAATGGGTAGGCCTGCTCCAGACGTCGGGGGTCGTGGCCATGATGGAACCGTATTTCGGCAATCGTACCAAGCGGCTGATCAAGGCGCCTAAGCTCGCGTTCCTGGATACCGGGCTCGCGGTGTTTCTCGCGGGGTTTCATTCGGCGCGCGAGCTGGCGGCATCCTCGCTGGTCGGCGCATTCTGGGAGTCCCATGTTTTCGGCCAGATCGTGCGCCAAGCAGCGAGTCGTGCCGATGCGGCGCCAGTCGGCTACTGGCGCACAGCAGGTGGCCCGGAGGTGGATGTCGTGATCGAGCGCGCAGGCGCGCTCATTGCCATCGAATGTACATGGAAGGAGCATCCAGGGCACGCGGATGCCGGTGGCCTGAAGGCCTTGGAGGCCGCCGAACCGGGACGGGTGAAGCTAAAAATGATCGTGTGCCGTACAAAAGCGGCGTACACACTGCCCGATGGGACATGGGTGGTGGGCACCTCTGACGCGTTGAAGCGGCTGGCCTCGCAATGAAGCAGTGCGTCCAGCCCCGTGTGAAACGGCGCAGCCAGCGCCGGATGAATGGGGCAGAACGTGCTCGAACCGCGAATTGGAAAGTCGCCTGGCCCCTTATTCCAATCTGTTCCGTTGCAGGAGTGGCCGATGGCGCACCCCGCTGAGTGGCTCGGCGGGGTGAACGAGGGCGACCGAAGAAAAAACTGGTGAACAATGGTACCGTTTCACCCGTTGAACGTCCCGAGACCATCATGATCGGCACCAACGAACTCATCGGCACCGATCCACGCAAGCTCCCTCCGGCGCTGGCGCGATTGTTGGCAGGGGAGTGGAAAAAAGGCGCGATCCCTCCGACATGGGACGACAAGGCGGCAGAGCGGATCGTGGAGCATCGGGAGCGGCTGCTGGTAAGTAAATAAAGCAACTCCTCCAAGACCGAAGTACGAGCGCGGTAGTAGCCTGACAAGCCGGTGGCCTGGCCCCCTCGGCAACATGAAACCGTGAGACCTCATGCCATGGCGCATTATCGACCAACGTCGCAATGAACTGTCATCAATAATGTGGACAAGGTAACGAGCGGTGCAACGTCAAACAATGCCCCCTCGTTCCGTCCCCAAGTGATGGAGACCGTCTTGACCAGACAGAGGGGGCTCGCTAAGATGGCAACACATCCGAAGCGAAGAAGGCAATGCATATGGCGAAGACAAAGGCCACGCTGAGGTCAAAAGGCAAGAATGCGGTGATCGGGATCTCCCGCGAAGTGTGGGAGTGGGCTAGGGCGAACCCGAGGTACGAAAGCCTGCTGGAAGAGCTGGAGGACCTCGAAGATCTGCGGCGCGAAAAAACCAAGGCGGAAAAGGGCGTGCACTTCACTGAAGTGCTGAAAGAGTATGAACTCATGCACCACGTCCATCTTCCGCGATAATGGCCTACGAGGTTCTTCTTCAACCTCGGGCTCGCAAGGAGTTTCTGGCCCTTCCTCCCGACGTTGCAAAGAAAATCACTCAAGCATTTCACACGCTTGAGCAGAGGCCACGATCGCACCAATCCATCAAATTGTCAGGAGGCGAAGGCCATCGCCTCCGAGTCGGGGACTATCGCATCCTCTATGAGATCGACGATTCGGCCAGGAAGGTCATCGTGTATCGTGTCAAGGATTGCCGAGAAGCCTATCGATAGCCCGGCTGAAACCATGCAGGGAGATCCAGCGTAGGGAGGGCAACAAGCTCATCGTTTTTCCCATGCATCGCTCCAAACCCTTCGCGCTCTTACCGGCTGGAGAATCTCTCTATCCTGGATCGACGCATCGAACCGCCGACAGCCTCCTCGAATACGGCCTTATCAACAAGGCGCCCTTTATGGTCATCACCGGAGAACCGGGAATGGGCAAGACGTCTCTCCTGCGAAAGCTCATTGCGGAGCATCGCGATAAATACTCGATCGGTTTTGTGACAAATGCACGCTATGAGGTAGAGCACCTCTTGCCATGGATTCTCCTCGCGTTTGGCCTCAGCCACAAACAAGTGGATCCTGTGGAGGCCTATCACACGTTTTCGGAATTCATTAATCGGGAATCGAAGCGGAACCGTCGTGTGGTACTCATTGTGGACGAGGCTCAAAGCCTTGGGGTGGGGTTGCTGGAGGAATTGCGGCTTCTATCCAATATGAACGATGGCACGGTTCTCAAGCTGCAAATCATTCTTTCCGGACAGCCGGACCTCCACACGCTCTTGCAACGGATCGAGATGACCCAATTCGCTCAACGCATCGTCGTCGATCATCACCTCGAACCGTTCACTGAAGACGAGACCAGCCAGTATATTAGCCATCGATTGCAGAAGGCCGGCGGCAACCAGAGCTTATTCACCAGTAAGGCCTGCTCACTTGTGCATCGGTTGAGCAAGGGCATCCCTCGTCTGATCAATCAGATCTGCGACATCTCACTGACGTATGGTTTTGCGGATCAGACCGGCGTCATCACGCGTAAGCTGGTCGCCCAAGCGGCCCTTGATCGAAGCAGAGGTGGGATTCTACCACTTGGCGGGATAGAGGAACTCAATACGCTGGCGGCTTCCGTAGACGATCCAGACGAAATTCTCGTTCCTATTCCGCTTTCTCAGCTGAACGTTCCGTCTTTTCAAGGGGACGTACCGGAGTCAGAACCCCGCGTCAACCGATCGCCCGTCTCTCCTGGTTTCTTGTACAGCCAGGGAATGGATCTAAAAAAAGAGGGGCGCCTCAAAGAGGCCATTGACGCGTTCGAGCGAGCCAGCCAGGCTCCATTGTACCGTCTCAAGGCTTCGGCACAAGCCGGGCTCTGCTACACGGAGATAGGGGAGTACCATGCAGCCATTAAGGCGTTCCGGAATGGCTTGAGCGATGAGTCTGTACTTCCAAATGAAGTCATCAATTTGCAGTACTCTCTCGCGCGCGCCCTCGAATCTGTCGGAGAAGTAGAAGAAGCGTCAACCCTCTTTCAGCGCATTGTCCGCATAAATCCGAACTTTAAAGACGTGCCCTCTAGAATGAAACGGCGCATCATGAAGCAGAAACCCTTCAAAAATGCGAAACGCTCAGCCAACTCCACTGGCTCGTGGTTCAGTCAGGCACTCGATAGCCTGCATCAACTTATCGGCAGCCGCCGATAGCAAGCGCGGTCCCTCCCTCTTGTGAGCACCGTGCACTACTTGCCGATCGTGCTCATCGTGTCGTATAGACTTCTGACATCAGAGAGCGCTGCCCACTGAAGAATCCCCATCGAATCGCGCACGTATACGGGTGATCTCATCCCGTTCAACACGCAGGTGACTCCTGGTGTGCTGGTCAATATCCATAAGGCCTTGCGTGACAGTGATTCTTTGCGCCTGGATTCCGGCAATAGAGGATCGAGTATTGCCGAGACCGATGCGGTCTTAGCGCGGCTCCGTTCAGTGGCCTCTCTCCGAAGCCCTCTCAGCAAGGTGAACAGCTGTGGCAGGTAGCGATCGCGCCAGGCCTCCCACTGCTCGGTGGCGGTTCCGGTCAGATTTCGTGACAGCGCCTGCATGACTTGGTTGACGTGTGGCGCGATCATTTGATGCTCGATCTGCTCCCAATGTTCCAATCCCTGGATCTGAGACCGCACGCGTGTCAACTCTACGGCCCACGTGAAGAAGTCGGCCGGGGCCATTCCTTGGCCACTATGTTGAAGGGCTGGGGCAATAACTGTGCGATACTCGTCTTCAAGCGCAGAGACCGTCTGGCATTGTTGCTCGAAATCTACCGGGTCGCCTTCGATCGAAAAGTCTGTTAATCGAAGGACGCCGCTCTTTTTCGTCGGCATGGCATTAAGCGGTCGATTCACAAGCACGGCGATCCCTTCTCGTTGCGCCGCTTCTAATACTGTTTCTCGCTGATCTACTCCGGCATTGGGTGTCACCAACGCGCCTGCCTCATAGAGATTCATGGGGCATTGCAGTACGGCGAAGTGGTGGCCGCCTTTGCCGTATGCTGCGGCGGCAGCTCGCGCTGCGTCGCACAGGCGAGAGAGTGACGTGGCTTCGGCATCCGATGGATGTGCCGTGACCGTATTCGACGATACGCCGTAGTAGCGGATACGTCCAGCCGCCGCTTGTGATTCGAGAAACGCGAAGGCCAGCTCAATTCGCCGATAGAAGATTTCGCGTACCGTCGTGAGGTCTCCGCCATCGTGGTGCGCGGCTTCAGAGAGATAATATTCCGGATTGTGCAGCAAACAGACATCGAGGGTGGCCAGTCCCAGGCGATCGAGTGATAGTGTGAGCTGATCGTTCAGAAACTCCGGGTGCATACAATGCCAGATACCCTCGCCATACTTGACCATGTCGGGGTAGGGACGCCCGGCGCGTTCCCGAGCCTCCGCCTGTTTCAAGTTATCGCCTTGCACATAGCCGATCTTCGACACGATGATCACCTCTCCACGAGTCAGTTCACCGCTTTTGATCAAATCAACTAAGACAGAGCCCACCAGGCGCTCACTGTCGCCATCCATATAATTCGTCGACGTATCGATCAGGTTCACTCCTTCTCGTAGGGCCTTCTTGAGCGCATCTCGCTGTTCCGGTTCCTTCGTATCGATCCGATAGGTGCCGAATCCCAATCGGGACGTTGTCAATCCGCTGTTACCGAAGCGAGTGTACCCATGCTCCATGTGGCCGTTATGGCGTGACTGACTCACGATGCGCGCAGCATACCTGGCTGTCCCTTCGGGGCTAGCGGACCCAGGGAGTGCGGCTCCTTGTAAGAGCGTCTGTTGACTCGCTTGTTTCGATTGTTGTGATGTCGACGACAGGGCCTCCATGACTTTCTGCGGATCAGTGAGAGGACGCTGGCAGGAAAAATTTCGACAGATGTAGAGTGCGGCCTTCCCCTCTACCAACTCTTTCCCGACAAGCAGAGGATGACTGGCTGACTTGCCCTCTCCATCGCTGGAGGCAATCACACGATGTGGCAAAAACACCTCGCGCACAGCGAGGTGTAGCGCTTCGAGCCCAGGATCGTGAGGCGTTCCGACAAATGCCAATTCAAGCGGTCCCTCGGCTAACAGATCGACTACGGCAAGGCTCTTGGCAAAGGCCCTCGGATACCGGGCGATCTGGCGGCCATAGGCGCGAATCCCGCCGATCGCTGCTTCGCGTAAGTCTTGTCGATCATAATGGAAGGAGAGTCTGGCAAGGGCCGAGACTGCCACGGCGTTCCCACTGGGTGTGGCACCGTCGGCTCCCTCCCGCGTTCGGATGATCAGGGTCTCATGCGTCTTCGCAGTGGTATAGAAGCCCCCTTGATCCTCATCTCGAAACGAATGAACTATCCGCTCTCCCAATTGAAGCGCGGCGGTAAGATATCGTTCTTGCCCACAGGCTTCATACAGGTCGATCAACCCTTCTGCGAGATAGGCATAATCCTCCAAGACTCCGTCGAGATGGGCTCGTCCCTGCCGAGAGGTACGGAGCAGGGTCCCTTCGGCAGTTCGGTGTACGGATAGAAGAAAGTCTGCGGCCTTCATCGCTCCGTCAATGTAGCGCACGATTCCTAACACACGACCCGCTTCAGCCATGGCCGAAATCATCATTCCGTTCCAGGCTGTGATGATTTTGTCGTCGAGTCCTGGCGGGATTCGTTGTTGGCGGGCTCGATAGAGGAGGGGACGGACACGTTGAACCGTTTCGTACAGTTCATCGATGGTGAGGTTTAATTCCTTGAGCACGGCCTCGATAGGGCGCAGCCGATTCGGAATACTTCGATGCTCCCAATTCCCCTGATCGGAAATATCGTAGCAGGCGCAGAATCGGCGGGTATCTTCTGTGTTCTGCAGTACGGCCTGGACTTCTGCCGGCGTCCAGACGAAAAACTTTCCTTCGACCCCTTCTGAGTCCGCATCTGTCGAGGAATAAAACCCTCCAGCCGGGTCTGTCATCTCACGGAGAATATAATCGAGCACGTCTATGGTCACCTGACGATAGGAGGTCTGCTTGGTGACTTGATAGGCCTCTAAGTAGGTTGTGCATAGGAGTGCATTATCGTAGAGCATCTTTTCGAAATGGGGAACCAGCCAGCGCTCGTCAGTGGAGTACCGGGCGAATCCTCCCCCGATATGATCATAGATCCCTCCGGCCGCCATCGCATCCAATGTGCGGGTGACCATCTGCAAGGTTCGACTCTCTCCAGTGCGACGATAACAAAGGAGGAGCAATGAGAGCCCGGCAGACGGGGGAAATTTCGGCGCACTGCCGAATCCGCCGTGGCGCTCATCGAAATGTTCGCGGAACTGGATGACAGCCTCATCAAGCACGGAAGCACTGACTGAAACGGGAGACACCGCCGTGAGCTCATTTTTCAACCGTTCAGTCAACTGATGCGCTTGATTTATGAGCCCGGCAGAATCTGTTTTCCATGCGTCGGAAATTTTCTTGAGCAGGCTTGGGAATCCGGGACGGCCCCATCGATCGTCAGGGGGGAAATACGTGCCGGCAAAGAACGGTTTCTGGTCAGGCGTGAGAAATACCGTCATCGGCCATCCACCTTGACCATGATTGAGGGTGACCGTGGCCTGCATATAGATCTCGTCAAGATCTGGCCGTTCTTCCCGATCGACCTTGATACAGACAAAGTGCTGGTTCATGAGTGACGCAATGGCTTCATTCTCAAACGACTCCCGCTCCATGACATGACACCAGTGGCAGGCGGAGTAGCCGATTGAGAGGAGGATGGGGCGGTTCTGTGTCCTTGCCATCTGCAACGCTTCTGGTCCCCAGGGATACCAGTCAACCGGATTCGCGGCATGCTGGAGGAGATAGGGGCTGGTTTCGTGGATGAGTCGATTAGGTTTCGCTGTGCCTGGTGGAGTATGCATGGCCCACGGTAACATCGAGGCCGGAGAGGGGTCAATGAGCGAAGACAGGAAGAGGCCTGTGATCGTTAAATCACAGGCCTCTTTGGAATCGTGTAAGTGCTGCGTATCTAACCCAACAGCCCACTTCCTCCGCGCTTAATAGCCGCCCTTCTTCTCATCCTTCTTCTTTTCCTCACCGTATACGACGACGTAGCCGCCCTTCTTCTCGTCCTTTTTTTCCTTGCCGTCACCGGCGAAGGCGGGAGCGCTGAACGTCACTGCTACTGCCACTGCCATGATGGCCATCAACATGCTCTTCATAATTATGTCACCTCCTGTAAATTGTGAGTGGTCGGTTGGCCTTCGCCTATTGAGGGACTACAAACTGACAATACAATACGCTAGCGAAAATAGCGCCCGGCTGTCAACCGTACATTCTTCATCTTTCCTCGAATTGCATTGAAATGCACACTCAATTCTGATCTTAACCCGCATGATTCATGACGCTTCTGCTGCAAGCGCGGATACGCGGCTGTGACGGGCAGTCTCGCCGTTCAGCCCTTCGACATACTGTACGAGTATGCCTCAGGGCTTCACGCCTCCGAGTGCCCGTCTCACCTCGCGTCTGCACGCTTTCGCGACGAACATTCATGAATAATGCGGGCTGGGCCAGCCTTATGATAGTCTTAGACTAGATGAAGGATCGCACATGATCGACAGTGAACCCTACTCCAATTACCGCTTGACCGTTCGCCTTGAACTTGCCAACACACCGGGCATGTTTGCCAAGGTGGCTGCCGTATTGGCTGAGGAAGGCGCGAACTTGGGCGCGGTCGATATCGTCTCTGCAACGGCCGAACGGATGGTGCCAGACGTGACGATCGACGTCCAGAGTGAAGCGCATGGAGAGAAGGTGCTTGCCCGGGTCAGGGCGTTGCAGGATGTGAAGGTTCTCTCGGCGTCCGACCGGGTTTTCCTTCTGCATCTCGGTGGAAAGATTCAGGTCCAAAGCAAGTTCCCCATTACAACAAGAAACGTGTTGTCGATGGTCTATACGCCGGGAGTCGGTCGGGTATCCCAAGCGATCGCGAAGGATAAGACCAAAGCTTATGCCTTTACCGGCAAGGGCAATACGGTCGCGGTGGTCACCGACGGATCTGCGGTGCTGGGCCTCGGCAATCTTGGCCCGGAAGCTGCCTTACCTGTGATGGAAGGCAAAGCCATGCTGTTCAAAGAATTAGCAGGAATCGATGCATGGCCGATCTGCCTCAGTACGCAAGATCCTGACGACATTGTTCGCACGGTTCAGGCCATTGCTCCGGGATTCGGCGCCATTAACTTGGAGGACATCAGTTCGCCGCGTTGTTTCGACATCGAACGCCGCTTAAAAGCCACGCTGGATATTCCGGTCATGCATGACGATCAGCATGGCACGGCTGTGGTCATTCTCGCGGCCTTGACGAATGCGCTCACCGTCACAGGGAAACGGATGGAGGACATCCGCGTGGTCGTTAATGGTCTTGGCGCCGCTGGAACCGCCTGCTGTAGGATGCTGCTGGCCGCCGGCCTCTCTCACCTAGTCGGGTGTGAGCCTTGCGGTATCGTGTTACGAGGGGATGGCCAGCAGCTACGGGCCTGCCGGACGGATCTTGCCGCCTGTATGACTCCAGACCGCCCTCAAGGAACACTCCGAGATGCGCTGAAGGGGGCCGATGTCTTCATCGGATTATCCGTCGGTAATATCCTCACGGCGGAAGATCTGGATCTGATGGCGGTTGATCGCATCGTCTTTGCCATGGCCAATCCAGACCCTGAAGTCCCTCGTGAATTGGCCGCCTCCCACTGCCGGATCTTTGCCACCGGGCGCTCGGACTATCCAAATCAAATCAACAACGCGCTGGCCTTTCCCGGCATCTTTCGGGGTGCGCTGGATGTGCAGGCGCGCGACATCAATGAAGCAATGAAACTGGCTGCAGCCAAGGCTCTGGCTGAGACCATTTCTCCTGCGGCTCTCAGCGAAGACTACATTATCCCGAGCGTGTTCGATAAGGAAGTCGTCCCACGTGTGGCCAAAGCCGTGGCGGCAGCTGCACGTGAGTCGGGCGTGGCCCGACGTCGTACGAAGCTCAGCGATGACTTCGCATCACGCTGACCATTGAATCCCCATACATTCAGCTGATTTGAGGACTCTTCTGGCATGAGACCAGGCTGTGCTACAATGCGCGCCCTGGGAGAGATGCTGGTTCAGATGGCGTTTTCACAAAGCAAACACATTAAGTTTCAGAACGGGATGCGACGTCGGATCGACTCGTTGCGTCCGAAGGCCGAAGAGAGTCTGGAACTTGCCGTCGATACGATGATGCAAGACCGGGTCGACAGCTTTTTCCGTGTGGAAGAAGGGCTAGAGGAAATCATCAAGTCCCTGATCCAGATTGAAGAGGAGCTTCTGGAGATCCGTGATCTCTCCGGTGCCATGCGCCTGGAATCCCGCCTGGAATTTGTCGAAGACCGATGGGATCAATTCGACAGTGAGATTCGAGAGCGCCCCCGACGCCGGCGCAAGAAAATCAGCCTGGCCGATATGTTGAAAGCTGCGGGTGGGGGAGGCGGCGATCCGTCACAAGGATCGAGCGGTATCAACAACGCGATGGACGCCTATGCCGCGATGGGCATGGAATTCGGCAGCTCGCTCGCCGAAGTCACCGCGTCATTTCGTCACAAGGCCAAGCAGCTCCATCCCGACTCGAATAACGGCGATCGCAGCGCGGAGCCGGAATTGCGCCGTATGTTGGAGGCCTACCAGTTCTTGAAAGAATATTTGAGCCTCAGCAATGTCGAACCTCCACGGTCACCAGACGCCACCTATCGCCCCACAGAATGAAAGACCTATGACACCCAATCTACCTACGCCGTATGTGACGGATCAATCTGCGCTTGAATTACTCTGCCACACATTGCGGCAGAGCTCGCGACTGGCGTTGGATACAGAATTCGTCGGGGAAGACACCTTCATTCCACGGCTCGAATTGATACAGGTTGCCACTGCCACCACGGCAGCGGTCATCGACTTTCCTGCCGTGCAAGCCAACGGATCGCTCGATGTTTTCTGGGAGCTCATTTGCGATGCCAAGATTGAGAAAGTCTTCCATGCCGGGCGGCAAGATCTCGATCTGTTTGCCCTCCATGCCGGGCAGATCCCGAAACCATTTTTCGATACTCAGATC
>Ga0163153_10006036_pt1 | contig 13905 bp, 8 predicted proteins | sample OliLakLV19MP6IB1_FD_148629 | JGI IMG/M metagenome (GOLD analysis project Ga0163153, IMG submission 148629) | Freshwater microbial mat bacterial communities from Lake Vanda, McMurdo Dry Valleys, Antarctica - Oligotrophic Lake LV.19.MP6.IB-1 | ecosystem: Environmental > Aquatic > Freshwater > Lake... | reverse complement strand
GAATGCAAGTCGATGTTTGCCTTTTTAGTTGAAACTATTGCAGAAAATTCTTACTTAGAATCTTTAGCGTTTTAATCTGTGAATCTGTGGCTTCCTTTCATTTCTTTATTCTTAATTTTGAAATCCTTTAAAATCAGAAAAATAATTAGTTATGAATAAATTAGTAACACTCGCCTTTATCCTGTTTTCATTTGCGCTCGCAGCACAAGATTGGAAGGGGAAGTTTGAACAACTGGATCAATTACTGCCAACCCCTAATGAATATCGTTCAGGCTCTGGTGCTCCAGGCCCGCGCTGCTGGCAACAGCAAGCCGACTATGTTATTAATGCCGAGTTGAATGATGAAAACCAAAGCATCAGTGGATCAGAAACCATAACATATCATAACAACTCACCCGATGTACTTAAATACTTTTGGCTTCAGCTTGATCAAAACATAAATGAAAAAGGGAATAGCACACTAAAGACGGCTAACAATTCGGTTATTGATTCTGTAACCGCAAAAACCTTTTCAGCCACACTAGGGCTTAATGATTTCGATGGCGGGTTTAAAATTAAATCAGTAAAAGATGCTTCGGGCAAACCGTTGTCATATACCATCAATCAAACGATGATGCGGGTTGATCTGCCAAAAGCATTAGCAGCAGGAGAAAAAATATCTTTCTCGGTAGAGTGGTCATTTAAAGTTAATGATCGCATGTTGAACGCTACACCGAACGATGGACGCAGTGGTATGGAATATTTTCCTGAAGATGGAAATTACTTATACATCATTGCGCAATGGTTTCCGCGCATGTGTGTGTATGATGATGTTGTAGGTTGGCAGAACAAACAATTTTTAGGTCAAGGCGAGTTCACCTTAACGTTTGGCAATTACGATGTTAATCTTACTCTGCCAGCAGATTTTGTTACAGGTGGAACCGGCATGGTGCAAAACCTGAAAGAAGTTTTAACTGAAGAACAATATGCTCGATTTGAAAAGGCTAAAACTACATTTGATAAACCCGTAGTCATCTGCACACAAGCAGAGGCTGAAAAACGAGAGAAAACAAAATCCAAAGAAAAGAAGACCTGGAAGTTTAAAGCTGAGAATGTGCGCGACTTTGCCTTTGCTACTTCACGCAAATTTATTTGGGATGCTATGGCTGTGAAGATTGGCAACAGCACGCCACTAGCCATGTCTTATTACCCAAAGGAAGGAAATCCATTGTGGGAAAAGGAATCAACCATTGCAGTTAAAAACACCATCTCTACCTATTCAAAATACACGATTGATTATCCTTATCCGCAAGCCACTTCCGTTCATGCTGCATCTTTGGGTATGGAGTATCCGATGATCTGTTTCAACTTTGGAAGACCTGATAAAGATGGTACTTACTCTGATCGTTTGAAGTGGGGAATGATTGGTGTAATCATTCATGAAGTGGGGCACAACTTTTTTCCTATGATCATTAATAGTGACGAACGCCAAACAACCTGGATGGACGAAGGCGTAAATACATTTGTTCAATACCGCACTGAAGTTGAAAACTATCCTGACAAGCCAATTGGCAGAGGCCCCGCTGCCAACATTGTTCCATACATGAAAGGCAATGTAGATTTACAGCGTCCATTAATGGTTAACTCCGAATCTGTTGTGCGCTCTAATTTTGGAAACGAACAATATGCAAAGTGCGCTACGGCTCTTAATATTTTACGCGAAACCGTAATGGGTCCAGAACTTTTCGATCAGGCTTTTAAAGAGTATGCACAACGTTGGGCATTTAAACATCCTAAGCCAGCAGACTTTTTCAGAACATTGGAAGATGCATCGGCAGTAGATCTGGATTGGTTTTGGAGAGGTTGGTTTTACACTACTGATAATTGCGATATGTCGTTGGATAATGTGAAGTGGTTTAAAGTGCGTAAAGATCAGGCAACCCTTGAAAACAAAACCAAGACAGCAACGAAAGGCGATCTTGCTTCGGGTAAAAATGGTGGTGATGGTAAGCCTGCTGATTTCAGTCAAGGCCCCGAATATTTTAGCGTGTTGCCAACAGACAAGCGCTTCTATGGTGAGTTTCAAAATCGCTTAGACGATAAAGCCGTGATTTCAAAAATGGAGAACAAGAACTTTTATGAAATTACATTAACCAACAAAGGCGGTTTAGTAATGCCAGTTATTATTGAATGGACTTATAAAGATGGGAGCAGGGAGATTGAAAGATTGCCTGCTGAAATCTGGCGCTTAGATGAAATGAAAGTGACGAAGGTTTTTGCAAAGGATAAAGAAGTTGTGAATGTTGTGATCGATCCTTTAAAAGAAACTGCAGACATAAGCATAGAAAACAATGTGTTTCCGAAGGTAACGCAACCCACTAAGTTCGATGAATTGAAAAAGAAAGGGAAGTAGGAGTTTTGCCATAAAAGGATCAGCAAAAAACTGAATTAAGTTGAAATTTGTACTTTTGAAAAAAGTTTAGCTATGTTAACAATCGCAGAATTAAAATCAGCACTTCTTCAACAAGTGGCAAATACCGAGGATCGAAAAGTTCTTCAAAAGATACAGACCTACGTTAAGCAAATATCAAAAAATGATAAAAAAATAGTTGGCTATAACTCTTCATTTAAACCGCTTACGGTAGAACAGTATCGCAAAGAAGTAAAAAAATCATTAGCACAATATAAGAGTGGGCGTGTGGTGAGTCAGGAAGAAATGGAAACTCCTTAAAGCGTAAGCAAGTAGTATGGATGTGTTTCATACCAGGTTGGATTTTTCAGAGAAGTAATTACATTAACTATTGAGAAAGAGAATATGAAAAAAGTAGTATTTATAATTTTGTGGATTGGAATTCAGTTTTCAACGGAAGCTCAACAGAAATGGCAAGGAAAGTTTGAACAACTTGATCAGCAATTGCCAACCCCAAACAGTTATCGTTCAGCTTCGGGTGCACCTGGTGTAAACTACTGGCAACAGCGAGCCGATTATGATATTGACGTTGATCTTAACGAGGATACGCAGGTAATTACCGGAAAGGAAACGATTACCTATTATAATAATGCGCCAGAGGTTATGCGCTACTTGTGGTTACAACTTGATCAGAATAATCTTTCTGATGGAAACATGACTGACAAAACCGAAACCAATCGCGTTCGGGATTCTGTTCCGGTTAAGTATTTTCCGTTAGCTTCTGATTCGTATGGTTACGATGGCGGATTTAAAATTAAATCAGTAAAAGATGCTGCAACGGGTAATGATTTGAAGTTCATAATCAACTTTACCATGATGCGTGTGGATTTACCAACCACATTAAAGTCGGGCGAAAAATATAGTTTTAAAGTGGAGTGGAGTTATGTGGAGAAAGACCGGATGAAGTTTGGTGAACGTGGTGGCTATGAATTCTTTCCAGAAGATGGCAATGCACTTTATACAATTGCACAATGGTTTCCACGCATGTGCGTGTTCGATGATTATGAAGGCTGGCAAAACAAACAGTTTTTAGGGCAAGGTGAATTTGCTCTGGTATTTGGAAATTATCGGGTGCGTATTACTGTACCAAGCGACCATATTGTTGGAGCAAGTGGTATGCTGCAAAACCCCAAAAATGTGTTGACCAAGCAACAGATTGAACGCTTTGAAAAAGCAAAGAAAACATTTGATGCGCCCGTGTTTATTGTAACGGAGGATGAAGCTAAGAAGGCAGAAAAAACAAAATCAAAGAAAAGGAGCACGTGGGATTTTTATGCAGAGAATGTACGCGACTTTGCGTTTGCAACCTCTCGCAAGTTTATTTGGGATGCGATGGCCGTAAAGACGGGGGATAAAACTCCATTGGCTCAATCACTATATCCGAAAGAAGGCAATCCGCTTTGGGCGAAAGAATCTACGATGGCTATTAAGAATACACTCGAAGTTTATTCGGAAAGAACATTTGATTATCCATACCCAACGGCTTACTCAGTTCATACAGCCAATCAGGGAATGGAATACCCCATGATTTGTTTTAATGGCGGCCGACCTAAAGCCGATGGCACATTTTCTCAGCGCACGTATGAAGGCATGGTGGGTGCAATTATTCATGAAGTGGGTCATAACTTTTTTCCAATGATTGTAAACTCAGACGAACGTCAGTGGAGTTGGATGGATGAAGGGTTGAATTCATTTTTAGAAAGAGAAACCAAACGCGTGCGCTACCCGGATGTGAATATCAACTGGGGTTCACCAAAAGGATTAGCAGGTTACATGCGTGGCGATAAAAATATGATGCGCCCAATCATGTGGCAATCGGATGATATACCCGGTGCAGACTTCGGAGCCAATGCATATGGTAAGCCAGCCGCAGCTCTTACGCTGTTGCGCGAAACAGTGATGGGGCCTGAATTGTTTGACAAAGCATTTAAAGAGTATGCTCTGCGTTGGGCATTCAAACATCCTAAGCCTGCTGATTTCTTCCGCACCATGGAAGATGCATCGGCTGTTGATTTAGATTGGTTTTGGAGAGGCTGGTTTTATACTGTTGATAATGTAGACGTAGAAGTGGATGATGTAAAATGGTTTAAAGTAAAAGCGGAAACGAAAGACCTTGAGAATAAAAATGTAAAAACGAAGAAAGGCGATCTTGCTGCTGATAACTCGAAAGGAAAGGCGACAGACTTTAGTGGTGGGCCACAGGAATTTACAATGATCAACACACCCGATAATGCCTATGGTGAGTTCCGTAATAAGTTAGATGATGGTGCTGTGCGCAAGCAATTGGAGAATAAAAATATTTACGAGGTAACATTAAAAAATAATGGTGGCCTGGTAACTCCTGTTATTATAGAGTGGACGTTTAAAGATGGCAGCCGTGAAATTGAAAAATTGCCTGCTGAAATCTGGCGCTTGAATGAAACTGAAGTAAAAAAAGTTTTTGTTAAGGAGAAAGAAGTGGTGGGCATGGTGATTGACCCAACGGGTGAAACAGGGGAAGTAAACACGAGTGACAATGTGTTTCCTAAAAAGGTAACGCAAAATAAATTTGATCAGTTGAAGAAGAATTAACAGGGATGCATGCCGCTGGATACTAGTCGCTGGAAATCTAGTGACTGGTATCTGGTAACCATCAAATAATAAGATTAAACAAAATCATTTCAAAACTTACGAATCCGCCAACGTAAACTCGGACAGTTTCAAAATTTTTGCGCCTTGGAGTGCCGACTGAACCGCATTTGGATAAGATGCTTTTTTTAAACTATTATAGGCACAAGTAGCTTTCGCAATTACCGGCACTATTTCTTAACCAAGTCACGATAACCAATCAGTTCGACCCCTTTTGCTTTGAGGGCAGCTTTTACTTTTTCACTGGTAAGTAAATCGGTTACACCTTGTCGGTCGGAAGCTACATTTTCGTAACCGATGTGATGTACGGCTCTTAGTTCCTCTCCATCTAATCCCGGATGATCAACAAACCAATATGTTTTTCCCGCTTCAAGTTTGTTGATCGATTTAATAAAACTTTGAATTTTTTCTTCAGAAGTTTTTGAAGCACCATCATATCTAACAGAGATCACCGAGTAATCGGACAAGTCAATATCTATCTTATACTCTTTAGCCAGTTTTTTTGTAAGCACTTTAACTTCATCGGTCATATTTGCACAACCCATGTGAGCTGATACGTGACTGACCTGCGGAATTAACTTCAATGCCATTTCAATCTGGGCACGAAATTCTTTTTCAACTTCTTCAATCTTCCACTTATTTTCTAAGATGGCTTGATTAGGATAATTTTTGTTTGGATGCACCATCGGAAAGAAATATCCATTTGCATCCGTCAGGCTTGGACAATTTGTAAGCGGGCGCCATTTAATATTATCCCATTCGCTAGTAAGCGCCAGATGAATGCCTACGTCAACATTAGGCACTTGTTTTAATAAACTTACTGCTTCCGGAAACCAAGGTGAAGGCACAATAACTTCAATGGATGTTTCGATTCCTTCTTTGTAGCATTTGATTAAGGCCTCGTTACCTGAATGCGTATAGCCCATGTCATCGCCACGGATAATTAAGCGCGTTGGTTTTTGTTGGGCAATTCCTTCTAAAGTAAATAGTGTGAGAGCAAGCGCAATAAATAGATTTTTCATTGGTGAACCTTATTTTGTAATGTCAAATGGAAAATCAGTGATGTTAAAGTTAATGAAATTAGTCCAGCAGAAATTCCTGTAACAATCACATTTCCATATTCAGTGATATTTAGTCCTGTTAGAAACCATACAATTCCGGTTAGCGAAAACCATCTCCTTGGCAGATAGGTTAATGGTAAGACAATAGCAGGGTGTGAAAATGTAAAGAGCAATTCCTTGCACGTTCAGTTATCTACCTTGGTAAGTAAGGCGTCTGACCGCCTGAAGCCTCGTCAATTAGCGGTCTGACGCCTATTCAAGTTAACTCAATTCTTTTTCTTAGCCGGAGTTGAAAACGGAGGTGGTGTTACTTTCACTTTTCCTTCTTTCTCAAGTAACAAAAGTGTTTCCTTCACGGCACGTTCTAATTGAGGATCAATTCCTTTTTCCAACGAAGCTGCATCTTGACGCACTTCAATATCCGGAGGCACGCCTTCATTTTCGGCAACCCACTTATTGTTGATAGGATCAAACACGGCATTGTCGGGCGCAGTAAGTGCACCGCCATCAACTAACGAATAATGCACAGATGATTTAACAAGTCCACCCCATGTGCGTGTGCCAATCAGTGGCCCAACTTTTTGCTGACGGAATACCCATGGAAAGAAATCGCCACCGGAGCCAGCCATTTCATTAATCAATAAGACCTTTGGTCCTAAAATTCCGGCCGGCAAACGACCGGGAACTCCATTCGGAACTTCATTGGTTAACGAGGCGCGCAACCTGCGCACCATTAAGTCAACCATGTAATCATCTAAAAGTCCACCGCCATTAAAGCGCTCGTCAATCACAGCACCTTCTTTATCTTGTTGTGCAAAATAATAGCGATTGAAAGAAACAAAACCGGGACCACCTGTATTCGGCACCCACACGTAAGCAAGTCGGCCACCCGAAAGTTTATCAACTAATCTTCGGTTGTCTTCCACCCACGCCCGCTGACGTAAATTAATTTCATCACCAATAGGCGTTACTATTTCTTTCCACGATCCTGCGAAGTCAGCAGCTTTATTTATGTGTAGCACGGTTTGTTTGTCGATAGTGCCGTCTAAAAATTTAAATGGGTCGTCTGCAGTGGTAAGCTCTTTACCATTGATACCCACTAAGTAATATCCTTCCTGAATTTTTAACCCCGGCCGTTCAAGCGGACTGGATAATTCTGGGTTCCAGCTTTCAGTGGTGAAAATTCGATTGATCTTCCAATATTTATTTTCTGCAACTAAGTCGGCACCTAAAAGACCCACGCGTGATTTTTCTACTTCCGGAAAATCGCCACCAAAAACAAAACTGTGGCCAACCGATAGTTCACCATTTACCTGATCTAAAATATAACTTAAGTCTGCACGGTGTTTAATAAACGGAACAAGCGGAGCATAGCGTGCGTGCACTTCATTCCAATCGCGGCCATGCATATTGGGGTCATAAAAGTAATCGCGCTCGTAACGCCACGCTTCTTCAAAAATTTGCTTCCACTCTTGTTCTCTGTCAAGCAGGATACTTAGTTTTACATCTAGCGACTTATCATCTTTTCCAGTAGCTGCACTTACTACTTTCCAATTGCTTCCCATGCGCACAAGCATTTTATTGCCATCGGCTGAAACAGCTACCTGACTTACGCCTGTCAAGAATTCTTTTACCTCGCGCTCTTTTAATGTAAATTTTTGAAGTGTAAGGCCACTACCTTTTGGCACGCGTTCGGCAACGAAAACACTTCCGCTCAAGGCACTTTTTGTAAACTGATAATTTGCTTTTGGAATGGGCAAGGCAAGTATTCTGCGCTCAATACCTTTAAAGTCAATGACAACGGGCTCAACTTTTTTCGTTTCTTCTGGTTTAGCGTCTTTATCTTTCTTCGAATCAGTTTTCTTTTTGTCTTTATCCTTGTCGGAATCTTTTGCAGCGGCCTTTTCTTCTTCAACTGTTTCTTCATCGCTGCGCGGAATAAAAGGTGAAGGATCCTCATTGCGTAAGTTGATTACATAGGCACTGTATGCCGGATCGGATGTAATCGAGCTGGTGTTGGCCCAGCCAGAACCGAGAGCCAGATCAGTGCTTGCTAAGAAATATAAATGCCGGCCATCTAAATCCCACGCAGGTGAAAACGAATCGGCAAATGAATCAGTGATTTGATTAATGCTGTTGTCTTTCAATGACCAAACTAAAATACTTCTAAATCCATTCGATCCGGTTTTTGCATACGCAAGCCATTGCGAATCGGTGCTCCAGGTAAGTCCCATTTCGCCACGCTCTAAATTTGTTCCGCCTACATCGGCAGTTTGAATAGCCCCAGATTGAACATCCAGAATTCGTACGCGCACATCATCATCGGTAAAGGCAATGTATTTTCCATCGGGCGACCACGTTGGTTCCCAACCTAACTTCGATTCGCCAATAGAAATACTTTTGGGTTTTGATAGCCCATCTTGTTCAGCAATCATCAGCGAGTATCCAGTACCACCCTGATCAGAAAACCAGGCAACCTGATTTCCTTTTGGCGACCAGATAGGAGCACGATCAGCAGCGCCCGAAGATTGGGTGATGTTGCGCGCATCGCCATGTTCAACCGGAATTGTAAAAATTTCTCCACGCGCTTCCATGATGGCACGCTTGCCAGTTGCAGAAAGAGAAACAGAGCGCACATTTTTACTTACATCTTCCCATTTTGTATTTGCCCATGGAAAATCACCGTTGATGGTTATGTTAAGTTGAGTGGTTGCATTTGTTATAAGATCAAGCAAATGCAAATAACCTTCACGTTCGAAGGCAAGTTTGTTGCCATGGCCGGTTAACCACTTTACATCTGCTCCGGTAAATTTTGTGAGTTGCTTGAGTGCAGCTGTTGCAGGTGAATACGACCAGATATTGGCAACACCATCGCGATCGGATAAAAAGTAAACTAAATCGCCTAACCAAAGTGGTTGAATGTCTGTTGAGCGTTCATTGGGCAACAGTGTTTCAGAAAAGTCTTTTAAGTTTAAGATGATGAGCGGGGTATTTTGTCCACCTCTATAACTGCGCCACTCAACATCCCACCGATCAATGCGATCAATCGCAATTTTTTCTCCGGTTGGCGAGTATGATCCATTAGTTCCCCATTGCTTTGCCAACATAGTTGAAGGACCACCTTTTGCGGGCACCGTCCAAAGTCTTTCATAATTGGACGGAGCAATTTCGCGTATGGAGGAATAAAGAATTTTTGATCCATCAGGCGTCCAACCTCTTGCAGTTGCTGAACTTGGATGCCAGGTGTGACGGGTAGCTTCACCACCATTAATGGAAACGGTATAAATGGCATCGGCCCCCGACCAGTTAGATGTAAATGCAATCTGCTGGCCATCGGGCGAAAAATGTGGATTGCTTTCAACCGCAGCGGTGCTCGTAAGGCGCACAACTTTCTGAGTAGCAAAATCAGAAACCCAAAGATCTCCTCCATATTCAAATGCAATGTGTGTTGCGCTGAGAGTTGGCTGCCGCAACAAGCGCGTGCCTTGCGCAAAAGCTGAAACGGAAATGATACAGAAGAATACGGTCTTAACAAAAAACTTCATAGGGATTTATTTTGAATTGGGTTGAAATTTAAAAGTAAGGAATTGTTGAGAGGCCTGCAACGGAGAATATTGGCGGAACACCAAATAGTATTTAGGAAAGCAACAGCTTAATTAACGTTAATATTTATACTATAATGCTTATTTAATATCTCTGGCAATGTCATAGTCTGAATACTCAATTCTCTGCAAATTGTGGGTATTTTTTTAAAGAGTTAATTGTCGTTGCTGCTTTCTGTTTCTTCCGTCACAAGAATTACTTCATTATCCTTTAACAGATTTAAGCAAAGTATAATTTGCTTAATATCAGCATTATCAAGAAAGCTAGCCTTTTGAGATTCAAATTCTGTTTCAGTGAGTTTTTTTTGTTTTCTTACCACAACGTTCACAAATTGATTCCCTGAAGTTTTTCAAGCTCTTTTTTCTTTTTTTCTTCTTCCTGTCTTAGCTTGTATTCTCAATCTTTTTCAGCTTTAATTTTGTTATAATCCGCTTGAGGAAGTTTTCTTTGATAAAGCAGCCTTGTAAACAAAGCAATTTCGCTTAAGTGGGTTTCTTTTGATATTTGTTCAATGATTTTAAACTCATAATCGTTTGAATCATCTGCTTCACCAATATTCTCAATTACGCTTTCAAAATTTCCGATAAGGAAATAATAAGCAAAATCATTACACCACTTTTCTACCGTACTTAATTTTGAACTAGCTAAATTAAGTACATCGAGCTCTTCTATTTCCTCTTCATTTAATAAATAGTGACCTAGTTCATGAATTAAAGTAAATATTTCTCTTCGAAATGATGTTTGCTGTCGCTTAAGAACAATAACATTCGGATTAAGGAAAAATCCATCAATGTTTCCTTTTTCCTTTTTGTTCCAAGTTTCGACAAATTCAAAGACCAAAATATTTTTTTCAGCAAACTTTGAAATCAAAGCCTTCAAAAATTCTTTTGGATTGGTGTTGAATTCAGGGTATAGATTTTTCCGTATTTGATGTGCAACAACTTTAGGATCTTGTGATTTATTGATAACAGGAAGAGATCTTTCTATGCGAATTTCTGCAAGTTTTGCTATTCCTGAGAGAGAGATTTTAAACTCCTCAAATTGATTTACAATTTTCTTAGCACCTATATTTAGTTCGGTTCCAAACTTTGTCTTTCTAAAAAATATACTTGCTTCTGGACAGCTTTAAGCGACTTTGGACCCAAATAAAAATGAAGCCCTTTATTAAAGATTTTGTCAATTCGTTTTAAATGACCTACACTTATTTGGGGTGAAAGGATATCATTCTTTGTCAATGGAACTTTTAGTCCTTCACTTATTAGCGTAGGTAGCTGATCTGCAGACATTTTGTACAATGCCAAAAGATACTTTAGTCTTGATATGTTCTGTTCTACTTTCAAGAAAATAGTCTAATTAGATTTTAAATCTATGTTTTTTATAGCTGATCAGAACAATCCAAGATATCCTGATTTTCTTCCTGTGTTCCCGTAACTTTTTCTCCTTACAACGGTATTCCCTGCAATGCTTTACCCAAAGCGGTAGTCTATACACCGTCTTTTCAAAATGCCATTGCCATAATCAAACACAACCTCTACTCATCTATCGCAATTTTCTCCGTGCTAAAGGCTATTTTTTTATAAACCTGATCGGGTTGGCTGCGGGTCTTGTTTGCACTCTATTAATCTATTTGTGGGTGCGCGATGAAGTGAACATGAACAAGTTTCATGAAAGAGATGTGCGCTTCTATGAGGTGATGGAAAATCAAAAATATACGGATGAGTTAATGACTACCATTTAAACTCCCGGCATCTTAGCCGAAACCATGGAAGCAGAATTGCCCGAAGTGGAATATGCTCTGTGTGTTCTGTAGTTTTAATTTTTAAATCACAGTTCGTCAGGCAATCTCAACAATTCGGTACCTTAGCCAATCAACAGCTGGCAACGTTTTTGTAATATTGAGCATCATTAACTCAATTCATATACTCATGCGATTTATTTATTCAATTTTTTTTATCATGATGATAGGCTCAGGATATGCCCAAACCGTTGAGAAGGCGAAAAAACTTTGGGAGGACAACAATTTAACTCAGGCTAAGCAATTGTTAAAGACTGTGAAAAAAGAAAGCCCCGAGTATGCGGATGCGCAGTATTATTTAGGGCGTATTGCTTTTGACGAAAAGGATTATGATAACGCGGAAGATTTCTTTGAAGAAGCCATTGAGATAAACAGTAAAAAGGCCGAATACCACACCTGGTATGGTAACACGCTAGGTACCCTTGCCGCGGACGCTAATCTATTTAAACAAGCCATGTTAGGGCCTAAAATGAAAAGTGCCTGGGAACGTGCTGTTGAATTGGATAAGAATGCAGTTGATCCGCGTGAATCTCTTATACAATATTATTTACAAGCGCCCGCTATTGCTGGCGGCAGTGTTGACAAAGCAATTGAGATAGCCAATGAGATTATTAAATTGAAACCCGCAGCCGGGCATCTTCAGTTGGGCAACATTTACTATAAAGAGAAAAAATTTCCAGAAGCTGAGAAAGAATTTATAGCGATGGCCAATGCGGATCCCGCCTATGCTTCGGGTCTTTCAAGTTTTTATATTAACCGAAAACAATACGACAAAGCGTTCGCGATTTTTGAAGATCAGTTGAAAAAAAATCCGGAAGACATGATGGCTATTTATCAAATAGGTAAAACCAGTGCACTGTCCGGACAAAAATTAGATCGGGGTGAAGCTTGCCTGCGAAAATATCTTTCGTATCAACCAAAAAAGAATGAACCATCGCATGCCGGAGCCAACATGCGCCTGGCGCAGATTATGGAGAAGGGCGGAAAAAAATCCGAAGCAAAAAAACTTTATGAGACCGCCTTAAAAGGTGATGCTACGTTGAAGGAGGCCAAGGAAGGATTGGAGCGGGTGTCGAAGTAAACGCCTCGTAACTATGTCAAGCATCGTCTCTCGAAGAGGACGATGCGGTGAATGAGTGTATAACGCATCGACCCTAGGAAAGGCGACTACGCTTGACAGCTAAATTTTAATTAATAAGACGATGCTTAACAGCTAGGGTGAAATGGATTTGAATTGTCCTTCTTAGAAAATCGAACACCATTTCGCCCCATTATGGAGAAACCCTCACGCCAATCACGAATTGAAATTATTGATATCTTGCGCGGCTTCACGCTGTTGGGAATAATTCTCGTTCATTTTTCTGAGCAGTATTACGCAGGGGCGCCTCCAAAAAGCGATGAAAATTTTAATATTCATTTTTTGGGTGACGATATCATTATGGGCATCATCGGAATTCTGATTTCAGGAAAATTCTTTATGATCTTTTCTTTTCTGTTTGGCCTCAGCTTTTTTCTACAACTTTCAAAGAGCGATTCGAAGGCGAGCTTCTTCATCCGCTTCTTTTGGCGTCTAGTTGCGCTTGGGTTAATTGGATTGATTCACCATTTGCACTACCGGGGCGATATTCTGACTATTTATGCCATGCTTGGTGTTGGACTATTGATTTGCTATAAGTTGCCAGATAAGTTATTGCTAATTCTCGCACTGCTGCTCGTTATTAATATGCCCGCAGCCATAATACGCGGAGTGGAGGCGTTAAAGCCTGCGGCTGAACATGAAAGTGTTGAGTCAAGATTTGTGGGTAGTGATTTGGACAATGAAAAGTATTTTAAGACAGTTAAGACAGGGAGCTATTCTGAAGTACTCAAAGCAAACCTGGATGAGCTTGCATTTAAATACAAGTTTCAGGTAGAGTCGGGTCGTATCTATATTACCATGGGGCTGTTTCTTTTAGGACTATATGCAGGTCGAAAGCGAATCTTTGAAAGATGGGTTGAGAACACACCACGCTTCAAAAAGCTTTTGAAGCAGTCGTTATGGTTGATACTGGGGCTAATTATTTTTGCCGTTATATTTTTTGGTGGCGCTGAGCTAGCCAAGATTAAATTGCCGGAGCTGGTTCAATGGTTGGTTGGCGGGTTTGTTTTTGATGTGTTTAATTTAGCCCTTGCTACTATTTATGTGGCTGCCATCATCTTGCTTTTTCAAACGGAAAAATGGAAACCAAGACTCATGCATTTCTATGAAGTTGGGCGAATGGGATTGACCACTTACCTGATGCAGACATTTTTTGGAGTGCTTCTATTTTTTGGAATTGGGTTTGGATTGTTAGGAGAAATTGGTGCATTAGGTTCGGTGGGAATTGCGA
>Ga0163153_10006033_pt1 | contig 13912 bp, 10 predicted proteins | sample OliLakLV19MP6IB1_FD_148629 | JGI IMG/M metagenome (GOLD analysis project Ga0163153, IMG submission 148629) | Freshwater microbial mat bacterial communities from Lake Vanda, McMurdo Dry Valleys, Antarctica - Oligotrophic Lake LV.19.MP6.IB-1 | ecosystem: Environmental > Aquatic > Freshwater >... | reverse complement strand
TCCCCGCAAGATGCCCTAGCCCGGCCGCACCCGCAGCGTGAAGCCGGCACCCCATGTCGGAATTGCATAGTTTGCCGGAGTCGAATAAACGAGAAAGCCGGGGCGCGCCGAGACACGCCCCGAGCCTCCGGGACTGAGCGACCCAAACCCGCGGGAGCGGGCCCGGCGCGCGGCTTTTTCTTTATTTTCCGCTCGGGGAAGGCCCCTCAACCGTCAACCGATGGGGCGTCTGCTCGACGTTGCCGGCCTTGTCCGACGCACCGGCTGAAACGCGGCCTTCGTCGAGCTTTGCCAGATCGATCGTCCAATCAACGACGCCCGGCCCCTTAGCGACGAACTTCGCCTCGCGGCCGTTCACCGTCACCTTCGTGATATCGCCGTTGTCGTGCGAGACGCCGATCACCGTCCATTGATCGCCCGTGCGGCGCACCTGGGTGATGATCGTCGCCGGCGGCTGGTCGTCGACCGGATCCAAGACCACGGGCCAGTCGACGTTCTTCACTTCGGCCAATAGCGACTCGTCCCCCGTAAACGGCTCGTCGCGGCGATAGGTGTTGCCGTCGGCCAACAGGTCGGAGGCCTTGGCGCTAATGATCTTGGCGTGCCGGCCGGGGCCGAAATAGTCGTGCACGTAGTAGGGCACTCCCTGCGAAACGAACGGATCGGCCCGCACGCTGCCCCCTCGGTTAAAGATCGGCCGCTTGCCGCCGGTGCCGTCTAGCCAGGTGACGTTCCGAAAGTGGCTCTCGGCCTTACCCGACAGGTTGTTGTCGCTCATGTGCACGATCGGATGCCGCTGGTCGTTCGAGCGTCGCCCTTCGATCGTTAATCCGTCGACCGAGACCCGACCGACCTGCGCGCTGGCGTCGTCCATTCCCCGGTTGAACGGCTCGCCGCCGGCGTCGGAAAGGCGCAAGTTCTTGAATACCTGGTTATCGAACGCGGGCCGGTAAATTCCGTAGGCCACCCGGTGGATCGTGACGTTTTCCATCCACATCGACGGGCTATGCGGGCGAAACGCGTAGTGCGCCTCCCAGATTTTCAGACCCCGAATGACGTGCGGGTGTCGCGTGTCGGGGGCCGTCCAGTCGATCCGGTTGATCGCGTCGAGCATTTTCTGATCGCGAATCGGTGAATCCTGCTGGCTGTTGCCGTTGGCGGCCACCACCATGCCGGCCAGCCCCTCGGTGTGCGATTCGTTGTCTTCAAATCGCCAGATGGGGATGGTCCGTACGTCGACGCGTTCTTCCTTGCCGTCGGGCATGCGGATCGGCAGCGTGGTGTTGAAATACTTGGAGTGCTGCATGTCGTAGCGGTAGCCGTATTCGTCGTTCTCGCAGGCCGAGTTCCGCACGATCGTGTTGCGTCCGTTGCTCCACCAGAAGGCGGCTCCGTCGTTCAGATCGAACGGCAGCACCTGCTTGGGAAGTTTTTTCGCGCCGTAGGCTTGCACGCCCAGGTTGCGGTCGAGCAGGTTATAGACCTCGGTCCCGTCTTCCATGAAGAAGCCGTGCCCGACGCTCTGGAAGCCGACGCAATCGCGGACCACCAGGTACTCGGTGCCGTGAATCGTGATCCAGCGGTTGTGCGAATCGACGACCGCCGCGCCCAGAATTTGGCTGCCGCGCATCGTGTCGCCGATCAGGTGGAAGTGGATCGCATAGCGGCCGAGCGTCCCCTCCTTGCCGAGGTGAGCGAAGCGGGCATAGCTGATGCCGCCCCGGCTGTAGGCGTGGTACATCGTGTGGCCGCGCACCCCCGTGGGGTCGGCGCTTTCGACGATGACATTCCGCGACAGGTCGGCGACCTCGCTGCGAAACTCGCCCGTGCCGTAGTGATCGAGCACGAGCGCCCGGTCGAGCGTGAGCGTGCGACCGTCGATCTTCGTGATCCGGCGCTGTTCGCTGCCGATCGGTTTTTCGGAGTCGCGGCCGGTGCCGTAGTGCGGCTGCTTCTTGGCCCCGGTGACGATCACGTCGTCGCCGACTCGCCAGCCGGTCACGTCTTCTGCGAGCGTCACCTGCGTGTCGCCCGGCTTGGCGTCGGCCCCCAGCTTCAGCCAGGTGCGGCTCAGCGGGGCGCCGTGCAGTTCCATGCGGGCCGAGCAGCAAACCAAGGCCGGAGCGTCGTCTTTGCTCATCCCTTCCAGGTAGTGCAGGCGAATCCGGGCGGTATGCTCGGCCGGAATCGGAGAATCGAGCGTGCCGACTTCCAAGGTCGGCAGCGCGGCGTCACGGGCGGCAAGCGGCTCGCCGAATTCGTTCACCTCAGCGAAGTCGCAGGCGAAACCGCTCTCGCTGCAGCTGTCGCTGTTCTGCACCTTGATGACGGCCGCGTTGAGTTCGGTATCGCGATCGCGGGCGAATCGGAGCGTGCCGACGATTTGCACCAGCCGGATCACGGCGTCCGATTTGACGTCGTAAGTCACTTCCGTGCCGCGGCTGACGAGTACGCGCTCGCTCCGCGCGGGGACCCTCGCGGGCGACCAAGTCTGCGGGTCGGACCAAGGGCCGTTCTTGACGCTCCGCACGTCGAATTGCACATGGTGCATGTGGTGCGCATGCCCCCCGCCGGCGGTTCCTACGCCGGCAGCCTGTCCGTCGGCCGAGGGCTGCTTTCCTTTTTGGCCCGAGGCGTTTTTCGTCGGCTCGGCGGCGCCGGCCGAGGCCGCGATGGCGACCCCAAGTACGACGCCCACACTCACTACCCATCGACACTGTCGCATCGCAGCCTCCTTCGCCCCGAGGGGCGGTCGCCTGAAAAGGTTATGTTCCGTCGGTCGGTCGCCGATTATCGCACTTCGGCCGGGCCCGTCCAGCAAACTACCCGGTAATCGGCGGCATAAAGGGGAACGTAGAACGCGGTGTTCCCGGCCCGATCCATGACGGTTCGCTTGATGAACGCGCGGCGTACGGGTGTCCCGTGTAGGCATCCGGACGGAACGAAGGGCGCGGAGTTCCCTCCCGTTTCACGCCAACTTAGGTGTGCCGGCCGCCGCCGGTAGGATTAAGATGACCGCGCTTGCACGAACCCCCTTTTTCGCTTTTGGTGACAACATGCCGGCCACATCTACTTTCCTGCATATTCGACGCGCGTTGCCGGCCGCCCTGTTGGCCCTGGCCCTCTCGGCCGGGGTCGTCACGGCCCAGGTTCCCGGCCGACCTGCGCCGCCCCGCGAAACTCGCGGCACCGTGCAATCGACGGATGCCAAGGCCCGCACCCTTACGGTGATGACCGGGGACGGCCGTACGCCGCCGGCCGAGAAGAAATTCACGCTCGCCAAAGACGCCGAGATCGCGATCGGTATCGGCACCCAACCCCGCGGCATTTACAAGGCGGGCAAGTTGGAAGACCTGGGTACCGGCGCGGTCGTCACGTTGACGCTCGCCGAGGGATCGGACGATTCGGTGACGAGCGTGGCGGCCAACGGTCCGGTGTTGCGGGCCGTTCTCAAGAGCGTCAATGCCGACAAGAAACAGTTGTCGGCGACGGTGCAGCCCAACGCGCCCCGCAGTGCCGAAGCGAACGAGCAAACCTTTGCGCTCGCGGCCGACGCCGAGATCGGCGTCGACGACGGTCGCGGACGACGGTTCTCGGTTCGCGAAGCGACGCTTGCCGACCTGATCGAAGGAGCCGGCCTCATGCTGCAGCTATCGACCGACGGCAAGACGGCGCTCTCGGTCATCGCCGAAGGTCCGTCCCTCAGCGGAGCGGTGCTTGAGAACGACGCCGACAAGAGTCAGTTGAAGCTGCGGGTCGCGCCGACGATGCCCGGCGAAGAGCCGGGCGAAAAGACGATCGACGTGGCCGACGACGCGGTGGTGATGCTCGACGACGGCCGGGGCCGGCGGCTCTCGCTCTCGGCCGGCAAGCTCGCCGATATCCCGACCGGGGCGCTGGTGCGGGTCCGGATGTCGGGCGATCAGAAGCAGGCCGTCTACGTATCGGCCGAAGGCCCGCAGACCGGCGGCCTGGTCAAGGGCGTCGACGCGGAAAAGCGGACGATCACCGTTGCCATGTTCGTCACCCGGGGACAGGCACCTGAAGAGAAAACGCTGGCGGTCGCGGCCGACGCGCGGATCATGGTCGATAATCAGCCGGCAGGGCTCGAGGCCGTAAAACCGGCCGAAAACGGGCCCTTCGCCAACCTCCGACTGTCGCTCGACCAGAAGACGGTGCAAGCCATCAGCATTTTACAGAATCGCTAACGGCCCTATACTGGCGAGCCGCTCGTGGTTTCGATTTATTCCTAGGGAGAGTAGTTTCATGTCGTGTTTCTTTCGCGGGCCGCGTCATGCGCGCCTGACGGCACTCGCCGTGGTCCTGAGCCTGTTGACCGCCGGATTCGCCCGAGCCGAAGACGAACCGATCGAGTTGATGGTCAATGATGCGGACGTCGTCGCCTCGATCCAAGTCGGCAAGTTTCTGAAAAGCGCCGCCTTCAAGAAACTGCAAACCGAAAACCCCGACATCGCGGCCGGCCTCGACAAGCCGATGGGGAAAAAGACGAAGCTGACGCCCCGTCAAATCGAGTCGGTGTTTGTTTCCGGCAATACGGCCAAGCAACAGTTCGTCGCCGTCCTCACGATGACGACAAAAATTGACGAAGAAGATCTCAAGGGCGACGATGGCGCAGAAGGCACCATCGAAAAAGTCGGCGATTACGAGATTCACGTCGACAAAGACGGCAAGGCGCATACCCTGATCGACGACAACACGGTGGCCATGGGCCCCCTGGAAACGCTGAAGGCCGTTCTGAAGCGTGACGACGATGCGGAAGTTTCCGAGGATCTCGACGCCGCTTGGGAAGACGTCGATGACACGAAGCACGTCTACGTGATCGCGACGCTCGGCGCCCTGATGAAGCAGGCCGCCGCCGGGCTGCCGCCGAACTTTCCGCTGGCCCCAGGCACGCTCCAAAAGCTCGAGGTCGCCACGCTCACGGCTAACGCGGGCGACGACCTCGCCATCGACTTGGCCGTCGATTGCGCCGACGAGGCCACGGCCCAGCAGGTGAAGTCGCTCATCGACGTCATCGTCAACGCCCAAGCCGGCAACCCGAACGCCCCTCCCGGCGTCCAGGCCGCGGCGGGGTCGTTGAAGACTTCGATCGAGGAAACGACTCTCAACATTTCGGCCAAGGTGGGCTTCGACTTGATCATGATGTCGATCAAGCAACAAATGGGCGCCGGCGCCGCACCGCCGCCGCAGCCGTAGTCGCAAATCGGCGGGCCGCCTAAGCGGCGGACCGCCGGAAAGAGTCCGCTTATGCAGCGAGCCGCACCGACCGTTTTCGAACGTCGGTGCGGCTCGTTTGTTGTTAGTCCGAAGGCCTACGGCGACTTCGGCGGCGTCTTCCGTTGCTCGAACAGCCACTTCCACATCGGGGCGTCAGCGTACGCTTTGTCCCAGCTGCCGTGCCCCACCCCTTCGTATTCCGTGTACTTTGCCGTGCCGCCCGCCTTGGTGAGAGCGGCCGTTAGCTCGCGAGAAAACTTCACGGGCACCGTGCCGTCTTCGGCGCCGTGGAACGCCCAAATCGGCACTTGGATCATCTTGGCCGCGTCTTCCACCGGCCAGGCACCGCAGACCGGCACGGCGGCGGCAAACAACTCGGGATAGCGGGCCGCCGCGCTCCAACTGCCGACGCCCCCCATCGATTGGCCCGTGACGTACACGCGCGCCGGGTCGATCGGTTCTGTTTTCAGCAACTCGCGCACGGCGGCGATTGCCAAAGGCAACCGCTCGGGATGTTCCCCGCGACCCAAGACGGCGACGCTCGCCCACCAGGCCGGTTGATTGCACTCCGGAGCCATGACGAACGCCGGATACTTTTCGCGCAGGTCGTCGCCCGCCAGGACGTCGGCCGCATGCGTATTGCCTCCCCGGCCGTGCAGGCAAACGACGAGCGGATACTTCTTGCCCGGCTCGACCTGCTTCGGAGCCAGCCAGCCGTAGCGAATTTCGTCGTCGCTTTTCGAGTCGGCCGGCTTGAACGTGCGAATCTCGTAGGCCGGCCCCACGCCGCCGGGTCGCTGATCTTGTTTGCGAGCGCCCTTATCGGCGTTCTTGTCTTCGATGCGGATTTTTGCCAGGTCGGCGAGCGAGATACGGCCGTCGTTATCGGCGTCGGCCAACTCGATCCGCTTCCAAACGTTCCGCGGCACCTCGTCGCGCTCAAGCGCGCCATCGGCATCTTGATCGAACTTCTTGAAGAGGGCCTCCGGGTCGCGTCGCCCGGCCTCGGCCGCTTCGGCCGCTGCCGGCTTGCCGGAAGACCCAGCCCCCGGCTTGCCGGAGAACTCTGCCCCCGGTGCTTGCGCGAGGGCAGTCCGCACTTCGAAGAGCGAACACCCGGCACAGAAGAGCAACAACCCGATCGCGGTTCGGTTCATGAGCGAGTTCTCCGCTTGTTCAGCCCGTTCGAAGGGAATCGTACCAGGGGCCGGGCCGCGGGGGCAGGTTCCTTCGCGCCGTCGACCGTGCTAATCTGGGCCTCCCTGGATGATACCTCGACACTTCGCCAGAGTATCGGAATTACCATGCGACATTTCTTGTCGGCGACCCTGATCGCTTCGACCTGGGCGCTATCGACGGCTCATGCGGCCGACCCTTCCGCGGCCGCCAAGCCGGCTTCCCCAATGACGCTCGGCCAAGGGGTCGAACCGCTGCCGCACGCCTATCAAGGGCCGTTCGTCAACATGCCCGACGGCGCAGTCCTGGGCATCGACGAGAACCAGGTGATCCGCAGCACCGACGGCGGCGCGACCTGGACGAAGCGCGAGATCTTCTCCGACTCTCAGCAGGCCGCCCTCAATCTCAAGATCAGCAAAGAGCGGGCCCTGCTGCTCACGCGCGACGGCACGCTCGTCCTGGGCTGCATGAACCTCAACTCGCGCAACTGGACCTGGGACGTTAAGAAACACGACGCGCCCGGTGCCGTACTTGCCACCTGGGCCATGCGGAGTACCGACGGCGGTAAAACCTGGACCGACGTGCAAAAGCTCCACGACGAGTGGACCGGCGCCGTCCGCGACCTGATTCAAACTCGTAGCGGTCGGATCGTGATGACGAGCATGAAGCTCCTGAACGATCCGGGCCGACACTCCGTTCTGGCCTATGTCTCCGACGACGACGGCAAAACTTGGAAGGCCGGCAACCTGATTGACCTGGGCGGCGCGGGGCACCACGGCGGCGTCACCGAGCCGACCGTGGTCGAGCTCAAGGACGGCCGCATCTGGATGCTCATCCGCACGAACTGGGGCGAGTTCTGGTCGGGCTACTCGACCGACGGCGGCCGGTTCTATCGCGAGCTGCGCCCCTCGGGCATCGCCGCCTCGAGCGCTCCGGCGATCGTCAAACGGCTGGCCGACGGCCGGCTGGCGATGGCCTGGAACCGCCCCTACCCCGAAGGCGAAACGAGCTACCCGCTCCGGGGCGGCGATAACGAGTGGTCGGAAGTGGCGGTGAGCAACCACCGGGGCGAACTGTCGCTCGCCTACTCGTCTGACGAGGGGGCCACCTGGACCAAACCCCTGGTCATCGCCCGCCAAGCGGGCAAGTCACTGGCGTACCCGTACATTTTCGAACCGACACCCGGCACGCTCTGGATCACCACGATGCAAGGCGACGTGCGAGTGCGGCTGAAGACGCCGTAGTTGCCGATGACGCTCTCGTGAAAGATGAGTGAGTGTTCCGAGTGTCGCGGCGTAAGACCGAAGGGGGGAATGAAAAATGTAAAATGTAAAAGTCAAAATGCCGGAAGCGCTTCCTCATTTTCAATTTTACATTTTGCATTGACCTCATCGGACACGTCGGGCTGACGCCTCGACGCTCGAAGCGAACACGTCGGCCCGACGATCAGGAGCCGACGCAGATCACCGTCATCGAGCGCGGTCCGTGCGCCCCGATCACGAGCGATTGCTCGATGTCGGCCGTTTTCGAAGGGCCGGAGAGAAACGCGCCGAAGCCCGCCGCGCCGATCGAAAGCCGCGCATACGCCTCGTGCATGTTATTGACGATCTCCCGCGCGTCGATCACCAGCACCAGGTGCTGCACGATGAAGTAGATCGCTCGGTGCCGCAAACCTTCGTCGGTGATCCAGACCGCGCCGTTCTCGGCCACGCCGAACTTGCCCGGCAGCACGGCGAAGTCGACGTCTTCCAGTTCGTGCGGATCGGCGACCGCCGACAGGTCGACGTTGCCGGACACTTCGCCGACGTGCGATACGACCTTCTTGGCCGCCGCGAAAGCCGGATGCGAGGCGACGACGCCGGCGATCTCGCCGCGCGAATCAACAAACGCGGATCGCCCGCCGACGAACTCCAGCGCCGCGGCGAATTGCTTCGCGAGATCTTCGTACGTGATCCAAGCCTGCGACAAGCTCGGCAACTCGGCCGCCGGCAACGTGCGGCTCCGTACGGCGTCGAGAATTTTCCGGCGGCTGCTCATCGAGTCACTAGCGAACACACGGAAGGAGTTTTAACCACAGATGAACGCGGATAAACGCAGATGATTGAAAGAAACTTGCGCACCCGTCATCGGCGTATGGTGAAGAAAGTCAGTTCGTCATTCGTCATTTGAGAATTCGTCATTCTTTCGTCATTCGTCATCAGACATTCGTCATTACTCGGCATTCGTCACTGCCGCTTGCGGCTCTTGAACTGCTGCCGAAAGCTCTCTTTGGGAAACTCCGGCAGTTCCCGCTGCTTCCCCCAGGCGTTGAATCGGTTGTAGATCATGAACCGGGGCAAGTGCGGCACGATTTTGCGGGCAAAAAAGCCGGCCAGCCGATACAGCCGCGGTCGCTTCAAGACGGCGCTCGCGAGCTTCATCGACCAGACCTTGGTTCGCGGCAGCAAGCCTCGATCGGCGATCTCCTTTCGCCAGGTCAAGAGTTGGTGATGCAGGTCGATCTTCACCGGGCAGACGTCGGTGCACGAGCCGCAAAGGCTGCAGGCAAACGGCAGGCTGTCGTGCTTGGCGGCGTCTTGAGCGGGCGAGAGGATCGAACCGATTGGTCCCGGCACGGTGGCGTGGTAGCTGTGGCCGCCGCTCCGTCGATAGACGGGGCAGGTGTTCATGCACGCCCCGCAGCGAATGCAGTTGAGCGAACGGCGAAACTCGTCGCTCTTGAGAATGCCGGTGCGCCCGTTGTCGACCAGCACGATGTGCATTTCGCCGCCGGCGACCGGTCCGTGGAAGTGCGACGAATAGGTCGTGATCGGCTGCCCCGTGGCGGAACGAGCCAACAACCGCAGGAACACGCCCAAGTCGGCCGTGCGCGGAATGATCTTCTCGATTCCCATGCAGGCGATGTGCAGCTTCGGCAGCGACACGCCCAGGTCGGCGTTCCCTTCGTTGGTGCAGATGACGAAGCCGCCCGTTTCGGCGATGGCGAAGTTCACGCCCGTCAGCCCGGCGTCGGCCGCCATGAACTTGCCGCGCAGGTGCCCGCGCGCCGCTTCCGCCAGGTACTGCGGATCGCTCGCGCCGGCGTCGGTGCCGAGGTGCTTGTGGAACAGCGCGCCGACGTCTTCCTTTTTGAAGTGGATTGCGGGCAGCACGATATGGCTCGGCGGTTCCTTGGCCAACTGCACGATCCGTTCGCCTAAGTCGCTGTCGACCACCTCGATGCCGTGCCGCTCCAGGTGCGGGTTCAGGTGGCACTCTTCGGTGAGCATCGACTTGCTTTTGACGAGCTTTTTCACGCCATGGCTTTGGAGAATCTCCAGAACGATCCGGTTGTGCTCTTCGGCGTCGGCCGCCCAGTGCACCACCGCGCCGAGCTTCTTTGCATTGGCCTCGAACTGCTCCAGGAAGTCGCCCAGCCGCGACATCGTGTGGGCTTTGATCGCCGCGGCGGTCTCGCGGAGCGTCTCCCACTCGGGCAATTGCCGTGCCGCGCGGTCGCGCTTGGTCCGAACGAACCACAGCGTTTCGTCGTGCCATTTCGTACGGGGCGCATCGAGAATAAACAATTCGGCCGAGGCGGCGTGCTTCACGGTTTGTCCCCGGCGAGGATCTCGGCGATGTGCATCACGCGAAGCGGCTTCTTGTCGCGGCGGATCAAACCCTCGAGGTGCATCAGGCACGACATGTCGTTGGCCGTCAGCACCTCGGTGCCGGCATGCAAATGATCGCGAATCCGGTCGTGCCCCATCAGGCAGGAGACCGCCTCCTCGTTGACGGCGAACGTCCCGCCGAAACCGCAGCACTCGTCGGGCCGCTCGAGCCTGGTCAGCTCGAGCCCCTCGCACAGTTTGAGCAGTTGCTCCGCTTTGCCGTGCGCCGGGCCCATAATCTCGCTCGAGCTTGCCAATCGCAACTCGCGCAGCCCGTGGCAGCTTTGGTGCAGCCCTACCTTGTAAGGAAAGCGAATATCGACCCGATCGACCTTGAGCACGTCGGTGAGGAACTCGCAGAGTTCGAAGGTCTTCTTCTTCAAGTCCTCAAAGCCGGGCCGGCAGCTTCCCGAAGAATCGCTTCCCGAAGAAACACCGAGCAGTTCTTCGTAATGGTGCCGCACCATGGCCACGCAGCTTCCCGACGGTCCGACCACGTACTCGTAGCGGCCGAAGATCTCGAGAAACCGCTCGGCCAGCGGCCGGGCTTCGGCGGTGCAGCCGGTGTTGGCCATCGGCTGGCCGCAGCAGGTTTGCCCCTCGGGAAATTCGACTTCGCAGCCGAACCGTTCCAATAGCTCGACCGTGGCCATGCCGACCCGCGGATAGAGTTGATCGACGTAGCACGGGATAAACAGGCCGACTTGGGGCATCTTCGTGAGAACGTCAGTCGAGGGGGAGCGAGGCGGGGCGAGCCTTTCAGAATAAAGTCCCCACGAGATTTCGGCAAAGGGGCCCGGTTACAATTCATTCGGCATCGAGGGTCGGTGAATAAGTGCATCCACCCGCGCATCAGTAGCCGTATTGCGAAATGTGTACCGGGAGAGGCCATGAAAGCGCGAGTTTCTCGTTCGATGCCGTATTCCGTCGTCTTCACCCTGGCGACGCTCTTAGTAACCGCGTGGCCGGCCTTCGCAAGGGCCGCCGAGCGGCCCAATGTCCTGTTCATCGCCGTCGACGACCTGCGGCCTGAGTTCGGCGCCTACGGCAAGTCGACCATCCACTCGCCCAACCTCGACCGGCTCGCCCAGCGGGGCGTGACGTTTCGGCGGGCCTACTGCCAGCAGGCGGTCTGCTCCCCCTCGCGCTCCAGCCTGCTCACCGGCACTCGGCCCGACACGACGAAGGTCTACGACCTGGAAACCCACTTCCGCAAAGCCCTGCCCGACGTCGTGACGCTGCCCGAACACTTCAAGCGGAACGGCTACTTCGTTCAGGGCATGGGCAAGCTCTATCACGGGGGCCTGGACGACCCGCGGTCGTGGAGCACCCCTTGGACGGCGCCGCAGATGCGGCACGGCGCGTACGGCCTGGAAGAGAACAACGCCATCGTGCGGGCCAAGGCCGAAGCTTCGAGGCACAAGCCGAAGAAGCCGGGCCAGAAAATTCGCAACTACGGCCCGCCCTTCGAGTCGTCCGACGTACACGACGACACGTTCCACGACGGCTCACTGGCGACGATGGCGGTCGCGGCGCTCGGCGAATTAGCCAAGAAGGATCAGCCGTTCTGGCTGGGCGTCGGCTTTATTCGCCCGCACCTGCCGTTTGTGGCGCCGAAGAAATACTGGGACCTGTACGACCCGGCGAAAATTGAATTGGCCCCCAATCCGTTTCGACCGCGTGGCGCCCCGGAATACGCCGTGATGGCAGGGGGCGAACTGCGGACCTATCACGGAGTGCCGTCGGGCGACATTCCGGACGACTACGCCCGGCAATTGAAGCACGGTTATTACGCGTCCATCAGCTACATGGACACCCAAGTCGGCCGCGTGCTCGACGAGCTCGATCGGCAGGGACTGGCGGATAAGACGATCGTCGTCTTCTGGGGCGACCACGGCTGGAAACTCGGCGAACATGGCGGTTGGTGCAAACACTCGAACGTCGAGAACGATACGAACGCGCCGCTCTTGATCGCCGCACCCGGCCTTACGAAAGCCGGCCTCCAGACCGCCGGACAGGTTGCCGTAGGAGTGAGCACGAATTCGCTCGCCGAGTTCGTCGATATCTATCCGACGCTCGTCGACCTGTGCGGCTTGCCCACCCCCGAGCACCTGGAAGGGGCGAGCCTCGCGCCGGTGCTCCGCGATCCGACCAAGACAGTGAAGGAAGCCGCTTTCAGCCAATACCCCCGCGTGGTCAAAGGCAAGCGGCTGATGGGGTACACGATGCGGACCGACCGCTATCGATTCACCCGCTGGGTCCGACGTGGGGCGGTCGGCGAGACCGGTGCAGCGAATATCAATACGGCGAAAATCAATACGGCGAAAACCGACGCCCTCGAAATCGACGCCGTTGAGCTCTACGACCACCAGACCGATCCGCAAGAGAATACGAATATCGCGGCCGCTCCGGAAAATGCCGAGCTGGTCGCCCGGCTCACCAGCGAGTGGCTGGCCGGGCCGCCGGGAAAGGGAGCGGCGAATCCGTGAGCGTCGAGGCGTTAGCCCGACGTGTCCGCCGATTTCAGAATCTGATCGCCGTGATGGGTTCCCGAAAATGGCGGTCGACGGTAGCGGTGCGGTATTGCATTGGTTTGGCGCGGGGCGAGCCGCATTCCACGTCGGCCTGACGGCTCGACGCTCAGGATCGGACCGGATTTTGGGTGCGATTCGCGTCCGCCGCGCCCATGCAATAGGGGGCTGCTCTAATGCGGCAAACCCGTCCTACGATTCGTCGTCGGGTTTGTCCTCGACGGCCGTTCGGGCCGCCATCGCCAGGAGCAAGCCGAGCAGGTCGAGCACCCAGAGAATGCCGCCCCCCAGGGCGATCCGCTCCAGTGCCAGTCCGCCCGCCCGGTCGCCCAGGAGCGAGAGCAGGCGTCCGAAGGCCCCGACGACGAGTACCCCGGTCGGCAGCAACAGAGCGGCGATGAGCAACGTCGAAAGGAGCTTTTTCGAGGGCACGGCAGCTTTGTGACCGGGTTTTTGAGGGGAGAGCACTCCGCAAAGTCTTCCCAGAATGGCCAGTTTTACGGATTGCACCGATGGGTGTCAACGTGCGGGTGGTAGGGGCCGAATCGACGCAAGTCGCATCAAATTATTGACTTACGCCCTGTTCGTTCGACAATGAAACTACCAGAGTGAAACTACCAGAGTGAAACTACCAGAGTGAAACTACCAGAGTGAAACTACACCAGAGTGAAACTACACCAGAGCCGGTGTTACCGTCAGACCGAGAGCCGTCGTCGAGGTTTCGCCATGTCGTCGTCCGCCCGAGGTTTCGCCCGCCAAGTTGCCGCGACGTGTCGCTTCGGCCGAGGCTTGGCTTCGCCGCGCTTCGGCCGGCGGGGCTCGGCCGCCGCACCGTGGCTTGCACGTTCGCTTGTTTTGTTTTTCGCCCCGGCTTTCGCCCTGGTGTTTACCCTGCCGCTCGCCGTTCCGGCCGCCGCTTCCCGGCTGGTGATGAAAGACGGCCGGATTATCGAAGGGAAACTCGCCCAGATCGGTTCGATCGACGACAAGCCGAACCCGGGCATGGTCGCGAAAACCACGGTACTCGTCGACGACGGCCTCCGACGAACGTTCGTACCGCAACGACAAATTCAGGAAGCCAACGAGCTCGACGCCAAGGAACCGGTCGAGGTCTTCGAGGTTCCGCAGCAGATCGCCCAAGGAGGGAACCGGGTCGCCGCAGTCGGCCGGATCGTGCGGGTCACCCAGTTCGACCCGTTCGGCCGGCGAATTCTGGAGATGGTCACCAGCCGGGGCGTCGAAGCGGTGATTCAGGGAATTACCGAGGTCACGCCCGAATGGACGAAGCTCGAGTGCGTGGCCGCCCCGGGGTTGCAA